>Ga0070727_10000310_pt1 | contig 64116 bp, 55 predicted proteins | sample tdAd472_FD_66722 | JGI IMG/M metagenome (GOLD analysis project Ga0070727, IMG submission 66722) | Marine sediment microbial communities from the Atlantic coast under amendment with organic carbon and nitrate - tdAd47.2 | ecosystem: Environmental > Aquatic > Marine > Coastal > Sediment | place... | reverse complement strand
GCGCGCCGGTGCGCTCGTTGCGCTCGAAGTAGAGGATCCCGAAGGTCCGGCCGCCGCGCAGGATCGGCGCGGCGAGCCCGCCCAGCCCGCCCTCTTCGTCGTGGACCTCGAGGGGTCGCCGGGTGTAGAGGGTCTCCTCGAGGACCTCGGGAGCTACGCCGTGGGTGTCTTCGTCGGTGTCTCCGCCGCCGCGCACGCGCTCGACGTTGATCAGGGGGTTGCGCCCGTCCTCCTCGGTGAGGATCAACACGGCGCGGTCGGCGCCGAAGGTGTAGAGCAGGCCCTCGGCGATCAACTCCAGCACGCGCTCGAGGTCCGGCTCGTCGACCATCGACGAGCAGAGCTCGTGCAGGCTGGAGAGGTCGAAGTGCTGCAGCGACCCGCCGGTGCTCGGCGACGCAGCCTTCCCCTCTTGCTCGAGGTGCTTCAGCCGCTCCTTGGCGCTCCGCGCCCGGGTCTCGGCCTTGCGCAGGCGGGTCGTCAAGCGCTTGAGTCGCTCCTGGAGCTCCTGGGTAGCCCCGCCCTTGGGCTTGGCGATCCCCTGGGTCTCTTCGGGGTCGTGGTTGAGCTCGCCCAGCCAGTCCTTGGTGCCGCGGGGCCGCCGTCGGGTCCCGCTGGTCTGCCGCCCGTCGACCTGACCTTGCCCCGAGGGCCGGCGCCGGCGCGCCGAGGTCGGCTCCTCCCCCGTCCGCCGCGTGCGGGGCAGCGCCCCGCTGGCGAGTCGTCGACTCGAGGCGCGGCGGAAGCCCCCGCTCTCTTGCAGGCTCCGCCGCTGGGTGCGCTTGGTGGTGTCGTCTTTCGGGTCGGGGCGGGCCATGCGCGTGGTGGTCGCCACCTGCATCAGCCGCAGGCGGGTCCTCCCCAGGGTCAGCGCGTCCCCTGCGCGGAGGGTGCCGCTGGTGCACGGCACGTCGTTGATCCGGGTCTCCCCTGCGAACAGATCCCGGAGGGCGACCTCGTCACCCTCGAGGGTCAGGACCGCGTGGTGGGGCATCACCCCCTGACCGCTGACGACGAGGTCGTTGTCGACCGCGCAGCCCACGGAGTTGGGGCCGGGGGCCAGGGGGTGGACGACCGATTGGGCGCCGTCGGTCGATACCAGGCTGAGTCGTCCGCTGGGGGCCTCAGGCACCCTGGCTCTCCTCGTCGAGGGCCTTGACCGCTTCCATCAGCAGCGAGAGCGTGGGGGCCTCGATCCGGCGGGTGCGGGGGGGACGCCCCTCGTGGAAGCTGAAGGAGCCGCGCTGCAGCCGAGTCAGCGCGCGGAACGCGGCCTCGCTCGAGAAGCGACCGATCCAGGCGTCGTGCACCTCGCCCTTCTCGAACGAGGCGCCCGCCTCGCCGCCGTCGAGGGAGATCAGCAGCTCGCCGGACTTCTGCGAGTAGTTGAGGAAGCTCACCAGCTCGGCGAACCCGAGGCGGGCGAGGTCGCCCTCGAGCACGGGCTTGTTCGACCCGGTGATGTCGGCGATCCCTCGAACCGACGCGATCCGCTGACGGAGGACCTCCGTGCGGAAGGGCTTGGTCACGTAGGCGCTGGCGCCGGCCTTGAACGCCTGGCCGATCTTGTCCTGCTCGAACTCGCTCGAGATCACGATCACGGGCAAGCTGCCGCCCCGGGGGTGCTCGCGGATCTTCTTGATCAGCGAGACCCCGTCGAGCCCCGGCATGTTCCAGTCGGTGAGCACCAGGTCCACCTCGAAGCCGCTCGCCTCGAGCTTGGCGAAGGCGTCGAGGCCGTCCTTGGCCTCGAGGATCTCGCTGGCGCCGACCTCTCGCAGGACTTTGGCCTGGACCTTGCGAGAGAGCAGGGAGTCGTCGACGAGGAGGACCTTCACTGGGCCTCGCGGGTCGCGACGGTGCTCTCGATCGGGTCCATGGCCGCCTTCACTCCACCTTCAACCTAGTCACCCACCCCTGGAGACTCCACCTCGCTGACAGGAGCATGGATCCAGCGGCGTCCCGAGTTGGGGCTTTTGTTCCCCGTTTCGCTGAGGCAGAGTATCCCATGGGAGGGATCGCTGCATGAGCTCTGAGCACGCCAACCTCTCGAACCCCTTGCCCGCCGGCGTCCGCGCAGGAGACCGCCTGGGGCCAGCGGAGCACGTGCGGGGGCGTTTGGTGTTCGCCGCGCTCCGGGCTCGGGGACGCCGGGGTGGAGACGGCGTGGTTCGCGTGTTGGTTGCGCTCAATGACCTCCCCTACTCCCGCGTCGGAATGGCGGTCAGCCGCCGCTACGGACGTGCGCCGGCGCGCAATCGGCTGCGTCGCCTCTATCGCGAGGCCTTTCGTCTGGAGAAGGAGAACCTCCCGCGCGGCGTCGACGTGCTGCTCTCTCCTCCCCGGGGGAGCGCAGAGCCGGACCTCGCCAGCCTCCGTGAAGCGCTGGTGCAGTGCGTGCGGAAGGTCACGAGGCGACTGCAGAAGCAGGCGGAGTCGCGCTGAGCGCGCCGGAGGTGGGGTTCCTCGACTCCGGGGTCGCTGACGCGATCTCCGCCGCGCTGTTCGCGGCCGCCGGCGCCGGGCTCGCGTGGGTCGTGATCCCCGTGGAGAGCGGTCAGGTGGCCTTTGGCCTCGCGCTCGGCAGCCTGGGCTTCCTCGGTAACGGGATCGAGGCTGGGGGGCAGCGCGAGCTCTCCCTCGCTCGCCGGGGAGCGGCCGCGTGCGCCGCCCTCGCGGCGCACCTCGCGGTGTGGGCCTGGCTCGACGACCCCGCGCCGTGGGCGACCGCGGTGCGGGTGCTCGGGATGCTGGCGGTCGGGCTGACGCTCCCAGCCTGGGCTCGGCGCTTCGACCGGGGGGAGGCCGGCTGGCGCGCGGCGGTCCGCCAGGGCGACCCCGACGGGACCGCGCCCGCGGCGAGGGCGATCGCCCGCGCCAGGCTCCCGCTACCTCTCGAGCTCGTGTTCGCCCTCGCCGGGCTGCCCTTGCGCCTGGCCTGCGTCGGCGCGATCGGGCTCTACCAGCTGAGCGCTTCGCGGCTGATGCCGCCGGCTTGCCGCTTCGAGCCCACCTGCTCGCGCTACGGGTTCCACGCCTACCTGCGGCACGGTGTGTTGCGGGGGTCGCTGCTCACGGCTCTGCGCCTGGTCCGCTGCTCGCCCGTCAGCGACGGCGGCTTCGACCCCGTCCCCCCGCGGTGCGCGCGGGGGGGGGCTGAGGTATCGTGAGCGGACGAACAGGATCGCGCATGTCCCCACCCCACGCTCAGCACCGCCCGCGCAGGCGTAGCCGTGCGACCGGGGTCTGGATGAGCGCCCTGGGGCTCGTCGCCGGCTGCGGGACGCCCGATCCCCCCCAGCCCGTCTCGGCACCCGAGCTGAGGCCCGAGCTCCTCGGCGCAGAGGACGCCCTCGGGCGCTCCGCGCGCGACGACTTTTGGACGGCGACCCTGGGGGAGATGATGTTCCCCAGCGAACTCGAAGCCTATTGGGCGACCCCTGCGGAGGGGCGATTCTCGCGCTACGGCGTGCTGCTGCTCGAGGCGAGGCTGAAGGCCGACCTCCTCGAGCGCAGTCGCAGCCGCATGACCCCAGAGCAGGTCGACACCTACTGTGCGCAGCCCAGCTACGACGCCTGTCTCGGTTACGTGGAAGAGGTGACTGGATCGTGAGTCCCGGCGGAAAGTTCTTCGTGCTCGACACGAACGTGTTGCTGCACTCCCCGAGCTGCTTGCTCGAGTTCGAAGCCAATACGGTCGTCGTCCCCGTCGACGTGATCGAAGAACTCGACAAGTTCAAGTCGCACAACGACGAGCTCGGGCGCAACGCGCGGCAGGTGATCCGGATCCTCGACCGCGCCCGCACCGAGGGGTCGCTGCAGGAAGGCGCGCCTATCAACGACCAGGGCGGTCTGATCATCGTCGACATGAAGCCGGTGTTCCTCATCGACAGCGGGCTGCGCGACGACACGCCAGACAACCGGATCATCTCTGTGGCCTACCGGCTGGCGCGCGACGGGCGTGACGTGACGTTCATTTCCAAGGACGTGAACATGCGGCTCAAGGCCGACGCGCTGGGTCTGCGAGTCGAAGACTTCGAGACCGACAAGGTGCCGTCGGTCGACGACAGCTACCCTGGCTGGCGCGAGCTGAGCGTGAACCCGGAGACGATCGACCAGCTGATGAAGGAGCGCTCCCTCGAGAGCGAGCTCGCCGAGCAGCTGAACCCCAACGAGGCCGTGCTCCTGCGCGCCAACGGCAACCCCAAGCACACCGCCCTCGCGCGGCCAGTGCTCAACGGCAGCGCCACACCGCACGCCCTGCGCCCCTTCGCGACCAAGTCCGATCCGCTGATGGGGATCGCGCCGCGGAACCTCGAGCAGCGGATCGCGCTCGAGCTCTTGCTCGACCCCGACCTGAGCCTGGTGAGCCTGATGGGCCAGGCGGGCACGGGCAAGACGCTCCTCGCGCTGGTCGCCGGCTTGCACCTGACCCTCAAGCAGCACAAGTACGAGAAGCTGCTCGTGGCGCGGCCGATCATGCCCCTCGGGCGCGACATTGGCTTCCTCCCCGGCACCGCCGAGGACAAGCTGATGCCCTGGATGAAGCCGATCTTCGACAACATGCGCTTCGTGCTCCGCGAGCGGAAGGAGCCGGGCGAGGCCGAGAAGAAGCTCAACGACCTGCTCAAGAGCGGGATCATCGAGATCGAGCCGCTGACCTTCATTCGTGGGCGCTCGATCCACGGGCAGTTCATCATCGTCGATGAGTGCCAGAACCTGACCCCGCACCAGCTGAAGACGATCATCAGCCGGGTGGGGCACGACACCAAGCTCGTGCTCACCGGTGACCCCTACCAGATCGACAACCCCTACCTCGACAGCCGCAGCAACGGGCTGAGCTACGTGGCCGACCGCTTCAAGAACCAGCGGATCGCCGGGCACGTGCGCTTCACCAAGAGCGAGCGCAGCCGGCTGGCGTCGATCGCGGTCGAAATCCTGTAGTCGTCAGGGGGCCTCTCCGAGGCCCTCCGCTTGCGATCCGGACCGTCCGCCGCGGGTGACGACGATCCCCGATACGAGCAAGACCACGGCAGCCACCCAGGCGAGCAGCACGTCGCTCCCGTGTTCGCTGGCTGGGGTCAGCGAATAGGGCCAATGGGTGAGCTCGAGCACCTCGAGCTCCGTCCCCGGGGCGCCCTCGTCGTGGTCCGGGGCGAGGCTCGTGACCGTGGCGGTCTGCTGCGCACCGGTGAAGTCCACGTAGCGAACCTCGGCCACGTGCTGCCGGCCGCGCTGTTTGCAGCTGAGCACCCGGGCCATGACGGTTCGCGAGCCCGCTGCGTAGGTCACGGCGCGATAGCAAGAGGGCGCGCACACCACGGCGACGAGCCCCGCGATCAGGAGCGTCAGCGCGCGCACCCACTCGCGGCGGGTCAAGCCAGGGGCAGCTTCGGTCATGGGAGCAGGCTAACCAAAGGACGAAGCGCGCGTGCCCTGCGGGCCCGCGCGCTTCGTCACGACACAGGTTGAGGTCGCGCTTACCTGAACTCGGCTCCGGAGCGGGCCTTGATCTCGACCTGCGAGCCGGGGACCCACTGCTTGTGCTCGTCGGTGTAGTAGAGGTAGGTCCGTGAGGGGGGCGCGGTGTAACGCCCGGGGATCTGGGCCACGAGGCTCAGCGCGAGCTCGACCTCTTGCGACGGCTCCATGTCGCGCCAGTAGAGGATCACCTCGCGGGGGCGGGTCTCGACGAAGTCGATCCGCCCGGCGCGCTTGAGCTCTTCGAGCTGCTCGGGGCGCACCTCCATGCCTCCCGGGATCCCCACGATCGCCATGGTCATGGGCAGCCCCTCGGCGGTGGTGTTGCGCAGCTTCACCAGGAGCTCGGTGCCTTCGCCTTCGACCAGCTGCGTGTCTTCGAGCGTGGTCGTGAGCGCGACCTTGCAGGCATCCGAAGAGGGCGGCTGCGGGGTGCGGTAGGCGATCCGAACCGACGCGGGCAGCGGGCTCCCGCCGACCATGCGCAGCTCGAGCTTGTGTGTGCCGGTGCTCAGCCGGTCGTGGAACGCCGGGATCTCGACCGGGCCTTCGTGCTCGGCGGTGAAGGGCACGGTGTGCACCAGGTCACCGTCGACGAAGAGCTGCACCTCACCCGGCTTGCGCGGGGTGGCCTTGAGCGCGTCGTAGGCGACGATCGCGCGCAGGGCGAGCACCGTCGCCTGGGTCGAGCCGAAGCTGCCGCCCTTGCACTGCTCGACGAGCCAGGTCATACCGCGCTCGAGGTTCAACGTGTGCTCCTCGAGGCGCAACCAGGCCAGGATCGCGAGCGCGGTCGTTTCCATGTGCAGGCTGCGGCCGCCGCTGCGGGTGATCGAGGTCACCGCTCCCGCGACGTTGCCCTCCTCGGTCTGGGCCTCGGCCAGCTTGCGGGCGAGGTCCTTGGCGTGGTCGAGTCGCCCTGCCTTGAGGCAGATGTTCGCGGCCAGCGCGAGCACGTAGCTGTCCTTGGAGGCCAGCGCGCCTTCGACCACGGCGTCGATCTCCTTGCCGATCTCGGTCTCACCGGCCTCGGCCAGGGCCCAGGTGATGTAGGCGTTGGTCGTCTCCGGCGGGGCCCCGCCGAAGCTGTCGAGGGCGCGCGAATTGCGCTTGTATCCCCCTTCGCCGTCGCGGCGATCGAGGAGCCAGGTGCGGGTGCGCTTGACCATGCCGTCGTCTACCGCGCAGCCGACCGCAGCCATATCGCTGAACTCCAGCAGCCCGTAGGCGGTCAGCGCCTCGTGCCCCGGGTCGCCCCCGAACCACTCGTAGCCCTTCTCCTCGCACTCGAAGGACACCAGCCGCGCCAGGCCGCGGTCGAGCAGCCCAGCGGTCTTGCTGATCAGCGCGGGGTCGATCCCCCGGTGTGAGCGGAGATACTGCATGGCCATCACGTTGGGGTAGTTGCTCGAGCTGGTCTGCTCGAAGCAGCCGCTGGGCTCGCGGAGCATGGCGGCGAGCGCCTCGCCCAGGGACGCCATCGGCGTCGGGTAGGCCTTGGCGTCGGTGACCAGGCTCAGCCGGGTCACCTGCTCGGGGATCGTGACCTCGCCCACCAGGGGGGCCTCGCTCGAGAGCAGGCCGCCGAAGTCGTGCTGCATGGGGAAGCCGGCGGCCACCACCTTCAGCGGACGCGCCACCGACTCGCGCTCACCGGCGGAGGTGCCGATCACGCGGATCATGTGCTCGCCGGGGACCACGTCGCCCACGGTGACCAGGAAACGCTCGCGGCTGTTGGCGGGCAGGGGACGACCGCGGGTCGCGATCTGGGTCGTGCCAGCCTGCACCGTGATCGAAGCCTCGGTGTTCGTCGCTGTGCTGTTGACCACCGAGATCGGGATCCGCACCTCGTCGGTGCTGGTGATCTCCAGGGGCAGCTTGGGCTCCATGTAGAAGGGACGCACCGCCTCGACGGTGGCGTCGGCGCTGCTCAGCGAGCCGTCGTCGCCGACCGCGTCCACCCGGGCGCGGTAGGTCGTGATCGAGTCCGAGAGGGTGATCGTGGTCTCGAACACGCCCTCGGCGTTGGTCTTCGTCCCGCCGTTGTAGTAGACGGTCTCGGCGAAGTCGGCGCGCTCGTCGCCGCCCTGGGGGCGGTGGGCGAACTGGCGGACGACCACGAACGGGCCTTGAGGGGCCTGCTGCTGGCGCGCCCGACGACCCATTTCCATCTCCCCCATGGCGAAGTCCTCGTCAGCGAGGGCGTCGTCCATTTCGGCCTGCTCCTTCTTGGCCTCGACGGGCTGGGGGGCAGGGTCGCGCACCGGCTCTGCGTCCTGCCGGTTCTCGCGCTGGGCCTCCTGCTGGCCGAGCAGCTCGTCCTCGGGCATGGGGGCCTCGTTGGGCGCGTCCTCGGCGTCCATGGGCATCGCCTCCGGGGGTGCGGGCGGCGGGGCACCGCCGGCGGCGCCCTTCTCGAGCACGGCGCCGTCCGCGTTGCCGAAGGCGCGGCCGCGCAAGCGCTGCGGGCGGGGGACCGGGATCGGCTCGCCCTTCTTGGCCAGCAGGCGCAGGGCGCGGTCGCCGTGCTCCTTGAGGAACGCATCGCTGCGCTGCACGCGGAAGCGGCGCCAACCCTGGGTGCCGAGCAGCAGGTCGAGCTTGGCCGCGTCGGTCCAGATCTCCTGGGCGTCCTTGAGCTCGAACACCTGGTCGGCGAGGAGGACCTGCGCCGGGAGGCGCGCCGCGCGGTCGCGGGGGTCCTGGCGCTCGAGCACCGCGTCGTCCACCACCGAGAGGAAGACCCAGGCGGGCACGGGCTGGCCGGCGGCGTCGGTGGTCGTGACCTTGACCTTCACCTGCCCGCTGGGGGTCGTGCGGTCGGGGCTGAGCTCGACCGTGGCCTGGACGCCGGGGTGGGCCTCACGGAACACGAGGCGCTCGGCGTAGGGGCGCCCTTGGGCGTCGTAGACCGTGGCGGTCAGCACGCCAGCGGCCCAGGCGGGCAGCTCGGCGACCTGGATCGTGGTCGCTGTGGCGGAGAGCTCGACAGGCTGGGAGCTGAGCTCCTGGTCGCGCTGGCTGATCACCAGCTGTGCCTTGCCGCCGGCGAGGTTGCCCGCCACCTGGAAGGCGAGGTTCGCGTCGTGAGCGAACCGCTCGGCGCTGCTCGTGAGGCTCACGCCCTCGGCCTTCACCGCGGGGAGCGCGACGGGCTCGGTGATCCCCGAGGGCTCGTCGAACACGGCCTGGTAGCTCACGCCGGGGGCGGGGGTGAAGTCGAAGCGACCGCGACCCTCGTGCTCGGTGGAGAACTGCGCGACGGTCTGGCCGTCGGCGTCGAGCACCCGGCCGCGGACGTCTGCGGGGTCCTGGGTGAGGGTCTTCGCCTGAAGGTAGACGCGGGTCGGGAGCCCGGCGACCAGGTCACCGCCCTCGGGGTAGAAGGCCACGTCGAGGCGGCCCAGGCTGAGCGGGATCGTGCGCGCGGCGGTCTCTTGCACGCCGCCGTCCTCGATCACGACGAGCAGCGTGGCGTCCACGCTCTCGATCGCCTCGGGCAGGGTGAACTGCACCAGGAGCTTGCCGCTGGGGTCGAGGGTCGCCGGCTTGCGGAAGACCTCCTCGCCGTCGACGCGGGCAATGCAGGTCGCCTTCGCGCCACCGGGCACGCCGCCCTCGACGCGGGTGACCTCGAGGGTCGCCTCGGCGGTGTCGCCGGGGCCGTAGACCTTGCGTACGAACTGCAGGTCCGTGTTCAGCCGCGGCGTGCGGAAGGCGCGGACCTCGAACTCGACCTCAGCGGGCGGATAGCCAGGCTGAGGGGAGACCTTGGCGGAGTAGATCCCGCCGGCGAGCTCCGCGCCGATGGTCCAGGCGAAGCTCACCCCGGGTTGAGACCCGCTGACGAACCCCTTGGCCACGGTGTCGCCTCGGGGCCCCTTGATCTCGACCTTGGCCATGCTCGCGCCGCGCGCGGGGCGGCGGTCGAAGGCGTGCAGCAGGGCGCCGCGCAGGTGCACCGTGTCGCCCGGTCGGTAGGTGGGGCGGTCGGTGGCCAGGTGCATGAGGAAGCGGCTGGTGTCGGTGGGTGAGTCGGCCTCTTGCCCCAGGAGGGGGAGGGTGACGAAGGTCGCAGCGACCGTGAGGGCTGCTGCGGCGAGGTGGGCGGGTTTCATGAACGGCTCCTTGCTTCAGGCTCGCTGAGCCCCTGAGACTGGCTTCACAACGTCAGCCCGAAGATGGGGGTCAGAAATCTTTAAGGCCCACCGGAACCGTCGCTTACGTGTTTGGTTTGCGGGGGGACTGGAGATCGACAGCGATTCGACCGATCCTATGCGCTGAATTCCCAACGGGCCGAAGGCTCGAACCTCCCGAAAGGTGGCGGTCATGCTCCCTCGAATCCTGGTCACGAGCCTCGCGCTCTGCGCGCTCACCGGCTGTGTCGCCCCCTTGCCGCACTCCCCCAACACCGGACTGGTCAGCGAGTTGGGCAGGGACGCCGCCGAGAGCCGACTGCGCGACCTGCTGGTCCGCGCGCGCGCCCCGCGGATCACCAACGCCGAAGTCCAGGACGACGCCGTGGTCTACGAGGCGACCGGGCTCTCGCCGTGGTGGTACACCCAGCAGGGCAAGGCCGCGATCCTGTTCTCCGCGCTGGCGCGGATCGACCTCTACGAGAACTCGCGGACCTTCCTCTACGACGCGGCCGGGCGCGAGCTCTCGGTGATCCTGCACAACAACGTCGAGGACGGGCGCGAGTTCATCGACCTGATGATGAGCTTCCAGGCCTGGTGGCGCGACGGCGGCGGCGGCGAGGCCGCGGAGAAGAAGCCGGAAGAGCCCGCCGACGAGCCCAACGAGACGAGCACCGACCTGATGAAGGAAGACGGCGGCTCCGACGAGGGCGAAACCGTCGAGCCCGAGGGTGACGAGAAGTCCACCGACCTCATGAAAGAGGATCAGTAGCAGACGCCCGGGTCCGGGCGGCCCAGGGGGGGGACCCTGGACCGCCCAGCCCAAGGCTGCGGGGTCGCTGGCCGTGAGGCCTCAGCGGGTCTTCGGAGCGGCGCTCGGGGTGCGAAAGCGGTCCGTGACTTTCTCGGCCCGGCCGGGACGTGGGGCTAGCGCAAAGCGAGCACCGTGGCGGTCACGCTCCAGCCGAGGAGCAGGATCAGGAACGTGATCGTGACCGCGGGGACGAGCACCGGCCGGCGGTCGATCAGGCGGCTGAACTTGCGCATGTTGCACTGCATGGCCGTCCCCGGGCACACGATCGGGGCGTTGCCCTCGAGCCACTTCTGCAGCGCCTCGCTCAGCTCCTGCGCCGACTGGTAGCGCTTGTCTTGCTTCTTCTCCAGGCCCTTGCGCAAGATCCGGGAGAGCTGACGGGGCACCCGGCCGTTGCGGCGGCTGTAGTGGGACTCGGCGTCGGGGGGCCGCACGTTGAGGATCGCCTTCATCAGCTTGCGCATCGAGTCGTCCACGCGGCCCAGGTAGTAGTGCAGGGTGAGGAACTCGTAGAGCACCACGCACAGCGCGTAGGTGTCGGTGCGCTCGTCGACCGCGTCGTGCATGCCGATCACCTGCTCGGGCGCCATGTAGGCGGGCGTCCCCATCAAGCCTCCAGCCTGGGTCTCGAGCGCCACTCCGTCGCCCTCGAGCAGCTGGTCGGTGCGCAGGGTGTGGACCTCGCCCGCCTCGGCGTCGAGGAGCTTGGCGATCCCCCAATCGACCAGGTAGACCTCGCCGTGCTGGCCAATCAGGATGTTCTCGGGCTTGAGGTCCCGGTGGATCACCCCCCGCTCGTGTGCGTAGTGGAGCGCGTTGCACACCTGCTGCACGATCTGCACGCGTCGCTCGAAGGTGAACTCGAGGAAGGTGTGCGCGTCGTTCGCCAGCATGCGGTCGAGGACGTCCGCGATGGTGTCGGCGTCGCGGACCATTTGCATCGTGAAGAACAGCTCGCCCTCGGGGGTCAGGCCGAAGTCATGGACCGGGAGCACGTTGGGGTGTTGGAGCTGGCTGTTGATCTGCGCCTCTTCGACGAAGCGCTGCAGCCCCTCCGCGTCCATTCCGTCGGTCTCTTCGTCGACCAGGAGCACCTTCATCGCGACCTCGCGGTTGAGGTCGGTGTCCTCCACCAGCAGCACCCGGCCCATTCCTCCACGGCCGATCTCTTCGGCGACGGCGTAGCGCTCTTTGGGGGCGTCGCCCGAGCCGCTGGGAGCGAGGCCGAGGGTGGTCATGGTGCTGGGACGCGCTTCGCTCGGCTTGCGGCTGAAGACGGCGCCCTCGGGGGGCGAGGTGATCTGAGTCTTGACCCGCGGGGGCCTGGGGTCCGACTTGCGGACGCGCTTGACCCGACCTCCGGTGGAGTCGGGGTCGACGTCCATCGTCCGTGAGCTGTGGTTGCGGGACACGATCCCCCCATGCTGCGCGGTGCGGCGCTGCCCTCCTTGGTAGCACTCCAGTGGCGGATGGTCAAGCCAGGCGAAGGTGGAAGTTGCTTGCTCGTAGGAGTTTAGAATTCAAGCACGCCCGGTCTAGAGCTTGCTCTACAGCGCGGCGCTCCGGGTCCAAGTAAGCTCAGGGCGGAGGACGCATGCCCAAACGGGTCGTTTTGGAGGCCATTTCCAGCCAGACGTTCGAGCACGAGGCCGACCGCGCCGCGCTCGAGCGGCTCAAGCGGACCGCGGGGTTCGACCGGCTGATGCGGGGCCTCGCCAACGTTGGGCTCGACCGCGTGGGGCGGTTGATCAACGAGTCGAGCAACATTCGCCTCAGCGAGCGCCAGGTCGGCTCGATCTACGCGCTCCACAAGCAGGTGGCCGAAGTGCTCGACATCGAGCCGCCGCCGCTCTACCTCCAGCACGACGTGCGGATCAACGCCTACACCTCCGGCGTCGACGCGCCCTTCATCGTGGTCACCTCTGGCCTGGTCGAGGGATTCAGCGACGAGGAGATCGCCTACGTCCTCGGCCACGAAATGGGGCACATCCTCGCTGGCCACGTGCTCTACCGCATGGTCGCGATGCACCTTGGCCTCGTCCTGCAGCTCGTGAGCGACATGACGCCCCTCGGGGGGCTGGTGCGGCTGGGGCTGATCGTCGCGCTCCAGGCCTGGAGCCGCTGCGCCGAGCTGACCGCGGATCGCGCGGGGCTGCTCGCGGTGCAGGACCCCGAGGTGGCGCTGCGCGCCAACATGAAGCTCGGCGCCGGACCGGGCGCGCGGATCGCGCGCGAGTTGAACCTCGAGGCCTTCATGGAGCAGGTGCGCGAGTTCCAGGACTCGGAGCTCGGGAAGCTCGACGGGGTGTGGCGTGCGCTGCTCGAGTTCGACCGCTCCCACCCCTGGGTCGTCGTGCGCGCGCACGAGATCGACAAGTGGGTCCGCGGTGGGTTCTACCAGCGGATCCTCGAGGGCGACTACCAGAAGCGCTCGGCGTCGGTGATCGCCCAGGACGGCGAGGCCCGCACCGAGGGCGGCGCCACCGCCGAAATGGCCGCGGCCGCCGAGCAAGCGATCAAGGACGCGCTGCGCCGCGTCTACCAGGTCCACACCGCGCCGCGGATCCCGGAGAGCCCGCTGCACCTCGCGTTGGGGACCTACGTCTCGAACCTCGAGTCCGGTGAGCGGGTGATCGCCGTCTACGACAGCAGCCTCGCCGGCCACGGGGACCGCGGCACCGTGCTCACCGACCGTCGAGTGTTCTGCAGCACTCGACCTCGGGTGGGTGCCTACTACCGAGACGTGCTGAGCATTGGGCGCGAGTCAGGTGGCCTCTTTGGCGGGACCAAGCTGATCCTCGACGACTCGTTGGAGATCCCCTGCCACACCCGCGCCGTGCGCGACGCGCTGGAAGAGGCCCTGCGGGGGGCGGTCACCGCGTTCTGCGGGGAGCCCCCCCAGCGTAAGGAGTAGGGCGAGAGCCTCGACCCGTCAGGGGTGAGAGGCCCTTGGCATCAGCTGCTGGGGTGAGCCAGGCGGTGAGCTTTGGACAGCGACTTCTTGTCGGAGATGCAGAGGTCGAGGTCCTTGAGCAGCCCGTTGTTCAGGCTGTAGACCCAGCCGTGGATCGTCAGCTGTTGCCCCCGGGCCCAGGCGTCCTGGACGATCGTCGTGTTGCCGAGGTTCTCCACCTGGGTGGCGACGTTGAGCTCGACCAGGCGCCGGCCGCGCTCCTCGGCCTCGAGCTTCTCCAGGTAGCGGCTGTGCTGATCGAGGATGTCGCGGATGTTGCGGATCCAGTTGTCGATCAGCCCCAGGGGCTTGTCACCGAGGGCGGCTAGCACGCCGCCGCAGCCGTAGTGGCCGCACACGATCACGTGCTTGACCTGGAGGACCTCGACCGCGTACTGCAACACGCTCAAGCAGTTGATGTCGGTGTGCACCACGAGGTTCGCCACGTTGCGGTGGACGAACACCTGACCTGGCTGGAGGCCGCAGATCTGGTTCGCGGGGACGCGACTGTCGGCGCAGCCGATCCAGAGGAAGTCGGGCTTCTGCACGTTGGACAGCCGGTCGAAGAACTCCGGATCTTTCTCGACGGCCTGCTTGGCCCAGGCGGCGTTGTTCTCGAAGATCGTCTTGAGGGCTTTCATCAGGATCCGACTCCTCGTGTCAGCGAGGCGCAGTATCCCACAGCCCACCCCGGAGGGTGCTTACGCCCGGCATGACGGCAGGCTAGAATCCCCGGGTGACCGAGGTCGACTACACCCAACACCCCATCGTCTTCGTCGACGACGAGCCGGACCAGCGTCAGGTGTTCCGGCTCAACTACCGTCGCGATTTCGATTTGCGCCTCGCCGAGAGCGGCCAGGAGGCGCTCGAGCTGTTGCGTGAGTGCGAGCCCGCGGTGCTCCTCACCGACCAGCGCATGCCGGGCATGACCGGGGTCGAGCTCCTCGAGCAGGCCAAGACCCTGCGGCCGGACACGGTGCGGATCGTGGTCACGGCCTACAAGGACGCCGAGTCGATCCTCGACGCGGTGAACAAGGGCGACGTCGCGCGTTACGTGGTCAAGCCCTGGAACGTCGAGGAGATGCGGATCACGATCCGCCGGGCCATCGAGCGCTTCATGCTCGTCAAGGACCGGCAGCGGCTGATCGAGCAACTCAAGCAGGTCAACGCCTACCTCGAAGGCGAGCTCTCCGCCGACTACGACCCCAGCGCGATCGTCGGCTCCGACGGCGGGCTGCGCGACGTCATGACCGACGTGCAGAAGGTGGCCTCGACCCGCTCCACGGTCTTGATCCGCGGGGAGACGGGCACGGGCAAGGAGCTGATCGCGCGCTGTCTGCACGAGACGAGCCCCCGGCGCAAAGAGCCGATGGTCAAGCTCAACTGCGCCGCGATCCCCGAGACCCTGCTCGAGAGCGAGCTCTTTGGGCACGAGAAGGGCGCCTTCACCGGGGCAGAGCGGCGCAAGCCGGGTCGGTTCGAGCTCGCCGACGGTGGCACGCTGTTCCTCGACGAGATCGGCGACATCTCCCCCGCCATTCAGACCAAGCTCCTGCGCGTGCTCCAGGAGCGCGAGTTCGAGCGGGTCGGCGGCACCGAGACGGTGCGCGTCGACGTGCGCGTGGTCTCCGCCACGCACCGCAACCTGGAGGCGATGGTCCAAGAGGGCACCTTCCGCGAGGACCTCTACTTCCGCCTCAACGTGTTCCCCATCCATGTGCCGCCGCTGCGCGAGCGGACCCAGGACCTCCCCGATCTGGCGCGCTATTTCCTCCACCGCCACGCGCGGGAGGCAGGCCGGACCCAGCTCGAGGACCTCTCCGGCGCTGCCCTCGAGCGGTTGGTGAGCTACGCCTGGCCCGGCAACGTGCGCGAGCTGGAGAACGTCATCGAGCGCGCGGTGATCCTCTGCACCACCGGGTCACGGATCGAGGCCGACGACCTGCGCTTCCTCGACCTGAGCGTAAAGCCTGCTCCTGCAGCGCCCAGTCCCGCGAGCGCCGACGCTGCGCTGCCGGACATGCTGGAGAAGGTCGAGCGCGACGAGCTGGTTCGAGCGATGGAAGCCGCCAAGGGATCCAAGGCAGGGGCGGCCAGGGTGCTGGGGATCAACCGCAGCACCCTCTACTACCGACTGCGCAAACACGGGTTGGCCGAGCGCTACGGGCTACCCCCCGAGTAGACCAGACTCCACTGCATAAAGACTTAGGAGGCTGGTCCGTTCCGTTGCACTGCAACGGAGTGCGAACGGTTTCCCCAAATTCGATCCGGGCCTGGCGCCCTCTGTTCACACCTCATCGTCTCCGTGAGGGGTTTACGCCGGCTACGCAATTGCAGGTGTGTTGCAGAGTGAGGTAATGCGTGGATTTAGCTCAAGACGCCAACTCGTCTGGTCGATGGGTGGGGCAGGACGCGTCCTGGTCCCAGGCCCGGTGGCGAGAGAGAAGGCGGAAGCTAATGCGCGAGCGGCGACTCGATCCCCGTACGGACGCGTCCTTTAGCTTGCGTAACCTGTTGCGCGTACGCTCTGCGCAAAACGACTACGCCCTGGCGGTGCTGGGTACGGCCGAGGGCATGGTCATGGCAGGGTCCAAGGTCGACACGGCCGCCGAGCAGGCCGCCGCAGAGGCCAGCTATCAGCTCTTCCGTCAGGCCAAGGCGCACCCCTACGGCCGCTACTCGATCAGCGCTCCGACGGGCCGGCTGTCGGCGATCCGGTTCGAGGTCGACGGGCGGCCCTTGCTGCTCGCGGTGCTCGACCGCGAAGGGCTGCAGCCCGAGCAGCGCGACGAGTTCGTCCTCGACCAGCTCGCCGACCGGGTGCAGTGCATTCTCGAGGAGAGCTCCCAGCGCGCAGCCTGAGCCGCTGCTGCTAGCGACCACCTCCCGAGCCGGCGTCCGCCGGCTCTTCGCTTTGGTTGCCTTCGGGTCGGGCGCGCACCAGGTCGTCACGCTCCACCGGCTCGTAGTCCTCGAGGATCTCGAGGGCGGCCTCGCCCTCCTCGTCCAGGGTCTCGGCGTCGTAGCCGCCGAGCTCGTCGAAGCGCACCTGCGCGCGCTCCCGCAGCGCGTTCAGCGCCGCGATCGCTGCCTCCCAGCCCTCGACGCTGGGCTCCGCACGGAACGCGTCGCGCTGGGCTTCGAACGCCGTGCGCAGTGCCTTCAGCGTGGCTGGCGTCGGGGGCGGGGCCGGCGCGGTCTCCGTCGGCTTGGGCGCCTCCGCGCTGGGGGCCCTGGGCGGGGGCCGCGAGTCGGGGCAGCCGCAGACGGTCGCGATCAGGCAGGCGAGGATCAGGCAGCGCATGCCGTCCAGGTTAGCCGAAGCGAAGCCCGCCGGTCAGGCCGGGGGTCTCGAGCTCGGCCGACTGCTGCACCAGCGGGATCCGGCGGGTGCCCACGATCGGGAGGGAGACCCAGGCGGACGGGACCCCGCCGTGGTTCCCGAAGCGGATCGAGCGAGGCGTCGCCTTCAGCCCATTCAGGCTCTGACTGAGCTTGAAGCCGCGGAAACTCCTCAGGGTTCGACCGTCGAGCTCGAAGGATACGGAGCGCTTGAAGTGGGCGTAACCCTGGCCGGCGAGGTTGACCGCGAAGGCCTGGCTGAAGTCGAAGCGAACCGTGCTTCCGCTGATTCGGATGCGGCTGACGCGATCGAGCACCGGGCGCAGCGCCGGGTGCACGGGTGCGGCTTGCACGGCCGCGGCGACCTGCGACGCGCTCAGGTCGGCGTTGCCCAGCGAGCCAATCGACTCGAGGAAGCTCACGCTCGGGTTCGAGCTACCCGACGCTTCGGTCAGGATCCGCGTGAGGTCTTCCTGGGGACCGGCGTAGGCGAGGGTGCTCGCGGCGAGGAGCGCCGCGGTAAGGAGTAGGGATTTCATGGGTGTCCTCTTTCCCCCATCGTTCGCAGCCCCCGTGCCGTGCCGCTTCCAGCGACCTGGCAAGGGTTTAAGGGGGATCTGCCTTCACATCGTCCGCAGCGGGCACCCCACGGATTCCCTTTGGGTGCGCCTCAGCCACCGTTTTCGGGCACGTTGCGGGCCCCGGGGCGCCAACCAAAGACGAGAGCACCCGCAGACGACTGCGGGTGCTCCCAGGACAGGTACGAAACAACGAGGTTGGGAACGCCCACCGCTCAGTGCGGTGGGGCATGGGGGATGGTCAACCCTGCGAGAGGGTCGAGGTGATGCCTTGCAGCTCGGCCTTCTTGGTGCCGCGCTTGAGCTCGATCACCTTCTTGCCGACGAACAGGCCGAGGTCGATGGTGGCGATCGGCGTGCCGTCGCCGCGGGTGGAGAACACGATCGAGTTCGGGGTAATGCTCATGCCGTTCTTGCTCTTGCCGAGCTTGAAGCCCTTGAACTTGTCGAGGCGGTCGCCGCTGGGGCTGACGCGGAAGCGGACGTCCTGCTTGAGGTGGGCCCAGCCCTTGCCGGCGAGGTCGACGCTGGTCTCCTTGCTCATGCGGATCCGCACGTCGCGGCCGTTCTCGATCCGCAGCGCGTTGACGTTGTTGAGCATGCTCTTGAGGGTCGGGTTGACGGCGAGGCCCTGCTCCTCGGCCGCGGCGATCGCCGCCTTGACCTGGGCCTGGTTGACCTGGGCGGTGCCGATTCGCCCGAGCCCCTGAAAGAAGCTCACGCTTGGGTTCGCCCCCTCGGAGGCGTCGATCAGGATCTCGGTCAGCTGCTCCTGAGGTCCAGCGTGCGCGCTGAGGGCTACGGCGAGGAGCGCCGCAGCGCAGGTAAGAGCGTGTTTCATGGCTAGTTGCCTCTCTCCGACAGGCCCACAAAGCAGGAGTCGTGCCAACACGATGGGCGTCCTAACCGGACGCTTTTACGGTCCCAAGGGGGTTAGGGCTGCAACCATTCCTAGGCAGCCAAGGTGATACGCTTCACCCGAACCCGAGTGATACGCTTCATCCCCTGTCGGAGGTCCACACCGTGAGCGATCCCTGCCCCGTTACCCGCCGCTTGCTCGACTACGTCGACGCCTCGCCGACCCCGTTCCACGCGGTGGCCGAGGCCACTCGCCTGCTCGAGGCCGGCGGCTACACCGTCCTCGACGAGTCCGAGGCGTGGCAGCTCGAGGCCGGCGGTCGCTACGCGGTGACCCGCAACGACTCGACCCTCGTCGCCTTCCAGGTGGGCAGTGACCCCACCGCGGGGTTCCGCCTGGTCGGCGCGCACACCGACAGCCCCAACCTGCGGCTCAAGCCCAACGCGCCTTACGGCAAAGAGGGCTATCGCCAGCTGGGGGTCGAGGTCTACGGCGGCGTGCTGTTGGCCACCTGGACCGACCGCGACCTCTCCATCGCTGGGCGGGTCACCCTCCGCGACGACCCTACTCCACGGCTGCTGCGCGTCGACCGTCCCCTGTGCCGGGTGGCGAACATCGCGATCCACCTCAACCGGGAGGCCAACGACAAGGGCCTCGGGCTCAACAAGCAGACCCACCTGCCCCCGCTGATCGGCCTCGAGGGCGACGCCGAGGACCCGCGCTGGTTCGAGGACTTCGTCGCCGGGGAGCTCGGCGTCGAGTCCGAGCAGATCCTCGGCTACGACCTGATGCTCTACGACGTCGTGCCCTCCACGGTCTCGGGGCTCGCGGGCGAGTTCATTCACGCGCCGCGGCTGGACAACCTGGGGAGCTGCCACGCCGGGATCGAGGCCTTGCTCAACGTCCAGGACGCCGCCGCACACACCCGCGGGATCGCGCTCTACGACCACGAAGAGGTCGGCAGCCGCAGCGCCGAAGGCGCCATGGGCAACTTCCTCGAGTCGGTGCTCGAGCGCGTGGTGCTGGCCACCGGGGGCGACCGCGAGACCGTGCACCGCGCGGTCGCCAAGTCGCTGCTGGTCTCGGCCGACATGGCCCACGCCGTGCACCCGAACTACGCCGACAAGCACGAGCCCCGGCACATGCCGCGGCTGAACCAGGGCCCCGTGATCAAGGTCAACAACCAGCTGCGCTACGCGACCAACGCCGACACCGCGAGCCGCTTCGAGCGCTTCGCGCTCGAGGCCGACGTCGCGGTGCAGAAGTTCGTCAACCGCACCGACCTCGCGTGTGGCTCGACCATCGGCCCGATCTCGGCCAGCCGCCTGGGCATGCCCACCGTCGACGTGGGGAACCCCATGCTCTCCATGCACTCGGTGCGCGAAATGGCCGGCGCCCACGATCAGCGCGCCATGATCAAGGTCCTCGAGCGCCTGTTCGCCTGAGGCAGCGAGAACGTTTCCAGAGCCCAGGGGTAGACCCCGAGGAGGTTTCATGAAGACGCAGTGGATCGTGGCGCTGGCGCTGCTCGGCGCGGGGCTGAGCCCCGCCCTGGCCCAGGACGACGAGAGGGCGAGGCTGCGGGCAGAGATCGACGCCCTCCGCGCGGAGCTGAACCGGGTCAAGGACGACCTGATCACCAAGGATCGTGCCCTCGACCAGGTCCGTCGCGACTACGACCAACGGCTCGAGGAGGCGCAGCGCCGCAACCAGCAGCTGATTCGGGACGCCAAGCTGCAGCGCGCGCGGCTGGAGTCCGAGCTGCGCCGGCGCGACGAGGCCCTCGAGGCCGCCTATGCCTTGCTCCGCAAGCACGGGATCGAGATCCCTCAGCCCGATCCCCTGCAGAAGGTCGTGGAGATCAACTTCCCCGCTGACACGACCCTCGCCGAGGCAGCGGAGTTCCTCCAGATCGTCGCCGGGGTCCGCTTCGAGCTCCAGGACGGCGCCGGAGACCGCGCGCTCCCGGGCGGGCTGCGGGTCAAGCAGCTCTCGCTGAAGAACGCCCTCGCCCTGCTGCTCGCCGGCCTCGACGAGGGCGAGCCGCTGCAGTGGAAGCTCGAGGACGGTGTGATCCACATTGGCCCCAAGCCCAGCGACGACTGACCCCCTGACTCGCTGAGGATTTCGCACTCGCGGTCCTCGTGTCTCGGGATCCGGGTAGGCTCCGCGCATGCCGAGCCTGCGCGAGGACATAGCGAAGACCCTGCGCCTCGCCGCGCCGGTGGCGATCTCACAGATCGGGATGCTGGCCATGGGGCTCGTCGACACCCTGCTCGTGGGCCGGTTGGGGGCCACCGAGCTCGCGGCGGTGGCCCTGGGTGACGCGCTCTACTTCTCCTTCGCCGTGTTCGCCGTGGGCTTGATCATGTCCATGGATCCGCTGATCTCGCAGGCCTTCGGCGCCCAGGATCCCGAGGCGGCGAGTGAGGCGTATCGACTGGGGCGTTGGCTGGCTCTGGCGTTGGTGCTGCCCGTGTTTGGGCTCGTGCTCGCGATCGAGCCCGGGCTGCTGTGGTTGACGGAGATCGACACCGAGGTGGTCCGGCTCAGCGGGGACTACGTGACCACCCGCAGCCTGGCCCTCGTGCCGTCGTTCCTCTACATGGCGGACCGCTGCTTCCTCCGCAGCCTGGGGGAGACCCGCCCCGCCATGGTGATCACCCTCGGCGCGATCGGGATCAACGCGGGGTTGAGCTACGTCGCGATCTTCGGCGTGGGCACGACCGTCCCTCCACTGGGCGTCGCGGGCGCGGCGCTGGCCACCGCGGCGACGCGGGTGTGCATGTTCTCGGCGCTGCACCTGTGGACCAAGCGCGCGCGCTACGCCCCCTACCGCCAGCTGCGTCGGCCGCCCTGGGACCTGGTGAAGAAGGCGGGCTGGGTCGGGGTCCCGATCGGGCTCTCGCACTCGAGCGAAGTCGGGGCGTTCGCGGTGGCCTCCCTGGTCGTGGGTCACGTGGGGGTGATCGCCCTCGCTAGCCACCAGATCACGATCAAGACCGCGTCCACCAGCTTCATGTTCGCGATCGCGATCGGGACCGCGACCGGGATCCGCGTCGGACATGCCGTCGGCGGTGGGCGGCCGCAGCTTGCCCGCCGCGCGGCTTGGGTCGGGATCGGGCTCGGCGCGATCGGCATGGCCTGCAGCGCCGCAGTGTTCGTCGGCGCCGGCTCCTGGATCGCGCGGGCGTTCACCCCTGAGCCGAAGGTGATCGCGCTCGCGACCTCGCTGCTGGCGATCGCGGGCGCGTTCCAGCTCTCCGACGGCTGCCAGGCGGTGGCCGCCGGCGCGCTGCGTGGCGCGGGGCAGACCCGCTGGCCCTTCGTCGCCAACGTGTGCGCCTTCTGGGGGTTCGCCCTCCCCCTCGCTTACGTGTGGGGGCTGTGGTGGGGCGGCGGCGCCCAGGCGGTGTGGTGGTCCATGGCGATCGGGCTCACCGGGACGGCGGCGCTGCTCCTGTGGCGGGTCACTCATCTGCGAGACCTCGAGTCGCTCCACGCTGCCTGAAAGCCAGCAATCGGCTTCCCGATTTCCGAAATGAGTGCGAATCTTTGCGAACAGTTCGCTTGTCTAGTAGTGGGTTAAGGCCGCGTTCTTTTCATTTCAGATTGCCTTGCCGTTTGCATCCGCCCCGAGGCGAGAGAGAGCGAACCGTGCGTGGAGAACTGTTCCCGGCCGACAGCGGCCGGTACTGGCCCTTGGTGTGGGTCAGCTTGGCGTTGGGGCTGGCGGCGGGACTCGCGTTCGGTGGCCCGCGGCCCGTGCCGGTCGACGTGCCGGACATGGGCGGCAACGGCCACGCCGAGACCTGGGACGGGCGGGTGTTCGTGATCACCCGCGGGCTCCAGGGCCGCATCGGCTGGGTGGCGCGAGTGTTCCGACCCGAGGCGCTCGGCACCACGCCTCAGGGTCAGCCCGACTTCCGCAACGCGTTCTCGGGGCCCCACGGGGTCGAGTTCAACGGCGACCCCGGCGGGCTCACCGACCACAACGCGCTGGCGATCGTGCCCTTCCCCCCCGCGGGGCCCGAGAATCCCTACACGTCGGACGCCGCCGGCAACCGCCAGCCCAACGGAGCCTTCCTCACCTACGACTGCCTGGTCTACACCCAGCGCTACCGGCCGCAAGACGACCGCATGGGGCAGCGCCGGCTGCGGATCGTCGTCGCCGAGCCCGAGACCCCGCGGGCGCGGATCCAGGACACGCGCTTCCTCACCGACTTCGAGGAGCTGCGCGCGGGCAACCAGCCGCTGCGCGGGATCGAGCCCACCGCGACCTTCGACGGGCACCTCCTGATCTGGCAGGGGCACCCCGACAACGACGGCAAGATCGACATTCTGATCTACAGCTACAACCAGACCCCGGGCGCGCTCGGGGGCTGGTCGACGCCGCGCTCGGTCGCCGACCTCTACCACCGCGACCGCGACACCCTCGTGGGCGGGATCCCGGTGCGCGAGCGCTTCCCCCTCGCCGCGCAGCCCCTGCGGGCCAACGACGGGAGCGAGTTCCGCCGCGGCGACCTCTACCGCGGGGCCTACCCCTGGGTGACCCGCGACGGGACCGAGCTGTTCCACACCACGACCATCGCCGGGGTCGCCGGCCAGAACCGCGCGCGGCGCGGCGGGCTCTCGGTGATCGGGCGCTGGACCAACTGGCGGCTGCGGCACGTCGACAGCCCGCTGAACCCCAACCGCGAAGCCACCGTGCGCCTGTTCTTCTCCAGCCCCGGGGCGACCCCCAGCTTCTGGACGCCCTTCCCCAGCTTGAAGGACCCCGTGCTCCCGATCACCCCGCGGAGCCCGGTGTTCCCCCTGTTCGGCAGCAACACCTCGAACTACGGCGAGGTCGACTTCGCGGACGTGGTCGACGGCGACTACACCCTCGCGCTGAGCATGAACGAAATGCTCAAGAAGGACACCGGCTTCGACATTGGTCGCACCCCCGACACCAGCCCCCACGGGCACTACGGGATCCTCGAGGGCGCGCGCTTCCCCCAGGAGCAGACCCAGCGCGAGGAGCTCGTCGGCGCCGTCGGTCAGGGCCTCTACTTCGACGGCGACGCCAAGGTCCGCGTGCGGCACGCCAGCGTGTTCAACAGCGGTGGATTGACCTGCGAGCTCTTCGTCAAGCGCTTGGCGGACCTCTCGGCCAACCCCCAGGGCTACCAGTTCCTGGTCAACAAGCCGGGCGCCTTCGACCTGATCGTCGAGCCCAGCGGCGTGGTGCAGGCCAGCGTCACCGTCAACGGGACCCGGGTCCGCTCCGGCGGGGTGGGGCCCGCGCTCCCGCTGAACACCTGGGTGCACGTCGCCTTCACCTACCGCCCCAACGGGACCCTCGAGGTCTACCTCGACGGAGACCTGCGCAAGACGGCCACCTTCCCCGCGGGGCCGGCCGCCAGCTCGAGCAGCGACCTGCTGATCGGTCCCGGGCGACAGAACCCGGGCAGCTACCCCAGCGGTCCGCTGTTCGTGCTCGACGAGGTCCGCCTCTCGCGCGTCCCACGCACCCAGGACGAGCTGCGGGCCAACGCCTACCTGCCCACCCCCCCGCCGACCTTCAACGGTCGCTTGCCGACTCCGCTCCCCAGCGGGCTCGACGAAGACCAGCTGAAGATCCCGGGGAACGGCACGATCTCAGCGGCTGAGATCGAGCTGGGCGAGCTCCTGTTCTTCGACCCGCGGCTCTCGCTGACCGACGCCGTGGCCTGCTCCAGCTGCCACGACCCCACCCGGGGCTTCGGCGACGGCTTCCAGCGAGCGATCGGCCTCAACGGTCAGGCCTTGCGGCGCAATACGCCGACGGTGGTCAACCGCGCGTTCAGCACCCGGCAGTTCTGGGACGGGCGCTCGGGCAGCCTCGAAGCCCAGGCCCAGGTCCCCCTCGAGCACCCCGACGAAATGGGGCTCCCGATCCAGCAAGCGGTCGATAAGCTCGAGCGGATCCCCGGCTACGTGACCCGCTTCCGCGCAGCGTTCGGCGGCCAGATCACCCCCAACAAGCTGCGCCGCGCGCTGGCGACCTATCAGCGCTCGCTGCTCTCGGGCAACTCCCCCGCCGACCGCTACGAGCAAGGCCAGGGCAACGCGCTCAGCGCGAGCGCCAAGCGCGGGCGCCTGCTGTTCCGCGGCAAGGGGCGCTGCACGGCGTGCCACAGCGGGTCGAACTTCAGCGACGAGGCCTTCCACAACACCGGGTTCCACCCTGCGGCGACCGACCTCGGGCGCGGTGAGATCACGGGCCGCTACGCCCACCGCGGGGCGTTCAAGACCCCGACCCTGCGCGACGTCTCGCGCACCGCGCCCTACCTCCACGACGGGAGCGTGGGGACCCTGGAGGAGGTCGTCGAGATCTACGATCGCGGGGGCCGCACGACGAGCGGGCGAGACTCCGAGATCCGCCCCCTCGGCCTCAGCGTCCCGGAGAAGGCCGACCTCGTCGCCTACCTGCGCGCGCTGGAGGCGAACACGGTCTCGACCCGCTTCCCGGCGCTGCCCCCCAACGCCGACGGCAGCCGGCCTCAGCCCGGGCGGGCTGCCGGACGCGGCGGCAGTCCGCCGCCGCCGCCTCCGCCGCCTCCGCCGCCTCCGCCGCCGCCGCCGCCGCCTCCGCCGCCCGGCGGAGGGACCTCCGGCGGGGCGACGGGCGTCGAGGCGCGGAACTACGTCTCTGCGCTCTACCGCGACGTGCTCGGGCGCGCGCCCGACGCGAACGGCCTCGCCAGCCACTCCGCGAACCTCGACAACGGGGCACCCCGGCGCGAGGTGGGCCGCGCCTTCCTGTCCTCGACCGAGCACCTGCGGGACCGGGTCGAGGCCGACTTCCGCGCGCTGTTGGGACGACCCCCCTCGGCCGTCGAGCGCGACGCGGCGGTGCAACGGCTGCAAGGCGGCGCGCGCTGGGACGACGTGACCCTCGACCTGCTCGCGTCGGGCGAATACAGCGCCCGCTACCCGACGGATCGGGACTTCGTGCTCCAGCTCTACCTGGACGCGTTGGGGCGCACCGGCGAGGCCGCCGGCGTGAACGCGCATCTGCAAGCGCTGCAGTCGGGGACCCCGCGGCGCGACGTCGCGCGGGGGTTCCTGCAGAGCGGGGAGCGTCGGCGCAAGCTCGCGGGCGAGGTCTACTCCGCGCTCCTCGGACGCCCGCCCACGACCCCCGAACGCGACGCCGCCGTGCAGACTCAGGGGGCGGGCGGGCTCGAGGCGCTGTGGCTCGAGCTGCTCGCCGGAGACGAATACTTCGTGCGCAATCGCTAGCTGAGGCTGGCGGGTCGCCCGGTGCTGACCCGCGAGGCGTACTCGGGGGCTGGGGCGCCCGGGTTAGCTCTCGAGGATCGAGCGGATCTCGCTGACCGCGCGCTCGAGGTCGTCGTTGACCACGCGGTGATCGTAGAACTTGGACTCTGCCAGCTCTTCGCGCGCGCGCTGCAGGCGCTTCTCGAGCACCTCACCGGTCGTGTCTCCCCGCCCGCCCAGCCGTTTGCGGAGGGTCTCCTCCCACGGCTCGGGCGGGAGGAGGAAGATCGTGACCAGGGTCAGGCCCTTGGCGCGTAGCTGCTCGGCGCCCTGGACGTCGACGTTGAGCAGCACGTGCTTGCCCTGGCCGAGGATCGTCTCGACCTCCGAGCGCAGCGTGCCGTAGCGGTTGCCGCCGTAGACCTCCGCCCACTCGAGGAACGCGTCGGCCTCGATCCGGCGGTCGAACTCCTCGCGCTCGAGGAAGTGGTATTCGACGCCGTCGACCTCGTTGCCGCGCATGGGGCGGGTGGTCGCCGAGACCGAGAGCTCGAAGTCGTCGTCGGCGAGCAGGCGCTCGCACACGGTGGACTTGCCTACCCCCGAGGGACCGGAGACCACCACCGCGCGCGGGCTCATTCGACGTTGGCCGCTTGCTCGCGCACGCGATCGACCCAGATCCGCAGCTCGAGCACGTGTTCGAGGAGCTGGCCGTCGGCGTTCTTGCTCCCCATGGTGTTCGCCTCGCGGTGCAGCTCCTGGGCGAGGAACTCCAGCCGGCGACCGACCACGGCGCCCTGCTCGAGGGCCTCGCGAAACTGCTGGAGGTGGCTGCGCACCCGGGCCAGCTCTTCCGCGACGTCGGCCTTTTCGGCGAGCAGGGCAGTCTCGCGGGCCACGTCGGCCGGGGTCACACGCTGCCCCTGGAGCAGCTGGTTGACCCGCTCGAGCAAGCGGGTCGCTTGCTCCTGGGCCGCGGGGCCGCGGCGCGCTTCGATCTTCTCGACCTGGGCTTGGATCGCCGTCAGCGCGGCGCCGAGGTCGGCGGCGAGGGCCTCGCCCTCCTGCTCGCGCATGCGCAGCAGCTCGGTCAGCGCGGCGGCCACGGCCTGCTCGACCAACGGGGCGAGCTTTGCTCCGTCAGGGCCCTCGGCGGGGGCGACCACGCCGGGCAGCAGCGCCGTCTGCGCGAGGCTCGGCGGCTCCTGGCCCAGCTCGAGCGAGAGCCGGGTCAGCGCGCCCTGGAAGCGGAGCAGCGTGTGCTCGTCGAGCTGATACTTGACCCCGCTGGATTCGCCGCTGCGGTAGCGCAGGTTCAAGGTCGCCGCGCCGCGGGAGAGCTCGGCCTTGAGCTGGGCCTCGGTGCCGCGGGCCGCGGAGAGCAGCACGTCGGGCGCGCGGAGGGTCAGGCGAAAGTGCTTGTGGTTGACGCAGCGGAGCTCGGCCTCGACGGCGTCGCCGTCGGGGCCCTCGGCCCGGCCCGCGCCGAATCCAGTCATGGAGCGCAGGGGGCCGGTCACGGGCGAGCTACTCGTCGCCGTCGCCGGAGCCGCCCTCTTCGGAGCCGCCCTCTTCGGTGCCGCCCTCCTCGGAGCCGCCCTCTTCGGAGCCACCCTCGTCGCCGTCGGGATCGGAGATCCCGGGGTCGTTCTTGTTCACGTCGGCGGTGACCGAGCGCTTCTTCTGGTGGTTCTGCATCACGCTGAGGAAGATCGCGAGGATCAGGAACAGCGCGGCGGCGACCGCGGTCGCGCGCTTCCAGGTCATGTCGGCCTTGGCGCCGAAGGCCGTGTCGACCGCGCCGCCACCGAAGGCACCGCCCAGGCCTCCGCCTTCGCCCTTCTGAATCAGGACGACGAAGCAGAGGAAGAGCGCAGCGATCACGTAGACGATCGAGCAAACGACGATCAGGGTGTCCATGGGTCACCTGGCCTGGCGGCCGCGGGGGGAGCCCGCTTGGAGTCAGCTGGCGTGAATCACGCCTTGGACGATCTTGAGGAAGGAATCCGTATCGAGGCTGGCCCCCCCCACCAGGGCTCCATCGATCCCTGGGGTGGTCGCCAGCTCGGCTATGTTACCCGGCTTTACGCTTCCGCCATACAAAACCGGGACCTGGCTCCCGCTGGGGTGGAAGGAGGCCAGCCGCTCGTGGATCCAGCCGTGGACCTCACCGGCTTGCTCGGGGGTCGCGACCTGGCCCGTGCCGATCGCCCACACCGGCTCGTAGGCGACGATCAGGCGCTCGATGGCCGAGCCCTTGACGCCCTGGAGCACGGCGTCGAGCTGGCTGAGCACGACGTCGCGCGCGCGGTCGGCGTTGCGCTCCGCGAGGGTCTCGCCCACGCAGGCCACCGCGCTGAGCCCGGCGTCGAGCACGCGGTGCACCGCGCGGGTCACTTGAGGGTCGTCGACGCCGAAGATCCGCCGGCGCTCGGAGTGCCCCACGATCACGCGGCGCACGCCGACCGAGGCCAGCTGCTCCACACTCACGGCGCCGGTGAAGGCCCCGCCGTGCTCGGGGTGGCACGCCTGGGCCACGAGGTCGATTCGCGCGTCCTCTCCGCCCAGGGCTTGCGCCACGGGGACGAGCAGAGGGAACGAGGGGGCGACGCCCACCCCGACCCGCGCCGGATCCCAGTCGAGGGTCCCGAGGCCTTTGGCCAGACCGTCAGCGAGGGCCACCGCTTCGGGAGCGGTGAGGTGCAGCTTCCAGTTTCCGATCACCAGCCGCTGCGGCATGGCAGCCTCCACGGATCCCGTACACGACCACGGGCTGAAGCCCTTGGCCCTCGAAGCCCAGAGCCCTCAGCCCGTTGGGGTGAGCTCTCGCAGCTTGCTGCGAAAGCGAGGGGGCCTCGGAGAGGCCCCCTGAAGAGCTAGAGCCCTCAGCCCGTTGGGGGTGAGCTTTCGCAGCTTGCTGCGAAAGCGAGGGGGCCTCGGAGAGGCCCCCCTGAAGAGAAAGAATAGCGGGGGCAGGATTCGAACCTGCGACCTCCGGGTTATGAGCCCGACGAGCTACCTGGCTGCTCTACCCCGCGACGCGGACGCGAAGTATACGATGGTCGCCTCGGCTGTCAAGCGTCCACCCCGCTTTGGGTTACTTCTTCTCTCTCAGTCCTGGAGCGGCTCCGGCGGCGGTTCGTCGCCCAGCAGCACCGCGTCCTCGACCAGCACGTCGAGCACGTCGAGCCGCTCGCAGGTGCAGGCCACCCCTAGCGAGTGGCTGACCGAAGGCTGGGTCCGCCCGTCGTCGCCGGAGACGAACTCCTTGACGTAGGTCCCGCTCTGGCAGATCAGGTCGAGGACGAAGGTCTCGGGGGTGGGCTGGTCGTGGAGGCTCAGCTCGAGCACCTTGCGCTTGCGGACCTTGTCCACCCGCCGGTGGGCCACCCGGGCCGGGGTCCGCTGGTCGAGGGTCACACCGCTCAACCCGCTGAGGCTGGCGAGTTGGGCGGGCTCCAGCGGTGCCTCGGCCTGGCACAGCGCGCGGTAGGCCTTGTCGGTGACCCAGCCCTTGACCCGCGGGACGAGGTTCCCGTCGACCTCCCGCAGGGGCACGGAGAGCTCGACCCGCCCTTGCAGCTCGGCGTTGAGCTGGTCGCGGATCGCCTCCAGGTCGGCGGTCCGCCGGCGGGGGCGCTTGAACTCGAGCACGAAGGGCCTCCCCCGGCCCAGGCACTGCACGTCCACGTCTTCGCGTCCCAGCCCGTGGAGCGCCAGCTCGCGCGAGGCGTAGGCCTCGGCGAGGGGCGCCGCCAGCAGCTCCTCCACCGAGTCCGGGAAGCGGCGCCCGGTCCCCCGGCAGGGGGCGCAGGTGGCTCGCTTGGCCTTGCGGTTGCGGCAGCCGGGGCAGCGCCAGCTGGTCTTGGTCTGCGTCAAGTCCCTGGCCAGTTTGCGGTAACGCCCGTAGAGGTAGATCGAGCGGACCTGCGGGCGGACCCAATCGCGCTCGAGCTCGTAGATGAAGATCACGTTCGCACGGCGGAAGGCGACCTCTCGCTCGGGCCAGCGCGCCTCGAGGGCGAGACCGACCTGACGTTTCAGCTCACGTTTCAACTCGTCGCTCGCGTCCCGACTCTGGACGCCGACGAGGAAGGTGCGGAACTCGAGCTTGGCCGCGACCCGCTCGCAGGCGGCGACGGCCTTGTCGGTCAGCTGTGCGAGCTGCTGTGCATCCTGCTCCACGGGGAGAGTGTAAGGGATCGAGGGCGCTCCGCGAGGCAAGACAAATTCTGAGCTACACGAGGTTTGGGGTTGCGGGAGCGGCCTCTCACTGGTCGAATCTTGGGCCCACCCCGAGGAACCGTTGAGCGCCCCCCCGTGTACCCACAGCCGAATGCATCCAGCAGGCGAGCACCGCGCGACGAGGACGACGACGAGGGGTTTTACGACCCTCTCGAGTCCGATGACGCCCTGGAAGACGACTTTGGCTTCGACGACGACGACACCTTGTCTTCCGAGAGCGGGGACGACGCGTTCGACGAGCGCTTCGACGATCAGGACGATGGCGAGCCCTTTGCAGCACCCGACGACGAACCCGACGACCCGTTCTGAGCCGGCCGCTGGCTCGGTCGCGGTGGTCGTGATCGGCGCTGAGTTGTTGGCGGGCAAGATCCGGGACGAGAACCTCTGGCATCTGGCGGGCGAGCTCCGCGCGCTGGGGGCGGACCTCACCTGCGCGTTGTTCGTGGGCGACTCCCGCGCAGAGATCGCCGACGCCCTCGACTTCGCCTGCGCCCGCGCCGAGCGCGTGCTGACCACGGGCGGGATCGGGCCGACTCACGACGACTTGACCCTGGCGGCGGTCGCCGCCCACGGCGGCGTCCCGCTCGTGCGCGACCCGGCGCTCGAACGCGCGGTCCACGCGCACTACCCCGAGCCCAGCCCGGACGTGCTCTCGATGGCCGACGTGCCCCAGGGCGCCGAGCTGATCTACCCCACCGACTTCTACCTGCCGATCGTCAAGCTGGGTCAGGTGCACGTGTTCCCCGGGGTCCCGGGCATGCTGCGCTTGATGTTCGCCGCCTGGAAAGGCGCGCTGCAGACGACGCCGTTCCACTGCGAGCGGCGCTACCTCGACGCCGACGAAGGTGAGGTCGCCCCCACCTTGCGCGAGGTCCAGGACCGCCACCCCGCGGTCTCCCTCGGCAGCTACCCCCGCTTCGACGCGGGCGCGCCCTATCGGGTGATGCTCACCGTCGACGGAAAAGACTCCCAGGCCGTCGCGGCCGCAGCCGCTGACCTGACCGCAAGCCTGACTCGAGCTTGCGGCGAGCATGCCTTCCGTTCTCTTCCCGAGTCAACCGCAGCCAGCCCCCCCACCGAGGCCGGCTAGAGGAGCTCTCATGGCTTACGACCAGTACCTCGTCAACCGCATCAAGGGCGCCGTGCGCGCCCGCGACCTGCAGAAGGTCGAAGAGCTGTGGGTCGACCTCCAGGCCTCGACGACGCCGCTGGAGAGCTTGAAGGTCTTCTTCGAGACCGCGCACGAGGTCGCCGAGCGGGGCGACAAGGAGCGCGCCGCCGAGCTGCTGCTGCTCCTCCGCCAGGACCTCAAGAACGAGGGCCGCGAGGACGAGCTGTTCAAGGTGATTCGCAAGGCCGTCAGCTACTCCGGTCGCGTGCGCTCGGTGCGCGAGGACCTGGTCGCTCAGTATCGTCGCGTCTACGGCGAGCGCCCCGGCTTCGAGGCCGTGCTCAGCCGCACCGACCTCGCCGGCGAGGGCGACGTGCGCAAGTCGGTCCAGGCCCTCGACGAGGCCTTCTCCTTCACCGAGGGCGACTACGTGTTCCACACCCGCGGCTGGGGTGTGGGGAAGGTCGTCGAAGCGCACCCCGAGACCGGGGAGTTCGTGATCGACTTCGCCCCGGGCCAGCCTCAGGGCAAGCGCATGGACGCAGGCATGGCGCTCAAGTCCCTCGAGCGGCGCACCGCCGAGGACCTCGACGTGCTCCTCTGGCAGGACCAGGGCAAGGTCGCCGAGCTGGCCAAGGACGAGCCGCTGGAGCTGCTGAAGAGCGCCCTGCGCGCGTCGGGTGGCAAGCTCCAGGCCCGCGACCTGCGCGACCGCTTGACCCCGGTGATCGAGAAGTCCGGCTGGACCAAGTTCTGGGCCAAGGCGCGCAAGCAGGCCAAGCAAGACCCGCGGATCGAGGTCGGCCCTGCGCCGCGCTCGGTGATCCAGATGCGCGAGGAGGAGCTCTCCCGCGACGACGAAATGATGGAGAAGCTGCACCACCTGCGGACCTTCAAGAAGCGGATCGTGACCCTCCGCAAGGAGCTGGTCGCGGCCAAGAAGGACGGCGGCGAGACCCCGGGCTGGATCGCCCAGGGCCTCAGCGACCTGGCCAAGGCCCACGGCAAGGAGGGCACCGAGTCCAAGCTCGCCGCCGACCTCGAATACGCGCTCTGGAAGAACGAGCTCGCCGAAGGGTTCCCCGACGCGATCCCCGAGGTCAGCGCCGCCGAGCCGGCCGTCGACCCCGACACCGGTGAGCCCCTCGCCGAGGGGATCCCCAACCACCTGATCGAGCCGCTGCAGGCGCTGACCCTCGAGAACGTGTGCGAGGTGGTCAAGGAGATGCGGGTCCCCGACTACCGCAAGCAGGCCGTCCAGTTGCTCTGCACCCTCGACCCCGCCAAGGGGGCCGAGCTCGTCAACGCGGTGCTCCTCGACCCGGCCCCCGGGGTGTGGACCGCCGGCGTCAAGGCGCTCAAGCGGATCAGCCGCGACGACGTGATCCTCGACGCGGTGAACACCATCGTGATCAAGCCCCGCGAGTATCCCCACGCCTACGTGTCCTTCGCCAAGGCGCGCCTCGGCGGCAAGCTCGACGTGCTCCCGGATCGCGAGAAGGCCGAGATCGTGGCCAAGGCGATCAGCGTGCTCGACGCGATGGTCCTCTCGCACAAGGAGACCAACGACAAGAAGAAGAAGAGCGCGCTGAAGACGAGCATCGACGCCATGCGCGGCGTGTTCAACCTCAAGAGCCAGCGCGTGCTGAAGGAGGTCGTCAACGACAGCGACGAGCACGAGGTGCGCCGCCTGCTGCAGCTCGTGCGCCAGAGCCCGGCGCTGACCGAGACGATCCTCCGCGCCACCGAGGGCGCGGTCGCCCAGCGCTTCCCCGAGATGCTCACCGCCGCGGCGGAGGTCAGCGAGGAGGCCGGCGACGACGTGCTGTTCACCACCGAAGAGGGCAAGCGTCGCAAGGAGCGCGAGCTCGACACGCTGCGGAACGTCGAGTTCGAGAAGATCAAGATCGAGATCGGCAAGGCGCTGGACTTCGGCGATATCTCGGAGAACGCCGAGCTCGACGCTGCCCGCGAGAAGCAGCAGCGCCTCGCCGAGCAGATCGAGCGCGTGCAGAACCAGCTCGAGATCGCCAAGGTGATCGACCTCGACGAGGTCGAGACCTCCCGCGTGACCGTCGGGACCCGGGTCACCGTGACCCACACCGGCACCAACGAGACCGAGTCCTTCACGATCCTCGGTCCCTGGGACCTGACCGAGGAGGACCCCTCGATCATCAGCCACATGAGCCCGATGGCGAAGGGACTCCTGGGTAAGGCCCCCGAGGAGACCGCCCTCGTGCAGCTGCCCGGCGGCGACGAGGCCGAATACAAGGTCCTCGAGATCGAGCGCGCCGTCTTCGCGAGCTGAGCGGCGCACGCGCGGCCAGGCGATTCGCCTGGCCGTTCGTCTGTCCGGACACGGCCAGCTACGCTGACGGTGCGCATGCCAGCGAGTAGGCTGGACCCATGGGAATCCAAGAGCAGACCCCCGAGCCCGTTCGTGACGTCGCGCGCGACGACGTCGTGGTGGCCGCCAACCGCTGCCCCTACTGCCACTCCGACGTCGACGCCGAGGCCGACGACGGCGTGGCCTGCAAGGGCTGCCTCGCGCGCCACCACCAGAGCTGCTGGGACGAGGCAGGCAAGTGCTCGGCCTGCGGCGGCGAGCAGGCCCTGGTGGCGCAGCCCCAGGTCGCGGCCTCACGAGACCCGGGCGCCAAGACCCAGACTCAGCGCCGGCTGGCCGCGCTCGCGTTCGGGGTGTTGGTCGCCATGTTCGTCCCCCTGCTCCTGCTGCAGAAGGGCCCCGAGCCCGTCGCCGCGCCTCCGGTCCAGGTCGAGGCCCCCGCCCCTGACCCGGTCGCGCCCGAGGGCACCGTCGAGGTCGACATCGCCCAGCGCAGCTCCATGGCGGTCGAGGGGCTCGAGGGGTTCGATATCTCGGTGGGCGACGTGAAGGCGATCGGGGCGACCCGCTTCAACCTCTCGGTCACCCCCCCCGGCGAGGGGCCTTGGCGCGACGACGGCCGGTTCATCGAGCTGTTGATGCGCGTCGGCGACTCGGAGACCGTCGAGCTCGACGGCAGGCGCTACACCGTGCACTTCCTCCGCCAGCTCCAGAGCGCCTTCGGCGAGGATCGCGCGATCGTGTGGATCACTCCGCTTGACTGACGACGCCGCCGGCCAGGCCAACGACGAGGGCACGTCGCCGTCGGCGGCCACCCCGCCGGCGTTCGAGCTCTCCCTCCGCGCGGCCGGGGTCTGGATCGCCGTCGCCCTCGCGCTGACCGGGGTCCTGCTGCTGCTGATGGGCCGCAGCCTGTGGTGCAGCTGCGGCTCGCTCGTGCCCTGGTCCTTCGAGGTCCAGAGCCTGCACAACTCCCAGCACGTGGTCGACCCCTACGCCCTGACCCACGTGCTGCACGGGGTCCTGTTCTGCGCCGGGACCTGGCTCCTGCTCTCGCGCTGGCTGGGCCCCCGGGCGCGGATGGTCCTCGCGCTGAGCCTCGAAGGGGGCTGGGAGCTGCTCGAGAACTCGAGCTGGGTGATCGAGCGCTACCGCGCCGAGACGATCTCCCTCGACTACTTCGGCGACAGCGTGATCAACTCCCTCGCCGACGTCTGCGCCTGCGCGCTGGGCTTCTACCTCGCCCGTCGGCTGCCGCTCTGGGGCTCGCTGCTGCTCTTCGTCGGCTTCGAGCTCCTGCTCGTGGTGTGGATCAGGGACAGCCTGCTGATCAACGTGATCATGCTCGTCTACCCGCTGGAGGCGATCCGCAGCTGGCAGAGCGGGGGCGGCTGAGCTCCCTGCACTTCTCCCTAACCCCCGCCGCGGGGGCGTAGTAGCATCCCGCCCATGGCTGACCTGGAAGCGCTCAAGATCGACCGCAGCAGCGTCACCCGCCGCGCGGGTCGGCGGGGCAACCCCTGGCTCAAGGCGCTGTGGGTCGCGATCCCGCTCGCGGTCCTGCTCCTGTTCCGCGGGCCCCTCTGGCGCGCCCTGGACAAGGCGACCCTGCCCGAGGTGCGCACGACCCGGGTCGAGCTCAGTCACCCGGCCGAGGTCGGCGCGATCCAGGGCGTGAGCGCCAACGGCTACGTGGTCGCCGCCCGCCGGGCCGCGCTCTCCGCCGACACCCCGGGGCGGATCGTGGCCATGCACGTGGAGGAGGGCACCGCGGTCAAGCAGGGGGACGTGGTCGCCCAGCTGTTCGCCGAGGAATACGCCGCCGCCCTCGAGCTGTCCGAGGGCAACCTCGCCGCGGCAACGGCCGGTGTGGGCCGGGCCGAGGCCGAGCTGCACGCCGCCGAGGCCGACGTCGAGGCGCTGCGGGTGGGGGTCCAGTCGGCGCAGGCGCGGCTGCAGGCGGCGCGGGCCGACCTCAAGCTGGCCACCGTCGAAATGAAGCGGATCGAGGAGCTGCAGGCGGAGGACGTCGCGAGCTCCCGCGAGCTCGACGCCGCGCGGGCGAGCATCGAGCGCGCCCAGGCCTCACTGGCCGACTTCAGCAGCCAGGTGCAGGCGGCCGAGGCCCAGCTGGTCTCGGGCGAGGCGCGGGTCGAGGTGTCGCGCAGGGGCCTCACCCAGGCCCAGGCCCAGGTCCAGGTCTCCCGCGCCGCCCGCGATCAGGCGCGGGCGACCCTCTCCAAGACCGAGGTCCGCGCGCCCTTCGACGGCGTGGTCGTGCTCAAGGACGCCGAGGTGGGTGAGGTCGTCTCGCCCAACAGCGCCGGCGGCTCGACCGCTCGGGGCTCGGTCGTGACCATGGTCGACTTCGCCTCCCTCGAGGTCCAGGTCGACCTCCCCGAGGCCAGCCTCAACGCGGCGACGCCAGGTGCCCCGGCGCAGGTCTTCCTCGACGCCTACCCCAGCTCGCCCTACGCCGGCAAGGTCTCCCGGATCTGGCCCACGGCCAACCGCCAGAAGGCCACCGTCGAGGTGCGGATCCGCTTCGACGCCCCCGACGACCGCCTGCGCCCGGACATGGGGGTGCGCGTGGTGTTCCTCCCCGCCGGCGTCGAAGCGCCGAGCGCCGACGCCGGTGCCGAAGACACCGCCCCCACGGTGCTCGTCGACGAGGCCTCGGTCGTGCGCCGCGGCGGCAAGGACGGGGTGTTCCTCGTCGAAGGCGACACGGTGACCTTCAAGGCCGTCGAGCTCGGCGCGCGCAAGGCGGGCCAGCTCGTGATCTCCTTCGGCCTCCAGGGCGGCGAGTCGATCGTGGTTCAGCCTCCGGCGACGCTCTCCGACGGCGACCGGGTGCAGCTGGCCACGGAGTAGGCGCCCCCCAACCAACGACACGCGCCCACGCAGTCCAGAGTCTTCAACCCTTGGGGGTGAGCCCGAGCAGCTTGCTGCGAGGGCGAGGGGCCTCGGAGAGGCCCCCTGAAGACCAGACTGCGTGGGCGCTAGCGGTCATTGGGGGAGGGAAGAAACCGCCGTGTCTTACTTGTTCGAGCCGGCCGGGGCGGGATCCTCGGCGTAGCCCTTCTCGCCGGGCTGCAGCGGGTCGAGGTGCCCGTGGAGGTTGGGCTTGAAGGAGTCGAAGCGCTCGCCCTCGAAGCCGTCGTCGAAGCTCATGCGCTTGCCGTCGATCGACATTTGCACGCGCACGCAGTCGCTGGGAGCGAGCTTGCAGAGGGCGACCACGGTCACCATGTCCCAGCCGCCGTCCTCGATCAGGCGCTTGAAGTGCTTGGCGCGCTCCTTGTGGTTGGCCGCGGTCCAGCCGCTGTTGCGGATCGTGACCACGCTCTCCACGAAGCGCGGCAGCTTGCGCAGCGCGGTCTCCTCGCGGGGGGTGAGGTCGTCGTCGTGGGGGTCGAGCTTGCGGGGGTCGACCTCCCAGACCACGTCGTAGGCCTCGGCGAAGGCGTCGCGGATCAGGTCGGGGTTCCCGGCCTTGCCCATGATCGTGCGGATCCCCCACTCGGAGATCTCCACGTCGAGGCGGAGCTCGGTCTTGCCGTAGCGGCTCTTGAACAGCTTGAACTTCGGCTTGTGGTTGAGCCCGATCGGGTCGCCCAGGCCGAGGGCGGTGGCCACCCGGTCGATCCGGCGCATCTCGCCGTTGTAGGTCGAGGCGTCACGCCGCACCAGGCGATAGCGCAGCGCGCGGCGGCTCTTGAGCACCGAGAGCTGGTCGGGGGTCTCGTCGCCGGTGATCTCCGAGCTGCGGACCACGTCGACGAGCAGCGACTTGCGCCACGACTTGTGGAGGAAGGTCTTCTTCTTCTGCTGGTTGTAGCGGAACACGTTGTAGAGGTGCCGGCCGGCCTCGTCCTCGATGTTCATGTCCGAGACGTGGACGTCCTTGTTCCACTTGCCGCCGATCAGGCGGCTGAGCACGAGCCTCGAGCGCTTGTAGAACCAGTCTTCCTGCTCGAACACGCGGAACTCGAGGGTCACGCCGCTCTCGGGGTCGTTCAGCATGGAGTCGGCGATACGCATGTCGCCGCGGATCATGGCCTCGTAGGCGTCGCGGGCCGGGGCCTTGCTCAGGTCGAGGTGGTAGGCGAAGTCGAAGTCGGTGCCCGACTCCTTGCCGGCGTCCGCGCGCAGCTCGATCTTGAACAGCTCGTCGGCGGCCTTGACGAAGAACTCGTTGATCTCGGTGTCGTCGGGCTCGAGGGCCTCGTCGCTGGTGTCCAGGCCGACCAGCAGCCGGGCGCCGACGCCGGGACCCTTGAAGCGGATCTTCTGCGTCTGCACCCGGACCGAGGTCCCGGGCAGGCGGCTGACCTCGACGCGCATCGTGTTGCGCAGGCGGTAGAACCCGCCCACGCGGGCCGACGCGCCGACCTCGACGTTGGTGCCCGGGATCTTCTCGTCGTGGCCGTAGGTCAGGTTGCCGCTGATCGCCAACGACCAGCGACCCTCCAGCGCGCGCTCGGCGCCGACGGTCAGGTCGAGGGCCTCCTGGGCGGTGAGGGGCAGGTCGAACACCCGGCGGCCCATGCCCTTGAGGACCTCGATCACGCCCTTGACGTCCTTGACGCCGGTGGGCTTCTCGTAGAGGTCGACCACGGTGTAGCGCAGCTCGCCGTTGGCGTTGATCCCGGTGTTGAACGAGGCCGCCCCGCCGAGGGGAATGCTCGCGTTCAGCGGGACGCGCGCGCCGCCCTCGACGTAGTTCGCCAGCCAGACGTGGTCTGGGTGCTTGAGCCGGGTCGAGGCCTGCATCGGGGTGTATTCCTCGTAGGGGATCGCCCGAATGCCGGTCTCGATCCCTACGTGGAAGTACTTGCTCAGCTTGAGGGTCTCGCTGACGTCGATCCCGTCCTCGATCGCGTCGCGCAGGGCGTCCTTGGCCTCGGCCTTGGCCTTGCCCAGGGCCTTGGAGACCTCCTCTTTCTTGAACGCCAGCAGGCGCCCGACGTGGATCTTGGTGTCGTCCTTGTCCTGGGGCTCGACCTTGGCCGCCAGGCTCAGCGCGCCGTCCTTGTAGATCGTGACCTTGCCTTCGCGCTCGTTGAGGTCGTATTGCCAGGCGAGCTCGAGGTTGGAGGCGCCCTGGAGGGCTCCCACAGCGCCGGCGGTGGGGAGGTTCGCGCGGAAGTCCTTGAAGTCGAGGACCCGCACCGCCGCCCGCGTGGAGAGCGCCGGGGTGTCGAGGACCAGGTCGCGGAGGCCGTTCGCGGCGGGGTCGCGCAGGGTGAGGGTGCCGCTGAAGTCACTGCCGTCACTAGCTTTGAGGCGATAGACTTCTTCGGCCGCGGCGGGTGACAGCAGGCAAAGACCGGCCAGCAGGGCCAGGTGGGGGGCCAGGTTTCTCATTCGTCCGGGTCTCTCTCTCTGTTCTCCACCAACCCGCAATGCACACGGCACGCCGTAAGCCATCCTCGTTGCAGCTACTTCACTTAGGACTGGAGAAGCCGTCCCAACCTGAGACAGAAGCGCTTCGTGGCACCTGATGTGGGAACGTTCAGGTCTGCTCCTGACGCGATTTGCGACCACACCGGACGAAGTATTCCGCGCATCCGAGGACGATGGATCGAGGTGCGGTCAGGTCGTGGGGCCTGCTCAGCAGGATCCTCTGAAGCCTCGCTCGAGCTCGCCGCGAAGTGGCTCGACCAGGCTCCCCGTGGCGAGCCAAGGGCTTACGCGAACACTCCGTAAGTCCTATCCCTGCAATGCCGCACGGCGGGGGACAGCCCGCTCAGAGAAGCATGAATTTTTACAAAAGAGCCCACAGCCAAGCGACTGCTGGAGTTGCGGCCAGACCCAGGAAAGAGGCTCGCGGTCCTGTCAGAGGCGCCAGGTAGTTTCTTCATTCGGGGCGCGAGTCGTCCTTCCTCAACTAACTAAGCAGCGGTTGTCCTCACTTAGCAGCCTGAGTGTGAGCAGCTGGAATCAATCAACTTACACCCGCACGCATTTGCGGGAGGGGAAAGAGTACGCCGTCGCGCACCGGTCACAGGTGCTTCCCCCGGCGTGAGAAGAGAGAGCACCCCATGGTCCCCCCGATCCAAGCCGTCCAAGCCCAGGGCACCACCACCACGACCTCGACCACCGCTCAATTGATGGTCGTTCGCCGCAACGGCGACGTCGTCGCCTTCGATCCCGAGCGGATCGAGCGCGCGATCAAGAAGGCCTTCATCGCCGTCGAGGGCAGCGAGGCCAGCTCGTCCAGCCGCGTGCAGAACGTGTCCCGTGACCTCGCCGAGCGCGTGTCCAACGTGCTGCGGCGTCGCATGGCGCGCGGTGGGCTCGTGCACATCGAGGACATTCAAGACCAGGTCGAGCTGGCGCTGATGCGCGCCGGCGAGCACAAGATCGCCCGCGCCTACGTCCTCTACCGCGAAGCGCGGATCCGCGAGCGCGCCGAGCTCGAGGAGACCGAGGAGCCGGTCGAGGCGAAGGACGGCCTGCGCATGGTGCGCAACGACGGCCTCGAGGTCGTGCTCAGCGACGCCCAGCTGATGCAGCCGATCCAGACCGCCTGCGAAGGGCTCGACGACGTCGACCCGCAGCTGCTCCTGCGCGAGATCAAGAAGAACGTGTTCGACGGGATCGCCCAGCACGAGCTGGAAGAGGCCTTCGTCATGGGCACCCGCGCCATGGTCGAGCGCGAGCCCAACTACAGCTACGTCGCGGCGCGCCTGCTGCTCGACTCGCTCAAGGAGGAGACCTACCGCGCGGTGCTCCCCCACGTCGACTCCAGCGAGCTGACCTACGCGACCTACTTCCCCGCCTACGTGTTCAAGGGGATCGACGTCGAGCAGCTCGACCCGCGGCTGGCCGAGTTCGACCTCGAGCGTCTGGCCCAGGCCATCGACCCCGAGCGCGACCGTCAGTTCGCCTACCTCGGCCTGCAGACCCTCTACGACCGCTACCTGCTGCACATCGACGACCACCGCTACGAGCTGCCCCAGGCGATGTTCATGCGCGTCGCCATGGGCCTGGCGCTCAACGAGATCGACCGTGAAGAGCGCGCGATCGAGTTCTACGGGGTGCTCTCGCGCTTCGACTTCATGTGCTCGACCCCCACGCTGTTCAACGCCGGCACCCGTCGCCCGCAGCTCTCGAGCTGCTTCCTGACCACGGTCTCCGACGACCTGGAGGGGATCTTCGGCTCGATCAAGGACAACGCGATGCTCGCGAAGTTCTCGGGCGGGCTGGGGAACGACTGGACCCGCGTGCGCGGCATGGGCGCCCGGATCAAGGGCACCAACGGTCAGAGCCAGGGCGTCGTGCCCTTCATGAAGGTCGCCAACGACACCGCGGTGGCGGTGAACCAGGGCGGCAAGCGCAAGGGCGCCGTCTGCGCCTACCTCGAGACCTGGCACGTGGACATCGAGGAGTTCCTCGAGCTGCGCAAGAACACCGGCGACGACCGTCGCCGGACCCACGACATGAACACGGCCAACTGGATCCCCGACCTGTTCATGGAGCGCGTGCACCGCGACGAAATGTGGACCCTGCTCTCGCCCGACGAGTGCCCCAAGCTGCACGAGCTGGCGGGTGAGGCCTTCGCCGAGCACTACGCCGAGTGCGAGGCCAAGGCCCAGCGCGGCGAGCTGCGGATCCACAAGCAGATCCGCGCCATCGACCTCTGGCGCAAGATCCTCAGCATGCTGTTCGAGACCGGGCACCCCTGGGTGACCTTCAAGGACCCCTGCAACCTGCGCTCGCCCCAGCAGCACGCTGGCGTCGTCCACAGCTCGAACCTCTGCACCGAGATCACCCTCAACACCAGCGACGACGAGGTCGCCGTCTGCAACCTGGGCTCGGTGAACCTGGTGCGCCACCTGAGCGACGACGGTCAGATCGACCGCGTGAAGCTCGAGGGCACCGTGCGCACCGCCATGCGCATGCTCGACAACGTGATCGACATCAACCACTACACCGTGCCCGCGGCCCGGCACTCGAACCTGCGTCACCGCCCGGTGGGCATGGGCGTCATGGGCTTCCAGGACGCGCTGTTCATCAAGCGCCTGCCCTACGCCTCGGACGGCGCGGTCGACTTCGCCGACGAGTCCATGGAGCTGGTCTCCTACTTCGCGATCCAGGCCTCGGCCGAGCTCGCGGAGGAGCGCGGCGCCTACCGCTCCTTCCAGGGCTCGCTCTGGAGCCAGGGCGTGCTCCCGATCGACAGCCTCGAGCTGGTCGCGGCCCAGCGCACGCCGGAGTACTTCCAGGTCGACCGCACCCAGCGCCTCGACTGGGACACCCTGCGCCAGAAGGTGATGCGCGGCATGCGCAACAGCAACTGCCTGGCGATCGCCCCCACCGCGACCATCGCGAACATCACCGGCGTCAGCCAGTCGATCGAGCCGATCTACAAGAACCTGTTCGCCAAGTCGAACCTCTCGGGTGAGTTCACCGTCGTCAATCACTACCTGGTCAACGACCTCAAGGCGTTGGGCATGTGGGACGAGGTCATGATCCACGACCTGAAGTACTTCGACGGCAGCCTGCAAGAGGTCGAGCGGGTCTCGGACGAGCTCAGGCAGCTCTACACCAGCGCCTTCGAGCTCGACGCGAGCTGGCTGGTGAAGTGCGCTTCGCGCCGGCAGAAGTGGATCGACCAGGCGCAGTCGCTGAACCTCTACATGGCCGAGCCGTCGGGTCCCAAGCTCGACCGCCTGTATCGCCTGGCCTGGACCCAGGGCCTGAAGACGACCTACTACCTGCGCTCCATGGGCGCGAGCCACGCCGAGAAGTCGACGATCACCACCGGCCGGCTCAACGCCGTCGAGAGCGGACCCAAGGTCTGCTCGATCCTCGACCCCGAGTGCGAGGCGTGCCAGTAGGCACGCCTCGGCCCGGCTCCTCGCTCGGGGGGCCGTCGTCGTAACCGTTCACCTTCCCGTCACTCGCATCCACCTTCTTGCCAAAATACTGGAGCACCTCATGCTCACCTGGGACGAACCGCAAGCCTCAGCAGCCTCGCTCAAGCCGACCCGCAAGGTCGCGCACACCGCCTCGAGCGCTTCACCCAGCACACCTCAGACACAGACGTCCGGCGCCAACGGCGCCTCCTCTACGCCGCTTGCCCCCGCGGCGCCCGCCACCGAGCAGCCTGTTGCCGAGCAACCGGCTGCCCAGGTGGGCGCAACTCCGACGCCCTCCGTTCCGGAGGGGCCCATTGTGGGCAAGGGGGCAAGTGGCCTGGAGGACATCGAGTTCGGCGCGCGTCGCGTCGGCGTCGACGACAAGCGGATCATCAACTGCCGCGCCGACCTGAACCAGCTCGTGCCCTTCAAATACAACTGGGCCTGGGACAAGTACATCACCGCCTGCGCGAACCACTGGATGCCGCAGGAGATCAACATGACCGCCGACATCGCGCTCTGGCGCTCGCCCAACGGGCTGAGCGAGGGCGAGCGGCGGATCATCAAGCGCAACCTGGGCTTCTTCTCGACCGCCGACTCGTTGGTCGCGAACAACATCGTGCTCGGCGTCTACCGCCACATCACGAACCCCGAGTGCCGGCAATACCTCCTGCGCCAGGCCTTCGAAGAGGCGCTGCACACCCACGCCTACCAGTACGTGATCGAGAGCCTGGGCCTGGACGAGGCCGAGGTGTTCAACATGTATCGCGAGGTGCCCTCGATCCACGACAAGGCCGCCTTCGAGCTGCAGTTCACCGACGAGCTCGGTGACCCTGACTTCCACACCGGAACCCCGGCCAAGGACCAGCGCCTGCTGCGCAACCTGATCGGGTTCTACGTGATCATGGAGGGGCTGTTCTTCTACGTCGGCTTCGTGCAAATGCTCAGCCTGGGCCGCCGCAACAAGATGGTCGGCGCCGCCGAGCAGTTCCAGTACATCCTTCGCGACGAGAGCATGCACTGCAACTTCGGCATCGACGTGATCAACACGATCAAGCAGGAGAACCCGCACCTCTGGACCGCCGCGTTCCAGCAGGAGATCCGCGACCTGATCGTGGAGGGCGTGGAGCTCGAGCTGGCCTACGCCAACGACACCATGCCGAACGGGATCCTGGGCCTCAACGCGAGCATGTTCTCGGAGTACCTGCGCTACATCGCCAACCGGCGCTGCGCGCAGATCGGCCTCGAGGAGCTCTACGCGGGCGCGAACAACCCCTTCCCCTGGATGAGCGAAATGCTCGACCTCAAGAAGGAGCGCAACTTCTTCGAGACGCGCGTGATCGAATACCAAACCGGCGGTGCTCTCCGCTGGGACTAGTCGATACCAAACCGGCGGTGCTCTCCGCTGGGATTGATTTGGCTGCTAAGTGACGGGAACGAGGTTGGGCGCGTGCAATGCGCGCCCAACCTCGCTCTTTTTTCGGGAGGGGGCTCGTCGAGCCCCCTCCCGAAAAAAGAGCTCCTGTGTTTCAAGGGGGCCTGTCCCAGGCCCCCTCGCTTATTTCAGGGGGTCTGTCCCAGACCCCCTCGCCCTCGCAGCAAAGCTGCGAGGGCTCACCCCCAAGGGGCTGAAGGCTCTCGCGGCAAAGCCGCGTGCGCTCACCCCACAGGGGCGCGTGCTTCGCACACGCGGCTCCGCTGGGGCAGGGCGCCGCGCGCGCTTCGCGCGCGCAGTGCTCCGCTGGATCGAACGCGCCGGCTTGGCAACGGCGGAGGGGGTGGGGAGCCTCTGCGCTCCGGCGGTTGCGCCGATCGACTCAACACCGCGGAGCTGTCGCCGGGATTGGCAGATCCGTCCATCCCCGCAAAGCCTGCGCGCAGAGGCCCCCCACCCCCTCCGCCTGCGAGGTCGGTTGGACAAAGGTCAAAATCAGGAGCACGCTCCCAAGTCGAGAGCGCGTTCGCCCCGCGCCTCGAGCGCACCCAGCTTGGCCCGGTCTCCCCGGGGCGTCGGGGCGAACACGCTGGACTTGTCTGCGTGCGAGGGCGCGTCGCGCGAAGGCACCACGCTCGAGGCGTAGCAATTCGGATCGCTCTGCCGAGACGCTGTGTGCCGCGGCGAAGCGAGCCGATCGGCCAAGGCGGAGCGATCCGAGTTGGCACACCGCCAACGGGTGTATGGATCCGCGACCATCGACCACGAGGTCAGCCACGGCGTGTTTGGCCCGAGGCGACGGGGAGCCCTGCCAAGCCGAAGCGCATGACCGCCCGGGCCAAACGCGCCCAGGGCTGGGTGGTCCGCGATCACTGATAGGTGGCCGGCCAACCCAAGGCGGAGGGGGGCGCGGTGTCTGCGAGCGGAGGCTTTGTCCGCGCCCATGCCTTGGCAACCAACCGGCGTCAGCGTCCATGTCGGGGCGCGGACAACGCCGGAGCGAGGAGACACCGCGCCCCCCTCCGCCGCTGCCACGCCGGGACGCAAGATCGGGCAGAGCTCGTCCAACACAGCCAAGGCAGCCAAGCAGCCAACACAGCCAACACAACCGAAGCAAGCGAGGCCACGAACCAAGAGACGCATGTGATCCCCCGACCGTGGGAGAACGAGCGGTCCAATACGCCACGACTTGTGCTTGGAGTGATGGTTGCAGCGGGGAGGGCGAGAGAGCGACCCATGACCCGCACCGTGCTTCCCGTTTTGGTCCTGATTCTGGCCGCTACGCCTGCCCTCGCCGACTTTCCCTCGCGCTACAGCATGCGCGGACCCCACGGGACGACCGGGAGCCTGACCCTCGAGCCCGCTGGCGAGACGCTGATTCGCAAGCGGACCAAGGTCAAGGCCAGGCTCTCCATGCAGCTCGCGGACGCAGACGGGAAGCTCGAGGCCAAGCGACTCGAGGTCTCGGGGACGCTGACCGTCTCGGGCGACGTGCTCCAGGGCGAGCTGCGGGCCTCCAAGGGGCTCGGCGGTCACCTGCAGCAGCTGCGGATCACCCCGGGCTGGCAGGCGGAGCTCAGCCAGGGCATGCAGATCGACCTCACGCTCCGCCGTGGGTTCACGACCCTGAAGCTCGTCGGCCGCGCGCCACTTGGGCCGGGGAGCGCGGCCAACGAGGCCACGATCACGCGCTTCTACCAGGCCTTCCAACGCAAGGACGCGGCCGCCATGGCCGCGGAATACGCGCCCGACGTGCACTTCAGCGACCGCGTGTTCCCCAACCTGCACGGCGCCCAGGCGGGGAAGATGTGGGCCATGCTCTGCGAGTCCGACGAGCTCGAGCTGACCTTCTCCGGGGTGCGCGCCGGCGCGCGCTACGGCGTGGCGCGCTGGGAGGCTCGCTACGTCGTGTTCGGCAACCCCGTGCACAACGTGATCGACGCGAACTTCGAGTTCGGCCCCGACGGCAAGATCGTGCGCCACGTCGACAGCTTCGACTTCGAGCGCTGGGCCAACCAGGCGCTGCCGAACCCGGCGCGCTTCGTCCCCGGCGGCCTGAAGCTGGGGGCGATCCGCGCGGGGACGGCGATTCAGCTGCACCGCTACACCCCCTCTGAGGAGGCCCCAGCCCAGCCCAGCGGGCCCCAGGCGCTCGAGCTCTCCTCCGACTAAGCGACGGCTCGCGCTCCGCGGCCCGTGCAAGGTTCATGCGGCGCATTGCAACGGGACCCCTCCGAACGCGCCCCGGGCATAGACTTCGGTAAGTACAGCCATGCCAGGGTGTTCGCCGTTGCGCTGGGACTTGCGGAGAACGGTAGGCCATCGCTAGTCTCCAATCAGTGGATACGAGCTTGCGGGTGTTGATCGTCGAGGCTGACCCAGGTGCGGAGCGAGAGCTCCGCGCAGCCATCGAAGCAGCCGTTCCGGACGTGAGGATCAGCAGCGCGCGGGACATGTCCAGCGCCTCGCTCGTGCTCGCCAAGAAGGCGATCCACTGCGCCCTGATCAGCGAGCGCGCGATCGCCAACCCCCAGGCCCCCTGGGCGGACCTGCACCAGCACGGCGACAAGCCGGCGCTGGTGATCCTCACCGACGAGACGCCGCCGCGCCCGGCGACCAACCGCCTCAGCCGCAAGGAGCTCACCCCGCGGATCGTGGACCAGGCGGTGAGCTACGCCATCGAGCGCAAGCGCATGGAGCAGGAGCTCGGCAGCGTCCGTCACCGACTGGAGGCGCTGACCCTCGTCGACCCGCTCACCGGCTGCCTCAACCGCGAAGGCCTCGAGAGCGAGCTCGCGAACCTGGTCGCCGAAGGCCTGGGCTGCGTGGCGATCCTGATCGACCTCGACGACTTCCAGCGCGTCAACGAGACCTGGGGCTACGCGTCCGGCGACCTCGTGCTGCGCGAGGCCGCGCTCACGATCCGGGGCTGCCTGCGGGGCGGGGACATCCTGGCGCGGGTCGGGGGCGACGAGTTCCTCGTCTTGCTCCCCGAGGCCAGCTCCCACGACGCGCTCAAGATCGGCGAGAAGATCCGCCTGCACCTGGGCGAGGCCCGGATCGAAGACGCCTCGGGCGAGATCCGCGTCACCGCGAGCCTGGGCGCGACCAAGGTCAACGAGCAGACCCGCTCGGCCATGGAGCTGCTGCAGAAGGCCCAGTGGGAGCTGCGCGAGAGCAAGCGCGCGGGCAAGAACCGCATCTCCTGGACCACGGTGCTCCCCGAGACCCGCGACGAGCCCTTTCCCGAGCGCTCGAAGGTCCTGCAGCAGATCTGCCGCGGCGAGGGGATCCGCGTGGTCCAGCAGCCGATCGTGCGCCTCAGCGACGGCGAGTTCATCGGCTACGAGCTCCTGACCCGCGGCCCGGTGGGCCCCTACGACATGCCTATCGACTTCTTCCGGATCGCCCAGGAAGAGCGCGTGCTCAACGCCGTCGACCTCCGCTGCCTGGAGGCGTGCGTCAAGGCCAGCGCCAAGCTGCCCAAGGACGCCCACATTCACGTGAACCTGCTGCCCTCGACGATCCTCGACACCGGCCCCGCGCGGATCCAGGAGGCCCTGGGCGACCTCGACGGGCGCAAGATCTTCCTCGAGCTCGGCGAGCGCCAGCTGTTCGGTGACCCGACCTACCTCCTCGACTCGGTGGAGACCCTGATCCAGTCCGGGGTGAACATCGCCGTGGACGACGTCGGCTTCGGCCGCAGCTGCCTCGAGAGCCTGATCGTGCTCCGCCCCCACTGCGTCAAGATCGACCGCGGCTGGATCACCGGGGCCTACCTCGACGCCTACCGAACCAACTGGCTCCAGCGGCTGAAGCTGATCACGGACTCGCTGAACCTGCCGCTGGTGGCGGAGGGGATCGAGACCGACGAGGACCTGGAGTTCGTGCGCAAGCTCGGCTTCGAATACGGCCAGGGCTACCTCTGGGGCAAGCCCGCGCCGATCGAGGAGTAGTCCCCGGCGAATCCTTGCTCAGCTCGGGCCCAGGTTCCATGCTGGCGGAGAGGAGGAGCCCTGGAGCGGTTCGTCGAACCAACGCGGGAGACCCAACCGGCGCCTGACGACCGCTTCCCGGAGGAGACCCTCATCTCGGCCCCGCGCTCGCCGCGCCCCCGCCGACCCGGAGACAGCACCCCGCCCCTCCCCCCGGCGGCGAGCGACGTGGACCCTCGCACGGCGGAGACCGCCGACGGGGCGCTCGAGGCGATCCCCGGCCTCTCGGCGACGGACCTCGAGGCTTCCCCCGATCGAGCCCCGTCCGAGACGAGTCGGACGCCCGGCAACGGGGCCCCAGCCGAGGCGAGCCTCGAGGACGTCCCGCCTGAGGCGCTCCTCGGCCAGCGCAGGCGCCGTGACCCCGACGCGCAGTTCGGCGGCGACGGCGAGGTCCCCCCCTCGGCGGGGGTCGGCGTCGAGGTCGCGCCCGGGGAGCGTCGCTGGGAGCCCCCGCCGCCAGGACACGACCCTCTCCCGGCGGAGGTCACGATCCGCCAACGGATCGAGCTCCCGCCGCAGCCCGCGCCCCCGGCCGCCTGGTCACCCCCGGACCTGATCTCGCCGCCGGGTCCGCCCAGCGACCGACACCCCAGCAACCCCGGCGACCGCCCGGCGAGCGTCGAGGAGCGGATCGAGGTCGCGCCGCGGCCTCAGGGCCGGCCTCAGATCCGCGTCAACGACCCCCGCTGCCCCTACTGCCACGAGGCGGTGGCGACCGGGGAGCGCGAGCAGCTGGCCTGCAACCGCTGCCGCGCCTGGCACCACCAGGAGTGCTGGACCGAGGCCAACTCTCGCTGCTCGAGCTGCGGGAGCAAGTCCACCGGGCTGTTCGTGCCCAGCTCGGGGGTCCGCCCGGCGCTCCCCCCGCGCGAGTCTCCCTCCCGCGTGCGGCGCTGGCTGCGCAGCCTCCCCGGGTGGGTGTGGGCGCTCGGAGGCGCGCTGGTCATGGTCGCCGTGCTCGCGAGCCTCGTGCTGAGCGAGGTCTTGCTCGGCGAGGGCTTCTCCTGGGGGGTCCTGCTCTCGACCCTCTTCAGCGCGGGCTCGATCTGGTCGGCGGTCGTCGCGCTCTGGTCCTCGCGCCCCGACCCCAACGACGCGAGCTACCTCGACCTGCCGGGGGTCGCGGGCGAGCGCACCGCCCAGGCCCGCGAGGAGATCGGGCGCCGCTTCGCCCAGTCGGCCGAGCGCTTCCGCACCGCAGGGATCTCGCTGGAGGAGCCCGACTACCTCTCCCTGCACGACTGCCTCGTGGTGTGCATGCAGCGGGCCGACAACGTGCACCAGCTGCTCTCGGTGCTGACCCCGATCAGCAACCACCGCATGTCGCCCCCGGTGATCCTCGTCACGAGCTTCGCCGGCACCGAGGTGCTGAGCATGTTCGAGACCAACATCCAGCAGGGCAGCTTCGCCGGCTTCGTGATCAGCGCCGACCGCGAGCAGCTGCGCGACGTCGCCCGCGCCAGCGGCGCGCGCCTGGTCAAGCGCGGCCGCGCGCCCACCTGCCGCGACGTCGGCCGCGCGGACATTACCGCGCTCCGCGGCGGCGTCGACTTCGTCGGCCCCCGCCGGGTCGCGCGGGTGCCCTACCGCGGCTAGCCAGGGGCGGAACTCGCCTCCGCCCTCGGAGCTGAATCGCCCGTCCGTGGCGTTGACTTCACCGTCCGGCGCGTGGCACAGTCCTGGGGTGAGCACCCGCACCGCAGAGCTGCAGATCCTGCGCGAGGACCCCCGCTGCCCCTTCTGCCACGAGGGCGTGGGGATCGGCCAGCCGCAGCTGGCCTGCAACCAGTGCCGCGCCTGGCACCACCAGGGCTGCTGGGCCGAAGGCGGCGGCAAGTGCTCGTCGTGCGGCGCAGGGGCCACGGGGCTCGAGGCGGAGTCAGCTTCCGAGCCAGCGCCGCTGGTCAACCCGGTGTGGGGCGACGCGGTCGCGCCGCGATCGACGCCGAGCTACGGCATGTCGGTGCTGCTGATCCTGCTGAGCGTGACCTTCGCGTCGACGGGGATCTTCCTGTTCCTGGTCGAGTGGCAGCACGACGTAGGGCCTGGGCTGCTCACCAGGCTTGGCACACTCCTCGGCCCAATCTTCCTCGCTGCGTTCATGGGGCTCGGAGCCTGGGCGTCCTGGCCCCGCGAGGACGACCCCGGACGCCTACGCGTGCCGCAGCACCCCCACCCCGATCGCGAAGCCCTCGAGGCTTCGATCCGCGAGCGCTTCCAGCAGTCCGAGGGCGTGTTCCACAAGCGCGGCCTCTCGCTGCACGACCCCGAGGGCCTCGAGCTGCGGCACACCCTCGTGCTCTGCATGGAGTCGGCCCGCGACCTCGAGGCGCTGGTTCTCCTGCTCGAGCCCCTGACCAGCAGCCGCACCGGATCCGGGACGGCCCTCGTGCTCGCCGTGGCCGACGTCAGCGACGAGCTGCTCGCCACCTTCCGCGTCAACACCGCCCACGGGATCTTCCCCGGGCTCGTGCTCCGCGCCGACGGCGAGCAGCTAGCGGCCCTCGCCGACGCCAGCGGGGGCCAGGTGGTCCCCGCCGACCGCAAGCCCCGGGTCCGCGACGTCGGCCGCGTCAGCGGGGTCTCCCTCAGCGCCGACGCCGTCGCCTTCGCCGACGGTCCCACGATCCCGCTGAAGCCAGCGGAGTAGGAGGGATCGCGTAGCCGGAGGACGGAGCTCGTGCCGCCTGCTGACTGACCCGCCGCCGAGGCGTAGCGAGATCGAACCTCCGTCGTCTGATCTGCAGGCAAGCGAACCGAACCGTGCAGGAGGAGGGGCGATCAGCTCGTTCGAGGGCAACGGGTGGTTTACCCCAGGACGGGGTCGCCTTGCGCCCTCGAACGAGGCAGCGGAGCCTCGGCCGTGAGGCCGCCGTCAGGCGGCCGAACCAACAACACGCGCCCTCGAACGAGACAGCGGAGCGTAGGACGTGAGGCCGGCGTCAGCCGGCCTCACCAAGATCACGCGTCCTTGAGCTCGTTCACGCACTCCTGCAGCGCGACCTTGGCGTCGCCGAAGAGCATCAGGGTGTTGTCCTTCTCGAACAGCGTGTTCTTCACCCCGGCGTAGCCGGGGGAGAGGCTGCGCTTGATCACGACCACGTTCGCCGACTCGTGCACGTTGAGGATCGGCATGCCCGCCAGCGGCGAGTTGGGATCGTCGAGGGCCGCCGGGTTCACCACGTCGTTCGCGCCGAGAATGATCGAGAGGTCGGTGGTCTTGAACTGCGGGTTGATCTGGTCCATTTCGATCAGCTGCTCGTAGGGCACGTTGGCCTCGGCGAGGAGCACGTTCATGTGACCGGGCATGCGCCCGGCCACCGGGTGGATCGCGTAGGTGACCTCGATATCGCGCTCGGCCAGCATGTCCGAGAGCTCGCGGACCACGTGCTGCGCCTGGGCGACCGCCAGGCCGTAGCCGGGCACGAACACCACCGTGCTGATCCCGTCGAGCATCATCGCCAGCTCTTCGGAGGTCGTCTTCTTGATGTTCTTGTAGTCGCGGGCGTCTTCGCTGGGGCCGTCGCCGCTGGTCGCGCCGAAGCCGCCCATCAGCACGCTCAGCAGCGAGCGGTTCATGGCCTTGCACATGATCGCGGTCAGGATCAGCCCCGCCGCGCCGACCATGGCGCCCGAGACGATCAGCAGCGTGTTCTGCAGCACGAAGCCGGTCATGCTCGCCGCGAGCCCCGAGTAGGAGTTCAAGAGCGAGATCACCACCGGCATGTCGGCGCCGCCGATCGGGATCACGAGGGTCACCCCCAGCACCAGCGAGAGCACCGCGAGCATGATCGCGAGGATCTCCAGGTAGCTCAGCGGGCCCATGGGCGCCGCCGTGGCGCCGAAGGCCATCCAGCCGCAGAGCACGGCCGCGCCCAGCAGGAGCACCCCGTTCAGCGCGTGCTGCCCGGGGAACACGATCGCGTTGCCGCTGATCTTGCCGCTCAGCTTGCCGTAGGCGACGAAGCTGCCCGAGAGCGTGATCCCGCCGATCAGGATCGAGAGCACGAGGCCCAGGCTCGACGAGGGGCCGGTGGAGCTCATGATCTCGGGGAAGCCCTCGAGCACCGCGTTGACCATGTCGGTGTGCGTGCCGTCGCCGACGACGTCGGCGGTCAGGGCCTCGGGCAGGTCAGGGTGCTTCTCGAGCACCAGGGCCACCTGCTGCGGCTGCAGCACGGCCTGGCTGAGGGTCGCCTGGTCGTGGGCCAGGCCCGAGCCGTTCCAGCCCCAGAGCGCGGCCATCGCGACCAAGAGCGAGGCCACACCGCCCGAGCCGTTGAACAGCGCGACCATCTCCGGCATGTCGGTCATGGCCACGGTCTTGGCGGCGAACGCCCCGACCGCGATGCCCGCGATCCCGGCGCCGATGATCCACCACCAGTTGACGACGAAGCTCTCGGCGCTGCCCAGCGCGGCGACGGTGGCAATGAGCATCGCCAGCCAGGCGAAGGTGTTGCCGCTGCGCGCGGTCTTGACCTTACCCAGGCGCTTGATCCCGAAAATGAAGAGCACGATCGCGACGAGGAACGCCGCGTCGATCAGGTATTCGCGGTCCATGGCTTAGGCCTTCGCCTTCTGCTTCTTCTTGAACATGCCGAGCATGCGGTCGGTGACCATGAACCCGCCGACGACGTTGATCATCGCGCAGAACACGGCCGCCGCGCCGAGCGCGTTGGCAGCGACCGGGCTGACCTCGGCGTAGGCGCAGGTGATCGCGCCCACGATCGTGATCCCGGAGATCGCGTTCGCGCCGGACATCAGCGGGGTGTGGAGCGTGGGCGGGACCTTCGTGATCAGCTCGAAGCCGAGGAAGATCGCCAACGCGAAGACGGTCAACAGCAAGAAGATCATTGTCTGTGCGTCCTGGTCAGAAGACTGCGGCCGCGGGCCGCGGTGAGTGAATGCGGGAGGCGGGCAAGAGCCCTCAGCCCGTTGGGGTCAGCCCGAGCAGCGTGCTGCGAGGGCGAAGGGGCCTCGGGATCAGGCAGAAGGGGCCAGCTTCTCGATCGCTTCCTTAGTCGGGCCGTGGCGCACGGCCTTCTCGTGGGTGATCAGCGCCTTGTCGAAGACCTCGTCCTCGAGGTCCAGCTTGATCTCGCCGGTGTCCTTGTCGGTCATGTCCATGATCAGCGCGAGCAGGTTGCGCGCGTAGACCGAGCTCGCGTCGGCGGCGAGCAGGCCGGGCATGTTGACCTCGCCCAGGATCTTGACCCCGCCCACGTCGACGGTCTTGCCGGGCTCGGAGAGCTCGCAGTTGCCGCCCTGGGCCACGGCCAGGTCGACGATCACCGCGCCGGGCTTCATCTCCTTGACCACGTCCGCCGGGATCAGGGTCGGCGCCTTGCGGCCCGGGACGAGCGCGGTGGTGACCACGAGGTCGGTGTCGAGCAGGTGCTCGCGCACGAGCTTCTGCTGCTCCTTGAGCTGCTCGGGGGTCAGCGCCTTGGCGTAGCCGCCCTCGTCCTCGCCGCCCATGCCGGGGACGTCGATGAACTTGCCGCCGAGGCTCTCGACCTGCTCCTTGACCGCGGGGCGAATGTCGGTGGCCCACACGATCGAGCCCAGGCGCTTGGCGGTCGCGATCGCCTGGAGGCCGGCGACGCCGGCGCCCATGATCACGGTCTTGGCCGGCTTCAGCGTGCCCGCCGCGGTGACCATCATCGGCATGATCTTGCCCATGGCGTTGGCGCCGAGGAGCACCGCCTTGTAGCCGGCGAGGTTCGCCTGCGAGCTCAGCGCGTCCATTTTCTGCGCGCGGGAGATCCGCGGGATCGCCTCCATGGCAATGCAGCTCACCCCGCGCTCTTGCAGCTTCTGCGCGAGCTCCGGGTCGCTGACCGAGAACACGAAGGAGAAGAGGAAGCCCCCCTCCTTGATCAGGTCGACCTCGTGCTTCTCGAGCTTGGGGTGCTGCTCAGGGGGCAGGACCTTGAGCACGATATCTGCCGCGGCCCAGTCGTCGGCGCTGCCGTCGACCAGCTTGGCGCCGACCTCCTCGTAGGCGGAGTCGACGATATCGCTGAGCAGCCCGGCGCCTCTTTCCACCGAGACCTCGATCTTGCGCTTGATCATGCGCTTGACGGTCTCAGGGGTGGCGGCGACGCGCGTTTCGCCGTCGTGAACCTCTTTGGGGACGAACACCGTGGTCATGGAGCCTGCCTCGCAGTCGGGGCGGGAGTATACCACCGGGTACAGGCTCTTGAACCGCGAGGGATGGCCGCCTGAGCGCCCCTACTCCACGCTGGCGAGGAAGGCGTCGACCGCCTCCTGGTCGAAGCGCTGGGGGGTGCCCATGAAGCTGATCAGGATCCAGCCCTGCTCGGGGTCCTCGGGGTCTTGCTCGAGGGTGACCCAGAGGAAGCGGATCGGGGCGTTGGTCGTCTGCAGCGTCCCGTGGATCTCCAGCGCCTCGACGTCGGCGCCGCGCACCTGGACGGTCCGCGGCGTCTCGCTCTCGATCTTCAGCTTGCGCGCGGTGTCCTCGGCGAGCCAGCCCTTGAGCTTCTCGACGAACGCGTCGGGGGCGAGGCCCTGAGGGATCGCGTTGACGTTGATCACGAAGGGCACGTCGCCGGGGGCGGACCCGGCCACCTCGACGCTCTCGGGGACGAGGGTCACGAACTGCTGGTTGCGCAGGGGCAGGGGGAAGGCGCGCGCGGGCTTGTAGCCCGGCGGGACCGTGGAGGGCAGCAGCTCCTGGAGCACCTCGCGCACGTAGTCCGGATCTTCCGAGCGCGACTGGAGGAAGAGCGCGCTCCCGGTGCACATGCCGACCAGCAGCCCCAGCACCAGCCCGCAGCGGAGGCAGGTGCTCGGGGCGCGGGCGGACTTGGGCGCGGGGTCGTTCACGCAGGCTCCTGGGCTGGCGGCTCCTCGGGCGGCGGGGCGAGCAGCGCGCGCAGCGCCTCGCCCAGCTCACGCGCCGAGGGGTAGCGGCGCACCGGGTCCGTAGCTAAGCACGTCCGCACCACGGCGTCGAGGGCCGGGTCCTGGCTGAGGCTCTTGACCTTCCCCGCCTTGATCGAGCGCGCGGCCTCGTTGAGCGTCTTGCCCTGGAACGGCGGGCTGCCCGCGACCAGCTCGTAGAGCACGGCGCCGAGGGCGAACACGTCGGTCCAGGGGCCGAGCTGGTCGCGGCGTCCGTCGAGCAGCTCCGGAGCCATGTAGCCCACGGTGCCCAGCGCGAAGCCCGCCGCGGTCAGCTCACCGTCCTCGTCGCCGAGGTCCTTGGCGAGGCCGAAGTCGCTGAGCAGCGGCCGCCCGTCGCCCTGCAGCAGAATGTTCTCGGGCTTGAGGTCGCGGTGAATGATCCCGTCCTGGTGCAGGTCGCTGAGGCACTCGGCCACCTCGGCCACCAGCCTCACCGCCTCGTCCCAGGGCAGCTGCTGGCGCCGGCTGAGCACGCTGCGCAGCGAGCCGCCCTCGGCGAGCTCGAGCACGAGGTAGGGGCCGCGGGTGCAGCGGCCGGCGTCGAGCAGCGCGACCACCCCCGGGCGCTGGGCGGTGCGCTCGAGCAGCTCGACCTCCCGCAGGTAGCGGGTCCCCCGCCGGCGGCGGAGGATCTTGATCGCGACCGCGTGGCCCTCGGGGTCGACCGCGTGGTAGACGACCCCGGCGGCGCCCGCGCCCAGGCGCTCGACGAGCTGGTAACGACCGACGCGGTCCTCGTCGGGGGTGTCGCCCTCGGGCGGGGCGTGGACCCAGGCCAGCTCCGCCAGGCGCCGGTAGGCGTCGGGCTCGATCACGAGAGCCTCATTCGGGCGGGACCCCGCCGAACAGGCTGCGCAGCTCGTCGCGGGCCTCGGCCTCGCTGCGGGTCTCCTCGCGGATCCGGTCGAGGATCAGCTCGGCGAAGCGCCGGCGGGTGGCGACGAGGTCGTTCTTCACGTCGTGGGGCTGGACCCCCAGCCGCTCGGCGAGCTCGGCGTAGGTCGGGCGCGCGGCGTCCTTGGCCGGCTCGACCTCGTAGGCGAGGAACACCTGCAGCCGTCGCTGCTCGAGCGGGCTGCGCGCCTCGTTGGCCAGGTCGGCGAGGGCCTGGTCGATCACCTGGCTGCGCCACTCGCGGTCGAAGGGGTCCTCCTCGGGCTCGCGCTGGATCCGGGCCTCGATCGCGTCGACGGTGGTGGGGTCGAGGGGCACGTGCTGCAGGTCGCCGCCGCGCTTCTTGCGGCGCGCGTAGCGGTCGGCGTCGCGCACGAAGGTCTCGAGCAGCGAGCGCAGCAGCCCGCGGAAGCGCCCAGCCTGGGGGTCGGCCACGAAGCGCTCGAGGGTCTGCGCCTCGATCAGGTGCAAGAAGTAGGCCTGGGTCAGGTCCTCGGCCTCCTCGCGCCGGCGGCGGTAGCGCACGCGCAGGGTGCGGTAGACCGGGCGCCAGTAGCTGCTGACCAGCTCGGTCAGCGCGTCCTCCCGGGTGCGCGACCCCGCGCGGCTGCCGGGCTCGAGCACCCGCGCCACCAGCGACCAGCGCGTGCGCGGGAACCCCGAGCCCTCGCGGCTGCCTCCGGTGCGGGTGTAGAGCGTGGGCACGGGTCGTCCCTCCCTGCTCCAGTGTAGGCAGCTCCCGCGGCCCAGGCCATCCGGCCGAGCCCCCGGTCGGAGCCGACTGCTATCACCGGGGTCATGATCGTGCTCCCCCCCGACCAACCCTGGTGGCTCGCCGTGCTCCACCAGCGCTGCAGCTCCCTCGAAGCCGTGTGGCCGCGGCTGCTGTTCGCCGCCTTCTCGGCGACTGGCTTCACCGTGCTCTGGGAGTTCGGCTACTTCCAGACCACCCTCACGACCACGCCCTTCGCCCTGATCGGGCTCGCGCTCTCGATCTTCCTCGGCTTCCGCAACAACGGGAGCTACGACCGCTTCTGGGAGGGGCGCAAGCTCTGGGGGCGCATGGTCAACACCAGCCGCAGCCTGACCCGCCAGCTGCTGACGATTCCGCGGGCCGAGGAGGGCGAGGCGGAGGCGCTGCGCAGCTTCCAGCAAGAGACCGTGCGGACCCTCGCCGCCTACGTGCACGCCCTCCGCCTGCGGCTGCGCGACGCGACGGACTACGGCGAGCTCGAGCGGCTGATCCCGGGGGAGGACCTCGCGGCGCTGGCCCGCTCCTCGAACCCGCCGGTGACCCTCGTCCAGCGCCTGGGCGAGCGCGTGCGCGAGGCTTGGCAGCGGGGCTGGGTCGACCCCTACCACCTGCCCCTCCTCGACGCCTCGCTGACCCAGCTGGTCGACATTCAGGGCGGCTGCGAGCGGATCAAGGCCACCCCGATTCCGTTGAGCTACAGCCTCCTGACCCACCGGATCGTGGCGGTCTACTGCCTGAGCCTGCCCTTCGGCCTGTTCGACACCGTGGGCACCATGACCCCCCTGGTCGTGCTCCTCGTGGGCTACGCCTTCTACGGCCTCGACGCGATCGGCGACGCGATCGAGCAGCCCTTCGGCCTCGAAGACCACGACCTCCCGCTGCTCCAGCTCTCGACCATGATCGAGGTCAACGTCCGCGAGCTCCTGGGCGACAGCGACCTCCCGGAGCTGGTCACCCCCGACGCGAACCACGTGCTGAGGTAGTCAGGCCGGGACCCTTCGGCGCCTCGGCGCTCACCCCTCGAGCTCCAGCGGCTGGCGCCGTGCGACCTCGAGGAGGAACACGGTCAGCACCCAGAACAGGTAGCAGCCACCCGTCCAGGCCGCCTCCGGCGAGATCCAGAGCTCCTCTTCCAGCGGGCTCACGCCGCCCTCTCCGAGCAGCCCGCTGCGCAGGCCCAACAGGACCGGAGTGGACACGGCGGTCAGCAGGCCAGCGACGACCCCCACCGCGACCCCCGAGACCTCGGGGTCGCTCTCCCACTCGGGGTTCCGCGTGGGGTCGCGGCGGGCGCGGAGGTAGGCAGCGTCGAGGTCGGGGGGCAGCACGCCCCCACCGTAGCGGCGCGCGCCCCGCCCGTCAGGGGTCAGTCGTCCTCGTCGTCGTAGCGGAATCCAGGCGCCGCCTGGGGGGCGGCGGTGGCCGCGGCCGCGCCGTGGACGTAGACGAGCTCCCCGCCGCGGTGCCCGGTCACGACCCCCAGGCCCAGGACCGCGAGGGTTCCGGCCACCGTGCCCGCCGCCAGCAGCCTGGCGGGAGCCTCGCGGCTCAGCAGGCCGGCCGCGCTCCCCAGGACCAGGACCGCGCCCGCCGCCCACACGAACAGCTCGGCGGCCTCCTCGTGGGACTCGATCGCGCGCTCGCTGACGACTCGCTCGACGGCCTCCTCGTCGGCTTCCCCGGTCTGCAGCGCCGCCACCCCGCCCGCGACCAGCAGCGCCTGGAGCCCGACGGCGATCCACCAGCTCCGCCGCGGCAGCCAGTCGCGCCACCAGGCGAGCAGCAGGAAGCCCGCGACCAGGGGCATGACGACCGCCAGGCCGAGGGGGAGGTGGACGAACACGGGGTGCAATGGGGTCGACATGGGTCCTCCTTGGTTGGACTGGCCCCAGACTCCGCAACCGCGCACGCCCAGTCCATTGAACACTTGGCGTACGCGTTGCCCTGTAGGGAGTTAGACTCGCTCTGTATGACGGATGCGCACAGGGTCGCGCTGGCTTCGTTGCTGTTCATGGCCACGGCCGTGCTCGTGTTGATCGACCTCGCCACCGATTTGGCGGCGGGGGTGCAGCCGAGTCACGCTGCGGTCGAGGGCGTCGTCGTCGCCATTTCGCTGGTCGGAGGGGTCGTCCTGTGGCGCGAGCTGCAGGCCCAGCGCGGCCGCGCGGCTGCGCTCGAGACCCGGCTCCACCGCACCGAGGCGGAGGCGCAGCGGTGGCGCGCGGAGACCGAGGAGCTGCTCGCGGGCCTGGGCTCAGCGATCGACACCCAGTTCGCGCGTTGGGAGTTGACGCCAGCCGAGCGGGAGGTGGCGCTCCTGCTGCTCAAGGGCTACAGCCACAAGGAGATCGCTCGCATTCGCGGGATCAGCGATCGCACGGCCCGTCAGCAAGGCCGGTGCATCTACCGCAAGGCCGACCTGGCGGGCCGGGCCGAGCTCTCCGCCTTCTTCCTCGAGGGCATTCTCTTGCCGGTGTCGTCGCGCACGGCGGACGAATCGCCCCAGGCGGGGGGCTAACGAGCTCCGCCCGTCAGACCGGGTCGCTGGGGGGCGCGCCCTCGCCGGGCACCGCGGCGGCGTCGGCCGGGGCCTCGCCCTGGCTGGCCGCGGCGGCGGCCTTCTGCTTCTCCAGCTCGCCGAGGGTGGGGAACTCCCCGCTCTCGTCGAAGCGCGAGGCGAAGTCGCCCCCGCGCTTCCAAATGAAGAAGCCCACGATCGCGATCGCGACCAGGACCACGATCAGGGTCACGTTGTTGATCGACTTGATCCAGGCCCAGGCCTCCTCCAGCCGGGCGCCGTAGTACCAGGCGAGGAAAATGCTGATCGGCACGCTGACCAGACCGGCGAGCCCGTCCATCAGGAGGAACTTGCCCCAGGGGACGCGCATGCTCCCGGCGACGAAGAAGGTCACCGCCCGGATCCCGAACAGGAAGCGACCGAAGAACACGGCCTTCGCGCCGTGCTTGGCGAACATGGCCCGCGCCTTCTTCATCCGCTTGGGGGTCAGGTGGTGCCCGACGAAGGGCAGCTTCTCGGGGTGCTGGCCGACCTTCATTCCAATGTAGTAGAGGATCGAGTCGCCGCAGAGCACGCCGAACATCGCCACGGCGATCATCAGCGCCACCTGCTCGGGGCCGCCGCCGTTGAGGTAGACGGCGTAGCCGCCGCCGATCAGGGCCACCTCTTCCGGGCAGGGGAAACCAAGTCCACACGCGACGAGGAAGAAGAACACCCCGGCGTAGCTGTATTCCGCGATCTGCTCGACGAGCCAGTTGGTCCAACCAGACTCGGCGAGGAGCAATAGCCAACCCACGGGCGTCCCTTCGCTCGGATTCTACGGACTCGGGGCCCGATCGGGGCCCCCGGACGCAAAAGCCGCACCCCAAGAGACCCCCTGAAAGCGCGAGCCCTCAGCCCGTTGGGGGTGAGCCCGAGCGGCTCTGCCGCGAGGGCGAGGGGGCCTCGGAGAGGCCCCCTGAAAGCGCGAGCCCTCAGCCCGTTGGGGGTGAGCCCGAGCGGCTCTGCCGCGAGGGCGAGGGGGCCTTGGAAAGACCCCCTGAAGATCAGAACAGACTGACCTCGACGTCGAGGCCGGTGGCCTGCAGCTGGGTCAGCAGCGCGTGGGAGAGCGAGAAGCCCGAGATCCCGCGGTCGAGCTGGAGCTTCAACGACACGCCGAGGCCCTCGTCCTGGAGCGTCTTGAGGGTCGCCGCGTTGGCGCCGAGCTGCTGCATCAGCCAGCCCACGTGCGAGCCGATCCCGCCGGTGATCCCGGCCGCCTCGGTCGAGAGGCTCCAGGCGCTCTCGGTGGCCGCGCTGTCGAGCATGCCGGGCTCGGCCAGCTCGCCCTTCTTGACCATGCGCGTCGGCTCGACACCGAGCCGGGGGCCGATCGTGGTCGGGTCGCTGTCGTTGGGCAGGATCTTCAGCGTGACGTGAGCCATGGGTCCTCCGGGTCGAGGGCCATGCTAACGCGGAGCCCGGGCCTGGACGGGCGCCGCGCCCCCGGCGAGGCTGGGGCCCCCATGGCCGAGCCGCCCCCCGACCCCCCCCTGCCGTCGTCGCTCCCCGGGCCCCTCCCCGGGCGCGGGTTCGTGGAGTCGGCCGGGATCGCCGCCGTCATGCTCTACGCCTGGTGCCTCGTGTTCGCGTTCTTCTACGAGCTGAACCCGGCCCTCTCGGCGGTCTTCGCCACCCTCGTGGCCCTCGGGCTGGGGCTGACGGCGTTGGTCTTGAGGTTCCCCCGAGGAGGCGACCTGGGGCTCTCCCCGGAGACGCGGGAGGCCCTCGGCCTGGAGGCGAGCGCTCGCGTCGCCGACGGTCGCTACTGGGCCCACGGCAGCAGCGAGGGGCGAGGGTTTCAGCTCTTCTCTCCCGGGGGCGGCGAGCGCAACTACGTCGTGCGGGTGCCCCTCGCGAGCGACGTGCGCTTCAGCCTCTGTGCCGCGGGGACGCTGCGCGTGCTGGGGATTCGCGAGGACCTCCCGCAGCTGGGGAAGACCTTCAACCAGCGCTACCGCGTCGACGCCAGGGACCGCGAGCGCGTCGCGGCGCTGCTCGATCACGGCGACCTGGCGCTGCTGCTGCGCCGGCTGTTCAGCGTGGCCAAGGTCCAGGGGGTGCGCGCCGGGGGCGGCTGGCTGGACCTGTATTGGAACCTCGGCCCCACGGCGTGGGAGGAGAACGAGCGCAAGCGAGCCTCCGCGCGCCTGCCCGGCGTGATCGACGGCGCGACTCGCCTGGCGAGCCTCCTCGAGCGGCGCGTGATCCGCGTCACCGGCGTCGAGCGCTCGCTGGCGCTGAGCGTCGACGCCGACGGCGGCTCGCGCACGATCTGCCCCTACTGCCGCGACGACCTCGACCCCGACTCGACGGCCCTCGAGGTGTGCCCGCGCTGCCACACCGCCCACCACGCCGACTGCTACGCCGAGGCCGGCGGCTGCACGATCTACGCCTGCGCCCCCCCGCGCGAGCCCGAGCGCGAGCGAGCGTGAGCGAGTAGCCTGGGCCGGGCAAGGAGCCGGCATGACCCGTCCCGACCCCAGCGCGTTCCTCGAGCGGGTGCTCCCGTTCCAGTTCCTCCCGGGCGAGCGCCGGCGCGAGCTGGCGTCGCGGCTCTCGCTGCGCCGCTTCACCGACGGCGAGCAGGTCGTGCGCCAGGGCGAGAACTCGCGCGCGGTGTTCCTCCTGGTCGAGGGCGCGGTCTCGGTCTACGACGAGGTCCTCAACCACGAGCACAACACGATCTACCCCGGGCACTACTTCGGCGAGCGCGCGGCGCTCTTCGACCAGCCCCGGCGGCTGACCCTCCGCGCCCGCGGCGAGACCGCGGTCTACGTGCTCCCCGAGAAGGACTTCCTCGACACCGTGCGCGAATCGCCGGTGTTCGCCATGGCGCTGGGCTCGACCCTGCAGGTCAAGCAGGGGATCTTCCTCGCCTTCCGCCGGCTCTACGCCAAGGTGCTCTCGCTAATGGACCAGGGCGAGTTCATTCTCGCCGACCTCGTCGACGACTACCGCAGCCTGCAGCCGGCCCTGCACCCCAAGCTCGACGGACCCGAGATCGACACCGGGGCGCTGGCCTACGCGGTGGGGCGGCTGCCGGCCTCGGTCACCCAGACCACGTTCTACCTGCTCACCGGCAGCCTGCCCCCGCTCTACCGCGACCCCGACCGCCTGTTCCCCCGGATCAGCACCCGCGCCCGCCGGCGGCTGGCCTGGGAGCTGTTCCCGGGCAAGGCCATGGTCCTGCTGCGCGACGGGATCTCGGACATCACCGACTTCCTCACCTGCCTCTGCTGCTACGCCGTCGAGTCCTACAAGCTGCGCATGCGCTTCCACTCCGCCGAGGAGGTCCTCCGCCTGCACGAGCTCGCCGGCGGGGTCGACGCCCAGCGCGAGGCCCAGCTCTTGACCGCGATCCGGCTCTCCCCCGAGGAGATCGAGGGCCTGCGCGCGGTGTGGGGCAGCCAGCTCTGGATCCGGCTCAAGGAGCTCTTCCTCCACCACGAGGACGTGTCCTTCGAGGTCGACCAGCAGATCGACAACTACAACTCCCGCGCCGCCGAAATGTGGGTCAGCCAGATCCGCCAGGCCGCCGCCAAGCTCGTCGACCTCGAGGACCCCGAGCTGCGCGTGCACATCGTCAGCTCCAACACCCACTCGGTCTCCAACTGCCTCTCGCCCTGGCTCAAGCGCAACAGCGACACGGTGCTCGCCTGGGGCCGCGCGAACCGCCCCGAATACTTCGGCGAAGACTCCAACGGCTGCGTCGTCGGGGCCTGGCACAACGCCAGCGACCTGCTCTACGTGCTCGCCCGCGACTACCTGGAGGAGAACGAAGACGCCGCCGCGGAGCGCGCGGAGGTCGACCTCCAGCACGGGCACGTGAACCTCGAGGGCACGGCCTACACCGGGATCGAGGTCGACCTGTTCGACGTCCGCGCCCTCGACCACGAGGGCGTCGACCCCGCGCTCGAGGTGCCCGAGGTCGAGCACCCGACGCTGATCGTGAACGTCGACTACGCCTTCGGCCAGCAGGCCGAGGAGATCCTCAGCAACCTGCTCTACACCTTCGGCGCGGCGGTGCGCTCGGTGAACGTGCTCGGCAAGGCCGGCGGGCTCAAGGGCGACCGCGGCGACGTGCTGCTCCCGCGCTCGACCCTGCTCCAGACCAACGACGAGCTCTACCCGCTGCCCAACGCCGACCTCGCCCGCGCCGACCTCCAGGCCCTCGTCCCCGACCGCGAGGTCCACGAAGGCCCGGTGCTGACCGTGGCCGGGACGCTGCTGCAAGACCGCCCGCTGCTCATGTTCTACAAGCGGATCTGGAAGTGCGTCGGCCTGGAAATGGAGGGCAGCTTCTTCGCCCGCCAGCTGATCGCGGCCGTCGAGTCGGGGGTCGTGTCCCCCGACGTGCGCAGCCGCTTCGTCTACTACGTGAGCGACGTGCCGCTCAAGGCCGGCCACAGCCTCAGCCAGGGCTTGCAGCCCTGGGAGGGCGTGCCGCCGCTCTACGCCGTGACCCGCGCGATCCTGGCCCGGATCTTCGGCAGCATGTAGCTGAGCGAGCCGCGCGCGTTCCAGACCCTGCCCGACGCGCTGGCCTTCCTGGTCGAGTGCCTGGAGGCCGAGGCCTACGAGCGGGTGGGCGCGGTGTGCCCCAAGCTCGCCGAGGTCGGCGCGAGCGACTACGGCTACCACGCCCTGAAGGTCCTGCGGGAGAAGCACCAGGAGCGCTCGCTCCTCGAGCGCTACCGAGGGCGCCGCTTCCCCTGGCTGCGCCGGCGACTCGAGCTCGGCGGCCACGCCAAGGAGCTCGGGCACCTGCACATCGACTTCGCGCGCACCTCCGACGGCTGGGTGCTCGACAACGTCTTCATGTGTCGCTGAGCGTCGCTGAGCCGGCGGTAGCCGGACCTCCAATCGCATACGAGGGACCGGCGGCCATTCGCCCCTACGGCAACTGGTGCCCACCACGGCGCAAGCGAAGCAGGTAGAAAGGCGCAGTCGTCACCACACCGACGACCACCAGCGCGAGCTCGGGGTGAAGGCCCAGATCTGCGAGGCCTTGACCGCTGACGTGGAGAACCGCCGCCTGCAGGTCAGCGAGGGACAGCTCAACGGCCACCTCCGCCACGAGTTCACCTTCTTCGAAAGCCACCGCGAGGTCGTCGGCGGAGTGGAGGTGGCCCTTGGGCCGGCCCAGGTTCGGATCTTGCTGTCAAAGGGGGCTTTGGCCCGACGCGGCCGAGGCCAGCAACCGGGTGATCGATGAGCTCGGAGATCGGGTCGCTGACCCGTGGAGTTCTGGAGGAGGACGACATGGAGTCAGACGTGGCCTAGTCCATGCGGCTGATTCACGACCCGTAGGGGGGGGAGCGTGCACGCTCACCCCGCCCTGCTTCCGTACGGACCGGAGGAGCGACGGCACGGGTCTCAGGCCAACTGCTGGCGGATCGCCGCCGCGGCGACGAGCCAGAGCAGGAACGCCGCGGATCCGGCGAGCAGGTTCAGCACGATCTTCGCTGGAATGGGGAGGTTCGAGTTGTAGATCGACATGTTGATCCCGTAGGCCGCGCCCCCGAGCGCGCCCCCGATCAGGCCACCAAGGACGACCA
>Ga0070727_10000309_pt1 | contig 64276 bp, 83 predicted proteins | sample tdAd472_FD_66722 | JGI IMG/M metagenome (GOLD analysis project Ga0070727, IMG submission 66722) | Marine sediment microbial communities from the Atlantic coast under amendment with organic carbon and nitrate - tdAd47.2 | ecosystem: Environmental > Aquatic > Marine > Coastal > Sediment | place... | reverse complement strand
GTTTGCTGCAACTTGTGTTACACGTTCTTGTCGCTGTTCACTGAGCGCTGCAACACGTTCTGCTTTACGTGTTTCGATTTCTGCACGCTTCTCTTCGATAGTTGCTTCACGTTCAATACGCTTTGTCTCAAGTTCCGCCTTTCGCTCTTCCATGGCAGCAGCACGTTCTTCGCGTTTTGCCTCCATTTCTTCTTTCTTTCCAGCCATCATTGCTTCACGCTCTTCTGCAGCAGCAGCATGATCTGCCTTTTTGGTCTCCATTGCCTCCATACGCTCGGCTTTTTGTGCCTCTACCTCAGTTTTCTTTGCTTCCATAGCATCCTGACGCTCTGCTTGCATCGCTTCCATCTCTCCTTTCTTTGCTTCCGCTGCCTCCTGTCGCTCTACCTGCTGTGCTTGCATGTCAGCACGTTGCACACGCTGGTATCCAGTCTGTGCAAATACTGAAGGTGCAACAAGAAGGAAGGCGAGCGCTCCTGCAAGTGTTGCAACCTTAAAATGTGATATAGATGAATTCATATACTTATGATAGGGATAATAACCACCAGAGAGATACACTGTTGGTTATTCTAAGTATAAACCGACCCCGTCATTTTGACGGGGTCGGTTGTACACAAAACCTTATTTCATGCTCTATTTTAGATAGAGTTCACGACTGTGTTCGAATGCTTCTTTGGCTTTGTCAGCACCATGCCATTCTCCTACGGACACCTCCTTATTCTGTACCTTTTTATATGTCTCAAAGAAGTGAGCCATTTCCTTTGTAAAGTGTGGGTTGAGGTCCTTAATATCCTTGATGTGTTCAAGACGGGGGTCTTCAACGGGAACTGCGACGACTTTATCATCTCGTTCTCCACCGTCTACCATTTCCATAATGGCTACGGGACGTGCTTTTACAAGAATACCCGGCTGTAGAGGATAGGTGGTGATGAGTACGACATCAAGGGCATCTCCGTCATCAAAGAGTGTCTGCGGGACGAATCCGTAATCAAATGGGTAGTCCTGCGCGGTATGCATCACACGATCAAGTGCAATAATACCGGTTTCTTTATCAATCTCGTACTTATTCTTAGAAAACTTTGGGATTTCAACAATAACGTTCATTTCTTCTGCTGTTCCCGCAGGAATATCGTGAAGTAGGTTCATGGTTTTGTGTCTTAACTTATGAAGGTCAGTATAGCAGGATTTTAATCTGCTACAATACAACCATATACGATAAGAAATAATATCTATGAGTTGGTGGAATCTTGGTGGAATGAACCCACAGTTTAAGGACTTTGCAGAAAAACATCCAAAAAAGACAATGATTGGCATGGCCTGGTCGCTCTATTGGAGATTGACACTGTTAATCAGTGTACTCCAACTTATCATTCTTGGGGTATTTCTACTCATTGGAGAGACTTCGGTATGGATATAGGGTAACCCATATAAAAAACCACAGGATGTCCTGCGGTTTTTTATATGGGTTACTCCTTTGTTTCTTCAGCAGTTTCCTCTGCAGGTACTTCTTCTGGTGTTTTCACAGCTTCGGGAGTTGGTTCAGAAACTTCCGCCTCCTCAGATTCACCTGTCTGTGCAGAAAGAATATCAATCTTCCAGCCAGTAAGTTTTGCTGCGAGACGTACGTTTTGTCCGCCACGTCCGATAGCGAGAGATTGCTGGTCTTCAGCAACTTCTACCGTTGCGTGTCCCTTAATATCATCGTTTTCACCTCCTTCTTCCTCGATTTTTACATCAAGTACCTGTGCAGGAGAGAGGGCATCTTCAATGAAGTCTTCTGGTGCTTCAGACCACTCGATGATATCAATCTTTTCACCACCAAGTTCACTCATTACGGTAGATACACGTACTCCGCGCTGTCCGACAAGTGATCCGACAGGATCGATGTGAGAGTCTGTCGCGTATACCGCAATTTTAGAACGTGAACCTGCTTCGCGAGCAATCGCCTTCACTTCCACTGCTCCATTTTGTAGTTCTGGAGCTTCTACCTCAAAGAGTTTCTTAAGGAAGTCTGCGCTTGAGCGTGAAAGTTTGAGGAAGATACCACGTGGTGTTTCTTCTACTGCCTTGAGCATCGCACGGATACGGTCTCCGGTCTTGAAACGTTCTCCAGGAATCTGCTCGTCGTACGGCATGATTGCCGTTACCCGTCCAAGGTCTACATAGAGGTTTCCACGTTCGAAACGCTGTACGTGTCCCACCACGATATCTCCTGCTTTCTGTCCGAATTCCTTGAGTGCAGATTCTTTCTCTGCCTCACGAATCTTCTGGATGATGACCTGCTTTGCAGTCTGTGCTGCGATGCGTCCGAAATCATCCTTTGGCTCAAGAGGGAAGACAAGTTCGTCACCAAGTTCCGCACCTTGCTTAATGAGTTTCGCATTCTCAAGCATGATGTGCTTTTCAGCGTCAAAGCGAGGAAGTTTTCCTTCCTCCTCCTCTTCAACTTCAGGTGCGTTCTCTACCTCTTCAATATCCTCGTCGTCTTCCATGCGTACGAGAGACTCGTCTACGACAGTCTTTACCTGTTCGAATGAAGTATCTCCGGTGTTGATATCAAAAGAAGCACGTACAATTTGTCCACGCTTTCCATATTCTTTCTTATACGCGGTAGCGAGAGACTGCTCGATTGCATCAAGCATTTTTTCACGTCCAATGCCACGCTCTTCCTCCATTTGATCCAGTACGGAGTTGATTACTTTAAGGTCAAACATAATTCTGTATGTAATTTTTTTAATAAAAAATGCCGGCGCATGCCGACTTCCTTCAGTGGTGAGAGTATATCTGATGTGGGGGAGGGTGTCAATCTCACGGTGTCCAGAGTCAGACACTTATAAAAGCAGAGGACTGCGGTATACTAAGAGTAATACTTTGGAGGTATGCACATTCAAGACGCTCAACTAAAAAGATTTATGCTCGATTCCGGTATGGCACTCCGGAAGGATCTTGATGCTGCAGAGACTGTTGCAGAGGACCGCAACATGTCCTTTGCAGACGCACTTATCTCCAACGGAACTCTTACCGAAGACGATCTCCGTCGCATAGAGGCATATATCCTTGGTGTACCATTTGTGCAACTGAAAGGAACAGACCTTTCTTTTGATGTACTCTCCATTATCCCAGAGCCAATTGCACGTGGACATAATGTTATTGCATTTAAGAAAGAGGGGAATGTGCTTGAGGTAGCAGTGCTTGATATGGCAGACATCAGTGCGCTTGAGGCACTCGCAAAGCGAGGAGGATATCGTATGCGTACACGTCTTACCGACACTGCATCTATGAAGTATGCATTGGGACAATATCACGAGGGACTGAAGACAACCTTCGGAAGCCGTATTGCAGGAGAAGCACGTGGTATTGCAGAGTGTCCACAGACTGCAGACGGGAAGGTCGACATCAGTGCGCTTGGGAAGCGTATCGAACGTCCAGAAGTAGTCCGTATTGTCGACATGCTCCTTAGACACGCAGTGGCACAGTCTGCCTCAGACGTGCATATAGAGCCGGGAGATAATGAGTTAGTCATTCGCTACCGTATCAACGGTGTACTGCATGATGCAATGGTGCTTCCGAAAAGACTTGCACCATATATAAGTGGACGGATAAAAAACATTGCAGGGTTACGACTCGATCAAAAGTATCTTCCGCAAGATGGACGTTTCAAAATGGAGTTTGAGAAACAAAAGGTAGTGTTTAGAGTATCAGTTGTGCCGGTATATTTTGGAGAGAAGGTCGTGATGCGTCTTGTGGAAGAGAATCGTTCAGGATTTACCCTTGAAAGTATCGGGTTCCACGGAGAATCGCTTGAACATATTCATGAAACAATCCGTGAGAAGCAAGGGCTTATCGTCCTTGCTGGTCCAGAGGATTCTGGAAAGACCACGACACTTTATACTATGCTCGATGTCCTCAATACACCAGATGTAAACGTGGCAACCATTGAAGACCCAATAGAGTATCAACTTGCGCGCGTGAATCAGACGCAGGTGCGACCAGACCTTGGGCTTACGTTCGCATCAGGACTCCGTGCGTTACTCCGACAGGACTCTGACATTGTCATGGTGGGAGAGATTAAAGATGCGCAGACTGCGACGCTCACCACACATGCTGCGCAGAGTGGACATCTCATGCTCGGTGGCATGTATGCAGAACGTGCTGTTGATGTCATTACCCACCTTCGTGAAATGGGTATAGAGCCATTTGTGCTTGCACACACACTGAAACTTGCGGTAGGGATTCGTTTGGTAGAAAAACTTCCAGAAGAAAAGGAGGTATATACGCTTTCAAAAGAAGAGCGAGACGCACTCGCACAATATATAGATATGGACACGGTGCTGAAGCATTTGAAAGTAGAGGGTGTGGTGAAAAAGACAGCAACGTGGAGTACGATTCCGTTTTATAGAGCAAAACAAGGAGCGTCTACGTCAGGATTAGGACGTATCGGTGTACATGAGGTGTTGCGCATCACTCCAGCACTGAAGGAACTTATACTTGAGGAAGCAGACATAGAAAAAATACAGAAACATGCGATGAAGGAAGGTATGGCAACTCTTGCAGAGGATGGACTCTTCAAGGCGGCACTTGGACAGACCAGTATTGAGGAAGTGCTTCGTATACTCACAACGAAGGGGTAGCATGCTACAATTTTCATATGAAACCAATTGTCATCGGTAACTGGAAACTGAATCCAACATCGCTTTCGCTTGCGAATACCTTATATACAGACGTGCAGAAGGGGGTGGCACGACTTACAAAAGTCGAAGTTGCAGTAGCGCCACCTTCGGTGTTCCTTTCTGCACTTTCTGAGAAAGCGAAAGGGAAGAAAACTGCACTTGTTGCACAAGATGTATTTTGGGAAAAACTAGGTGCGCATACTGGAGAGGTCTCAAATGCAATGCTTTCTAGTATTGGTATATCGCATATCATCATTGGACACTCTGAAGTCCGAGAGCGGGGAGAGACTGATGCAGACGTAGCACAGAAAGTGTCCGCAACCGTAAAAGCAGGACAGACTGCAATTCTATGTGTCGGAGAGAAAGAACGTGACACACACGGAAAGTACCTTTCGTTTGTAGAAGAACAATTGCGAACAGCACTTGGAGGTGTACCAAAGGCAAAACTTGGAAAGATGGTCATTGCGTATGAACCAATCTGGGCAATTGGTACGGGGGAAACAGCAACGCCGCATGATGCACATGAGATGAAGATTTTTATACAAAAAATCTTGAGTGATATGTTTGGACGAACAGCGCTTAGGGAGGTGCGTATACTCTACGGTGGTTCGGTGAAGCCAAAAAATGCTGAAGAATTGTTTGTGCAAGGAGAGGTTGATGGATTTTTGGTGGGAGGGGCAAGTCTAAAGGCTGAGCATTTTATTGAGATTGCAAAGATAGTCGACGGCGTATGAAATCTATCGTAGAGAGTGGAGATCTTCGAGGAAAAAGAGTGCTGCTTCGTGCATCACTGAATGTACCTGTTGAACATGGGGAGGTGGCAAATGACTTTCGTATAGAGAAAGCAATGCAGACGATAGGTTACCTTGCAGGTGAAGGAGCGAAAGTGATTATCATTGCACATATAGGTCGAGAAAAGACAGATTCTCTTGAGCCGGTGTATCAGGCTATGCGTCGACGAATGTCACTCTCATGGTGTGGAGATTTCTCGAAAGCAGAAGAGATGATAGATGCTCTTGAACATGGAGAGGTACTCCTTCTTGAGAATGTACGGCAACATGATGGAGAAAAAGAAAATGATGCTGCGTTTGGAGAGAAGCTTGCGGCACTTGGAGATGTATATGTGAATGACGCCTTTGCAGCGTCACACAGAGCGCATGCATCTATTGTGGGTATCCCGAAACATCTTCCACACTACATGGGACTGTCGTTTGAAAAGGAGTATTACACACTTTCTGCAGTGCGTACTCCAGAGTCTCCCTCATTGTTTATTCTCGGTGGTGCGAAGTTTGAGACAAAGGCTCCGCTTATACAAACATACGCAGATGTATATGATCGTGTGTTTGTAGGCGGCGCACTTGCAAATGATTTTTTCAAAGCGAAAGGGTTGGAGGTGGGAACATCATTGGTATCTGATATTGCAGTGGACGCATCTTTGTTACAAAAAGAAAACATTCTTCTTCCGGTAGATGTCACGGTACAAAATGCTGAAGGAGACGTGCGCATCACCAGTCCAGATGATGTGCATACTGATGAGACAATTCTTGATGCAGGTCCGGAGACTATCAAGATGTTGCATACGTATGTACAAGAAGCACGCACTATTCTGTGGAACGGTCCACTTGGAAATTATGAAGGAGGATTTAAGGAATATACCGAAGCGCTTGCAAAGAATATTGCAGCAAGTGACGCACATACCGTACTTGGTGGCGGAGATACTATTGCAGCGACTGCAAAATTACAACTTGAAAAAGAGTTTTCATTTCTTTCAACAGCAGGGGGAGCGATGTTGATATTTCTGGAGACGGGAACACTGCCAGGGATTGAAGTACTTAACTAAGTGCGTTGGATAATTTCTCTCGAAAGTCTTCCTTTTCATCACCTTCGTACTCCGTGTGTGTCGGTGCTTGAAATATATTGTCACCTTCAAAACGAGGAATGACATGTATGTGTGTATGAAATATTTCCTGCCCTCCTGCAGGTTCGGTATTCATAGTGGTGGTGATGCCATCTGCAGAGAGGGTGTCCCGCATTGCATGGGCAATCTTTTGTGCCACCGTCATAAGGTGGTGTAGATCTTGTGTTTCAATATCGAGAATATTGCGAGAGTGTTGTTTTGGCACAATCAAGGCATGCCCCTTGTTTGTGGGTCGAATATCAAGAAATGCTATAGTCGCGTTATCTTCGTAGATAATGGCGGCAGGTATTTCTTTTGCAATGATTTTATCGAAAAGACAGTTTTCCATGTGTAGAGTATAGCAAATAGTTTGCGAATTTACGGGTTTTTCTATACCTCGTGGTACACTTCCTCGTATGCAACCTGAACGAATCTACACACTCCATGACTCCACTGCAGATTCTCTGGTAGAACGTATTCTCCAGAATCGGGGAGTTACCGATACTGAAGCTTTTCTCAATCCAGATTATGATACACATCTCCATGACCCATTTCTCATGTCTGATATGGAAAAGGCAGTTTCACGTACGTGGGATGCAATTGAGAAGGAGGAACATATCGCTATCTTCAGCGATTATGATTGCGATGGTATTCCAGGTGGGGTAGTGCTTCACGACTTTTTCAAAGCAATTGAATATAAGAACTTCCAAAACTATATCCCTCACAGACACGAAGAGGGATACGGATTTAATGCAGGAGCGGTAGCGAAGTTCGTGAAAGAGGGAGTGAATCTCATTATCACGATAGATTGTGGGACAGTAGATCACGATGCACTTCGTGCTGCAAAAGAAGCAGGTATCCCAGTCATTATCATAGACCACCACGAGGCTGGAGAAGAAGCTCCTGACGCATTCGCGCTTCTCAATCCAAAGTGTGATGATGCATATCCCTTCAAAGGACTCTGTGCAGCAGGGGTTACGTATAAGTTTGTAGGAGCGTTGATAACAGAAGGGCGAAAAAGAGAGAAAGTGTCTCTGCCAGAAGGGTGGGAGAAGTGGCTTCTCGATATGGTGGGTGTGGCAACTATTGCAGACATGGTCCCTCTTACCGGAGAGAATAGAGTGCTTGCACATTATGGACTCAAGGTGCTGCATAAATCTCGAAGGCCAGGAGTACATCATCTGGTTCGGAAGAATGGACTTCGTCAGCATATGCTCACCGAAGATGATATCGGATTTACGATCGCACCAAGAGTGAATGCTGCATCTCGCATGGATACACCTGAAGATGCATTCACACTTCTCTCGACAAAAGACGAAGTGGAGGCAGGGGTGCGTGCGACACATTTGGAGAAGTTAAACAGAGAACGGAAGACGACCGTTGCTGTTATGAGTCGGGAACTGAAACGACGACTTGAGAAACTCTCGGAAATTCCAAACGTCATTGTCATTGGAAATCCAGAATGGAAACCGGCACTCGTCGGACTCTCCGCGAATAGTTTGGTGGAGACATACCAGCGACCAGTCTTTGTCTGGGGGCGAGACGGACAGGGAGTGATTAAAGGGTCGTGTCGTTCCGACGGTTCCGCGTCAGTTGTAGACTTGATGCAAGAAGCGAGTCATGCACTTTTGGGATTTGGTGGACACAAAGAAGCAGGCGGTTTCTCTGCATCAGATGAACAGGTACACATGCTTTCTGATGCACTCAATGAAGCGTATGAAAAATTGTCTGCAACGCTTAGGGAGAAAGAAGAGATTTTTGTGGACGCGGATATACAGTTGGAAGATATCACCGATGCCTTTCTCAAGGATCTTAAAAAGTTGTCCCCGTTTGGTATCGGGAATCCAAAACCACTCTTCCGTCTGAAAGATGTGAAGCCGAAGAAGATAGAAAGTTTTGGGAAAGGAGGAGATCATACGAAAGTACGATTCGGAAACATAGATGCGATTGCGTTTTTTAAGAAACCAGAAACATTCGCACATCTTTCCACTGATGGTTGTACTCTGGTTGCACATGTTGAAGAATCTTTTTTCTTGGGACGGAAGGAGGTGCGATTGCGGATTGTGGACGTGCTTCCAAAGGGGTAATGTATGGCATACTTATTCGTATGAAAAAAATCACTGTATTCACAGACGGCGGCGCACGAGGGAATCCAGGTCCTGCAGGACTTGGTGTACATATTGTAGATGCGGAAGGAACTCTCGTTAAAGAAGTGTCACACTATCTTGGAGAGCAAACAAATAATTTTGCAGAGTATAGTGGAGCGCTTGTTGCACTCGAGACACTTCGTGAACTCTATGGAGATGAAACACATAACATGCAGTTTGAGATAAAGCTCGATAGTGAGTTGGTGCAGAAGCAGATTGAAGGAGTGTATAAAGTGAAGTCTGAAACACTTCGTCCACTGCATACACAGATTGTTTCACTTCGTGATGCACATTTCCCAAACATCACATTTACCCACGTACGGAGAGAATATAACAAAGACGCAGACCGGCTTGCTAATGAGGCAATGGACCGTGGTGCATGAGTACAGGATCCTTCTATAGCGCACTTGGTGGTTTCGGTATAGGAATTGGTATTGCATCTTTCGTACCTGTTTCACAGGAGGGGGTGCTTTGGATGCTCGTACTCTCGTTTGTCCTTGCAGTGTTGTGGCAGCGTGGATACTCCACGTTCTTTTTGTATATCAGTGTGTTTTTACTTGGCTTTTCTGTAGGAATGTTTCGCATGGATGTAACTACGTGGGAGGTATCTCCGTATGAGAAACTCGAAAACACTAATATTTCTGTCACGGGTGTTGTGATACGTGAGCCAGATGTGCGTGCGGTTTCACAACACCTCTATGTAGAGGATGAAACACGCGATGCTCTTCTTCTCATCACCACGGATCCATTTTTAGATATTTCGTACGGAGACCGAGTATCGTTTCATGGCGTTGTGGAACGTCCGGAATCTTTTGAGACAGATTTAGGACGCACTTTTAACTATCCAGGGTATCTCCGCACACGTGGGGTGACCCACCGCATGAGTACCGTGGAGGGTACAGTCCTTGCATCTGGAGAAAGTAACCCGTTCATCGCAACACTCCTTTCGTGGAAGCATTTGTTTATGACTTCACTTGAAGGGCTGCTCCCCGAGCCAGAAGCAGGATTGGGCGAAGGACTCCTCCTTGGTGTGAAACGGGCATTGGGAGAAGATTTAGAAGAAGCCTTTCGGAAGACGGGCATCATTCACATCGTCGTGCTTTCTGGGTACAACATTATGATTGTCGTCGAGAGTATTATGCGACTACTTTCATTTTGTACGACACCAAGGACAAGAGTCTTTTTTGGAGGTGGCGCGATCGTCTCGTTTGCACTTATCGTCGGTCTGTCTGCAACGGTAGTACGCGCTTCCATCATGGCAGCGTTGGTACTCTACGCACGAAGTATCGGTAGACGATATCAGGTTACGCGAGCGCTCCTCTTTTCAGGTGCAGTGATGGTGTTTTGTAATCCGTACCTCTTAGTCTTTGATCCTGGATTCCAACTTTCGTTTCTTGCGACACTTGGACTTATCTTCATTGCGCCGCACATAGAAAAAATATTCATCCGTGTGCCAACAAAATTTCAGATACAAGAGTTTGTCGTCTCAACACTTGCGACACAAATTGCAGTACTGCCACTGCTGCTCTACATGATGGGAGAGTTTTCTCTCGTTGCTCCTCTAGTGAATGTACTGGTGCTTCCCGCAGTACCGCTCGCCATGCTCCTCTCATTCCTTTCTGGGATGTTGGGATTTCTTTCGGCGGGACTTGGACTCATCTTTGGTTTTTGTGCATATGTACTCCTCACGTACATTGTGGCTGTTGCGTCATGGTTTGGAAGTTTTTCATTCGCAGCGTTCGCAGTTTCCACCTTCCCATTTTGGGTTGTGGTGGTGTGCTATGTATTGATGGGGTGGATGCTTATACAAAAATCCTCACGCAGGTCGTGAGGATTTTTTCTAGACGATGCGTTTTGCGACCGTCTCCCAATTTGTGTTTTTGAGAAAGGCTTCGATGTATGCTTTCTTCTCACTTGGTAGATAGTCCACCATAAAGGCATGCTCCCACATATCCATTGCAAGAATAATTGGGAGTCCAGAGAGTTGTCCAAGTTCGTGGTCTCCGACCCATGCAACATGTACGGTGTTCGCTTCAGGATCTTGGTAGAGGACGGTCCACCCAATACCACGGGTGAGGCCGACGGTAGTGAAGTGTTCTATGAATCCATCCCACGAACCGTACTTCTCTGATACGAGTGCAGAGAGATTCTTTGGTACGTCTGTTGCACCGCCTTCAAATTGTGTGAAGTAGTATTCGTGCATACGCATACCGTCGAACTCGAATCCAAGACGACGTCGGAGTTCTGCAATTGCATACGCGTACTTTTCCTTATCCTGTTCTTCAAGGTCGTGAATCTGACTCCGTAAGTGATTCACGTGCTTTACGTATCCTTCGTAGAGACTGAGGTGTACCTCGATTTGTTTTTCAGACAATCCTTCAAGTGTTTGAAGATTGAATGTCTTTGCTGTGTATTCCATAAAAATATATTAAGGGTAATCGTGGACACATTGTATAGTATGGAGTGAAACTCTTCAAAATATGAGACTCCTTTTTCGTGGCATAGTGTTGTGTGCATTGTTCATTCTTTTCTTGGGCAGTATTGATGTTCTTCCCGATACGCAGTTGGCTGGTCTAGGAAAGCAAGGTGCATGCCCCTCTGCACATCTGTGCGTCGTCTTTCTTGATGTTGGGCAGGGAGACTCTATATTTATACAATCTCCTACAGGAGTACAGATGCTCATTGACGGTGGGAGGGGGAGTGCAGTACTGCGCCCGCTATCTTCCGTGATGGGCTTTTTTGATAAGACCATAGACTATGTTCTCATCACACATCCTGATGCAGACCATATTGGTGGGTTGGTTTCGGTATTTGATAGATATGATGTTGGTGGGGTTATACGTACCGAAGCGGAGAGTGGGAGTGCTGTATGGCGTGCAGTACACGAGCGCCTTGAGGGTGATGTCTATATTGCACGTCGCACACAGGTCTATGACCTTGGGGGTGGTGCGACACTCTCTATACTATTTCCTTCTGGAGATTTTTCTGCATTGGACCGTAATGAGTCTTCCATTGTGGCACGACTGGTCTATGGAGAAAGCGAATTTCTTTTTATGGGAGACGCACCTGTTGCAACGGAAGAAGCACTGCTTACTGACACGATACAGAGTGATGTACTGAAGGTGGGACATCATGGGTCTAAGACGTCTACATCAAAAGCATTTGTAGCGAGAGTCTCTCCAGAATATGCCGTTATCTCTGCTGGGGCAGATAATCCATATGGACACCCGCACAGTGAGGTATTGGAGACGCTTTTGGGGAGTATCATAAAAAATACTGCCGATGAGGGCAGTATTTTCATGGTCTCTGATGGAAAAGATATCTGGGTTAGATAAGGTTTGCTTCCTTGAGTGTCTTGTATGCACCGTTCTTTGCAATGGTACGAAGTGCTTTTGTAGATACGTTTACCACAACAGTCTTACCAATCTCCGGCACAAAGATACGCTTCTTCTGGAGATTTGGTTGACGACGTGTCTTTCCACACGGGTTAAACTGCGTCGCACGTGTGCGGTTAGAGTAGCGTCCCCCGATCTGGGTTTTCTTTCCGGTGATGTCGCATTGCTTAGCCATAATATAAATGTGTGATTTGTGGCGGCTATCGTACCACATATGGGGTGGAGTGCAAGTGTCTCTGTGATAGAATACGGTCACTATGGCAGAAATCATAATCATCGTAGCCCTCATTCTTTCTATTGTGCTTCACGAAGTTGCGCATGGGTATGCGGCAAATTGGTTGGGAGATCCTACCGCGCGTCTACAGGGGAGACTTACACTTAATCCAGTGAGCCACATAGATCCACTTGGTTCAGTGATTATTCCTGCACTTTTATACTTTGCAAGTGCTGGATTTCTCTTTGGGTGGGCAAAGCCAGTGCCGTACAATCCATATAATCTCCGTCCACTCTTTGGGCAAAGCCGGTATGCTGAGGCGTTTGTTGCTGCCGCAGGTGCTTTGACCAACTTTCTGCTGGCCATCATCTTCGCTCTCCTTATTAGATACGGTATTGTAACGGGAGCGGCACTGGAACTTTCAAGTTATATTGTCTATATAAACCTACTTCTGGGATTCTTTAATCTCATCCCACTACCAACACTTGATGGATCAAAGGTGTTACTCGCCCTACTTCCTGCAAACGCAGCAATGCGATATCAGGAATTGACGGCACAAATTGAACGACTTGGTCTTCTATTTACCTTTCTCCTCCTTTTCCTCTTTATAAATGTACTATGGACACCATTTTCGGTACTGTTGTTCAAAGTATTTGGCTTCTTGACTGGATTGGGAGGGTTGTAGTATCGTTTACATAGTTTGGTTTCTGCGACACTATCCTTCCTCGGAAGCATGAGCGATTGCGTACTCGCTAGCAATTCTGAACATATTGTCTTGGAGTCTCTTTCTGCCAGTGTCGCGGTGGGGTTTTGGTGCAGAGAGAGTCAGTACGAAGTCCTGAAGTGTTGTTGCCGCAGCACCTCAGGGCGTTTTTTATACAAGAACACTTGCAGTTTCGCACAGATATAGTAGAGTACTGCCACCAAATATATGGCAACAATTAATCAATTAACACGTAAGAGTCGTCGTGACCCTGCAAAGAAATCAAAGGTGGCTGCACTGCAGTCTGGTTTCAACAAGGTTACCAACCGACCAAACGCATACAACTCACCATTCAAGCGTGGTGTATGTACGCGTGTAACAACCAAGACTCCGCGTAAGCCGAACTCTGCGATTCGAAAGATTGCACGTGTACGCCTTACCAACGGACAGGAAATTACCGCATACATTCCAGGTATTGGACACACACTTCAGGAGCACTCAGTAGTGCTTGTACGTGGAGGACGTGTGAAGGACATTGGTGTGAACTACACTGTGGTCCGTGGTAAGTACGACGCGACTGGTGTGGATGAGCGACGACGAGGACGTTCACGCTACGGAGCAAAGAAGCCGAAGGGTGAATAGCACAATTACTCATAAATAGTTTATATTCGCTTAAGATAACGATAGAAATAATATGCGAAGACCAATAAAAAAGAAGCCACAGGTACAGCCTGATGAGCGATTCAATTCAATCGAAGTTTCACGTCTTATCAACTACGTGATGCTTCGTGGACAGAAGGAAACTGCACGTAAAATCGTGTATGGAGCATTCGAGGTAATCAAGAATGCAAAAGAGAACGGTGGAGAGCCACTTGAGATTTTCGAGAAGGCACTCTCTAATGCAGGTCCGCAGATGGAGGTACGTTCACGTCGTGTCGGTGGTGCAAACTACCAGGTGCCACGTGAGGTACGTCCAGAGCGACGTCTCGCACTCGCACTCCGTGCCATTATTGCAGCGGCACGCAGTGGAAAGGGAATTCCTATGCATAAAGCACTTGCGCAAGAACTTATGCTTGCAGCAAATGGAGAAGGATCAGCAGTGAAGAAGAAAGAAGATACGCACAGAATGGCAGAAGCCAACCGAGCATTTGCACACTTTGCTTGGTAGAAGAGAAAAAGCCCCAGGAGGGGCTTTTTTGTTTATCTAAGTATTGTTTTCTTCCCCCAAATACCGTATAGTGTGCGCACCTAAGGTCTCAGGACCTTTTTCTTTTACGTTCGCCACGAATGAATTAAAAGGAGGTAATTATTATTGAATAGATATATTTATGAGCAGAGCATTTCCACTAGAGAAACTACGAAACTTCGGTATTGTTGCGCACGTAGACGCCGGAAAGACTACGACGTCAGAGCGCGTACTCTTCTATACCGGAATGAGTCACAAGATTGGTGAGGTACACGATGGTGAGACCGTTACCGACTGGATGGAGCAGGAGCGAGAGCGTGGTATCACTATTACAGCCGCCGCGATTTCTTGTAACTGGGCGAAAACCCTTGAAACTGATCGTGTAAACAAAGACCTTCAGTACACTTTTAACATTATTGATACCCCAGGACACATCGACTTTACCGCAGAAGTAAAGCGTTCGATGCGTGTGCTTGACGGCGCGGTAGTGGTATTCGACGGTGCTGCTGGTGTAGAGCCACAGACTGAGACAAACTGGGGATATGCAGATGAGGCGAATGTGCCACGTATCTGTTTCGTAAACAAGATGGACAAGCTTGGTGCAGACTTTGATGCATCAGTAAAGTCTATTGAGGACCGTCTTTCAAAGAAGGCGGTACGTATCCAACTTCCAATCGGAGCAGAGGATGATATGAGCGGAGTGGTGGACCTCATCACTATGAAGGCATACCGCTTTGCAGGTGAGATGGGAATGGATGTGACTGAGGAAGAAATCCCAGAGAACATGGTAGAGGACGCAAAGAAGTGGCGAGCGGAACTTATCGAGCGTGTGGTAGAACACGACGATGCACTCATGGAGGCATATCTTGGTGGGGAAGAGCCTTCACTTGAAGACCTTAAGAAGACTCTTCGTAAGGCAGTTATTGCAAACGAACTCTTCCCAATTATGACTGGTACAGCACTGAAGAACATCGGTGTACAGTTGGTACTTGATGCCGTAGTGGATTATCTTCCATCTCCACTTGACCTTCCTCCAGTACAGGGAACAAACCCGAACAATGAAGAGGAGACACTCGAGCGGAAGCCTTCAGATGAAGAGCCATTCTGTGCGCTTGCCTTTAAGCTTCAAGACGACAAGTTCGTAGGACAGCTTGCCTTCTTCCGTGTGTACTCTGGTACCGTGAAGGCGGGATCATATATCTTGAACGCTTCAACAGGAAATAAAGAGCGTGTAGGACGTATCGTGCGTCTGCAGGCTGATAAGCGTGAAGAGGTTGAGGAAGTATACGCAGGAGAAATTGCTGCTGCGGTAGGTATCAAGGAAGTGAAGACATCACACACACTTTGTGATGAAGCAAACCCAATCGTGCTTGAACAAATTACCTTCCCAGAGCCGGTTGTTGCGGTGCGTGTAGAACCAAAGACAAAGAATGACCAGGAGAAAATGTCTGTAGCGCTTAAGCGTCTTGCTGACGAAGACCCAACCTTCAAGGTGTCAACTGACGATGAGACTCTTGAGACTATCATTGCAGGTATGGGAGAACTCCACCTCGACATTATCGTTGACCGTATGAAGCGAGAGTTTAACGTAGAGGCGAACATCGGACAGCCACAGGTTGCATACCGAGAGACTATCCAGTCTGAGGCAGAAGCGGAACACAAGTATGTGAAGCAGTCTGGAGGACGTGGACAGTACGGACACGTGAAACTTCGTATCAAGCCACTTGAGCAGCTTGCTGAAGGTGAAGAGGTTGCAAAGAACGTTACACGTGATGACCACTTCGAATTTGTAAACAGCATCAAGGGAGGTGCCATTCCACAAGAATATATTCCGGCAGTTATGAAGGGATGTAAGGAGGCAATGAGTCGTGGATTCGTTGCGGGGTACAAGATGGAGGATGTTTCAGTAGAACTCTTTGATGGTAGTTACCACGATGTAGACTCCTCAGAAATTGCCTTTAAGTTGGCAGGTATCAATGCCTTCAAAGAGGCTGCAGAGCGTGCAAATGCTGTTATCCTTGAGCCGGTGATGAAGGTAGAGGTACGTACTCCAGAAGAATACATGGGAGACATCAATGGAAACCTTTCATCAAAGCGTGGACAGGTAGAAGGAACCGAGGAGATTGGTGGAAAGACCATCATTCATGCGAAAGTTCCACTTTCTGAGATGTTCGGATACACCAGTTCACTTCGTTCGATGACACAAGGACGTGCATCGATGACAATGGAGTTTGATCACTATGCAGTTGTTCCTCCGAACGTTGCAGAAGAGATTAAGCGAGAGCGTGGTGTTGGAAAGACCGACGCGTAGAGATATAAAAAGACCCGCATGGTGCGGGTCTTTTTCTTGTATTGACATAGATTATTAAAATGGTATAATTTTAACAGGTAGTTAAACAGTTCAACTTATATAGATGGGAGACAGAAATGTCCAAAACCCTACTGAGTGCGGCGATACTTTTTATTGTCCCTACTTCTGCGAGCGCTGGTGATTTCTTCGTGAGTGACACTCATGTCCTTTACGAACCTCGTGGGCTTACAACGATTACTCCCGAGTATGCTTGGGGTAAGGGTAAGTGTGGAGGCTTCGGTTTTCTTGATGTATATTCTGAAGGTTCTCTGGAATACATCACTAACCATACAGTTGACTGCGAGGTGACAAAAGGCTTTTTTGTCTCAACTGAGGCAGGTTTCTCAAACTTTGGTACCGCCTTCAAATTTGGCGGTGGTATAGCATTGCCACTTCCAGGTATGGTATTCACAAAAGTAACCTGGTATCCAGAAGTTATGGGTGACGGCGGTGATACGTCACAAGTGAAAGTAACCTGGATGTCTGAGGACATTTCTGTCACTTCAAGTACGGAATTATACTTCTCTGGCTTTGCACGTTTCCGAAAGGGTACGCCGAACATTGTCCAGCCGCAGGTCTGGTTCAAGAATGAGAAGTGGCCGGTAGAAATCGGTTCGGAGGTCTCCATGTACGGTCGAGACACAACTATACAAATTGCTCTCAAATACAATTTCTGATCTCGAAAGAGATACAGAAAAGGCTGTCGCTTAAGCGACAGCCTTTCTTTATATGCTATTCTGTCTCCTATGAGACCAGAACATGCTCGGACATGGGTGGAGATAGATATAAAAGCGCTTGCAGAAAATCTGAGGCATATCCAAGCACGAATTGGAGATACTAAGTGTGCCGCTGTTGTGAAGTCTAATGCATACGGACATGGTATGGAGGTGGTTGCAAAGACTATGGCTGATGGAGGAGTGGCGTGGCTTTGTGTAGACGAGTTTCATGAGGCAGTAACGCTTCGCGACGCAGGAATCAGTACTCCCATTCTTGTCATGGGGTATACGCTTCCTGCCTTTTTCAAAGAAGCGGTGGAGAGAGATATCTCAATCACGCTTTCTTCTCTACAATCTATTCCAGAGAATCTTAAGGTACATATAAAGATAGATAGTGGTATGCATCGACAGGGATTTTTGCCCGAAGAAGTAGATACTATTCTGGATACCCTCGGTGACATTGAGGGTATCTACACACACTTTGCATCTTTGGATAGTCACACGCATGATGTATTTTCACAGAAGCAACTAGATATTTTTAATACAGTGGTGCAGCGGCTGCGGGAGGGAGGACATGATCCACTCGTACATGCGTCTGCAAGTTCGGGAGCATTATCTGACAGCACATTTCATTTTCATATGGTACGTCTTGGTATTTTAATATACGGATTATGGCCGTCTGCAGAAATGAAAGAGGAGTTGGAGAAAGAACTTTTGTTGCAGCCCGTATTATCTTGGAAAAGTATGGTTACGGAAGTGAAGACTGTTCCAAAAGGGGAAAAGATAGGGTATGGCTGTACCTTTGAGACAAAGCGAGAGACACAGATTGCAGTTATTCCAGTTGGATACTGGCATGGATTGGATAGAGGACTTTCCAATAAAGGGTATGTGGGTATACAAGGGAAGAAAGTGCCGATTGTAGGGAACATTTCTATGGATATGACCGTTGTGGATGTTACGGGACTTGAGGTGGCTGTGGGAGAAGAGGTTATGCTTATTGGGGGTGATATATCTGCAGATGATATAGCAGAGACACTCGACACTATCTCCTACGAAGTGGTTACTCGTATCAATCCTCAGATTCAACGGGTGAGTGTATAGTGCATGGTATTGCAAAATATGGCTGACTCATGTACCATGGCGGACACCGCATCGCTCTTTATGCGTTTTTGACGTGTATTAAGAGTCGGTGAGGAGCATCGCTCTTTATCGAAATTTATGTATGAAGCGGTAAGGCACTGCGTTCTCGCGCCTTTACCACTCCATACGTACCTCCATTTTATAATGGCAGTACGGTGCGGATAAGAATATAAGCTAAATTATTTACGAATATGGCAGATTTTGATCGTTCAAAGCCGCACGTAAACGTAGGAACTATTGGTCACGTTGACCACGGTAAGACTACGCTTACTGCCGCAATTCTGAATGTGCTCAACGCAAAGGGAGACGGCTACAACGCTAACCTCAAGGACGTTGGAGACATTGACAAGGCGCCAGAAGAAAAGGCGCGTGGTATTACTATTTCTCTTTCTCACTCTGAGTACGAGACACCAAAGCGTCACTACGCGCACATCGATGCGCCAGGTCACGCCGACTACATCAAGAACATGATTACTGGTGCTGCACAGATGGATGGTGCGGTGCTCGTAGTAGCTGCGACTGATGGAGCGATGCCTCAGACTCGTGAGCATGTACTTCTTGCAAAGCAGGTTGGAGTACCAAAGATTATCGTATTCCTTAACAAGACCGACATGGTTGATGATGAGGAGATGGTAATGCTCGTAGAGGAAGAACTTCGTGAACTTCTTACAGCAAACGGATTTGATGGTGAGAATGCACCAATCATCAAGGGTTCAGGACTTAAGGCACTCGAGGAGCCAACAGGCGACTGGGGAGCAAAGGTTATTGAGCTTGTAGATGCAATGGATGAGTATTTCCCAGAGCCAGAGCGAGAGCTCGACAAGCCATTCCTTATGCCGATTGAGGACATCTTCTCAATTGAAGGACGTGGAACAGTAGTAACTGGTCGTGTAGAGCGCGGTCAGGTTAAGGTTGGAGACGAAGTAGAAATCGTTGGTATCAAGGATACTACTGTCACAACCGTTACTGGAGTTGAGATGTTCAACAAGTCTCTTGATTCTGCACAGGCTGGAGACAACGCGGGAATTCTTCTCCGTGGAACAAAGAAGGAGGACGTACACCGAGGACAGGTACTCGCTGCGAAGGGATCTATCACTCCGCACACAGAGTTCGAGGCTGAGGTATACGTACTTGGTAAGGACGAGGGAGGTCGTCACACACCTTTCTTCTCTGGATACAAGCCACAGTTCTACATTGGAACTACAGACGTAACAGGAGATGTTACGCTTGCCGAAGGAACAGAAATGGTTATGCCAGGAGATACTGCAACCTTTAAAGTGAAGCTTGTAGCGCCAATTGCGCTCGAGGAGCAGAAGAACTTCGCTATCCGTGAGGGTGGTAAGACCGTTGGAGCTGGAGTGGTAACAAAGATTGTCGCGTAAGCGTCCAACTAAACACACTGATCTATGACAACAAAAACAGACACTAAAGCAAAGAAGGACGCGATGCCTGGAGACATCAACAAACTCCGGATTCGAGTCCGTGCGTACGAGCACAAAATTCTTGATGCCTCAGTAAAGCAGATTATCGACACCGCAACGCGTTTTGACGCGAAGGTTGTTGGTCCAATCCCGCTTCCAACAGAGATCAAGAAATATACGGTGAATCGTTCAACATTCGTGTACAAAGATGCGCGAGAACAATTCGAGATGCGAATGCACAAGCGTGTTATCGATATCTTGAATCCGAGTGCGAAAGTCGTTGAGGCACTCACTAATCTTTCTTTGCCATCTGGCGTCAACATTGACGTAAAGATGATGTAAGGATTGTTGTCACAGTAGACAAAACCCGCCGTTTGGCGGGTTTTGTTGTGTGAAAAAGAGGTAGTCTAGATTGTGATATACTTGCCGTATGTCAGTAGAAACAGAGTCATTTCCTGTTGATGTATTAGACTCTAGTCTAGGAAAAAACGTCTCTCGCAAGTCAAAATTTGCATTCATTGACCTATTTGCGGGAATTGGTGGTTTTCATATTGCGGCAGGATCTTTGGGTGGACAATGTGTTTTTGCTTCTGAATGGGATGAAGATGCACGCGAAGTATATCGTACAAATTTTGCATCTCATAATAAAAAACTTTTTTCAGCACATAATTTTGCTGGAGACATTAATGAAGTGTCTGCATCTGATGTTCCGTCATTTGATTTTGCTTTTGCAGGTTTTCCGTGTCAGCCTTTTTCAAAAGGAGGATTTAGACGAGGTTTCAAAGATGATCGAGGGAATCTTTTCTTTAAGATTGCCGAACTTATTGAACACCACCAACCTCCGTACGTATTACTTGAAAATGTAGCGAATCTTGTTGGACATGATGACGGTCGCACCTTCAAAATTATCATGAAAACATTGCAAGAATTAGGGTACGCAACACATAGTGAACCTTTGGTATTGAGCCCGCATGAATTTGGTGTTCCAGTACTTCGTCCTCGCATTTTTATACCTGCAATACGAAAAGATGTACTCAAGGGAGATATGTTTACATTTGATTTTACAAATGAGCATAAGACATCTCAAGACGCGTATGCGGTCATCGATCCACACAAACGAGTTGAAGATGCATATCGTATGACTGTGTATGAGAAAAAAGTACTCGATATGTGGGACGAATTCTATAAGAATATTGACATGACGGTCATTGGTTTTCCTGTTTGGGCAGATTACTTTACCTATGCAGGGTCGGGAGAAGAGTTTCCTAAGTGGAAAAAGGATTTTGTGTTAAAGAATAAAGCGTTGTATGAACGAAACAAATCTTTCATACGGGGTTGGCTGAAGAAACACAAGAATTTGAAAGATATTCAAACAACGCATAGGAAGTTTGAATGGCAGGCAGGTGATGCAATTACATCAGTGTACGAAGGACTTATTCAATTCCGACCTTCGGGAGTGAGAGTTAAGCGTCCAGATAAGTTCTCTACACTTGTTGCTATGAATCACGCGCAAATTGTCGGGAAATATAAAAGAAGGCTAACGTTAGATGAAGCAAAAAAACTACAGTCACTTCCTGATGACTTCGTATTGCATCCAAATAAAAGTGTCGCACTTAAGCAGTTGGGTAACGGTGTAAATGCAGAGGTGGTTAAGATAATTGTTAAAAAGATGTTATCTGGAGACTATGAAACAAGTTGAGCAAGTTACTAAAGATGGTCGCGTGGTCTATGATTACGACACGTCTCTGTCAGGTAGAGAAATCAAAGGAAAGCTTGAAGAACTATTTACTGTTGAGCGATTAGAGACAGGTTTGTATATTCCAAAGATCGATATAACACTCCTTGTTAAAAACATCACGTATCTTGGACACCCACACCCAGAATATAAGAAGAGAATTCAGATTCCATCGAAGTGGAATGCAGTATTGGCTGATGCACATACAGTGCTTTTAGGAATATATACGTATAAAGAGAACACAATATATTGTATTTTTGACAAGAAGAAGCGAGGAAAGAGTTCTTCTGCCCATGTTTCCATACTTGATCTGCAAAAAGCAATTGAATATGGTCGGTTTGAGAAGACAGATGCGTTTGGAAACAAGATTATAACGTGCACTCCGCAACAGTTGCATGCAACACTTGTCGACATACAAAAAGGACTCAAGTACATGCCCAAGGAGATGCTTGCTATTGATGTGTTTGCTAAGACATTACCGTTACATTGGCAGGGAATTCCTGTCTACAAGGAGATGCTTGCCGCGCCCTTCTCACAGGGATTGCAGGGAGAATGGCCTGGCTTTTATTTCGAATACCTATTTGAGAAGTTCTTGAAAGAGACACCTCGATATCAGAAAGTGTGTGCGTATTTGCGGAACAAAACCAAAGGAGCTCTCGATTTAGATGTGTGGTTCAAGCAAAGTAAATATTACGGAGACCTAAAGGCGCATGATGCATCTACCAGTGCTATCCCGGGGAATGACAAGCGTGCAATTGAACGGGCAGTGCGGGAGTATCCAAAATTTTGGTACATTGTGGTTACACACACGTCTGTAAAGGATAAAGAAAAAGACTGCACGGTAAGTCGCTTCTGGAATCAGAAATTGAGTGAAAAGAATGGCGTAGAAAAAAGCCCTACAAGTTACTGTGGTCGGATGAAATATAGTGTTGATCTAAAGGAGTTGTTGGTACTTGAAATTAATAGGTCAAATCAGAAGTATCTTTCAGACCTTACGCAGGGAAAAAATTCTGATGGCAGCACGCGTAATCTTAAGATACAGATTAAGAAGAAAGACATTGATAACTTTGTGGTATACCGTAAAGACTTGCAATCTGAGTAAAAAACCGTATACTGCCACCAGCTTTTAAAAGACCTACGTACGTTTACGGACGGACCAATGGGCACAAAGACCGCGTATATTCGTGAGCTTGTGCTCCGCTATATGCGGTTTTTGTTTTGGGGGTCACTTGAAAGCTTTTATAAATCAAAAGACATATTCAGTAATGAAATTCATTGTCGGTACTAAGGAGCGCATGACCCAAGTCTTCAACGAAGACGGACAGGTCGTAGCTGCGACCATCCTCCGAGTATCCCCTGCAACTATCACGCAGGTGAAGGGTACAGAGAAGGATGGGTATGATGCCGTACAGATCGCGACTGTTCCTCAGAAAGAGTCACGTGTAGCGAAAGCGCAGCGTGGTATTACAGGAGGGGCAGCGAAGTTCATGAAGGAGTTTCGTCCGCGCATTAACTTCGATGAGAATATCGAAGGAATGGAGGCTGGACAGACTATGGATGCATCCGTCTTTGAGCCAGGTGACCAGATTGTGGTTTCTGCGGTATCAAAAGGTAAGGGATTCCAGGGAGTTGTGAAGCGTCACAACTTCAGTGGAGGTCCAGGATCTCATGGTATGAAACACACCCTTCGTGCGCCGGGGTCTATCGGTATTGGAGGCATCCAGCGGGTGCAAAAAGGAACACGTATGGCGGGACGCATGGGAAGTGACCGCATAAGTGTAAAGAATCTAAAAGTGCTTCAGGTGAACACGAAGGACAATGTCCTCGTAGTATCAGGAGCCGTACCAGGTCGAAAGGGAACATTAGTCGAAGTTCGTAGCATCTAGCATATGAAAGCAAACGTATACTCTATAGAAGGAAAGAAAGTGAGTGATATCACTTTACCAAAGGAGGTGTTTGAAGTGGCATGGAACGCAGACCTCGTTCACGAGGTGGTAGTTTCAATGCAGTCTAATGCACGTGCAGGAACTGCAGATGCGAAGGACCGTTCTGAGGTTCGCGGTGGAGGAAAGAAGCCGTGGAAGCAGAAGGGAACTGGACGTGCGCGTCACGGATCTCGACGTTCTCCAATCTGGACAGGAGGAGGGGTCGCCCATGGACCACTCTCTGAAAAGGACTACAGCAAGAAGATCAACAAGAAGGTGCGTGCCAAGGCACTTGCGACCGTACTTTCTAAGAAGAACGCAGACCAGGAGATTCTCTTTGTGGATGCATTCGGATTTGAGGCGCCAAAGGCTGCTGATGCAAAGAACATCATCACTGCACTTGGAAGCATCAAGGGGTCTGAGGATCTTGCTACAAAGCGAAAGAATGCAGCACTTATTGTCATTCCATCACGTGATGAGAATGTAGAGCGCAGTTTCCGTAACTTTGGAAACGTGGTAGTGTCACAAGCAAAGGACATTAACCCGGTCGATTTACTCACCTTTAAGTACGTCATTGTGGCAGAGCCAGAAGCAGCACTCGAAATCTTCGAGACTCGTGTTGGTTCTAAAGCAAAGGCTAAATAACGCGTATGGGAATCTTTGGATCTAAGAAAGAAGAGAAGACTGTAGAGAAGAAGGAGGCACCGCGCGCTGTAGCACCACGTGATATCTCTGGAGTAATTATTCGTCCTCGTGTGACGGAGAAGGCGCTCCTTGGTGTAGACAACAATGTATACACTTTTGAGATTTCACCGCGAGCAAACAAGTACGACGTACGGGATGCAGTAAAGGAACTCTACGGAGTGACACCGGTGAAGGTGCGTACGGTAACGCAGCAACCACGCCGTGTTATGAAGCGAACAAAAGGTCGAGTTATTGGTGTTAAAGGGCTTAAGAAAGCGTATGTCTACCTCAAGGAGGGAGACACCATTACGCTTGCCTAAGTAAAAACGTATGAAAAAATACAAACCAACATCAGCCGGCCGTCGTGGAGCAAGTGTTATCGATTACCGCGAGAAACTCTCAACTACGAAGAACAAGCCGCTTAAGTCACTTACGAAAGGAAAGCGATCTACCGGTGGACGTAACAGTCAGGGACGTATTACCACCCACTACCGTGGAGGAGGTAACAAGCGTACCTACCGACAGATCGACTTCAAGTTCGATAAGAAGGGTGTACCAGCGAAGATTGAATCTATCGAGTACGATCCAAATCGCTCAGGATTCATTGCACTCGTACTCTATGCAGATGGAGAACGACGGTACATTCTTGCGCCACAGGACATGAAGGTAGGAGACACCTTTGAAGTGTCAGAGGACGCAAAGCCAAAGACAGGAAACCGTCTTCCGCTTGGCAAGATTCCTTCAGGTACCTTCGTGTACAATATTGAACTCAAGCCAAATGCAGGTGCACGTCTCGTGCGCAGTGCAGGAAACCGTGCTGAGGTAGTTGCACATGACTCTGGATATACGCAGATCAAGTTGCCATCTACTGAGATTCGTAAGGTCATCTCTACCGCATGGGCAACCGTCGGAGAGGTATCAAACGAAGAGCACCAGCTCGTTACTATTGGTAAGGCAGGACGTGCACGTCACATGGGTCTTCGTCCGAAGACACGTGGAGCAGCACGTAACCCGGTAGACCACCCACACGGAGGTGGAGAGGGACGCTCACCACGAGGACATCGTCGTCAGCGTACCAAGCAGGGTCGCCCTACTGGTAAGGGACAGAAGACACGTAAGCCGAAGAAGTATTCAGATCGACTTATCGTATCCCGTCGTAAGCCAGGTAAGCTTATGACTTCAAAGAAATAGAGATACCTCTATTCACAAAAAAGCCCCCTTGGGGGCTTTTTTGTTTTGTGGTAGCATAGGTGCCGTCGTGTTCTTTTGGGAGGAAAAGATGATTCGAAGGACGTACTTGTTTTTGGTTTTTGGACCGTGGGCAAGTCTCGGTTCGTTTGGAATTCCACTCTATGAGTTTCTGGGTACATTGCATATCTTGTTCTGTATACTCGGTATACTTTGGGTATTGCAGCGACTTGTATACATAGGTTTGTATAGGCTTGTTTCCATACGTGTCGGTATCTATCGAGATACTGTGCGTAGACAGTGGAAGACGATACAGCAGTCCGTTAACGACTGGTCGATTCGTCGATATCTACAGGTACGCTATGGTGTGCTTCGTCTACAAAAAGGCGTCTGTTGATACAGACGCCTTTTTCTTTTATTTCATATACAATATACACACAATGACAAAGAGTGTTCTGAAAGCGGCTGCCTATACTATTATTGTTGTTCCGTCTGCACTGATTTCCGGTACTGTCTATACTCTCTATGGATTACAGGCAACTATAGAAGTGCTTGCGGGACTCTTTTTGCTGGTACTGTTTTTAATTTTGTGTGGGGTATTAGAACCAATGGAGCGTTGGGTGCTTCGTATGGTGCAGAAGATAGGGCGTCTCCGGGTAAAGTAAAGACCATCCAGTCGGATGGCCTTTTTGTTACTGAGGAATCTGCGGACAGAGTCGTTCAGCAAATGCTTCAAAAGTGCAGTTGCGTGCAAACGCTGTATAGTCTCGCGCATGCAGCACGGATGTCGAAAACTGTGAGAACAGTTTTCGAACATTCTTTTGCTGCTCTTCTGAGAGGTGTGCAGTGTCTTGGTTCAAAAGTACCTGTCTGCCAAGCACAAATGACTCCTGACCCTCCGCCCACGTATGGTAGCGTTTGAGAAACCACTTCCGCACGTCTTCTTCGAGAAATTCTAGTGGGAACCCTCGCAATGTGCGAGTGATGTCCAACTGTTCTTCAAGAAAAATCTTGTCTCCTGTCTCTCGAAAGCATTCTGCATCCATACCAACTGCACCAAGATCTGCAAGAGCAACCGCAGTTGCAAGTACCGATCCGCCCAAAGGAGGGTGTTTTTGATACACCGTCTTCAGGTTCGGATTCCAGTATGGAATGGTGCTGAGAATCGCATGTTGTACAAGCAAGATTTCTTCCTCCGTGAATTCCCCATGTGCATGCATCCAGTTTGCTGCTTCTTTTGCACTTTCCTGTTCGTTTTGGAGAGTACAACGTTTACGGAAGAGTGATCCCTTTGAACATTCTACGCATTCCCAACTTTGCACTGTGTCGTGAAATGCTGCAGCAATGACTGCAAGCGTTTGCTCTCTGAGTGAGAGATTGAGAGCAGTGCTAAGTATTTGTGTACGCTCCAGTACCTCCATGGTGTGTTTTGAGTTGTGATAGGGGAGCATATTTTCAATATCCCCCTCCTCAAAACGACCACGAATCAGTGCAAGCGCATGCTGCACTGCAGGTTGTTTTGAAAGATCTAGCATAAGGTAATTCCTTTCTGTAGCCTGCACAGGTTTTACCACATAAAGTACATAGGTGTCAATTTGGAGACCAAAGATCAGTGGTATTTGTACGCTAGTGTAAAGGGGGGTGTATCTTATTGACAATATTTTATATAAATGGTATACTATAGAAAGTAAGGAAAAAAGGTTTTCAAATTTACGAGGAGAAGAAGATGTACCTTCAAAATGGTGTCGCTGGAAGCGCAACTCTCCATGGTAGGACGAAAAGACCATACCGTGGTGCTGGTCCAATCTGGGTCCCTCCTTCACAAGGGTCAGAAAAAAATACCATGAGGGCTCTGTTGATCTTAACCGCGGCAGTACCGACCTGGTTCATAGGCATAGTAGCCTATTTGTACTTTGCATAGCAGATGGTCCTATAAGAAGTCCATCAAAACGTCATACCTCCGGTGTGGCGTTTTTTATATTGACACGCAGTGTTGTATAGCGTAGTATATGCCCGTTCCAAAACCTCAGTCAATTCTTGCCCTGGCAGGTGAGGAGAGGCACACAATTATAAGTTTTGGGGGTCTCTACTAAGGGTTGCCGTTACATACCTTTATAAGAGACTCTCAAGTGGGCGCTTTTGCGCGTTTTTTCGTTATGTCACGATCACTATACAAAGGTCCATACGTTGATGAGAAACTTTTGAAGAAAGTTTCTGGAAAGAATCCTAAGGAAACCGGAACTATCAGGACCTGGGCGCGAGATTCTATGATCTCACCAGAGATGGTTGGTTTTACCTTTGGGGTACACAACGGAAAGGATCACATTGAGGTCTTCGTATCTGAAGAGATGGTAGGGCATCGTCTTGGAGAGTTCTCTCCATCAAAGAAGTTCGTTCGCCATGGAGGTAAGATGCAGAAGGAGCTTGAGCAGAAGAAGAAGGATGCGGAAATCGCAGCAGCTAAGGCAGCAAAAGCTGCATAATCTGATTGTTTATGAAAGCAGTACTCAAGAATTATCGCCAGTCTCCACGTAAGGTACGCCTCTTGGCAGACCTTGTGCGCGGGAAGAAGGTGAAGGAGGCACTTCATACGCTTCAGTTTGTGGAGAAGCGTGCTGCAGAGCCGTTTGCGAAGGTAATCCGTTCTGCTGCAGCGAATGCAACGCAGGCTGGAAAGGAGGTCGAATCACTAAAAATCATCAAGGTAGCAGTTGATAAGGGTACGGTTATGCGAAAGTATATGCCACGTGCTCGAGGATCTGCATCACCTATTAACCGCCGAAGTAGCCACATTACTGTGGAGCTCGGATAACGCATTTACTATGACACACGTAGCACATCCATATGCACAGCGTCTTGGAATCATTCGTGACTGGCAGTCTCGCTGGATTACTAATGACCCAAAGCGTTTTCGTGAGTATGTTCGTACTGACGCTGCCGTACGTAAACTTCTGAGCAAAGAGCTCAAAGGTATGTATGTTGCGAGCGTTGAGATCGAACGAGATGAGAACATCTATCGCATCGTCATCACTACTTCACGTCCAGGACTTGTGATTGGACGTAGTGGAGAGGGGGCGCAGAATCTTCGCAAGAAGGTAGACATGCTCCTTCGCACACTAAAGCTTTCTGTAAAGCCTGAAGTTAAACTTGATATCGAAGAGCTCCGCTCTCCAGAGTCAAGTGCATCGGTGGTAGGGCAAATGGTGGTAGAGGGACTTGAGAAGCGTATGCCATTCCGTCGTGTGCTGAAGCAGACGGTAGAGAAGGTAATGGCAAACCGTGATGTACTTGGTGTACGAATCATCGTTGCTGGTCGTCTTGGTGGTGCTGAGATGGCACGTAAGGAGGAAGCAAAGAAGGGACGTATTCCACTACAGACCCTTCGCGCTGATATTGATTTTGCTGCAGAGCGAGCAATTCTTCCGTACGGTGTAATCGGAATAAAGGTCTGGATTTATAAGGGAGATGTCTTCGGAGACCGGAAAGATGGTGCAATGACACCACGCCGAGGAGGTCGTCAGAATAACCGCGGATAAAGCTTATGTTGTTTCCAAAGAAAGTAAAACATCGAAAGTGGCAAGTGGGTCGTAAGCACCCGGATAAGCTTATCCGTCCTGACACCCGTGGTATCACCGTATCATTCGGTGCGTACGGTTTGAAGGCGACATCACAGTCTCGCGTACAATCTAATCAGATTGAGGCGGCACGACGTGTTATCTCTCGTACACTTGGTAAGACAGGAAAAATCTGGATTCGTATCTTCCCGGATAAGCCAGTTACTAAAAAGCCTGCTGAGGTAGGTATGGGTAAGGGTAAGGGAGATCCAAGCCACTTCGTATTTGATGTACGTCCAGGTCGAGTATTATTCGAAATTGACGGTGTTTCTGAGGACGTTGCGCGCGAAGCGTTGCGTAAGGCGACCGCGAAACTCCCATTAAAAGCACGTTTTGTCACTCGTGAAGAGACAACTGCATAATGCCTATGAAAGATATAGCAAAGAAAAGTGATGCAGACCTACAAAAGGTAGTGAAGGAGAAGCGAGAAGCGCTTCGCGAACTTCGCTTTGCATCTGCAGGAAGTGGAATGCGAGATGTGAAGGCTATGCGATCTGCAAAGAAGGAGGTTGCACAGGCACTCACAGAATTAAACGCGCGTAAGAACGTGTAGAGAAATGTCTATGGAAAACGAAACAACAACAAAGACCGGCGGACGTACCCTAAGCGGTACTGTCGTGTCTACAAAGATGCAGGACACGATCACCGTTCTTGTGGAGCGGTACGTGAAGCATCCTAAGTACAAAAAGTTCATGCGTCGTCGCAAGAAGTATCTTGTGCATGATGCAGGGAACACTGCACAGGAGGGAGACAAGGTCGAGATTACAGAAACACGTCCAATTTCAAAGCGTAAGCGCTTTACCTTGGTTAAGTAATATATTGACGTATGATTCAACCACAGACTATCGTAAAGATTGCAGATAACTCCGGAGGAAAGATTGGACGCGTGTTCAAGGTCCTCGGAGGATCGAAGAAGCGCTACGCAGAGCTCGGTGAGAAGGTTGTACTCTCTGTACAGTCTGCTGAGCCACGTAAGCTCGTAAAGAAGAAGGATGTTGTGTACGGCATTGTCGTACGTCAGCGAAAGCCATTCCGCCGCAAGGATGGTTCGTACGTCTCATTTGATGAGAATGCAGTAGTCCTCGTGGACAAGGAGAAGCCAGAACCACGCGCAAACCGTGTGTTTGGTCCAATCCCACGTGAGATTGCTGAAGCGGGTTATCAGAAAATCGTATCCCTCGCACCAGAGGTTGTGTAACAAATTGCCTATGAAAATACACAAAGGAGACAAAGTAATGGTAATTTCTGGAAAGGATAAAGGAAAGAGCGGAGACGTTCTTGAGGTTATCACTTCATCAGAGAAGGTCGTCGTTGATGGTGTGAATGTTGCGGTTCGCCACCAGAAGGTACGTCGTCGCGGGTCTACCGGACAGATTGTGGAGAAGCCGATGCCGATCCACGTATCAAATGTTGCGGTACTTGACGGCAAGAAGCCAGTACGTGTGGGGTACGATATGGTCGACGGCAAGAAAGTTCGTGTTACTCGTCCAAAGGGTACTAAGATATAGACAGTATTATGAAAGAAAAACTACAATCTGTATTTGAGGCACTGAAAGACACATTCTCTTACAAGAATGTGATGCAGTCACCTCGTATTACGAAAGTGGTGGTATCCACTGGAACGGGAAAGATCGACGACAAGAAGAAGATTGAATTGATTCAGGATCGTCTTGCGAAGATTACCGGACAGAAGCCATCACCACGTCCTGCGAAGCAGTCTATTGCGACATTTAAGCTTCGTGAGGGGGATATCATTGGATATCAGGTAACCCTCCGTGGAGAGCGCATGAATGACTTTCTTGATAAGTTGATTCACGTTGCGCTTCCAAACACTCGTGACTTCCGTGGTCTTAAGGTGACCGCCATCGATGAGATGGGGAACTACACCCTGGGAATCAAGGAGCACACTATCTTCCCTGAGACTTCAGATGAGGAGATTCGAGATGTGTTTGGGTTCGCTGTGACACTCGTGACTACCGCGAAGACCAAAGAAGAGGCAGAGGCATTGCTTCGGCATATGGGTCTTCCACTTCAGAAGGTTGAGGCTGAGTAGATGAAAAACCACCCGGGAGGGTGGTTTTTTGATGGGTGGGAAAAGTAAAACTGCCGAACGGGTGTGTTCGGCAGCAGGTGGTCACTTATATATGGTCTCGTATTCTGCGTTTGCATGCATATGACGCTTGTAGATGTATGCCGTTTGGCAGTTTTCTCCACGATTCTTCTATCACAGTGCTGGCCATATCCTCAGCAAGAGAAGAAAGTTTTATAAAGTACCTTGCAATGCAAGGTACTTTATGTTAGTTTTTATGCATGGGAGTAATAAAGCAAGAATACAACGTGGAAAACGCAAAGTCCCAAATGCGCAAAGGTTTTCTGGAGTTTCCAGTCCTACTTATTATTGCAGCTGAAGCCACATATGCTCCAGATATTCTTAAGCAATTAAAAAAAGCTAACCTCATAGTAGTTGAAGGCACTCTGTATCCGCTTCTGTCACGATTAAAACGATATGAGCTTGTGGAGTACAAATGGCAAGAGAGTAAGACTGGTCCGCCAAGAAAAATGTACTCAATTACGCCAGCAGGCAAGGAAGTGCTCGCTCAGTTAGAAAAATCTTGGCAAACATTAGACACATCAATAACAACACTTATACATAAGACAGAAACCAATATTTAAGTATGAAAAAAGTAATAAACATCAACATAGGAAGTGTCGTATTTGTTATAGAGCAAGAAGCATATGACATTCTTGTTGCATATCTAGAGAGTATCAAGCAGAGCATTTCAGACAACGACGATGCTTCTGAGATAGTGGGAGATATTGAAAGTGCTATTGCTGAGAAGTTTTTGGTGCGTAAACGGAGCGAGAAGTTTGCGGTGACCAGTGATGATGTTTCGGAGGTAATTACCGAGTTGGGAAGTCCTGCTGATTTTGGTGAAGGTGCAGATGAGATACACTCTGAGCCAACTGAACCAAATAGCGAAATTAAGAAGCGACTTTACCGTGACGCCGAAGATGCTGTGATTGGAGGTGTTGCTTCTGGTCTTGCGCGTTACTTCGATATTGACCCAGTGTTTGTGCGGATACTCTTTGCCGTGTCCATCTTCTTCAACGGAATTGGTGTTGTTGCGTATCTCCTTCTTTGGCTAATTGTCCCAGCGGCTGAAACTACGGCGCAGAAGTATGCGATGCGTGGGGAGAAGGTGACGGTCATACAGATAACTGAGCGTGTAAAAAAAAAGATAGACGAGGTTGATACCGATACGTTAAAAAAAAGCGCTCGAAATACCTGGGGAGGACTCCGTCCCGTGTTTGTGAAGTTGTTTGCGGTGCTTGGCATACTTGCAAGAGCATTGCTTTCTATCTTCCGATATGCCCTTGGGTTTGGACTTCTCTTCGGAAGCGCACTCTCGCTCGCAGGACTGATATCCATGTATAGTATTATTTTACTCTCAGACAAGACTTTTATTCCTGCAGATGCTCAGACTGCTCTAGATATAATGTTGAGTAACAGTCTTGGCATTGTTGCTATTTCTTCATCATTTGTGATGATGCTCATCCCACTCCTAGCATTGATGCTCGTTGGACGGAGTTTTGTCGCAAAGAGAAACCTGTTTACCGTCTCCAAGAGTATCACTGTGGCTGTGGTATGGATTGTAGCGGCAGTTCTCGCAGGAACCACTTCAATACTGCAGGTAGAGAAGGTGATACGGGTAATAGACCCCGAAGTTTACGAAAGTGGGCAATACCAACTCCATATCAATATTGATAATGGTCATGGTATAGAGATTGACGCAGAACTGACACCGCCAATAGAGGAGGAGATTATGAGTTCTCCGTCTACAGATGAGGTGTTAGATCTCCCTACGAACTAGACTCCTCATGTTTTCTACTCCATCGTTAGACTTTTAACAAAAAAATATTATTGACACCCACCTCCAAACCGTGTAAAGTAGCTCCCATAACGTTTTACGCACTCTTACGTAGAAACAGACGCACCTGACCCGTTTTTCAACGAAAAACCGTCGGGAACGCGTTTTTTACGCTACCCAGAGTCGCGGAAGGAGAGAACGGTCACCATCTTCTAGGTGAGACCACTTCCCAAACGTTTTAATAGTTAGCCCTATATTACAGATGGCACGAACATCTATCATCGTACGCTCACAGCGTACACCAAAGTTCAAAAGCCGCGTTGTACGACGGTGCTTTAAGTGCGGTCGTGGTCGTGGATACATGCGAGACTTCGATCTCTGTCGTATCTGTTTCCGCGAGGAGGCACAGCAAGGGCATTTGCCAGGAATAAAGAAATCATCATGGTAAACGACCCAGTATCAGACTTGATCATTCGTATCAAGAATGCCAGCATGGTTGGCAAACCGGAGGTAGAACTTCCGTATTCTAAGCTCAAGCACGCAATTGCAGATGTACTCGTCAAAGAGGGATATCTTGCAGCTGCTGAAAAGCAAGGAAAGAAGGCAAAGAAGACACTTGCACTTACGCTCAAGGACGGTGCAGTGAGTGACGTACGTCGTATTTCAAAGCCAGGACGTCGTCTGTATGTTAAATCTGCAGATATCTTCCCGGTGAAATTCGGACAGGGACGTCGTATTATCTCTACTCCTGCAGGTATCCTCACTGGAGAGGAGGCACGTGAAAAGAACGTAGGAGGTGAGGAATTATTCATTATTTGGTAAGGCGTATGAGTCGACTAGGAAAACAACCAATCGAGATCCCATCTGGTGTAGACATCAGTTTTGCTGATGGCGTACTCACCGTAAAGGGTCCTAAGGGGACACTCACACGCCCTATCAAGAAGGACGTGGAGGTCACGCTTGCAGACAACACTGTTGCATTTGCACCCGTGAAAGAAACACCAGCCGCACTCGCACTCTGGGGAACGTATGCGTCACACGCACGTAATATGATCGAAGGAGTTACCGAAGGTTTCGAGAAGAAGCTCGAAATTGAGGGAGTGGGATACCGTGCAGAAGCACAGGGGAATGGAATCAAACTGAACGTTGGGTTCTCTCACCCAGTAGAGCTCACTGCTCCAGAAGGAGTAACGGTAGCGGTGGAGAAGAACACTATCACTGTAAACGGAGTGGACAAGGAAACTGTAGGACAGTTTGCTGCCAATATCCGTGCCGTGAAGGAGCCTGAACCGTACAAAGGGAAGGGTATCCACTACGTCGGTGAATACATTATTAGAAAGCAGGGTAAGAAGGCAGTGTAGTATGAACACATCAAAAACAATCAAGCGAACACGCCGACACGCACGAATTCGTGCGCGTGTTACGGGAACCGCAGAAAAGCCACGTCTAGCTGTGTTCCGTTCAAACCGAGCGCTCTACGCCCAGCTTATCGATGATGTAACAGGAAAGACGCTTGTTGCTGCGGATACACGGAAGGCAAAGGGTGCAACTCCGGGAGAGCGCGCTACCGAAATCGGTACTGCAATTGCTGAAGGAGCAAAGAAAGCAGGAGTAACCACTATCGTATTCGACCGTGGTGGATTCAAGTACCAAGGAAACATCGCTCTCCTCGCAGACGGTGCTCGTAACGGAGGGCTAACCTTCTAATTTATAAGAAATACTCTAAAGCGTATGACAGATACAGAAAAAAAGGAGACAGAGGCAGTAGCAACAGAGGAGCAGAAGACTGTTCCGGTTGCTGATGCAAAGCCTGCGAACGATACGGATGCACCACGCAAGAGAAACCCACGTCGCCCACGTCGGCAGAACCGCCGAGGAGGAGGACGTCGCGGTGAGCGGGTGCGACCAGAGTTCGAACAGCAGATTATTGGTATTCGACGCGTAACGCGTGTGATGGCGGGAGGACGCCGTTTCAGTTTCAGTGTCTCTATGGTTATTGGAGACAAGCGCGGTAAAGTTGGTGTTGGTGTTGGAAAGGCAACAGACACACAACTTGCGATTGAAAAGGCATACCGTGACGCACAGAAGAACATGATCACGGTTCGTATGAATAAAGACGGGCACATTCCTCATGACGTACAGACTAAGTATGCCTCAACTGAGGTAATGATTATGCCTGCACCAGGTCGCGGACTTGTGGCTGGTAGTTCAGTACGTACCGTACTAGAACTTGCTGGTGTAAAGGATGTTACCGCAAAACTTCTTTCACGAACAAAGAATAAAATGAACAATGCTCGCGCAACCGTCGAGGCGCTTAAAGAGCTTAAGGGATAATTAAAGGCATATGCAGTTACACGAACTACAACCAACAACACGCCGCAAGAAGTCAGTCCGTATAGGACGTGGCGGAAAGCGCGGAAAGACATCTGGACGTGGAATGAAGGGACAGAAGGCACGTGCCGGAAATAGTACCCGCCCAGAGATGCGTGAAATCATCAAGAAGATTCCAAAACTTCGTGGTCACGGAAAGAACCGAGCACAGACAGTGAACGCAGAGCGCGTACTCGCTGTACCAGTAAATATTGCAGCACTCGAGGCAGCATTTGATGCTGGAGCAACCGTAACACCAAAGACTATTGTCGAGGCAGGTATCATCCGCTCAAGGCGCGGAAAGGCACCACTGGTGAAGATACTTGGAAACGGGGATCTTTCAAAGAAACTCTCTGTTTCAGACTGTAAGGTATCAGCTTCTGCAAAGGAGAAGATTGAAAAAGCAGGTGGATCAGTAGCATAAAAGACACACAGAGCGCCAAAGGGCGCTCTGTGATACTATAGGACACGTAACGATTAGATCATGGATACATTTCTTAAAAAACTACACATTCTTTTCACGGACACGACGATTCGTAACCGCGTACTTTTTGTACTGGCAGCGATTCTCGTATTCCGTCTTCTTGCAACACTACCGATTCCAGGAATCGATCACGTAGTGCTTACACAGTTCTTTGAGAACAACGAATTCCTTGGTCTCTTGAATATCTTCTCTGGAGGAGGGCTTTCGAATCTTTCTGTGGTGATGCTCGGTGTGGGACCATTCATTACCGCGTCCATCATCATGCAACTCCTAACCGTGATGTCTCCAAAGGTTAAAGCGATGCATACGGAGGAGGGGGAGATTGGACGTGCGAAGTTTACGCAGATTACACGCATGCTTACACTTCCACTTGCAATCCTACAGGGATTTGCATTCCTTACACTCTTGCAGAACCAAGGAGTGATTTCTGGACTTTCTGCCTTTGAGTTCATCGCAAACGTTATCACGGTTGTTGCAGGGTCACTTCTCCTTACATGGATTGGAGAGTTGGTAACAGAGTTTGGTATCGGAAATGGTGTATCTATCATCATATTCACTGGTATCGTTGCGAGTCTTCCGAGCGCACTCTCACAACTTCTCTTCACCTTTGATGTCTCACAACTTCCACTCTATGTTGGATTTGCTGCAGCAGCACTCTTGGTGACATACGCTGTAGTGGTGATGACACAGGCAGAGCGACGGGTGCCAATCACAAGCGCAAAGAGCGCACGTGCAGGGCAGACATATGGCGGGACTACTTCATACCTCCCGTTCCGTATTAACCAGGCAGGAGTGATTCCAATTATCTTCGCTATCTCTGTGCTCCTTTTCCCACAGATGCTTCTCAATATTCTTGCGACATTCAATGTGACGAGTGCGGCAGGTATTGCACAGGCAGTATTGGTATTCCTTCAGAATCCATACGCATACGGAGTCATCTACTTCCTCCTCGTATTTGTATTCACATACTTCTATACGGCAGTAACCTTTGATCCAGAGTCTGTATCAAAGAACCTACAGCGTGGGGGGTCATTTGTCCCAGGAGTACGCCCTGGAGAGCAGACAGAGAAGTATCTTGGGTCTCTCATTACTCGCCTCACCTTGGTAGGAGCGGTATTCCTTGGAGCAATTGCAGTACTTCCACTTGTGATGCAGCAGGCAACTGGTATTTCTACACTTGCACTTGGTGGTACAGCACTCCTCATCGCCGTAACGGTGGTCATCGACCTCGTTCGTCGACTTGATTCGCAGATTTCGCTTCGGCAGTAGGAGAAGCCTATATTAAAAAGCCTCAGGTACACCTGAGGCTTTTTATCTAGGAAGAACATTGTTCTCAAATTAAGAACATGCCATTTTCCGTGAGATTTCTGTGTTATCTGTGAAACCAAGGTCAGAAATATCAGTGTTTCCTGGTCCAACCCAAGCTTGCCCTGTTTCGTCGGTTGCATAGGTTTCATCATCAAACATGGAAAATGTTCGACGTTTTTTCTCCCTCAGTCTCTTTTCAATTTTTCTTCGTTCTTTACGATTCAGTCCTTTAAATACAACAGACCGAATTGCTTCAATTGCAGTTTCATGTATTTCGGAGAAACCTCGACGACGCAGTTCAGAAATATACTTTGGCTCCTGTTTTTGGGTCATAACCCACTCCTGTTTGTGAACTTTTTGCTATGTAACAAGATACCATAAAATGGACCATTTGCGTTTATCGGCTCACTTGGTACCCTATACGCACTATGACCGGACACCTCATACTCATCATGGCTCCTTCCGGCAGCGGAAAAGGAACACTAGTAAAATACCTTCACGAAGCATTTCCTGAAGCACATTTTGCTATCTCCTGCACGACACGTGCTCCACGTCCTGGTGAAGTTAATGACGTCACATACCACTTCAAGACTCGAGCAGAATTTGAAGTAATGATAGAACGTGGAGATTTTCTGGAGTACGCAGAGTATAGCGGTAATCTGTATGGAACATTGAAAAGTGAAATTCTTGAGCCGCTTACAGACGGGAAACTTGTCATTCGAGAGGTAGATCTTCAAGGAGTGCAGGCAATCTCAAAGATTGTTCCAGATGAGAACCGCACTACTATCTACATAGATGCTGGTGGTTGGAATGTGCTTGAACGACGTATACGTGGTCGTGCGCCAATTACCGAAGAAGAACTTCAGAAGCGGAAGGAACGCTTTGAAAAGGAATCCAAAGCAAAAGATATAGCAGACGTCATCATCCCAAATCCAGATGGGAAATTGAAAGAGACGAAACAAAAACTCGCAGAGGTTATCAATACAGAGTACAATACCCACGTATGACACCACAGACAATTATCTTCGTAGGTCCACAAGGAAGTGGAAAGGGAACGCAGATTAAAAAACTCGATGCACTCCTAAAGGAGAAAGATGCTACACGGAAGGTGGTAGATATCCAGACAGGACGTCGCTTCCGTGCTATGGCCGCAAAAGAGGAGGGGTATACGGAGCAACATGTTGCTGAAACGCTCGATACAGGTATACTGCAGCCACTCTTTTTGTCAGTATCTCTGTGGGGAGATGCAATGCGAGAGCATCTCAATCCAGACTGCCATGTGCTTATTGATGGATTTCCCCGCACGGTACGTGAAGCGCGAGTACTTGAGAGCGCACTCGAGTTCTATGAGCGTGATGATGTGACCATCATCAACCTAGAGACGCCAGAGGAAGTCGTGCGGACACGTATGGAGGAACGTGCGCGTCCCGACGATACACCAGAGTCTATTGAAGCGAGACTCACGTGGTATCGGGAGGAAACACTCCCCGTCTTGGAGTATTACCGAGAACGACCGCGTACAACGGTGTACGATATAGACGGAACAGATACTATCGATGGTGTGTTCGATCAGATAAAAGGAGTACTTAATCTATGATTACCAAAAAAACATCGGCGGAAATAGAGATTTTGAAAGAGTGCGGTGCAAAACTTGCGCGTATTTTGCGTGAGGTAAAAGAATACACAGAAGTGGGTATGAGCACCCAAGATTTGAATGACAAAGCACTCGCTCTTGCAGAGGAGTATGGTGTAGAACCGGTACTCTTGGGGTATCATCCAGAGTTTGCAGACTTTCCATACCCTGCCGGCATGTGTATTTCAGTGAATGATACGGTACAACACGGTGTGCCAAGTGAGGAGGAGATTCTAAAGGAAGGAGATATCATCAATCTTGATATGTCCATTGGGTACAAAGGACTCATTACAGACTCTGGTATTACGTTTGGTCTTGGAGAAGTAGATGATGAGGCACGGAAACTTATGGAAGTGACTCGTGAAGCGCTTGCGCTTGGTATCAAACAAGCAAAGCCAGGGAATCATATTGGAGATATCTCTCATGCGATACAGACACTCGTAGAGTCCCGTGGATTCTCGCTTGTAGAGGTACTTTGTGGTCACGGAGTAGGGTATGCAGTCCACGAAGAGCCAAATGTACCAAATCAAGGGAATCCAGGTATGGGACCAGAGATTGAAGTAGGGCATGTGTATGCTATTGAACCGATTGTAAACGTAGGTGGTCCTGACGTATGGTTTGATGACGATGGAGATGGATACAGTATCTATACGAAGGACAAGTCTCGCAGCGCGCACTTCGAGCATTCTGTTGCTGTTACTGAAGATGGACCGGTTATCCTGACGAAGGAATAAAAAACCTTGAGATTCCAGCATATTTTGCTATACTCTCGGCATAATTTACGGGCTAATTATATAGAAATGGATAAACAACCACATCAGGAACGATCACTTGTACTTCTCAAGCCAGACGCTGTACAGCGCAGTCTTGTCGGAGAGATTATTGCACGCTTTGAACGTGTTGGACTTAAGATTTCCGCACTCAAGATGGTTGTTGCTACAGAGCAGCAGTGTCTCGATCACTACAATAAAGATGACGAGTGGTATCTTCGTAAGGGAGAAAATATTGTAAAGAACTTGGAAGACAATAGTATTCCTGTAGAGAAGGAAGCAATTGAATACGGAAAGGATATTATTCGCAATATGGTGACTTATATGACTGCAGCGCCACTTGTTGCAATGGTTGTGGAAGGAAACCAAGCGGTATCAGTAGTGACAAAGCTTGTTGGTAGTACTGAACCATCTACTTCAGATGTGGGAACTATCCGTGGAGACTACACACTAGACTCATACGAACACTCTACGATTGAGAATCGTGGTGTACGAAACCTTGTACATCAATCAGAATCTCCAGAGGAAGCAGAGCGAGAGATTGCAATCTGGCTTTCTGAGGATGAGATTATGTCATACACCACTGCGCAGGAGCGCATCATGTACGACGTCAATTTTGACGGAAAGAAGGAGTAAGGAAAAGCGGGCGAAAGCCCGCTTTTGTGTTAGACTGGATGTGGTTATCAAGGAGAAGTTCCCATGTCAGATGAATCTGAAAAGAAGTTACTTTCGTATGAAGAGTGTCGGGAAAAAGCTGCTGAAGACTATAAAGAAATAAATCGTCCAGGCAGCGCAGTCCGAAATATGCTCGGATATCATACAGGCGGTCCGCTTGTGTTCGTAGACGACAACTACGACGCTAAAGAAGTTGCTAGAACGTTCAAAAAAGGTCTCGAACATACCATGGAACGATTTGGCGAAATGGTTGATATGTTCTCATCAGGAAATGCTGATGCTACAAAGTAATTAAAGCCCTGCTCCCGCGGGGCTTTTTTGTCCATGCTATACTGTATATAGAGCAGTTATGATGCATGTTCCGCTTGATGTGTTATATCGGGCTGCCTGTAGTCACAAATGCAACTGAGGACTTCGTCGGAGTGTTTAATTGCGAACATTCTTTATGGGAATCTTCAACAGTGTTTGGATAGGGTGCCCACTTGATCGATATCAAGGACACATGCACGTGCTGCTCTACTAAAAAACCACATCTTCGGGTGTGGTTTTTTCGTGATACACTGTACGCATTATGAAGATAGGACTTCCCGTTATTTTCCTTCTTATCGCGTCTGCCATTCTTGCCGTTGTGCATTGGAGCGCACTTACGCTCAGTCTGTACTGGCAGTATTTATGGCTTGATGTACCAATGCATGCACTTGGTGGTGCAGTCGTTGCCCTTATTCCGTTTGCGTTGGTCACTCTTCGAGTACGAATCTCTGAACGATTTGTAGGATATATACCAGTACTTATTCTTGTACTTATATTCGGAATTGTCTGGGAGGTCTTTGAATACAACACCGGCGTATCATTTGCATACAACTACACACTGGATACTTTCTTTGATCTCTTCATGGATATGGTTGGTGGAAGTATTGGATATATTGTTGGTTCACGTACACGACACCTATGACTACACTTGGATTCTATGGAGGCACTGGGAGAGTAACGGGAGCAAACTTTCTACTTACGGTAGGGGAGGTACCATTTATGGTGGACTGTGGTTTGATCCAAGGTGGGAAAGAAACACTTACACTTAATGGTGAACCATTTCCATATAACCCAGAGCAGGTGCACACGTTGTTTGTGACACACCCACACGCAGATCACATCGGGCGTATATCAAAACTGGTGCGAGATGGCTTCAAAGGAAATATTATCTCCACTATCCCTGGAAAGGAACTCTCCGAGGTGATGCTTCGTGATGCATATAAAGTGATGCGCATGGAATCTGAGAAGGAAGGGGTAGAGCCGTACTATGAGGAGGGAGATGTGGACGCAGCACTTTCGCTCTGGAAGACGGTGGAATATGGAGAGAAGGTCTCTCTTCCTGAAGGCATCACTGCACACCTTACCGATGCAGGACACATTCTTGGGTCTGCGATAGTGCATATGGAACGAGAAGGAAAGAAGATTGTATTCTCTGGAGATATTGGGAATGTACCACAGCCACTAATGAATCCTCCGGAGATTCCCAAAGACTATGACTATCTCCTTATGGAGAGTGTATATGGCGACAGACTCCATGAGGGAGTAGAGACACGGTCAAAGGTATTGAAAGAATATATTCTTAAGGCGCAAAAGAAGAATGGAACACTTATCATCCCTGCATTTTCTCTGGAACGTACACAGGCGATGCTTTTGGAGATAAATACCTTTGTGGAGACGGGGGAGATAGAGCCAATACCAGTATTTTTGGATTCTCCACTCGCTATTTCTGTAACAGAGATATATAAACGATACAGCACGTACTTCAAAGATTCAGTACGGAAGCAAATTGAAGGTGGAGATGACATCTTTGATTTTGAAGGACTCTCTTTTACACGCACCGTGAAAGACTCTGCAGAGATTGCACGAACCAAAGGAGCGAAGATTATTATCGCAGGCTCTGGTATGAGTCACGGAGGACGTATTCTTTCACATGAGCAACAGTTTCTTGGGGACACTAACACCACACTTCTTTTGGTAGGGTATCAGTCTGTCGGGACATTAGGACGCGCGCTTCTCGATGGAGCGAAGAAGGTAACCATCGGGGGACAGAAGGTGAAGGTGCGGGCAGAGATTGGAATGATACAGGGATACTCTGGACATGCTGATAGGGACCAGTTGGTGGATTTTGTCGCGCAGGGTGCGAAGAAAGATTCTAAGGTGTTTGTCGCAATGGGGGAGGAGAAGTCTGCGCTTTTCCTTGTGCAGCGATTACGAGATTATGTAGGAGTTGAGGCAGTAGCGCCGGAGAAGGGGGATGTCGTGGAGATTGATATATAGAAAAAACCCGCACATCGTGCGGGTTTTCCTTATGCTACCTTCTTGAGTAGTCGCTCGAACGCCTCTGGGCGATCCTTTGCGATTTCTGAGAGCATCTTTCGGTTTACACCAACGCTCTTGTCTTTCAAGGTCTTCATGAAACGACTGTATGCAAGTCCGTTTGCGCGAAGTGCTGCATTAAGGCGGGTGATCCAAAGACTTCGGAAGTCCCCTTTCTTATCCTTTCGGTGATCAAATGCGTGGAGTTGCGCATGATAAATTGCCTCACGTGCTTCACGTGTCTTCTTTGAACGTCCAAAACGGTATCCTTTTGTTTCCTCAAGAATACTCTTGCGACGTCGGTTTGCGGTTACTCCTCCTTTTACTCGTGACATATCTTTTTACTTAAAAACTACTATGCGCCCGTCTTAGGAAGGAAGCGGCGAGTAATACGCTTTGAAAGGGAAAGCTGCTGCGTACGCTTACGTGCGAGACGCTTTGATCCTGACTGTTTAGCGTTGAAGTGGTTCTGACCCGGCTTACGCGCGATGATCTTACCATTCTTCGTCACTTTAAGACGTTTTGTGTATGATTTATTTGTTTTCATAATTACTCTTTAGTTGCTTCCTTTTTACCACTTCGTTCGATAGTGGTGCTGAAACCTTTTGGACTCTTTTTGATTTCGTCAGCTATTTTATACTCTGCGGGAATGAGTTTCAAGAACCGTTCGAGACGTTCCTTGAGGAAGTCTGGTTCCATATACTTGTATCGTCCCCAGAGGAAGAGGTCTATCTTTACGCGATGCCCTTCTCCCAGCCAATTTGCACATTTCTTTGCTTTCAGTGCAAGGTCATTATCACTGGTTCCAATTTTTACTTGGATACTTTTTGTTTCAGTGACATGAGATTTAGCCTTTACCTCCTTGGCTTTTTTCTTTTTCTCGTACTGGTACTTACCAAAGTCCTGAATCTTTGCGACAGGCGGCTTTGCCTTTGGAGAAATCTCGATAAGATCAAGATTTGCTTCCTCAGCAGCAGCGAGTGCGTCCTCTGTGCTTAACACACCGAGGTTTTCTCCTTCTGCGCCAATGACGCGTAGTTCTTTGGCTCGTATAGCCTGATTAATGCGTGTTTTGTCTTTCAAGGTTGTTATATTTATTAGAATCCGAAGATTCAAAAAAAGAGCGTAAAGCTCTTAAATACGGGGGTAAATGTACCATGAAGGGTGAAAAAGGGCAAGAAGAAAGGCTCGAGATGTCTCTCGAGCCCAAGTGGTCTCCGACAGCGAGGCTTAGCCTGGTAATATCTCAAAAGAATAGGGTTACCAGGGCACGTATGCCCTGGTTATTTTCTAGGCGGCTTCCTGACAGTGGCTTATGAGTGAACAAAAGAATACTACGTATAGTATAGCACTTATCTATTTCTTTTCAGCGCACTTTTCACACCGACAACCATAGGGTGCAATATGTTCGGCGAAATATTCCTTTCCGTAGTCTATGGTGAGTTCTTCTCCTGCTTTGATTTTCTTCCGAGCGCGTACAAGAATACGCTCCTCATCTTCAATTTCTGCTTCACAGTTTGGACGACACGAGTGGTTTATGTATCGTGCTTTGTTTCTTCTATTTTTTCCATCAATGACGGTAGTGTCATTGAGTGTAAAAAGATATTTTCCACCACGCTCGTCTGACTCTTCTGGAGAGATGTGTTCTCCCGTGTACTCTATAACGAAATCTTCCTTCTGTAGGTCTTCTTCGGTAAAGAGACCGAGTCCGGCAGTGGAGCGTTTTACTGATGTTTTTGCTGGGTGTTCCATAAAGTGCAAATATACCGCATATGAAAATGAAAGTGTAGTATCATATCTGTATATGGTTAAACTCATTCTTTCAATAGCAGTTCTCATTATCGTTTTTTATGCCGGTTTCACTGTCGGGCAACTCACTAACGATGTGAAGGTAGAAACGCGAGGGGGAGAGACGGTAATTGAAATAGATCTTACAGAACTTTCAGATACCCAACGGTCTGGTATTCGTGCGTTTGGTATTGAAGGAGATACGTATATCGTCACTTCAGAAACTGTCGCCTGTGTAGAAGAGCGTGTTGGTTCAGAACGCTTCAGTGAAATTGTAGATGGAGATATGCCAACATTTGGAGAGACACTTTTGATGATCCGCTGTTACTAGTTATGACTGAGATAGTTGTTTATGAAAAAGTAACCTGTTCTAAATCTCAGAAAGCACTCCAACTTCTTACTGAGTCAGGCGTACCCTTTACGGTGTGCGTGTATCATGACACACCACTCTCTGCAGAAAAACTCCTTGAACTTGCACAGAAGATGGGGGTGCCGGTATCAGCACTTATACGAACGGGTGAAGAAGTATATACGACACTTAGTTTAGATACGAAGTCCCACACGGATGCAGACCTCGCTGAAATTGCAGTTGAAAATCCAGATCTTATCCAGCGTCCTATTGTTGAGATGGGAGAGCGGGCGGTACTTGCTCGACCTCCTGAAAAGGTGCTTGAAATTATTGAATTGTACAAACAAACTGTTGCATAAATATCTGTATACTCACGTGATGATTCGCTGTTACTAGCAATAGTGGGTAGAGTGGTGTATAACATTCTGTAGTCAGAGAGGAGGAGGAAATGTTCTTAATCATTGGTCGTGTCGATGTAGCCCTTGCTTTGTTGGCACAGGAACTGCCGCGACTTGACGAAATCATTGCAGGTGACATCTTCGCATGCGGCGAAAGACCCCATGTCATTGAGTTGGTGGAGTCTCCTGTGGTGGTACGCCTACCTCGGCAAGAAAAGACATATACTGTGTCTCGGTATGCACTGCGGAAAGAACAACATGGTATTTCGCCGAAAAGGAAGGGGTGGAGTAGGAGGCAGTTATATTATCTCCGGTAAAATAAGAGTAAAGCCGCACAGTGATACACTGTGCGGCGTTTTGTTTACCATGTTGTAAAGGGTGAACGAAGAAGATTAGAATTAAGGTATTTTGGATCTTGAGTGACGTCATCTCCAATCCAGTCAGGTAGATCGAAGGCTCTTTCTGCGAAATCAAGTTCAATCTCTGCAACAACAAGACCCGCATTCTCTTCAAGAAAGACATCAATTTCCCACATAAGACCTTGTTCTTCATGGTGTGGGATAAAATATCGTATCTTACGAAGCGTTCCGTCACACATGGATAGCACCGCCTCCAACTCTGCTTCTGACAGCGTTGTAGTACATTCCACTTCTGTGCGGGTGGTTCCGTCTTCCGAGCCGTGCCCTTTGAAGGTAATGTACACGTCATCATCGGTAGTACGTATCCGTGCAAGTCCATTTTTTCCGCCAAGAAAATATCCCTGAAGGATTGATGTTTTATTTGCAATTTCTTTTTTCCAAGAATCATTCTTGAGAAGAAATTTCCTCTCTATTTCAATCACACTATTTCTCCTTTTGTTGTCTACGGACACTATGCCGCAGGTCTTTTTTTTATGCAATGTTTTTGCTAAAAGGGTAGTCAGGGATACTTTTTTGAGGTATAACTCTCACAGATTTTGTATTACACAATTTGAGGAGGATACATCGTGGAAAATCCAGATTACAAATATGGACATGCACTTCTAAGTGATTTTCATCTCGTGGATTCACAAGGTAAGGTTGGTGTCATTATGGGGAGTCGTTCAGACTGGCCATATATGCAACCATGTACAGATACACTGGAACAACTAAAAATTCCATTTGAGTTTGGTGTTGTTTCAGCACATCGTACACCGGAGCGTATGACAGACTATGCACGATCCGCACATGAGCGTGGACTGCATGTAATTATTGCATGTGCTGGAGGTTCTGCGCATCTGCCGGGTATGGTTGCATCAGAAACAACGCTCCCAACACTTGCTGTCGCTCCTAAAAAGAGTGATGAACATGCAGTTGGCTCTATGATTGCAATGCCTTCGGGTAAGCCACTTGCGTATATGGGTGGAGGTAGCGGTCCTGGTAAAAATGCTGGGGCAGTGAATGCTGCTCTTATGGCTGCAAGTATCTTGGCGCTCAGTGATGAAAAACTTCTTGAACGTCTACAGTCGTATCACAATGATTTGCGGGAATCTGTCCCGTACACATGCTTCTAAAGGAGGGTCACATGACCATAGAGGAACAGCCCAGATCTGGAAAAACAAAGATACTGGAGGAACACACTCCTGGTATCTTGCTTGTACGGAGTAAAGATGACATCACCGCAGGTGATGGCGCTCGGCATGATTTCATGAAAGGAAAAGCCGAACTTGCAACACGGACAACGTGCAATGTGTTCGAGTTACTCAGGAGGTTTCATCTTCCGCTTGCATATATTAGTCGTCACGATGACGACTCGTTTCTCACTAAAGAGTGTGAAATGATTCCTGTTGAAGTGGTAGTTCGCGGTATTGCGACAGGGTCGTATATAAAGCGCAATCCTGAGGTGAAGGACGGCATACGTTTTAGCCATCCTGTCGTAGAGTTCTTCTACAAGACAACTGGTAAGGTGATTAAAGGGAAAGAGATTCCTTGCGATGATCCACTTATGCGAAAAAGGGAATATGGGTGGGAACTATACCATCCAGCTACCGGTGAGAGTATCGGCGTCCTCGATTCTTCCTTGGTGGATGCTTTTGCACAGTATCTACCTGAAGCAACAGCCGTCGCACTTGAGGTATTTACAGTCTTGGAACAAGCATGGGGCAGGCTGCATGGCATGCTCTGTGATTTCAAACTGGAGTTCGGTATTGATCCTGAGGGACAGTTGGTTGTCGCAGATGTTATAGATTGCGATAGTTGGCGTGTTTTGCGAGAAGGGATGCAATTATCTAAGCAACCTTTCCGCGATGGTGCCGCTGTGTCTGATATGTTGGCAATCTATGAAGAGGTCGCCAAACTTACCGACACGTGGGCAGATAGATGTTCTTAAAAGAATAAAGCCGCACAGTATTCTGTGCGGCTTGCTTATTTTCCTAGAACATACTCACATAACGACGCAAATCCTGCGAGCAGGGTCAGCTGCTGCATTGCACTGTCTACATTGTGGCAAGCAAAGGCGACCGAGACGTTTCCATCTGTATACATCTGGTCAGGATAGATTGAAAGATCACATGCATTTCCCAGACACTGAAGCATAAACCTTCCGTCGGAAGTGATGCAGCCACGACATTCTGATACCCACCGATGCATATCTGAGGGAGTGAGCGCTTTCCATGCAGTATGCATTGCCTTCATTACTTCCTTTGGCACAGAAACTGTTTCACCATCTGCATACTCACAAAGTCCAGTGACTATAATTGAAGAAACATATCCTCCAGCCGAATGAGCATGGAAGTGTCGTTCAGGGTCACAGACGGTGTGAATGGATACATGCTGTTTCCTGTTTGTTTTGACGGCAGTATCTCCCATAGGAACACTCAGTACATGGGTGAGGAATTGCAGTGTAAGTGCGCATGCACCAATGGTGTGTTGTGTGTATGGAAGATGAAAGGCTGCTAGCGTATCATCTAGAACAATACGTCCACAACCTTCAAATCCAAAGAGTGTTTCTCCAAAGAGGTTTGTCTCCTCGGAGACAAACGAGACTTCCTCACCGAGATATTTTTGTATTCGGTCAGTATTTCTGTCTACGAGTACCTCAAGACGTGCAAGCACTTCCTTCAAGTACGCATTGTGCATGGTAATGACAAGAGCAGGATGTTCGTCGGAGTCGACAAACGATATGTCATACACGTGTGAATCATCGTACATTTCTCTCTCCTAGAACAAAAAGTTACTAAAAACACCATACGCGCATTTTATAAAAAGTAAACACCACTCAAAAGAGTGGTGTTTAAATCTGTGGAGGAGAGGAGAATTGAACTCCCGTCCGAGAAGGAGCGCACATAAGAATCTACAGTATATAGTTCACTTTTTAATTTAGATGCATATCACAGAAAGTGAACAAAGATGATATCCATCGAGTTTCATAGAAGTTCAGAATGCTATGGAAACAACAGAGCATTCCAGAGTCTGATGGTTATTTCACCAGCGACACCGTATCAGACATAAGGTGTGCTGACGTCGCGTTCGCGAGCAGTAAAAATTTACGCTCGAGCGAATGCGAATCCAAACGCGTTAGCGTAAGGACTTGGTACGCTATTCTTTGCACGTACAAGTGGTTCTGTTTTAACGAAGTCAGAACCAACTTCGATACTGCACGTATATACGGTTCCAACCGTCTAAGCCTGTCACCCCCTGTAAGGAGACGAGCGAATGCTCGAACGCTTACAGTGAATGGCAGGTACGTGAGACGAATATCGAGATGTGGGGTGGAGCGATACAATATTGGCTCCACCACGAATTAAAGAACAGTACAAATTGGTGCTACATGATACCACCAAATTCTTTGGTCCAACGACCTGGACCCCAGTCGTCGCTGTTGTCGCTTTCATAGCCATCCCCTGCATCTTCTTGCTGTGCAATGAGGTCTATGTCGACAGCCTCTGGTTCATCATGTGATGAGCCTGGCTCGTCTGCCATAAGCGTCCACGCTTCGGTATCTACAAATCCATTCATTTTTAACCCCTCTCTGGTTTCCGTGTGCACAATTGCCCACGTCTCGATATTCGTCTTCTAGTTTTTCAATGAACGGGCGATATCACGGTCGGTGTCTCTCTTCTTGATCACCTCACGTTTATCGTACTTCTTTTTACCACGAACCAGCGCAATTTCAACCTTGATATTCCTACTTTTATTATACAATTTTATAGGCACTATTGTCAAGCCAGCCTGGTTTGTCTTCATATCAAGATGTGCGATCTCTTTTTTAGACAATAGAAGTTTCCGTGTTCGCTCAGGATCGTAGTCTTTAGGAGCATTTGCTTTCTGAAACGCGGGAATAGACATACCGAGTATAAATGCCTCATCTCCTCGGATAACAATATGAGACCCTTCAAGTTTTCCTTGATGATTCCGCACAGACTTCACTTCAGTACCCAATAGGGAAATACCCGCCTCGAATGTCTCAAGGATTTCAAAGTCAAAAGAAGCGCGTTTATGTGAGACGAGTGTCGCCATGCGATAACTATAGCAAAATAGCGTCACTTTTGTATAATGGCGTTCATGACAGAAAAACCACGAACACCTAAGAAGCAGACAAAAAAACAGCAGAAAAAGCCAGTTGGTCCGGGTAATTTTTGGAACACTGTTGCATCAACAGTGTTGTTGCTTATTGTCCTTACCTTTGTATATGCTCACTTTAGTGAGACACAGACACAGCCTGAAGAACTCACCATCTCAGAGGTAGTAGAACAGGTGAAGGCAGGAGACGTTGCTGAAATTATTGTTCGTGGAAATGAGCTTGAGGTTGCATACACCGATGAAACAAAAACATCTGGTATTGCAAAGAAGGAAACAGATGCTGCAATTACGGAGACCCTTGCAAATCTTGGAGTGACGACAGAACAGTTAGCATCTACCTCAATTAGTGTGCAGAACCAAACGGGATTTGGTTTCTGGCTCAGCACGCTTGCACCATTTTTGTTCCCACTTATCCTTCTTGGATTCATCGTGTATATGTTCACACGCTCAGTGAAAGGCGCGGGTATGCAGGCACTTTCATTTGGGTCTTCGAAGGCACGCATGATTGATCCTAATGATGCAAATCAGAAGGTTACCTTCAAAGATGTCGCCGGCGCAAAGGAAGCAAAGCAAGAACTTGAGGAGATTGTAGATTTCCTCAAGAATCCAAAAAAATTCTTGGAGATTGGAGCAGAGATTCCAAAGGGAGTCATGATGATGGGTGCGCCAGGTACGGGTAAGACACTCCTTGCACGTGCAGTAGCGGGAGAGGCAGGTGTCCCATTCTTCTCTATCTCAGGAAGTGAGTTCGTAGAGATGTTTGTTGGAGTAGGTGCGTCACGTGTACGTGACCTCTTCAACATGGCAAAGAAATCTGCACCAGCAATTATCTTCGTAGATGAGATTGACGCGGTAGGGCGCGCTCGTGGTGCTGGTATGGGTGGAGGAAATGACGAGCGAGAGCAGACACTCAACCAGATTCTCGTAGAAATGGACGGATTTGAGCCCTCAGAAAAGGTAATTGTGATGGCAGCGACCAACCGTCCTGATGTACTGGACCCTGCACTTCTTCGTCCGGGACGCTTTGATCGTCGTGTCACCATAGATCTTCCAGACCGAAACGATCGAGAGGAGATATTGAAGATTCATGCACGAAAGAAGCCGCTCGCAGAAGATGTGAATCTTGAAATCATCGCACAGCGTACTCCTGGATTCTCTGGAGCAGATCTCTATTCTCTTATGAACGAGGGAGCAATTCTTACAGCACGGGAGAATCGAAAGAAGGTGGCACAATTTGATCTCATTCGCTCGATTGAAAAGGTGATGCTTGGACCTGAACGAAAGAGTCATGTGATGAGTAAGCATGAGAAGGAAATTACTGCGTATCACGAAGCGGGGCATGCACTTGTTGCATCTGTACTTCCATATGCAGACCCTGTACAGAAGATTTCAATCATCTCTCGCGGACGTGCGGCTGGGTATACACTGAAGCTTCCAGATGAGGATCGTAAGATGCATTCTAAGAAAGAATTTCTCGATGATATTGCAATGTCTCTCGGAGGATATGTTGCGGAGGATATGATTTTCGGAGACCTCACGACTGGTCCATCAAATGACCTGCAGGTAATTGCAAATCTTGCACGCGACATGGTGACCAGATATGGAATGAGCGACACACTCGGACCTGTTGCTCTTGAGGGGACTGGAGGACGTCTCATTGGCGGAGGAACGAGTGAGAATCGTGGGTATTCTCCAGAGGTTGCCAAGGCAATTGATGACGAAGTATCTCGTATTGTTTCTGAAGCGAAAGACATTGCTCGCAATGCCCTTGAAACACACCGAAAGGCACTTGATGCCGTTGCTGAGAGACTCATGGAAGTGGAGACACTTGAACGAGAAGAGTACGAGGCAATTCTTACAAAGGAAGGAGTAGAGATACAAGATGTCTACAAAGAGCGACGAGAGGAAACACAGGCAGACCCAACAAAGCCAATTGTGTTTGAAAAGAAGGCGTAGACACCTGGTATACTACTCCCATGACACTTACAGTATTTGCATGGGCGCTTCTTGGTGGTGTTGTCCCTGCTTTTTTCTGGCTTCTATTCTGGCTACGGGAAGATAAGGTACATCCAGAACCACGGCGGCTCATTATCCGTACGTTTGTTACTGGAATGCTTTTAGTACCTGTCGCACTGTTTCTCCAGTGGTATGCAAACCTACAGTTTTCTGAAACATCCTCCATATTTGCATGGGTTGTTATTGAAGAGGTCCTTAAATATGGTGGCGCACTTCTCGTTGTGCTGTGGCGGTGTCAGGTAGATGAGCCGATAGACTACATCATCTACATGATCACCATCGCACTTGGATTCTCTGCATTGGAAAACGCACTCTTTGTGTTTACGCCTATTGCAGCAGGGGATGTATCTGATTTTATTCTCACGGGAAACTTCAGATTCCTTGGTGCAACATTACTTCACATACTCTCTTCGGGTACTGTCGGGGTAGCGATGGCACTCTGTTATTACAAAAAAGATGTCATTAAAATACTTTGTGCAACGTTTGGGTTATTCATTGCTATAGTGTTGCACGCTATATTTAACTTTTTTATAATTAAGTCAAGTGGAGGCGCACTGCTTAATGTGTTCCTCTTCGTCTGGCTTGGCATTATTATCCTCTTTTTCGCTTTTGAAAAAGTTAAGCTCTTACAGAGAAATCACACGACACAATCATGATTAAAAAACCCTCATTTCTAGAACGACTCACTGGTACAGAAGCGTATGACGCTGATGAGTTTGAACACGACGATATGTACCAAGAGGAAGAACTCGACGATGCTTCTATGGAGTCTGGAGATGAGTGGGATGACACTCCAGAGCAAGAAGAGGTGGAAGGAGAACTTCCTATTGATATGTTCCAGACAGACGATGCTATCGTTATTCGCGCACTCGTTGCGGGTGTAAAGCCTGGAGACCTTGATATTGCAATCACTCGCGATATGGTGACCATTAAAGGGCAGCGCGAGGAAATGCAGGAAGTACCTGATGACAAGTATTTCCATCGTGAACTCTTCTGGGGATCATTTGCACGAACAATACTTCTCCCAGATGAGATTCTTATCGACGAAGCAGAGGCACAGGAGAAGCATGGACTTCTTGAGATATCACTCCCACGGGTAGATAAGGACAGAGCAACGAAACTAAATGTAAAGGTAGGGAAGTAATATAAAAACCGAGGTATGTACCTCGGTTTTTATATTACGGAGAATATGACTTCCTCATCGTGGAGACTGCGTGACGTTTCGCAGGTTGCAGCGTATCGCCATTCGTAGGCATAGTGTGGTGCAGCAATGTCTCCGGTACCGATAACTAACTTTGGCTTAGAACACTGTTCCCCTGGATATACAAAGAGGACACGATCTGCAACAGTTGCGGTTGAGCCAATAAGTCGAAGTAGGTAGGTACTTTCGTATACGTCACCCTTGCGCATCTCGTCCGTTTTTTCGTAAGAGAAGTGGAGATATTCATTGGTATCTGCAGAGAGGATACTTTTTGTTGTCTGCGGACCATGTAACACTCCTTGTACAAAGATAGTAATAACAGACGCACCTATGGTTAGGAGTATCCATTTTGTTGTTTTATAAAAAATGTCTTTCATTCCTTTGATTATACATGAAAGGAATGACTATCGAGTCCACCCACTTGGACTTGAACCAAGGACCACGGAGGTATAAGCTCCGCGCTCTACCAACTGAGCTATGGGTGGTTGGTGAGAGAACTATAGCGTGAATTGAGAGGGTACTCAACTGCCTACTCCATATGCAGACTTTCTTGTATCGAAGAAAGTCGTGCGCATATCTCTGGGTACTTGTCTAAGGTAGCGTCACATTCTATTAGTTTCTGTGCTTCGTTACGTGCTGCTTCAACAAGTTTTATATTCTTTAGCGCTTCCATACCAAGGTCTGTGAGTCCTGACTGTTTTGCACCATAGAGTTCTCCGCTTCCACGGAATGCAAGGTCGTATTCTGCAAGTTCAAATCCATTTTTTGCAGACGTGAGTGCTTTCAGACGTTCTTTTGTTTTGTCTGACTTACTGTCAGTCACTGCAAAACAATATGATTGATGTGTCCCACGTATCACACGACCACGCAACTGGTGTAGCTGTGAAAGTCCAAATCGCTCTGCACCTTCAATGATAATGTTTGTTGCGTTTGGGACATTCACCCCCACCTCCACAACGGACGTGGCAACAAGTATATCTATGTCATGGTCTGCAAACTGTTTCATGACAGCGTCTTTCTCCTTTGGCGTCATCTTCCCATGCAAGATACCGACACGATACGCTTTGAACTCTGTTTTCTGCAGTCGCTCTGCTTCTGCTTTTACAGACTTAAGACGCAGTGCGGTTGCTTTATCTGGATCTGGTTCGTCAATGCGAGGACAAATGACATACGCTTGTCTCCCTTCTTCCAGTTGACTCCGTACATGTGCGTACATACTTTCTTGTTTCTCTGGAGTGATGATGTCGGTGATGATCGGTTTTCGCCCTGAAGGCATCTCTTCGAGAAGGGTAATGTCGAGATCTCCATAGACCGTGAGTGCCAATGTGCGGGGGATAGGGGTGGCAGTCATAGAGAGGAGGTGTGGCATGCGCGCATCTTTTTTTGCAAGTGCTTTTCTTTGGTTTGTACCAAAGCGATGTTGCTCGTCGATAATGACGTGTGCAAGATGCTTGAACTCCACGGATTTATAGATAAGTGCATGTGTACCAATGAGGATAGGGATTTCTCCATTTTTCACCCATTTCACCAATTGTGCTTTAGAGATTTTTGTCGGTTTTGTACCGTCTACTTTCGATGGAAACTTCATACAGCCAGAGCCGGTGATGAGTCCAATTTGTATCGGAAGATGTTTGAAATATTCTATAAAACTCTCGAAGTGTTGTTTGGCAAGGATTTCTGTTGGTGCCATGTATGCGACTTGTAGATTACCCCAGTCTTTTTCTGCATCAGGACGGCTGGTCGCTACTGCGTACGCGGTGGTGGCAGCGACCGCAGTTTTTCCACTTCCGACATCTCCTTCCAATAGTCGGCTCATGGCATGCTGTCCGTTAAAATCTTTTAGGACAGCGTCGATTGCCTTCTGTTGTGAAGCGGTGAGTGTGAATGGGAATCGTTCGATGAAATCTTGGACACCATCGGTGGTGAATTGGTAGCAGGCAGCAGACTCCACCGTCGCACGTTCTCGCGCTTTCTGCGCTTGGATATAGAACACCTCTTCAAACGCAAACCGTTTTCGTGCGCTCTCTGCATGTTCTGCTTTCTTTGGTGTATGTATCCACTGTAGTGCGGTAGTGAGGGTAGGGAGGTTATATTTTTTTAAGATATCTTCTGGGATAGGGTCGGTGAGTGCGTCCAGCACCCCTTTATCAAAACACTTCTGCACGGTATGAAAAAACCATTTAGAAGTCACCCCTTTTGTCTCTGAGTATACGGGGTAGAGGGTTTCATCAAGGTTCTCGGTATCTTTGAAGATAGAGTCATGACGGTCTATGGGAAGACTGTCAAATTTTTCCACCTCTGGATTTGCGATATAGAGTTTGCCCTCAGTACCGGTTACTTTTCCGGAGAGTTTCACATACATTCCGTCGGTAAGCATCTTTGCAAGATACGGTTGGTTGAACCACATGATTTTCATACGGGCGCTACCGTCTTCAACCCACCCTTCTGCGATAGGGCGTCTGCTCTTCCATGCCTTTCGGCTCTTCAGTCCACCAATTTGTCCATACACCACTGCGTCTTCACCTTTTGTGAGTCCACCGACAGATTGTATGTTCGCAATATCTTCGTATCGCTTTGGAAGATGAAGAAGTACATCCTCGACCGTTTCTATGCGAAGCCGTGCAAGCGCCTTCTTGTGTGGCGTGTCTATTCTGAAGTGGTCAGTGAGTACATCAGTTGGTTTCATGAACGTATCATACCAAAACCCGCCGTGACAGGATATGTACACTGCCGTATACTGTCATTCTTATGGCAGCAAAAAAGGATTTTGATACGAAAGCGCTACGGGCGCATAAAAAACTACGGGGGAAACTCTCAATAACATCAAAGCAGAAACTAGATTCTGTTGAAGCGTGGAGTACGATGTATACACCAGGAGTAGGTGCTGTCTCGAGTCATGTGGCAAAGAAAGAAAAAGACGCCCGACTCTACACCATGAAAGGGAATACTGTGGCGGTTGTATCTGACGGGTCTGCAGTATTGGGACTTGGAAATCTTGGAGCGCTTGGCTCTCTTCCAGTTATGGAAGGAAAGTGTGTCATTTTCAAAGAGTTGGCAGACGTTGATGCGTTTCCCATTGTGTTAGACACACAAAAGCCAGACGAAATTGTTGAGACGGTGAAGCGTATTGCACCAGGGTTTGGTGGCATCAATCTGGAAGACATTGCTGCACCACATTGTTTTGAGATAGAAGAGCGGTTAAAGAAAGAGTTGGATATCCCTGTGATGCATGACGATCAGCACGGTACTGCCATTGTGATCCTTGCAGGACTCATCAATGCTGCAAAGGTGGTGGGGAAGAAGTTGGAGACACTCAAGATTGTCATTGTCGGTGCAGGAGCGGCTGGGCGTGCAACAGCGCTCCTTTTGGTGAAGGCGGGAATTAAGCATGTGGTAGTGGTAGATCGTGCAGGGGTTATTCATAAAAAACGAAAAGGTATCTCTGGATATAAAAAGGAGTTGGCGAAAGTGACCAATCCTCAGGGAGAGAGCGGATCGTTCAATACGGCAGTTGAAGACGCAGATGTACTCATTGGTGTATCAGGTCCCGGAAAGATTGCGCAGATGCATGTAGAGAAAATGGCAGCGGATGCCATTGTGTTTGCACTTGCAAATCCAGTGCCAGAAATCTTTCCTGATGATGCAAAGCGTGCAGGCGCACGAGTGGTGGCAACAGGACGTTCAGACTATCCGAATCAGGTGAACAATGCGTTGGCATTCCCAGGCATCTTCCGTGGAGCGCTTGATGCAGAAGTGCGTGATATAACTGATGATATGAAGATACGTGCTGCACACGCAATTGCGAGCATGGTGAAGAAGCCAACGGCAGCAAAGATTATTCCAAGTGTTATGACCAAGGGATTGTCTGCAAAGGTGGCGCGTGCTGTGAAGAAGAAATAGGTTTGAAGGGGAAGGGTAAATACAGTATAGTACTACCCACTGGAGAGTTGGCTGAGTGGTCGAAAGCGCCTCACTGCTAACGAGGTAAGGGCTAAACCCCTTCATGGGTTCGAATCCCATACTCTCCGCACAAAACACTCCAATACTTGCAATTGAGGGTGTTTTTATATACATTTCACTTTGGGTAAAAGAGTGGAATTTGAAAAAGGAGGACTACAATGAACGTGCAAAGCACTGTTTCTGGAAGTGATCAGGAAATCGAAAAGATGCTCGGGAATAAGCAGATGATTGATATCTTTGCAGCGAATGTGAACAGGTGTCTTGAACTGACCGGGAGAAACAAAGATTCTCTTGCTGTTCGAGCAGAAGTCGACAAGATGTTTCTAGTCAGACTGTTGGCAAGGGGAGACATCACTCGACTTAATAAAGTCGACGTCGATGCAATTTGTGCTGATTTCAACCTGAGTCTAAATCAGTTGTTCTATAACTATGGCAGTTCTGCTCGCATGAGACTCCGAGAACTTCTTAAAGAAGAGGGTGTCAAACTTGCTGACGCTGAGGGTATTCAAGAGGACTCAACTGATGACGAGTCTCTGTATGAAGAAGCAAATTCTGTTGAAGAAGAAACTGAAACAGAAGAAGAGTTTGAAGAACTTGAACTTACATGGTGTGACGAAGGACTCGTTGCCACCGCTTCTGACGGGGAAGTCTTTGATCTGAAGTCGAAAAAACTACGGCATCAAATCATTGGGAGAGTGCGGCCGTTTTTTGCCGATACGACGCAGAAGGCTTTTCTGAAAGACGCAGGTCTTGAAGACAAGTCGAGTAACTGGATGTATTCCATCGACAGAGGAGTGGCTCGTATTTATCTTCCGGAGGTTGAGAAACTTGCCAAAGGGTGCGAGGTAGGCGTGTATCGTTTGCTTAAAGGCACTGGCATGAGGGTGCTTCATGTTGCAACGCGGAATGGTAAGAACGGAGATGTGGTCACAGTCAGTGTCCCATCCGTTTCTTCTGCTGAAGTTCAACAATATTTCCGGGAGCGTTTCCTTTCTAAGCGGACGATTCTGGTTAATGGAAAAACTGCAGGTGATGCTTTGCAGTTGATGCGTGATGAAAGTCAGGTGACTGACTGGATGAGCGTCTTCATCGAATGGACTGAAGAAGGACAGAAATTGCAGAGTGATATTAATCGCATTACCAAATTCTTCACTGGTAAGGCTGATCCAATCAAGGTGCTAATCCTTCGCTCGTTCTCTGAGGCTCTTGCAGAATGAAACTCGAAAGTATAAAGAACAGAACACCGTAACCCACAGCGTGGATTACGGTGTTTTCTTTTGCATTGCTATACTGCCTTATATGAATACAATCAAACAACATGCACGAACTGCGGGACTTCTGTACCTCCTGCTTGTACCACTTGGTCTTTTCGGTATTTTATATACACCAACACTTGTAGTGTCCGGAGACGTTGCTGCAACAGTAGGGAATATTTTGGCGCACAAGAATCTCTTCAGTGCCAGTATTGCTTCTGCACTCGCGGTGCAGGTCGCACAGATTTTCTTGGTACTTGCGTTGTATCGTCTCTTTAAGGAGACAAGTAAAGTGTGGTCAACTCTTCTTGTTGCACTCATTATCCCTGCAGTATCCATCGCGATGCTTAATGAAGTGAATCGCGCTGCAGTACTGGTGCTGCTCAGTGGGGCAGAATACCTTTCTGCGTTTACTGAAGCACAGGTACACGCACTTATACAGATGTTTCTAGAGTTACACACGTATGGTATTTATGTCGCACAGATTTTCTGGGGATTATGGCTACTGCCAATGGGAGTATTGGCATATACATCTGGATTCATTCCAAAGTTCATTGGCGTCCTTCTCGTCATTGCATGTTTTGGATATCTGTTTGATTCTCTTGCACCGTTTCTGTCACTCATAGAATGGACCGTGAGTGAGTGGACATCTATCGGAGAGTTTTTCATTCTCATCTGGCTACTACATCTTGGTTTCATGAAGAAATAGCAGACATGTCGCATGTACAGTCTACTTTACATGCGATATACTATGCTCATGAAAGAAATAGCAGTATTTGGCGGTGGATGTTTTTGGTGTACAGAAGCGGTATTCAAAATGCTGCGCGGTGTTTCGTCAGTGCTTCCTGGATATACGGGTGGTGATACACCGAATCCAACATACAGTGAGGTGTCCTCAGGAACAACGGGACATGTAGAGGTGGTTCGTATCGAATACGATCCAGAGCAGATTGCGTACACAGATTTACTCACCGTCTTTTTTGCATCACACGACGGGTCGCAGGTGAATAGGCAGGGTAATGACGTAGGGGAGCAGTACCGCACCGTCATCTTCTACACAACCGATGCACAAAAAGAAGTGGCGGAGCAGTTCATTGCAGACCTCAATGCTTCCAATGATAGTGGCGACCCCATTGTGACAACGGTAGAACCACTCGAGACATTCTACGAAGCAGAAGACTATCATCAGGAATATTTCAAAAAGAATCCTGACGCTGCGTACTGTCAGTTGGTTATCAATCCAAAACTAGAGAAGGTGCAAGAGAAGTTCGCGACCCTCTTAAAAGAATATAATGAATAAGCATATGGAAGAAAAAGATTTTAAAGAGAACCTCACTCCAGAACAATACAAGGTACTTCGTGAAGGAGGGACAGAAGCACCATTTTCCGGTGAACTACTCCATGAAAAAGCAGAAGGTATGTATACCTGCGCTGCATGCGGGAATCAGTTGTTTGCGTCTGATACCAAATTTGAATCTGGCACAGGGTGGCCATCATTTGATGGGGCACTTCCAAATGCGGTGGAATTTAAGGATGATGACTCTCATAGTATGCGTCGAACAGAAGTAACGTGTGCAAAATGTGGTTCACACTTGGGGCATGTCTTTCCTGATGGTCCAAAAGAGACAACGGGGAAGCGGTACTGTGTGAACTCCGTGTGTCTCAACTTTGAAGAGAAATAAAAAGAAGGTCGCGTATGCGACCCTCTGTATTACACTCTTGTGTCCACGACGCTCCCTAGCTTCTGTGTAGCAAGAATGTTTTTGTCTCGTTGCTTCTCATATTCTCCTTTTGCTCCCGTTCTCCCCAACGGGGCTTCTCTGTGAGTTATCAACTTTTGATCTGACTGTGTTTTTGTCTTCATTCGTTGTCCTCCTAGTTGAAGGTTATACCACAACTAATGAGCGAGGGCAATGATTGATATCGAGGAGGGATTTCCTTTCTGTAATGCCATGTATGCTTCGCGCAGTGTACTGCCGGTTGTTACCACATCATCAAGGAGTACGACATGTTTTCCGTGTATGTCTTGTCCAGTACTTTCAAATACGTTATGGACGTTTTCAATACGTTCTTCACGTGAAAGATCTGTCTGCGGCGTCGTATGTTTTGTACGAAAAAGTGCATGTTCGTACACAGGGAAGTGGGTATAGTGTGCAATTCGTGCTACTTGATTGTAGCCACGTTCTCGTAGTCGTCTCTTTGAGAGCGGTATAGGTACGATGCAGGTCTCCCTATCTTTGAGGTACGTCTCAAGTACATATGCAAGGAGTTTTTGTGCGCGGGTGTTTCCTGAAAACTTTGCTTCGTGTATGCATGCACGAACCTGTGCATTTTTGAAGGAAAGAAGGTGTGTCACGCCATCTATGCTCTGGGGGCGGGGTGTGAGAGTGTGGATGGTTGTCTTTCGTACGAGTAGGGCTTCTTCACTTGGTGGAAAAAGCGTGTCTACACACCAGCGGAAAAAGGACTCTGCGTTCATTGTCTCTCATGATACTATGGTGGTACTTCTATGGCATTTGATTTTGGAAATATAAAAGCACTCTTTAATTCTGGAGGAAAGAAAGATGCACTGACACAGTTTGTAGGTGTTGATATAGGGTCTTCTTCTATAAAGGTGGTACAACTACGAGACGAGAATGGCGTACCGACGCTTGATACCTACGGAGAGTTGCAGCTTGGTCCGTATGCACAGACAGATATTGGTGCAGTAACCTCACTTGAGCAAAAGATCCTTACGGAAGCGTTGGTAGATATTATGCGGGAGTCTGGTATTTCTGGTAACAGTGTCGCGTTTTCTATCCCGTACGCTTCAAGTTTCATGGTGCGTATCACCCTTGCAACGCTTGATGCGGACGAAATTGAGTCTCGTATTCCAGTGGAGGCACGGAAGTATATCCCCGTGTCGCTCCAAGAAGTGTCACTTGATTGGATACAACTTGCACAAGACACTGAAGCACAAACGACCACTATTCTTGTTGTTGCTATTTATAATGAGGCACTTACCAAGATTCGTGGGGTACTTGAAGGTGCAGGACTTACCATTGCATATAATGAACTTGAACCATTTAGCGCAGTACGATCAGTTGCAACAACAGACGAGACTGTTGCCTTGGTAGATTTTGGCGCGGAGACGACAAAGTTATATGTGGTACAGAATGGTGTGGTTGTGCATGCACATAGCCTACTCCTCTCTGGAAGTGAAATTACTGATGCGTATATGAAGGCGCAATCCATAGACTTTGCAGCGGCGGAAGAAGCAAAACGGTCTGTGGACATTACGACAGGAGGTGCAGGCGGAGCGGAAGAAGTGAAGACGGCACTTTCTCGAGGACTTCGGGAGTTTTCAAATGTAATTGCACGAACAGAGAAGGAATTGGGTATTACCGTTTCGAAAGTGGTACTCCTTGGTGGTGGTGCATCACTTCCAGGTATTACGCCATTTACACAGGAGGCACTCCAAAAGCCAGTTGAGGTTGGTAATCCGTTCGGAAAAGTTGCGTATCCTGCATTTCTCGAAAAGACGTTTTCAGATATTGGTCCGTCATTCAGTGTCGCAATGGGAGCAGCACTTCAGTTATTTGAGATGAATCAAGAGTAGGTACTGTCCACAGTATTTCTGTACGCTTTGGAATAGAGCATCGTATAATATACAGTAATGGCAGACGCGCCTCGCTCATCATTCATTCCAAAACAAGTTGCACAAAGTGCAACGCCTGGTCGTGTAAAAAAACGACGTGTTTTTAACAATATCTCCTTCTTCGGGAGTCTTTTTCTTGGAGTTTCGCTCGTGCTTGCACTCGGAACATTTGGATATAAATACTATATCGGTACAACACTCGATGGGGCGCGGGAAATGCTTGCGACAGAGCGAGGACGTTTCTCTGAAGCAGACTTTAATGTGGTGTACGCATTAAATCGTCATCTCGATGCTGCAGGATATCTCCTTGAGCGACACAGCGCTCCCTCAAAAGTCTTTGCCGCACTTGAAGAGAGTACAAAAGCGAGTGTGCAGTACACTGCTTTTGAACTTCGTCGTACTGCAGTGGGGGACATCACCATCACTCTTGACGGAGCAACAGATGATTTTGCAAAAATTCTTTTGCAGAATCTACAGTATCGAGAGGATGATATCTTGATGCATTCATCAGTGACAGGAATCTCTCTTGGAGGAGATGAAGGAGAGGAAATTGTGACTTCGTCAGGAGAGGTGTCATTTAAGGTAAGTGCGGATGTATCTGCATCAGATATTGGATACACTGTACCAGTGGCAGCACCAACTCCTATCATTGAAGAAGAGATTCCGGTGGTAGAAGATGCAGGTGAAGAAGAAATTCCGGTCGAAGAAGAAGTTTTAGAAGATGAGCCGGAACCGGCAGTATAATACGTACTATGTTTTCAATTGCACGACCAGCACTTTCAATATTTGTAGGAATACTCGTCATCTTTTTCTTCGTGCGTCCACTCTTTTCTCAGATTGGAGAAGTGCAGGCTGAAGTTGATCAGTACGAAGAGACGGTGCGTAAGGTACAGGAGTTTAATGCACTGCTTGATAACTTGGTAGCGCAGTACAACGCACTTTCGGTGAGTGACCTTGAACGTCTTGAAGCATTTGTACCACACGGAGAGATAGACGAAGTTGCTGCACTTGTCGATATTGAAGCGCTCGCTGATGTGCATGGACTTATCTTCCAGAGTGTAAAGGTGGGGGTTATCGGGGAAGATGATGGTGAAGATGGAGACTTTGAAGAAGGAGGACAGGTGGAGCCAGAGACTGTATCTCCTGGGTTTGACGCAAGTGAGTTCCTTACACAGGATATCGATTTCACGGTCGTTGGATCGTACGATCGATTCCGTGGATTCCTTGAGGATCTTGAGCAAAGTCTGGTACTCATGGAAATTATGAAACTTTCATTCTCTATAGGAGAAGGAGAGTTGGTCGAATATGAGTTTAAGGTTCGTCTGTACGGTATTCCTGCCGACGAAGCAGTATCTACAACAAATATATGACACCACTACTTAAAAAACTTTTCATAGCACTTGGCGTTATCGCAGTTCTTGCACTTGGGTACTTTGTGTTTCTTAGCACCAGTACACCAGACGAAGACCCTCTCTCTGCAACAGGTGTTATGGGAGATGCTACTGCGCTTGAGGCACAGGAACTCTTGGTGCAACTCCAGAAACTCCGGTCTGTTGATGTAAACGCATCATTCTTTACTGATGAACGCTTTGCTACATTTGTTGATATACGTCAGCAGATTGTAGATGAGCCAACAGGGCGTACCAATCCATTTGGAAATACACAATAATTAATGGAGATATCTCATGAACATACTGACACTACTGCAAGAAAAAGGAGTGCTTGATGCGGCGACTGCAGAACGTGTTGAGCGTCTCGTTGAGGCAGAGAATATGACCGCTGAAACGGCGCTCGTTAAAGAAGGTGTTGATCCACAAGCACTTCGTGATGCATTGGCTGCATATTATGAATTGCCAACACGAGAAGTGCCTCAGAATACAAAACTGAGTGAGGAGGTGATGCAGTATATTCCTGAGGAGTCTGCACAACACTATCGTATTGCACCGCTTGGTCTTGAAGACGGAGTACTTATTGTAGGGGTCGTAAATCCAGACGACTATGGACTTCGTGATGCACTTAATTTTATCTCTGCACGACATCATCTTCCGTATCGTTTGGAAGTCATCCTTGAGCAAGATCTACAGCATGCGCTTACTTCGTATGAAAACCTTACCGGAGAGGTGGGAGAGGCCCTCGAGTCTCTCGATGTAGATTTAGATACAGAAGCAGACGATGACACGATTGAAAAAAAGGAGGGTGATGTAGAACATATTAAAGAAGACGCTCCAGTTACAAAAATTGTAGCCACTATCTTGCGCTATGCGGTTGACGGCAGTGCATCTGATATTCATATTGAGCCGTATGAAGAGCGGGTGGAGGTACGATTCCGTGTTGACGGTGTGCTTACACGGTCTTTGGAACTTCCAAAAAAACTGCATTCTGCAGTGGTGGCACGCGTGAAGATTCTTGCGGCACTGCGCCTTGATGAGAAACGTAAGCCGCAGGATGGACGCTTCTCTGCAAATATTGATAAGCGGAAGATTGATTTCCGTGTCTCTATATTGCCGACTAATCATGGGGAGAAGGTTGTGATGCGTATTCTGGATACAGAGGCAGGAGTGCGCTCGTTGGAGGGGACTGGTGTGTCAGAACACAATATCGCACTGATTCGTAAGGCATTGAAGCAACCGTTTGGAATTATTCTTATCTCTGGTCCAACTGGGTCTGGTAAGTCTACGACACTCTATGCCATGTTG
>Ga0070727_10000304_pt1 | contig 65001 bp, 54 predicted proteins | sample tdAd472_FD_66722 | JGI IMG/M metagenome (GOLD analysis project Ga0070727, IMG submission 66722) | Marine sediment microbial communities from the Atlantic coast under amendment with organic carbon and nitrate - tdAd47.2 | ecosystem: Environmental > Aquatic > Marine > Coastal > Sediment | place... | reverse complement strand
ATTACCGAAATCTGCGTGCGGGGGTTCCGGTTGCCGGCAGTACCGCGGCGGGGCAACAGTTTGCCGGCCCGGTCCTGTTTGTCAAAGGCGGGGAATCGGACTATATCGGCCGGGAAGACTGGCCGGTGGTTGAGCGACTGTTTCCCCGGGCCCGCATCAAGACCTTGATGGGCACGGGGCACTGGCTGCACGCGGAGAAGCCCCGGGTCTTCCACAGGGTGGCACGGGATTTTTTTACCGGCGAGGGTACTGACCGATGACGCTGTTGAGTGTCAATGTCAACAAGATCGCGCTGCTGCGCAATTCCCGGGGTCGGGACTATCCCAGTGTTACCGGGTTCGTGGAAACCTGTATCGAACTGGGGGTGAAGGGCATTACCGTGCATCCGCGCCCCGATGAGCGGCATATCCGTCGTCGGGATGTTCATGACATCGCCGGTCTGCTGCAGGATCACGGTGGCGTGGAATTCAATATTGAAGGCTTTCCCTCGGCAGAATTCCTGGACCTGGTGGTGGCGGTGAGACCGAGTCAGTGCACCCTGGTGCCTGATGAGCCGGGACAACTGACATCTGATCATGGCTGGGACATCGGGGCGAACCGGCAGTTGCTGACCCGGGTGAATGACCGACTGCGGGGCGCGGGCATCCGCAGCAGCCTGTTTGTCGATCCCGATGAGCAGGTGGTGGGCCAGGTTCCCGGGGTCGGAGCGGATCGCATCGAACTTTACACCGAGGACTACGCCCGGGCGTTTGGCGGCCCTGATCAGTCCAGGGTGCTGGAGCGCTACCGCCAGGCCGCCGGCGCTGCCACTGACCTGGGCCTGGGCGTTAACGCGGGGCACGATCTCAATCTCGAAAACCTCGGCGTCTTTCTGCAGATCCCTGGCATTCTCGAGGTTTCCATCGGCCACGCCCTGGTGGTGGAAGCGCTGCACCGCGGTATCGACGAAGTCATTGGACGCTACCTGGCGCTGACCGGAAACCGGTAACGGCCCGATGACAGAAAGCCCGGCCGGATTGCGCCGCTGTCAGGTCAGCAGCACCAGGGACAGTACGGCGCAGCTGGTGCCCAGCGCGGCGCCGGCCAGGATGTCACTGGGATAGTGCACGCCCAGGATTACCCGGGACAGGCCGATGAGCAACGCCCAGAGATAGATCGGCAGCAGGATCGCGCTGAAGAAAAAGGCAATCAGCGTGGCCATCAGGAAGGCCGCGGCAGTATGGCCGGAAGGCATGCTGAACGTGTCAGCCGGTGTGATCACCCGGGTGGAGTCAGCCACGCTGACAAACGGACGATCGCGTCGGATTATCGCCTTGAGAGCCATGAAGCAGGGCAGCTCGATGAGAAACGCCAGCAGCATCGCCCGGGCGGCGAGTGGACCTCGCGAGTCGTCCACCAGCAGGAATACCAGACCCAGGACCACGTACAGGTAACCGTCACCGGATCGGGACAGGAAGCGGGCCATGCGCGCAGCGGCCAGCGATCGCTGCAGCCTGATCAGCTGCCGGTAAAGCGATATGTCCAGATTGGCCAGCGCGTTAACCACGGCTTCGCTCCTGTTCACCCGTTTCCTGAAAGGCCGGTTTCAGCAGAGTATCCTTCAGGGATCAGAGTTTCCCATACCATTATGTCATTTTAGGAACGGCGGTATGACAGTTTTGTTACAGCCTGTCGCGGTTTCCGGCGGCCGTCGTGCTGGCTGATTCAATCAGCATCGGCTCCAGTACCGGCCATACGTTGTCAAGGATCATACCCTGGGCTTCGGCCCGGGGATGGATACCGTCATCCTGCATCAGTTCCGGTTGCTGTGGAATGCCGTCGATAAGAAACGGCACCAGTGGCACTGCGTACTTTGCGGCGATGTCGGCGTATTGTTGAAAGAAGGGCCCGGTGTAGCGGGGGCCGTAATTCGGTGGTATCTGAATTCCGGCAAGCAGCACCTCGGCATCGCTCTCGCGGGCAAGCTGTATCATGTCCTCCAGGTTCTGACGGATAGCGGCCAGGGGCAGACCCCTGAGTCCGTCATTGCCGCCCAGTTCGAGAATGATCAGGTCGGGTCGGTAGGCATCCAGCATGGCCGGCAGGCGAGCCAGTCCGCCGGTGGTGGTCTCGCCGCTGACAGACCCGTTGATGACTTCATAGGGGTAGCCTTCCGCGGCCAGCCTGGTGCCCAGCAGTTCGACCCAGCCGTCGGACTCGTCGATCCCGTAGCCGGCACTGAGGCTGTCACCGTAAACCAGCAGCGTGTAGGATGAATCGGCATACGCCGGGGTCGCCGGGAAGACAGTAATCAGGGCCCAGGGCAGCAGGGCGGCGACCAACAGGCGAATCGATCTCAATAATGGGGCTGGCAGGGTCATTGCGTAGTCCGGTTGTCAGTTCTGTATCCCGCGGTATTCTAACCAGCGCTCCGCCGGTTGCAATCCGCGCAAGCGTTGAGCTACGTATTAAAACGACAAGTGAGTTCAGTGCCGGGGATTCAGCAGGCTGATTACGCCTATAATGCGTCCGACAGGGCAGCTGCCGCTCAACACAGCACCGCTATGATCAGCCAGGGCTTGCAGGCCCGATAAATTCAGGTGCATCGACGCCGGCGTATGGCGACAGGACAGAACATGATTCACACCAGCGCACTGACCAAGACCGTTCCCACCAGCGAGGGGCCGTTGACCATCCTGGATGACGTCAGCATCGATATCGATGCCGGACAGGCGGTGGCGATCGTTGGTGCATCGGGATCCGGTAAATCCACCCTGCTGGGATTGATGGCCGGGCTGGACAGTCCATCCTCCGGAGACGTGATCCTGGACGGCAACAGCCTGTCCAGCCTGGACGAAGAGGAGCGGGCACTGCTCCGGGGACGGCTGGTCGGCTTCGTCTTTCAGTCCTTCCAGCTCCTGCCCAGCCTCACCGCCCTGGAAAACGTGATGCTGCCCATCGAGCTCAAAGGTGATCGTCAGGCCGCTGAGAAGGCAAAATCCCTGCTAAGCCGGGTGGGACTGGAGGCGCGCTGGCATCACTACCCCAATCAGCTTTCCGGAGGCGAACAGCAGCGGGTGGCCATCGCCCGGGCCTTTGCCTCCGAGGCAAGAATACTGTTCGCAGACGAGCCCACCGGCAACCTGGATACCGCTACCGGCGCCCGGGTCATCGATCTGCTGTTTGATCTCAATAGCGAGTTTGCCACCACGCTGGTGCTGGTGACTCACGATGACCGCCTGGCGCGACGCTGTGACCGCCAGATAAAGCTTGCCGCCGGGCGCATAGTGGCCAACGACCTGGTCGAGGAACCGGCTGATGGCTGAGGTTGCGAGTAACCAGGGAAGAAGCCTGCTGTCCCTGATCCGCCTGGCGTTGACCATGCTGTGGCGGGACTGGCAGGGCGGCGAGCTGAAGCTGCTGTTTTTCGCCCTGGTTATGGCGGTGACCTCGGTATCCGGCATTGCCCTGTTTACCGATCGGCTGGAACAGGCACTGTTGCTGGAGTCGGCCAACATGCTGGCCGCCGACCGGGTGCTGAGTGGACGTCAGGAAGCACCCCCTGAATGGCTGGAAGAAGCCCGGTCCCAGGGGTTGCAGACCGCGGAAACCATATCCTTCACCTCCATGGCCTTTTCCGACTCGGGAAATATGCTGGTTTCCGCCAAGGCGGTGAGTGAAGCCTACCCACTGCGCGGCGAAATCATTGCCGCCGACGAACCGTTCGTGCGCGGTTATCCCGTTGCCGGGGGACCCCCGCCCGGCGAGGTCTGGCTGGAGTCCCGGGTACTTCCGGCCCTGGATGTCCAGGTCGGCGACAGTGTTTACGTGGGTGAGGCGGAACTGCGTCTTGGCCGCATCATCGTCGTGGAGCCTGACCGCCAGCAGGGCGGCATGGTGGACAATGCCGGTCCCCGGCTGATGATGAACATAGCCGACGTGCCGGCTACCAACGTCATACAGCTGGGCAGTCGTGTTCGCTACCGTTATCTGTTCGCGGGAGACCTGGCACAGCTGGACGTTTACAGCGACTGGATCCGGGAACAGTCCGAAGGACAGTTCAGGCTGCGGGACGTGCGTGATGAAAGCGAGGAAGTCAGTGATGCGCTGAACAAGGCGGAAAGCTTCCTCATGCTGGGCAGCCTGTTCGCGGTGCTGCTGGCTGGTGTGGCCATCGCCCTCACCGCCAAGCGCTACAGCGAAAGGCATTTCGACTACGTGGCGATACTCAAGACCCTTGGCTGCACCTCCAACCAGATCACTACCCTGTACGTTGCCATTCAGCTGGCGCTGGCGGCGGTGGCTATTGTTGTGGGCAGCGTGCTGGGCTGGATTATTCACCAGCTTATCCTGCGACTGCTTGCTGCCATCATCACGGTGGAATTACCGGCGGCCAGCTTCGAACCGTTTATTATCGGTGCCCTGACGGCGCTGATCTGCCTGCTGTCGTTTGCCCTGCCGCCATTGCTGGCGCTGCGCCACACTTCGCCGCTGCGGGTACTGCGCAAGGACCTGGACCAGAACCGGATTGGAGACAACGTGCCCTACCTGTTCGGTATCACCGGGTCGATTTTCCTGGTGTTCTGGTACAGCCAGGATCTGGTGCTGACTTCGGTCCTGGTGCTGTCGGTTACCGGGATAGTGCTGTTGCTGTCGGCAATCTCCTATTTCCTGCTGCAGTCCAGCGGCTCGGTGGGCATGAAAGCCGGCAGCGCCTGGAAACTGGCGATGTCCGCCACCCGCCGGCGGCGCAAGCAGAACGTGCTGCAGGTCCTGGTGTTTTCCATCACCATCATGTCGTTATTGGTACTGACCCTGTTGCGTACCGATCTGATCGACGACTGGCAGGCCCAGTTGCCGGAAAACACGCCCAATCATTTCATGATGAACGTGACCCAACCCCAGATCGACGGCATTCGTACCTTCTTCAGGGAAAACGGTATCGAAGACAACGACTTCTTCCCCATCATGGCTGCACGGCCAGTGGCCATCAACGGCGAACCGCCCAGGCCCAGGCGTGACGACGATGACGAGCAGCGCAGCAACGTCACCGAACGGGCCAGTGAGCAGGCGGGGGGCGAGGAAGCGCCTGGCGGCGCGGGTAGCGGGACCAATGGCGAAGCCAGCGAGGGCGGCGATACCAATACCGGGGACGGTGAACGTCGCGGTCGGGTGGGCACCCGCCAGGTTACCTGGACTGATCGGTTACCACCGGACAACCAGATCGTGGCCGGCCAATGGTGGGACAGCGATACCGAACCGGGCCTGGTTTCCGTGGAGCAGGAATACGCGGGCTGGCTGAACCTGGAAATCGGGGATCGCGTGGAGTTCGAGGCCAACCGGCAGTTTTTCGAAGTGGAGGTGGCCAGCCTGCGCAGCGTGCGCTGGGACAACATGCAGCCCAATTTCTACTTTATCTTTTCCCCGGGAACAGTGGATCACCTGGGTGCCACCTATCTGTCCACGGCACTCATGGAGCAGGAGCAGAAAATACTGTTAAACGAATTGATACGGCGTTTCCCCACCATCGTGGTTATCGAGATAGACGCCCTGATCGAGCAGATCCAGAATATTATCGCCCAGGTAACCTCGGCCATCGAACTGATTTCACTGCTGGTGCTGGCCAGTGGTGCCCTGGTGTTGCTGTCCTGTGTCAACGCCACGCTGGACGAACGATTCAAGGAAAACGCCATTCTCCGCACCCTGGGTGCAGGTCGCCGGCTGATCCTCAGCAGCCTGACGATCGAGTTTGCCACTATCGGTTTCGTTGCGGGAATCATTGCCACCATCGGTGCCGAAGGCAGTCTTTTCTATCTGCAGGAATTCGTTTTTGAACAGGATTTTTCCCTGCATTACTGGGTGTGGTTCGCAGGCCCGGTGATCGGCATGCTGCTCATCGGCCTGCTGGGGTTGAACTCCACGCGCCAGGTGGTTAGCGTCAGCCCATTGAATGTCCTGCGTCGGGTCTGACTGGCCACTCCCCGCACCGGCCGGCCAAGGCCTTGTCAGCCAGAATGCCTCTCCCACGTGACAACACCATGATCCGCCCGTGGCTCTTCAGGTGAACCGGTGCAGCACGCCCTTGACCTGGGACAGATAGCCGCTGCCGAACAGGATCAGGTGGTTCAGCAGGTGATAGAGATTGTATAGGGGAGCCCGTTCCTGCCAGTCGGAGGCCATTGCCGATGCCGCTTCATAGTGTCGATAGAAATCCGGGTGAAAGCCACCGAATAACCGGGTCATGGCCAGTTCCGCTTCCGCCCAGCCCCGGTAGCAGGCGGGGTCGACGAGCCCGGGAAAACCCTGACCGTCACTGTGGACGTTGCCGGACCACAGGTCGCCATGCAGCAGCACTGCAGGCTGTTCCGGCACCAGGGTGGGCAGGGCGGTTGCCAGCCGGTCGACGCGCCGCCGGTCGTGGCTGTCCAGCAGGCCGCTGTTGGCTGCCCTGTCGGCCAGGGCGCACAGACGATTCCGGGCGAAAAACCGGTAACCGTCCCGGTCCGGGGTATTGCACTGGGGGGTAAGACCGCAGTAGTTGTCTGTTTCCAGGCCGAAGCTGTCGAAGCGTTGCCGGTGCAGCTCTGCCAGGCCTTCACCGAGGCGCTGCCAGTAATCCGCCGCCGGCGGACCACTACCAAGATATTCAAGCAGCAGAAAGCGGTCGCCCGCATGTATGACCTCGGGAACCCGTAGGGAGGTCTGGCGGCGCAGGCTGTCAAGGCCGCGGGCTTCGGCAGGGAAGAACCGGGGCGGCGGATCATTGTGCAACTTGACGAACAGGCGATCATCATTGGACAGGGTGATTACCCCGGTGGTATTGATACAGCCACCACCAATGGCGTCAAATTGCCTTATTTCGACGGAATGATTCTCCTGTAACCATGAATTCACCGCTTTGAGGTTTTCTGCGCTGCCCATGGCCGTTATATAATCACAGCCTCTGCGGCTGAACAATCCGGGCACGACGTCCGGTCAATTTCGCAGCCGGTGAAATTCAGCTGATTCTGTCGGTAATAAATCAGTAGTCAGTAATAAGTAATAAGTAATAAGTAATAAGTAATAAGTAATAAGTCATAAGTTATAAGTAATAAGCAAACTGTAACCATGTTTGACGAGGTGCTATGAACCTGTTCCAGATTAATCAAAAACCTGTCCATGTGCTGGCCACGCTTGGTCTGCTGCTGTCCTGGACACAGCTGCAGGCTCAGCCATTGCCGGAAATCATCGCCAGGGAGTGTGTTTACGGCGACTGTGACAACGGTCGCGGCACCATGGAAATCAAGACGCCCGCCGGCACCGCGGTGTACCGTGGCAGTTTCCAGGACGGTGAGTTTCACGGCTACGGCAGGCTGGAGGAACCGCTGAGTTTTACCGAGAAAGCAATCTACGTGGGCAATTGGGAAGCCGGTCAGCGCAGTGGCAGGGGCAAGTATTACAACGGCACCGGGGATCTTTACATCGGTGAGTGGCACGAGGACAAGCGACACGGCCGGGGGTCCTATTTCGTCGACATCGGCGAGTGGCGGGAAAACCAACACACCGAGTTCTGGCTGTCCCAGAATACCGAAAACTACACGGGGGAGTTCGTCAACGACCTCTACCAGGGCCAGGGCGTATACCGCTGGAAAAACGGAGCGCGCTATGAAGGCGGCTTTTTTGCCAACGACCGTCATGGCTTCGGCACCTATTATTATCCTACCGGCACGGCGCGGGAACAGCTTTGGGATTATGGTGATTTCGTTCGCTAGCCCGGGGATTGGCCATGGATCTTGAGTCGGTTCGGCGGGAATACCTGCAGGGTGGACTGCATCGTGAAGACCTGCAGGACAACCCGATCGCCCAGTTCAACCAGTGGATGGCCGAGGCGCTGAAGATGGAGCTCCGCGACCCCACCGCCATGACCCTGTCCACGGCCTCGGTTGACGGTCAGCCCAGCCAGCGCATCGTGCTGCTCAAGCGCATGGAAGACAATGCGTTCGTGTTTTTCACCAATTACCGGTCCCGCAAGGCGCGGGAAATCAACGCCAACAACAAGGTAAGCCTGCATTTTCCCTGGCATGATATTGAACGGCAGGTCAAGGTATGCGGTACCGCGGAAAAGCTGTCCACGGCCGAATCCGTTGGCTATTTTGTCAGCCGACCCAGGGAAAGCCAGATAGCCGCCTGGGCTTCATCCCAGAGCGAGGCGATTTCCTCAAAAAGCCTGCTGTTGAACCAGTTTGAATCACTGAAGCAGAAATTCGCCCGGGGAGAGGTGCCATTACCTGATTTCTGGGGAGGCTACCGGGTGGTGCCCCACGAAATCGAGTTCTGGCAGGGTGGCAGGCATCGACTCCATGATCGCTTTCACTACCGGCTGCAGGAGAACGGTCACTGGCAGATTCAGCGCCTCGCTCCCTGAATGGGGATTCTGATGGCTGCTAATCCCGCCAGTGTCCCAGCTTCTTCGGTACCTGCATGTTTTTGAGCCGGGCATATTGGGGAATGCCGTTTCTGTATTCCGGGTAGTCCTCGCCCTGGATGAGCGGTGAAAAATACGCCCTTGCCTCGTCGGTGATGTGAAAGCCGTCCCGGGTGATAAAGTTCCTTGGCATGGTTTTTTCGACATTCGCCACGTCCTCCAGCCTGGCCTCGCCCACCTTCCACCGGTATTTCCTGCCGCCGGACCGGACAATAATGGGCATGACGGCATTCTTACCCGCCAGGGCGAATTCAACCGCGGCCTTGCCCATGGCATAGGCCTGTTCAACATCGGTCGCCGAGGCGATGTGGCGAGCGGCCCTTTGCAGGTAGTCCGATACCGCCCAGTGGTACTTGTAACCGGTTTCCTCCTTGACCAGGTTCGCCAGAAAAGGTGCCACACCTCCCAGTTGCACGTGGCCAAAGGCGTCCTTGCCGCCGGCATCGGCGAGAAACGTACCATCCTTGTACTGTGCTCCTTCCGAGACCACGATGGCGCAATAGCCGTATTTCCTGACGCAGCTTTTTACCTTGCGCATGAATTTATCCCGGTTGAACGGAATCTCGGGAAACAGGATGATATGTGGTGCATCGCCTTCCTGCTCCGTCGCCAGACCGGCTGCACCGGCAATCCAGCCGGCATGTCTTCCCATGACTTCCATGACGAACACCTTGGTGGAACTCTCGCACATGGAGGCTACGTCCAGGCCCGCCTCCTTGATGGAAACAGCCACGTACTTGGCCACCGAACCGAACCCCGGACAGTTGTCGGTAACCGGCAGATCGTTGTCGACGGTTTTTGGAATGCCGATGCAGGTGATGGGGAATCCTTCCCGGATACTGAACTGCGATACCTTGTTGGCGGTGTCCTGGGAGTCGCCACCACCGTTATAGAGAAAGTAGCGGATATTGTGAGCCTTGAATACTTCCAGCAGTCGCAGGTATTCACGCTCGTTTTCGGCAAAGCTCTTCAGCTTGTAGCGACAGGATCCAAAGGCACCGGCGGGCGTGTAGCGCAGGCGGGCGACAGTGCGGGCAGTCTCCTTGCCGGTGTCGATCAGTTCCTCGCGCAGTGCACCAATGATGCCGTTGCGCCCGGCGAAAACCTTGCCGATGTGGTCGCGGTTTTTTCTCGCGGTTTCGATTACGCCACAGGCGCTGGCGTTGATCACCGAGGTTACGCCGCCCGACTGGGCATAGAACAGATTAGCTTTTGCCATGATTATCCTGTTGTCATGATGTGAACTGGTACCGGCATCTTATCACCGGGGCATAACAGATCAACTGTGGCAATTGACCGGTAACGGTGTAACAATTTGCCTTCACCAACGAGACGTGGGAACACGGTCGATGCAGTTGATTATCGGGATGTCAGGTGCCAGCGGGCTGATTTACGGAATACGTCTGCTGGAGGTGTTACAACAACAGCCGGCTATTGAAACGCACCTGGTGCTGTCGGGTTCCGCGAAACTGAATATCGGCATAGAGACCACGTGGTCGGTAGCCGATGTCAAGGCAATGGCGGATCATGTCCACGCCTACAATGACATTGCCGCCAGTATAGCCAGCGGATCGTTTCGCACCGACGGCATGATCATCGCTCCCTGTTCCATCAAGACCGTTTCGGGAATTGCCAACTCCTACGCCGACAACCTGATGGTCAGGGCCGCCGACGTGGTGCTCAAGGAACGCCGCCGGCTGGTGCTGGTGCCGCGGGAGACGCCACTGCACACCGGTCACTGCAAGCTGTTTTACGAGGTGAGCCAGCTGGGTGCCATCCTGGCACCGCCGGTTCCGGCCTTTTATACCAACCCCAAGACCATCGACGACCTGGTGAATCACCATGTCGGTCGCCTGCTGGACCTGTTCGATCTCGACCCGGGCCTGGTCAGCCGCTGGCAGGGCGTCGCCGGAGCCGGGACTCCCGAAGCCTCTGGTTAACCCCCAATCGGGTACTATACAGTTCTACAGTGGCTCTTTTTGATGAGGTGAGACGACTCGATAGTCGTGCCGTGGCGCAGTTTGAAAACCGGTTCGGTACCCGTTCTCACTGTTGACCTTCAGCGAAATATCAAACTACGCCACTGCCCACGCCCACGGCTGGCACTTGTCTGAGCAGGTGTGTGGCAAGCGGAACAATTTGTTGCGCAGGCGGGAGCAGACTGATGTTTTCCGCTTCGGTGTCAGGGGTCCATGGCGGTTCGATGGTCACGGCCGTGGGGCGCCGACAACGGCAGTGAGCAACTGTTCCAGTTGCGCCCGGTTCCGGCCGGTACCGTCTGCATCGGCGGCGCTTGTCAGGCTGTACCCGGAGTCGGCACCTTCGGGTTTACCGCGATTGCTGGAGCAGTCCTGGTTACCAGGCGGAACGCGGGTCTGCAGGTAGAGGTCGAGGTTGAACCAGGTACTGGCAGGACCCGGTGTGGACGATTTCGGCTGGATATCGCCCAGCAGTGCCTGCAGCTGGTTCTGCTGCAGGTGTTCCGCCTCCAGTTCCAGGCCCTTGATCCGGTTTCTCAGTTGTTCAACGGCTTGTGGGTCTGCTGCTTCCTGTACCTGGCCCTGGACGTCTGCCTGTCCGGCCAGCCGGGTTTTAAGCCAGCGACGGGCATGGCGCAGCGGTTCGACGACATGGACCGCCCAGGTCCCGGCAAAGTCCGTCAGCTGATGCAACTGGTCGCGGGTGAACCGGCCGTGGCAGTTCCCGTACCACACGCACAGCAACACCATGTTCACGTCCAGGCCATAATCGTCCTGCAGTGACAGGCAGGCATCGGCAACACCCGCTTCACCATAGCGTTGTAACGAGAAATCCCAGAAGCCTGTTTGTTCCACGGACACTTTTATCTCCAGGTTTGCAGCCCCTGATCACCGGTTACGCTGGCCAGCGTCTGAGCCGCCTGCTGCTTCCCTTATTGTTTATTGTTGTCCCGACTCGTGCGGCGAATCATGCCGCCACTTTTGCCGCCACTCATGCCGCCACTCATGCCGCTGTTCAAGCCGCGACCCACGTCATCACCGTGGCTACTCCTGCATACCATGATAAAGCAGTCGAATCAGCAGGCGGACGCCGTCGTTGTCTTTCAGCTCTCCGTACCGGGGTCCGTCGCGCTTGCCCACGTCCCGGATATCCGCCATCAGTTCCGGATGGAACTGGCAGGTAAAGGATCGCCGGATGGTATGGGTCTCCCAGTCCTTGTAGTAGATGCAGGTATTGGACGCTTCGGTCCAGCTGTTTTCATCGGCCCGGGTCTGGGCCAGGATTTCCACCGCGTAGGGCAGGTTCAGCAACCATGACAGCGGACTGATGGCTATCTTGAAGCGCAGCGGCACGATGGTGTCGTGGAGCAGCTTGTAGGCCCAGTTGGCAAACAGAATAGCCTCTTCATTGACTTCGTCGCCATGAAACATTTCTATCTTCAGTTCCCTTTCCAGTCGGATAAGGGTGTCGATAACGCCTTCCAGTTCATCGGCAATCAGTGAGTGGGTATCGTGCAGTTCGCCGGGCACATGGTCGGCGGGCTGGCGTCGGCGATAGTGCAGCAGTTTCCGGGTGCCTACTTCCAGGGTTTCATTGGGAGCCACGGCGAACTTGCTGTCATGCCAGCCCCGGGCCACGGTTTCGCCCTGTTTCCGTACTTCCAGGGACTCGCCGATTTCGGCGATACGCCGACAGACCCGTTGCAATGAATTGATGGCAAAACCGTCGGTGTCCAGCGGCAGCGTGGCGAGATTCATGACCTCCCTTACCGCACGCTTGATCAGCCTGATATGGGACGCGGCGGCCAGCTGGTGGCCAAGACAGATGAAAATACACGGTCCGCTGCCCGTGGAGCGGCGCATCAGCAGCTGATCGGTAAGGGACAGGATATCGTCCAGGCCCGCGTTGGTTCCGTCAAAGCTGGCGGGATCGTGCACCGAGGGGTTGCCACCCTGGACCACGGTGGCGATGCCGGCACTGAGGACATTGGCCAGGCGCCAGGGATTGGCCACGCCACTCTGCCAGACCGGGTAAAGGATAGAGTCGGCGTCGGCGATCTGCTGCAGGATGTAGGCGATATTCTTGGATGCCCTCACCGCTTCACCCTGCAGGTTGATGCCCACGTTGGGCCACGGCTCAATCACCGAAACACTCTGGCGATAGATTTCCGGCAGGCCCAGCAGCAGGTCCAGTTCGGCGGGTGAGGAAATGACTTTCTCCAGCGGTGGTGCCGTACCCCACTCGAAGGCATGGGCATCCACCAGCACGTCCCGACCGGGAAAAGGCGTCGGCGAATCCCGGTCTTCAAGGAAGTAACCCAGCAGTGCATGAATCGACTGCGGCGTGGCTGGATGAAAGCCGAGGATACCCGGTGTCGTCCGCCACGCCAGACGTTCCAGTAACTGGGCATTGGTAAGTGATTCCCTGGCAGGTCGTCCTGACGGCATGGCGGTTACCTGTAATCTGATTAGTCGATGGAGACAGGATGAGCAAAAGTGGTGCCAATTGAATCACTTTGTCATGGTGGGGGAAACCCTGAAATTTTCCGGGTCGTCGGCCGGTACGTTGCCTCATTCTGGTGCAGCTGTGGCCTGACTGCCTCACGGGGGACGCGTGCCCGGAACGCGCGCAGCAGGCAGCCAGGCAATTACCTGGCGCAGCTGCGGTGCAAACGGAACCACGTTTCACCGTTTAACGGAAAGGGCTGCACTCACGCGCTGAGAAGCGTAAACTTGGCACACTGGCCGGCAGGCAGTCCTGCAATTGATACTGAACTGCGATGCTGGATTGTAACGCTGGACTTTACAGGTGATTCAGCTCGAGTATTCGCCGCCGGTAAAGAATGATCCCGGTGGGAAAACCGGGTTGTCAGGAGGCATTGTCAGAAGGCGTTTTCAGCCATCACTTTAATCAACGTCACTGGAAGTCATTGTGGCAGACACACGTACGCTCTCATTCGATGATGCCCGTTACAAGGCCTTCATCTCCTACAGTCATCAGGACGATGGCTGGGCCGCGTGGCTGCATAAAACCCTGGAGTCCTACAAGCCCCCCAAACAGCTGGTTGGTACCGTTAACGAGTACGGGGTGATCCCCGGCAGGATGTCGCCCATCTTCCGCGACCGGGAGGAACTGCCCAGCGCTACCGACCTGGGCGCCCTGCTTACCAGTTCGCTGGAACAGTCCGCCTGCCAGATTGTTATCTGTTCGCCGGCTGCGGCCCGTTCCCACTGGGTCAACGAAGAGATCCTGGCCTTCAAGCGGCTGGGTCGGGAACACCGCATCTACTGCCTGATCGTCGACGGCGAGCCCAATGCCACCGACATGCCCGGCCGGGAAGACGAGGAATGTTTTCCGCCGGCGCTGCGCTTCAAGCTCAATCCCGACGGCGAGCTCAGCGACGAGCGCACCGAGCCCATCGCCGCCGACGGCCGCAAGAACAAGGACGGTAAAAGCAATGCCAGGATGAAGCTGCTGGCCGGCATGCTGGGGGTCGGCTTCGATCAGCTGGCACAGCGGGAACTGCATCGTCGGCAACAGCGGATGATTGCCGTGGCGGTGGCGTCGCTCACCGGTATGGTCATAACCAGCGGACTGGCGGTGGCGGCGCTCCTGGCCCGCGAAGAAGCCGAACGACAGCGTGTCCGCGCCGAAATCGAGGCGGAAACGGCCCAGCAGACCACCAACTTTATGGTGGAGCTGTTTGAAGTATCCGACCCCAGCGAGGCCCTGGGGAACACCATTACCGCCCGGGAGATTCTCGATCGCGGTGCCCGTCGCATCGAGTTTGAACTGACGGATCAGCCGGAAATCCAGTCCACCCTGATGGATACCATGGGTACCGTGTACCGCAGCCTGGGGCTTTATCCCCAGGCCAGGGACCTGCTGGAGCGCGGATTACAGACCCGTCGGTCAATTTACGGCGCGGAACACGTGGAAGTGGCGCGCAGCCAGTCCAATATCGCCGAGCTGCTGGGCGTACAGGCGGAATTCGACCAGGCCGTGCGGATGTACCGGGATGCCATCCGGACTCTGGAAGAAGCCCCGGAGGCCACCGATGCCGAGATGGCCGCCGCCCTCAGCGGGCTGGCCCAGGTGTATTCGCTGCAGGGTGATTTCGCCGCCGCCGAGGAACAGCTGCGCCTGGCAATAGACCTGCAGCGTACCGCGCCGGGAACCGAATCCCTGGAACTGGCCCGCAGTCTCGATCAGCTGGGCATGGCCCTGGGCTTCCAGGCCCGTCCCGACGAGGCCGAGCCGCTGCTGAGACAGGCCCTGGCCATGCGTCGGCGGCTGGCTCCGGGGGGCGTCCACCCGGACCTGGATGACAGCCTCAACAACCTGGCGGTATTTCTGTATGAACAGGGTCGCTATGGGGAAACCGAGGACCTGTTCCGCGAATCACTGCAGATGAACCAGCGCCTGCTGGGGGAGCAGCACCCGGACCTGGGGGATTCGCTGAACAACCTGGCCTTCGTGCTTCACGACCAGGGCGAGTACGACGAGGCCGAATCCTTCTATGTACAGGCCCTGGCAATACGCCGGCAGGGCCTGGGTGACGATCACCCGCTGGTGGCCCAGTCCCTGAATAACCTGGCATTCCTGTACTACGACAAGGGCCAGTTCGACCTGGCCCTGGATTATTCCACCCAGGCGCTGGCGGCTTACCGACGGGCCTATTCCGGCGACCATGCCGATATCGCCTACGGGCTGCAGAACCTGGCCGGCTGGTTGACGGAACAGGGCAGTTTCGCCCGGGCGGAGGAATTGCTGGACGAGGCCCTGGCAATGAACCAGCGCATCCTCCCCGAGGAGCATCCCGATATCGGCATCACCCGCTCGGGACTTGCGGTGCTGTACCTGGAGACGGACCGGGTGGAGCAGGCCCTGGCCATGGCGGAAAGCGCCACAGCCATTCTTGCCCAGGCCTACGGTGATGACCACTGGCGTACCGCCTGGGCCCGGTCGCTGCAGGGTGCCGCCCTGGCAGAGCAGGGGCGTTTCGAAGAAGCCGAGACAATTGCCGTGGCCGCCTACGAAGCACTGCAGGACAGCGGCGGCGCCCGGCCGGTGCACATCGACACCGCCCTGGAGCGGCTGGTGGCGCTCTACGAATCCTGGGGCCGACCGGAAGCAGCCAGGCTCTACGCCGAGATGCAGGAGTCCCGGACCTATTGACCGGGTTGCCACGGTCCTCGCGGTAAACCCTCGGATTGCCGGGAACAGTTAATGCCGGGAATGAATAAAGGCCTGGCCGGTCGGGATGAACGCTGGCCCCCGGGGGCCGAAAGTGTCAGAATTATTTACATCCTGTAGGTGCCGTTTGCACAGAAGTGTCAGTTTATTTTTCTATGGCCAAAGGGCGTTTTCCAACCTATTGATTTAATGCATGTTTTGGCATGGCGCAATACTTGCTTGAATATTGGACTTGCCGCAGGTTGCAGCAATTCGATTGCAGACTGAAAAGGCGGACGTTGCAGAATGACAGGGACTAGGTTGGCAACGCTCACGGAATTGCCCCGCAAGCCCCTGGGGAACCTCTGGTGGTAGCCAAAGGGTAAAATTAACACCCTGGAAAATAGTGAATCTCCTGGAAAAAGTGCCATGATCAACCAGGTTGGAGGCATACGGGCGTACCGGACGTACAAACAGGCAGTCACCAACAGGCACAAAGAATCCAGGTAACAGGTTCAGGTAAAAACAACGGGTTTGGGTTTAAAAAGTATCATTCCAAATGGCTTTGCAGAGATGTGCCGGTAATCCCGGCTATCCATTGCCGAACAAGAGGCTCGAGATCACCCGCCGATAATGGGTAAATCGCAGTAACCTGCCGGCGTGTAACAATCAATAACTACCAGTGATGATGCTGCTCATTGTCCGCTGTGAGGAGAACCAGATGATTCCGCAAAATCAGTTCAGTTTTTTCCAACCTGCCCACCGGCTGCGCTTCCTGGCGCTGCTGTTGGCAGTGGCCCTGGGCGGGCTGACCAGTTTACCGACGCTGGCACAGCCACAGGCAGGAGTCGAGTACGAGACTCGACTTTTTCTCCCCAGTGCCGCCGACCCGGAGGTGTCCCTGGGAGTCGATGAAGCGGTCATCCGCTGGATTCTCAAGCCGGGAACCTACGCCGTGGATGCCACGATTACCAAGGCCGACCTGGAATTTCTGCAGTTGAAGCTGGACGATACCAGCCCGGAGAACGGGGGCGTGATTATCGATGACATCATTGTCGGCGGCGTAGAGACTGCAAACAATGGACGTTCTCCCGAAGACGTCCTCTGGGAATTCGTGTTCTTCGACCCGGCGTTGCCAGACTACAACTCGCTGCTTGCCAACATCGGTCCTGGGGAATTGACCCGGTTTCGCAACATCGACGAACCTGATCTCGATGAAGGTGAGATATTTTTCAAGATCGAACACCCGGTGATACCTTACGAAGTAGTAACCTACAGCGCCGGCGACGACCGGTCCTGGCTGACTGCCCAGGCAGACGCATTGTCCCGGGGCGGGTATCTGGCCACCATTACCTCGGCGGATGAAAACACCGCCGTCTATAATCTCGTTGGCCCGGGCCAGGCCTGGATCGGGGGCTTCCAGGATTTTTCCAGCTGTGTGCCCAGTCAGGCGACCTGCGGCTGGACCTGGGTGAATAACGAAGGACCGATTCCCCTGACCGGTGAGCCTGGTTTTTCGGCCTGGGACCTCGGTGAACCCAACGGATCCGGCGAACCCGCTACGCCGGAGGACTACGTGACGATTAATCTGGGCAACGAACCGGTGTGGAACGATTCCCGGGCAATCGCCGGCAGTAACCCCACGCAGTACGTTATCGAATACCCCAATCCGGTTCACGTCACCCGGTTTACCGGTGACGGGGAAACCTATTTTGAAGAACTGGTTATCGAACCGGACCTGATACAGCGCACCGCCGTCATCAGCACGGTTTCGGTACGGGATATCCCCACCCCCGTGGGCGATGGCACGATATTCGATATTCCCACCATCGAACAGGAAGGCCTGGTGGTGCAAAGTGGACTGACCAATGTTGATGTGTGCGTCGCACCCGACCCGCGGGAAGGATTCATCATCCAGGGCCAGGGCCGTCAGTTCAAGGGTAAAGGTAAAGGCAGCGAAAAAGGCAAAGGAGTCGGCAACAACAATAGCGACCCGAAAGTGACCCGGGTGTTCAACCGGAAACCCCTGTCGGTATCCAGTTTCGCCGGCACCGGCACCTGTACCGGTCCGCTGCCCGACGTGGCACCGGACGATCCCTACCAGACCTGGGAAGACCTGCTGGCCGAGATCGACCTGAGCTACCCCGAGGATTATCGAGGTTATGTCGGCCGGGTAGACCTGACCCCGGAGACCGCCGGTGACGAGGAGGATTGGGTGGAAGCAGTCTGGTTCATGGTGGTGGTGGTGCGCTCTACTGCCCAGTTTGCCGGCCCGGTTTCAGTGGTCAATTTTCCCGAGGAACTGATCAACTACGACCAGACACCGCTGGGTGAGCGGCCTGTTAACGACGTCGATGGACTCTTTCCCGCCTGTGCCAACGATCGATCCTGGCGGCCCGTGGATCTGGGTGGCAACGTCATGGCCTTTGACGGCACCGTCGATGTGGAAGGCAGCCTGATTCCGAAAAGTGTACAGTGCAATCGCTCCTGGAGCCTGACCCGTCGCACCACCCATGTTGTGCCGGGTCGCCTTGAAGGTGACGTCAACTGGAGCTCCGCGGAAGCCATCGAAAACGACAACCTCGAGTCACAGCTTGCGGGACTGCAGGCGACACTCATGGAAGCCGGCGCCATCTGTTCCAGCCTGGATCCCCTTCTGTACGGGGACCTGCAGTCGTTGTTGAACCAGGCGGAGAGTGCATTTGCCGACCAGGCTTACGCCGATGCAGTCTCCTTTCTTGAGGTCTTCGCCCAGGTGGCCCTGGATGAAGGTCCATCCGGTGACATCCCCGGAACCGGGTTTGACAGCTGTCCCATTGTCGATAACGTACCCGGAAATCTGGTGGCCCGCGGTCTGGCGGCGTCTTTCACGATTTTCGACCGGTTCATCAACGGCGATAACTACGCGCTCTACGATCCCGCTATACTGGAAGAGTTGACGCCGGACCTCAGGGAAGAGGAAGCGCCCGTGATCGAATAAATCCGGGTCAGACCCTGAAAAGGCCCGCCGGTGAAAAACGGCGGGCCTTTTTTATGGGTGGTTGAAAACTGCCTGCTAAATGTATAAAACACCGCGAGTAACAAATGAATTCCGCACAGAACGGTAACGAAGATCCTGCTTACGCCCTGCCCCTGGTAGTCGCCGTCACCGGCCACCGCGACCTGGTGCCGGCGGAAGTCCCCCTGATCAAAGACCGCGTACGGCATCTGTTCCAGCAGCTGATCGATGACTACCCGTACCGCAGGCTCACCATCATGTCGCCCCTCGCCGAGGGAGCGGACCTGCTGGTTGCCCAGGTGGCGGATGAGCTGGCCCTGGAATTGTGGGTGCCGCTGCCCAAGTCTATTGAAGATTATCGCGGCGATTTCGGCAGCGCCGAAACCCTGGGCCAGTTCGAGTATTTCTGCACCAGGGCCACCAAGGTTTTCGACCTGGGCCACGAGATACCGCCGGCGCCGTCGGGCTTCGACGAGGAGAACTGGAAAGTCTCCTATCCCTATGCGGCCATGGGGACTTTTCTCAGCGCCCACTGCCACATCCTGCTGGCCATCTGGGACGGACGTCCCTCAACTGCCCTGGGTGGCACCGCCCAGGTGGTGCGGTTTCATCACGACGACGTCATGGAAGGGTTTACCTCCAGCACCGTCGAGTCCCAGCAGATGATGATCGACGACGAGAGTGACCTGGTCTACCACATCAGCTGTTCGCGGCTCAGTCACGAGGATCGCCAGCAGACGCAGGAGCCGGTCATCGACTGGTGCTGGTTCACCAAGGATCCTGATCATCCCCGGGCGAAGGAACTGCCCCTGCAGCACCAGCTGATCTTCCGGCGGGCCTCGGAGTTCAGCCAGGATGCCTGTCAGTTTGCCCGGCAGATGGAGGGGGAGCACTGGCCCCTTATTGAAAAAGACAACGACGAGCGTCTGCCGCCGGGGGTGGAGGAAATCGACAGGATCTACAACAAGGCCGACTGGCTGGCCATGCACTTTCAGCGCAAGACACTGCGCACGCTGTTGATAACCCACTGGATGGCTTTTCTCATGGGCCTGATGTTCCTGCTGTACGACGATTTCGAATCACTGCAGTTTTTCCTGGTAGCCTTCCTGGTGTTTTTCGCTATTGCCGCGGGTGCCCAGGTCTGGGCCAAGCGCAATGGCTGGCAACGCAAGTACCTGGATTACCGGACCCTGGCAGAAGGACTGCGGGTGCAGTTCTACTGGGCGGTGGCCGGTGTCACCAGCGAGAGCAAGTGGAAGTTCACCCACGACTCCTACCTGCAGAGCGAGGATCCGGAATTCGGCTGGATTCGAAACGTCATGCGGGTGGCCGGATTTCGCTGTGATGCCAGCCCCAACCGGGATCCCCGGGGGGTGCGGTTCACCATCGACGAGTGGGTAGGCTCGGAGAAAACGGGGCAGCTGGGCTACTACAAACGCAAGGCCACCGAGCGTGCCCAGCGCTACCGGCTGACGGAAAGGCTGGGGCGCCTGAGCCTGGTGGTCAACGTGGTGACGGTGATGCTGTTCCTGCTGGTGGGGCAATCGCTTCCGGAACCGGTGCAGTCCGCCCTTTATGTTGTCATGGGCTCTGCCCTGCTGCTCTACGCGGTGCGGGAGGGCTACACTTACGCCGTCGGCACCAAGGAACTGATCAAGCAGTACGAATTCATGTACCGCATTTTCGACAATGCCCACCAGCGCCTGCTCCTGGCCGGCGGCGACCTGGACAAGCAGCGGCTGATCCTGTTCGCCCTGGGCCAGTCCGCCCTGGACGAGCATTCGGACTGGACGCTGATGAACCGGGAGCGGTCCCTGGATGAAAAGGAAATCTGGCTGATGGGCAGTTAAACCGGGTTTTACCAGGCTGCAGCAGTCAGGGTAATCCTCTGACAATCAGAGGGTTCTTCGCCATCGAGAGTCCGCCGACCGTGCTTACGACTTACCGGTAACTGAGCCCGGCAGCGTCCAGTACTTCCATGGCAGGGGTCAGGTGCCTCTCGTATTTCCTCCAGCGGGCGACGGCGCTGGAATACAGGGGCTGTCGCACCTGGGCCGAGCTCGCCGTTGCCACCGCAGCGGTATTGCGGTGGAAATCCAGGCAGCCGGCTTCCCAGTCCAGACCGACGAAATCCAGCAGCTCCCGCACCGTGGGTTCCGGTTCCTCTATCAGCTGTTCATACCGAAGCTGGTAAAAGCCATCGCCCAGCAGTTCCTGCCACAATTCGATCAGGCCATGAAAGCCGACGTAATAGCGGGCGGTATCCGCCAGGTCGTAGCTGTAGTTGTAATAGGGGTAATTCAGGGCAAACAGCTGCCGGTAGTTGCTCAGGCAGGTATCCAGCGGGTTTCTGCGCAAGCAGACTATCCTGGCCTCCGGCAGTGCCGCGCGGATGAACCCGGCGCAGAGAAAATTCAGCGGCAGCTTGTCGATGAACCAGCCCTGTTGGGGAACCCGGTCTGCCAGCAGCGCGGCGTAGGACCGGCCCAGCTGAGCCATGCTCTTCTGCCCGGCCGTAGTCACGGTTTCCGGGTCCAGCACGCGATTGGTCCGGGTGCCCGCCAGTTTTTTCAACGCCCGGGGAAAGTCCTGCAGCTCGCCCAGGGAAAGGACCCCCGAGTGTGAGCCCAGGATACGTTCAACCAGGGTGGTGCCGGTTCGGGGCATGCCGACGATGAACAGTGGACGACTGGCAAGGGGTGTGGACGAGGCTTTTTCCGGAGGTGAGTGGGTAAACAGCTCCCTCACGGCGTTGAACAGGGCCAGGTCGTCGTCCACTGCGTAGTTGATCCCGGACCTGCGGCGCTGCTTGGCGGCGGCCAGGCAGGAAAATGCCCGGTCGTAGTCCTGGCGCTTCTCATATTCACGGGACAGGGCATGGGCCAGGTAAAGCAGATCGTCCGTGCTGTTGGTGTTCCTGTCGTGCAGTGCCTGCAGTGCATCGAGGCGGCCGGGATCGGTACGGTTCTTGTCCAGCTCGGATAGGGCCCAGTAGGCACGGCTGAAATCCGGCCGGTTGGCGATAGCCGCGGTATAGGCCTCGCGGGCCTGCTGATCCTGGCCCAGGAACTGCAGTGCCGAGCCCAGGTTGAACTGAAACTGGGGATTGTCCGGCTGTTTCTGTACCGCCTGCCGTAACAGGCCGGCGGCCTTGTCATGGTAGCCCAGGCGCGTAAACACCACGCCCAGGGTGTCCAGCACGATGGCCTGTTGCGGCTGCGTGCTGATCGCCCGCTCTGCCGCGTCCCGTGCCTGGGGAAACTGGTTCAGCAGGCTGTGCAGCCTGGCCTTCTGGCTGAGATACTCCGGATGAGCGGGCACCAGCTGCAGCGCCCGGTCCACGAACTGCAGGGCGTGACCGGGCTGACCGCCGGCTTCGGCGACAATGCTCATGAAAAACCAGGCGTCAGCCTGATCTTTGTCGATTGCCAGAATCTGCCTGCAGAGCTGTTGCAGCTCCCGGTACGCTCCGGCATTCAGGGCGAGGGTGGCGCGTTGCAGCAGGGCGTCAAGTTGCGTGGTGGATGCACTCATTTACCCGTTCCGGCTCCCGGACAACTTGTTATTTTCCCAGTTTGAATTGTTGCAATTTGAATCGTTGTAAAAAGGTGCAGAGCGAAGGCGGTCAGCGGTGCTGAGGACGTTCGAGGCATGGATGCCGAGACCGAGCGCACAGGGATATGCATTTGCGATCCTCGGCACCGATGCCCGCCCCCGCCCCAGGACTGCCATGACAGGACGGATCAGGTCGCCCTCATGGAGTGTGGTTCGCACTTGCCGGGTCAGAACTCGTAGTTGACCCGGAAGCCGAAGGTGCGGGGTGTGCCCACATACTGCGCGTAGGATCTCAATGTGAAGCCGGCAATATCGTTACCGGGGCCGGTTCTCTCATTTTGCAGAAATCGCCGCGTGTTGCGGGTTCCGGTTATATAGTACTCATCCCACAGGTTGTCCACGTAGGCCTGCAGTGTCCAGGCATCCTGGCGCAGGGTGGCAGACAGGTGGTGGACGTCATAGCTGGGGATGGCCTCGCCGCCGAAGTCGCCGGGTTCGTCACCGAAAAACGCGTCAACCAGCGGGTCTTCGTCACCGCCGACGACGTTAAAGACATCGCTGGAAAACACCAGGCCATAATTGACGGTAAGATCCCAGCCATTCAGTACCTGGGTGTCGTAGTTGATATTGAGCGAGCCCTGGTGTTCGGCATGGCCGGGCAGCCTGGCCCCGGCCAGGGCATCGAAAATATCCACCAGCTCCGGTGCCCGTTCGCTGAGTTCAGCCTTGGTATAGGCATAGGTCAGGGAGGCGGACCAGCTGGTATCGATTATCCACTGACCCTGGAACTCGAATCCCTTGGTCTCCGCGCCACTGCCGTTACCGGTGATGGGCAGGCTGCCGAACTGGGTAGTGGTGGCGACCTGCAGGTCTTCCCAGTGAATCAGGTAAATGGCGGCGCTGGCGGACAGGTTGTCGGTAATAAGGCCCTTGTAGCCGATTTCGTAGTTGTCGATGGTATCCGGGTCGATAAAAATTTCGTTGGGCAGGGCACACAGCTGCTGTTGCCCGCTGTTGATCTGCTCGTCGGTACATTCCGGCACCGCGTTCAGGCCGCCGTTGCGGTAACCCTGGGAGTAGGTCAGGTAAAACAGGTCGTCCACGGTGGCATTCCAGGCAAAGTTGACCTTGGCCAGTTCGCCGTCGTCGGTGCCTTCGTTGGCGCCCAGGTCGACACACTGGGGATCGCCCCCGAATACCTTATTCGCGAAGGCCAGCGGACCACCGGCGGCGGCAACACTGCAGAAGTCCGTCGGGGCGCCGCCGAACAGGGTTTCGCCCAGAGGAAGCCCGAAACCGCCCTGGATGTCGGTTTCAAACTCGTAGTCCCGGTAGCCGAGGGTGACGGTAAAATCATCGGTCAGGTCGAAGGAAACTTCGGCATAAAGCGCGGTTTCCTCGAGATTCTGGTCAGAAAGTTCAACGTACTCGTCGTTGGCCGGGCGCAAGGCGAAAGTACCGAAATTGTCAAACGCCCAGGCGTCGAAACCGGGAGTGAACTCTTCACTGGTGGCTATCCGGTTGGCGTCGTCATGGAAGTAGCCCACGACCCAGGAAAGTGGTCCGCCGTAGGTTGAAACCAGGCGTATTTCGGTGGTTTCCGCCTTCTGTTCCGCCACCTCCCGGGTAAAGGCGGAGAAGGAGGGGAAGAATTCGTAGCCGTATTCGAAATCCAGCAGCAGGTCGGTCTGATCCCGCTGACCCAGTTCTTCATACTCGGCCTCGCCGTAAACCAGGGTGGCCTCGGCAAAACCCAGGTCCACCCTGGCATCAAAGCTGATCAGTTCATTGGTGAAGTTGAAGGGTTCCTCATAACGGTAACCGGATTCGTAGCGTCCCGTGTCAAAGGCCAGCCGATGGTTGACCTGGCGGCCGCCGGCCTCGGTTTCCTGCTCGTAGTACCAGAGGTTGGCATCCAGCCAGTCCGTGGGCGTCCAGTGCAGGTTGACCCGCAGGGAGTCGGTCAGTTCGTCGTTGGCGTCTTCCACGCGGCGCAGGTTGGCGGACACGGCGGCGGAATCGCTGCGATCCGGTTCCGGGTTGGAGACGCCGCCTTCACGGACGACGTAGTTGTAATCGATGAACCCCGGGTCGTCCCGGCGATCGGCATTGATTCTCACCGCCAGGACGTCTTCCACCAGCGGCACGTTGAAGGTGACACCGTAGTCGAAGCCGAAATCGTCTGCTTCCCCGTTCAGGTAGGAGTTGCCCCGCAGGCTGACGGTGAACCCGTCATCGGTATTGGCCACCCGGGGAATGTAGCGGATAGCACCTCCCATGGTGCCCTGGCCGTAAAGTGTACCCTGGGGGCCGATAAGTACTTCCACCCGTTCCAGATCGACGGGATTGACGTCAACTGCCAGGGGCAGGTCACCGAAATAGGTGGCTACGGTGCTGCTGTCGAAGCCCGGTCCCAGTTGCGTGGTATTCAGACCCCGGACCAGGATGTCAGGCACCGGATTTCTCGGACCCCGGTCAACAACGGTCAGGCCAGGCACGTAATAGGCAATCTTGCTTATGCCGTCGAGACGAAGATCCTGGATCTGCTCACCACCCACGGCGGAAATGTTCAGCGGAATGTCCTGGACATTGGCTTCACGTCGGGAAGCGGTGACGATAATGGTCTCGAACAATGGCTCCTGGGCAACCGCCTGGTGACTGACCAGGCCGATTATCGGCAGCGAGCTGTAGGATATGGCACGTGCCAGCCTGGATTTGCGAAATTGATCGGGCATGGTGTTCTCCCCCTTGTGAGAGTCATGTCTATTTTCGTTGTTCTTGTCTGCAGCCACTGATATTGATTCTGTTTCAGGCAGAACGCCAACGCCATGTCAGGCACTGGTCCGACGTACTGTCCGCTAGGCGTTGCCTGACAGCTCACCAGTCTGGCTGTTTGTCCGGTTGTCTGTTTGAGGAACCTTTGACGGCTTATGGAAGCCGGAGTCTTTAACGCCAGGCTGTGACTGCTGCCCTGTATTGCCTGCCACCGCAACCCTTTCGAATCTGCCGATAACTGTATCGCCAGGTCGACGAAATAGCAACGCAAGTAGCCGATAATTGTCACTTTTTCTGCAGGATACCGGCGTTTTACCACAGCCACGGGTTTCTCGGAAGGTGCCGGTTTATGTGCTATAAACGCCACTGGTCAAACCGGGTGAATTCTGGAAACTTCGATGCATATTCATATTCTTGGAATCTGTGGCACTTTCATGGGCAGCCTGGCGGTGCTGGCAAGAGACCTGGGTCACCAGGTGAGCGGTAGCGACGCCAACGTTTATCCGCCGATGAGCACGCAACTGGAGTCCCAGGGCATCAGCCTCTGCCAGGGTTACGATCCCGGAAATCTTCAGCCCCCACCGGACCTGGTGGTCGTGGGCAACGCCATGGCACGGGGCAATCCGGTGGTGGAATACGTGCTGGATAACAACCTGCCTTACTGTTCGGGCCCGGAATTCCTCGCCCGCTTCGTGCTGCAGGATCGCTGGGTGCTGGGCGTGGCCGGCACCCATGGCAAGACCACGACCAGCTCGATGCTGGCCTGGATACTGGACTACGCCGGCTTGAATCCGGGGTATCTGATTGGCGGTGTTGCCAGTAATTTTTCCGCTTCGGCCTCCCTGGGTGAATCACCCTTTTTTGTCGTGGAGGCCGATGAGTACGACACTGCATTTTTTGATAAGCGTTCCAAATTTATTCATTACGCACCCCGTACCGCGATTCTGAACAACCTGGAATTCGATCACGGCGATATATTCGAGGATCTCGAGGCGATCAAGAAGCAGTTTCATCACCTGGTGAGAACGATTCCTGCCAATGGTCTGATCCTGTATACGCGAGGAGAGCGCCATATCGAAGCTGTCCTGGAAATGGGTTGCTGGACGCCGGTTCAGCAGCTGGGAGTGGACACGCCGCGTGACGATTGTGAAGCCCAGGCCAGGACCGATACGCTGTTCTGGAACGCCAGACTGCTTAACGCGAGTGGCAGCCGCTTCGAAATTGAAAAGTACAGCTGGTCGGATTCCGGCTGTGCCGTCACGGCTGTGCCCGTGGAGTGGACCCTGTCGGGCCTGCACAATGTCCGCAACGGCCTGGCCGCCGTTGCCGCGGCCCACCACGCCGGCGTTGCCCTGGATTCGACGGCAGAGGCGCTGAGTCGGTTTGCCGGCGTCAAACGGCGCCTGGAGCTGCGGGGCACCGTTCGCGGCATCAGCGTCTACGACGACTTTGCCCACCATCCCACGGCCATTGCCACCACCCTGGAAGGCGTGGCTGCCCGGCTGGGTGAACAGCCGCACCAGGAGTCGGGCGGCCGGCTTATTGCGGTTATCGAGCCTCGTTCCAATACCATGCGCATGGGAATTCACCAGGCTCAACTGGCCCGGGCCACTGAGGCCGCAACCCTGACGCTGTGGAAGCGGCCGGAGGATGCCGGCCTGGACCTTGACGGGATTATCGCTGACAGTAACGGAACCGCCCGGGCTTTCGATTCGGTGTCGGACATAGTCCGGTTCCTGGTGGACTACTCCGACGCTGGAGACCACGTGGTGATCATGAGCAACGGGGGTTTCGAGGGAATCCATCAACAGCTGCTGGAGGCACTGGCCGGCCGGGAGCCACGCGCCTGATCATCGACAGGTTCGCGGGGTTACCCGGAAGATCCACTGGTGTCACGGAAAACGGTTCCGCAACAAACCGCGGGCACTCCGGGAACGTAACTGGACGGTAACAAGGAAACACGGTAACAAGGAAAGCACAGCACAAGGACTGACAGACAATGGCAGAAATAGAGGAGATACCGCTTTTTCCGCTGCGCACGGTACTGTTTCCACGGGGTAAACTCGCCCTGCAGATATTCGAAAAGCGCTATCTGGACCTGGTTTCAAGCTCACTGAAAAACCAGACCGGCTTCGGCATTACCCTGCTTAAGGAAGGGCAGGCCGAGGTTGAACCGGGAGTGCTGCAGCAGCTGCACACGGTTGGGACCCTGGCATATATTGTCGACTGGGATCAACTGGACAACGGGCTGCTGGGTATCACCGTGGAGGGAGACTGCAAGTTTGCCATACAGGATTACTGGCAGACCGACAGCGGGCTGTACATGGCCCGCGTTTCCTACAGCGAGCAGGATATGCCCCGGAGTCGGAAAATACCGGTTGGCGAGGAGTTGTCCGGGTTGACCGAGCTGCTGCACGTGCTGGAAGAACATCCGGTGATCCAGCAACTGGAGCTGGATATCGATTACCAGAATTTACGGGATCTCGGCTGGCGGCTCAGCGAATTGATCCCCGCGGCGCTGGAGATCAAACAGGAACTGCTGGAACTCGACGATCCCTTCGAGCGGATTCGCCTGGTGGAACGGTCCATTCAGCATTTGATCGGAGACTAGCAGTCCGTAGAATAGGGCAGGTAATCCATACAACGGGGAAGGAGATACCATGCCGGAAGTCTGGACAGATCCATCGTCCTACACCACGGAGCAGTGGCTGGCAGTGTGCATCCTGGGATTCGTTCTGCTGGCTATCCTGGTGATGATTCACCGGCTTCTGACAATCCTGAACATGAGCCGCAAACCCACCTACCGGCCCAACTTCAGGCGTCTGCGCAAGGTGCATTCACCGCGGCCCGGGGAGAAGCAGGGTGGAGAAAATGCGACGGACCGCCAATCAACCGACACGGGAAGGGGGGTGGATGAATAGCGCCGCAAACAGTTACCGGTTCCGCCTGTCGCCGGCCCTGCTGGTGGGCCTGGTGCTGTTTCCCCTGACTGTCGCCGATGCCATCATCATCCGCCACGACAAGAGTTATGTCAGCTACCAGGCCAGAGAGGATCAGTTTCCCGCGGTGTTTTACCTGGAGCGGCAGGGCGGTCGGAAGGTCTGTGTTGCCACGCTGATTGATCCACAGTGGGCCCTGACCGCGGCCCATTGTGCCACGGAGACCGGCCTGGCGGAGTCGCTGCAGCGCAAGCAGCCCTTCCGGGTGCGCCTGGCGGGCAGGGCACGGCTGATCGATGGCCTGGTAATCCACCCGGACTATGTGCCTGGCGCGTCGACGGAAGTGGACATGGCCCTGCTGCGGTTTGATCAACCGGTTACCTTTCCGGTGCCAATACCGCTCCACACCGAAGGCGACGAGAATGGCCGTATCGTCAGCCTGCTGGGCTGGGGGTTTTTCGGTATTGGAACGACAGGACGTCAATACGACGACGGTAAATTCCGCCACGCACGCAATCGCATCACACGTGCCGGTCGCAGGCTGCACCTGGTCTTCGACGATCCGCGCCAGTCCGGTTCCCGATCACTTGCCCTGGAGGGCATGCCGGGCCTGGGCGACAGCGGCGGACCGGCATTGTTACGGAACGAGGCGGGCTGGACCCTGGCGGGAGTCGCCGTGGGCGAGCTGATGGCTGCCGGTTTCGACGAGGAAACCCAGGGCAGCTACGGCGCCGTGGCCGTCTACGAGAGAGTCTCACGACACATTCCGTGGATAAGGCGTACAATAACAGGCAACAGCGGCGTGCCCGGGAGTTGACCGGGCTAATGCAATCGGCTTGACCGGTTCATGCAATTCCGCCCGACAAGATGGCAGGCCGGCTCAGCCGTCTGTCCAGGGGCTCGAGTCCTGAGATTGCCCGGTCACGGCAGGGCAGTTGAACTGTCCAAGGAGCAAACATGAGAAAAGTTGTGCTGGGTCTGGTCGTCCTGGTGGTCATCGCCGTGGGCGTGGTTGTTTTCGCCTTCGATGCCATTGTCAAGAACGGCATCGAATCCACCGGATCGCGGGTCCTTCAGGCCGATGTCACCGTGGATTCGGTGGGCATATCCCCGGTCAGTGGCAGCGGGGGAATCCAGCTGCTCCGCATCGGCAATCCTGAAGGATTCAATGAACCCTATGCCATGGAACTGGGTGGCCTGGATGTCGGTGTGGACGTCGGCTCGGTGTTTTCCGACGTCATTGTGATCGATCGCATTATTATCGACAGCCCGGTAATCACCTATGAAACCCGACTGACCAGCGACAACATCCGCACCCTGCTGGCCAATCTTGGCGGTGGCTCCACCGGCCAGGCTCCGCAGGAAGAGACCGGGGGTAGCGGCAAGCGGGTGATTATCCGTGATTTCCGCATGCTGGGGCCGCGGGTTAACGTGGCCTCGGCCCTGGGTTCCGCGGAAGTGGTTATTCCCGACCTGCAGCTGCAGAATATCGGCGAGGAGAATGCCGCGGTGACCGTCGCGGAGGCGGGCAGGCAGATACTCACCGCCCTCAACCGGCAGCTGATCCAGGCCGACCTGCCCACGGTTGAAATGTTGCGGGAACGGGTGGACGAAGAGGTTCAGGAACTGCGGGACCGTGCCGGACAGCAGGTGGAGGAACTGGAAGAGCAGGTCGAGGAGGAAGTCGAGAATCTTCGCGACCGGGTTCGCAGTCTGCTCTGATCCGCTTCGTCCCCGGCCCCTCGGCAGTTGCATCCTGACCCGGCGTCAGCTGCCAGTGTCGGCCGGGGCCGGGCAGCGGTCTTCCGGGCCGGGCAACAGCCGGTTGATTTTACCGGTAATCCGATAGGCAATGAGTCCCGTCCATTCCCGTACCGCGTCCTGCAGACCACCGAGGTGGTTCAGAAAGTCCAGCTCGAACCAGGAACCTCCAGTGTCCAGGGTCAGGTAATCCACCGGGTAGGGGCGAAGCTTCCAGCCCTGGCGACAGAATGCACCCATGGCCCTGGGCATGTGTGTCGCCGATGTCACCAGCAGCCAGTTGTCCGGCCGGTCCGGTTTCACCAGGGCGGTGGTCGACCGGGCATTTTCGAAGGTGTTACGGGAATCCCGCTCGAACACAACCCGGTCAGTCGGCAAGCCAAGCTCCGCGAAAAGCTCCGCGGCCATATCGGCTTCCCTGACCTCCTGAAAACCCGGAATCCCGCTGCCTCCGCTGAATACCAGTCGCGCCTGGGGATAGCGCCGGGCCAGTACCAGCAGGGCCAGGATTCGCTCGCCACTGCCGGTCAGGTGGACCTGTCCGCGGCTTGCCGAGATTTCCAGGTCGAAACTGCCGCCGAGCACGATAATCCCCTCCGGCTGTGCCAGTGGCTCCGAAGGCCCGGGAAAGCGCTGTTCCAGTGGCACGAGCAACCATCGGTGAACGGGCAGGGAAGTGATCAGCAGGACAACGCAGGCACAGATCGCCAACAGGCTCCGGCTGAGTTGTTGCCACCGGGCAATTCCCGCCAGCCAGGCAAAAAGGATCAGCCAGACCAGCAGGCTGGAGGGGGAAAACAGCAACCAGAACAGCTTGGAAGCGAGGAAAAACAGGGTATCCACGTTGGCGTTCGACGTTCGACCTTGAATTGATCAGAGGGTCCCTAGGGTATACGGGTGCTTTCGGCAGGTAAAGTTTGCTAACATGACCCGCTTCCCGGAATTACAGTGGCAGGGGCGGACATCGCCTGTTCAGCCATGCTGGAACTGACCGTTCAGGATCGGTTCAGCGGGCCGGGAGGCAACGCCGAATTGCCGTTCCGGGCCATTCAGGACCCCCATACAGAACAACGAGGAGTTAACGTAATGACGATTGCAGTTGGTGACAAGATCCCGTCAGGCAATTTCAAGGTTATGGGCAAAGACGGCCCCGAAGACTTATCCACCGACGCGGTTTTTGCCGGCAAGAAGGTAGTATTATTTGCGGTACCTGGCGCCTTTACGCCGGGCTGCAGTATGACTCACCTGCCGGGCTACGTCGTGAATGCCGACAAAATCAAGGCCAGGGGCGTGGACACGATAGCCTGTATGGCCGTAAACGATGCTTTTGTCATGAGCTCCTGGGGAAAGGACCAGAATGCCGATGAAATTCTGATGCTGGCCGATGGCAATGGCGAGTTCACCAGGTCCATAGGCATGGAGATGGATGCCAGCGGATTTGGCATGGGTACCCGCTGCAAGCGCCTGGCGATGATCGTGGAAGACGGCAAGGTGACCCATCTGGCTGTCGAGCCTCCCGGTGGCATCGTGGAAAGTGCCGCCGAGGCTATCCTGGAAAAACTCTGACCTGACCGTCATCTTTCCGGGCTTTCTGCCACACTGCCCGACCGCCGCGCCAGATCCCGGCCGCTGTGCTGGCGACGGCGGTGGTCGCCGGCCCGGGATCTTGCGTGGCTCTCACTTCCGGCATGCAGGTATCGTGACCCTGGTCACGGGAAATGGCCGGTATGCTTCCATTCAGCCCTCCTGTTCTATTACTATCTCCAGGGAACCTCTGATTAAGTATGGAAATACTCTGGCTTCCATAACCAGGCAGAGGCTCCTGACTGAATGACCATCAGGTACAGAGCCCTGTTCCTTCGAATAATGCTTGCCGGTCCCTGGAAGGACTGAGGTACCAGCTTTCAACCATGTTTGTAGCGGGATTGATGCAAAAAATTCATGAACTGGACAACCCGGTGACCGATCAACCCTGTGAATGTCCGGCAGGCGATGAAAACTGTCCCCATTTCCGGGAGTTACGGCGGTTACGCGAAGAAAATCAGGAGCTTGCCGCCCTGGTGCGCACCGACGAGTTGACCGGACTGTTTAATTTCCGCTACTTCATGCAGGCCGTGGAGCTGGAAATGGAACGTTCCCGTCGCTCAGATCAGCCGACGACCCTGATCATGCTGGACATCGATCATTTCAAGGAAGTGAACGATAAACACGGGCATGAAGTGGGTAATCGAACGCTCGCCCATGTTGCCAAGGTCCTGCGCAACGCTATTCGTCGTCTCGATATCCCGTGTCGATACGGGGGCGAGGAGTTTGCGCTGATTCTCCCCGACACGCCACTGAGTGCCGGCGTGCTGTTTGCCAGTCGTCTTCGGCACCTGATTGAGAATGCCAGCATCGATATCGGCGGTGTGCGAATAAGGCTTACAGCCAGTTTTGGTGTGGATGTATACCGGAAGGAGGACAGCTGTACCGCCAGGGAATTTGTCGAACGGGCCGACAGCCTGCTCTATGCGGCGAAAAGCAGTGGTCGTAACAAGGTGCGTCACCCGGAGTTCGACATAAACAGCGAGTAGTCACCGACTGGCTCGCCATTGATGCCCAGGCGTCAGTCTTCAAGCGAATCGATTTCCCTTGCCAGGTGATGCAGAATCACGGCCGTTGCACCCCACACGCGAAAGTCCCGGTAAAACAGCTCCAGTATTTTACGCGGCTGACCCTGGTACTCCATGGATGACTCCTGGTAGGAGGCGGGATCCATCAGCAGGTTGGTGGGGGCGGTAAAGATTTCGTGAACTTCCACGGGACAGGCCCGGAGTGGAGGTTCCGGATCCACCAGGCCGATTACCGGAGTTACTTCGAACCCCGAAGGCAGAAGAATTTTACCCAGCTGTCCCATGATCTGCACGGCCTGCTGGTCCAGGCCAATTTCTTCCTCTGCTTCACGCAGGGCGGTCATGATATCGTCTGCGTCCTCCAGTTCCCGTGTCCCCCCGGGCAGGCTGACCTGTCCAGCATGGCTGGACAGATTGGGTGAACGAACGGTTAATATAATCTGGCTGAAAGCTTCCCTGGAGGGTTTTACAATGGGCACCAGCACCGCCGCCTGGCGAAACGAGCCGCTGGCATGTCGGGTGATTTCGTCAACTTTACTGTCGGGATGCGGAATTCTCTCGCGTCGGGCCGGACCCTCGTCGGCAAAATAACGAATCAGGTTTTTCAGCCGCGGTTCGTTGACCAGTAGTGAATCGTCCAGCATTTCAGACTCCCTGAACAAAAGTGCCGGCGTTAGCCGGCACCTCGAAGTCACCCGGACTTGCCGGTTACAACATGTTCCAGGTGACCGACAGAAAGGCCCGCAGGGGTTGGCCGATGAAATACCGATCGCCCTGGAACGTGGTCCAGTCGGCGCGTTCGGCATATTCCTCGTCAGTCACGTTCAGCACCCTCAGGGACACGTTCAGGTCTTCATTCACCGACCAGTTGGTGCGCAGGTTGAAGACATTATGGCCGTCGTATTCGGCGGTATTTTCCGGATTGGTGTAATACTCGCCCATGTCGACCCATTCCAGTTCCGTGGACAGGGCGGGCGTGATCTGCCAGCTCAGGCGAAAGTTACCGAAATTCTTCGGTGCCGTGTCCACGTCGTTGCCCTCGACAATGGCGCCGATGGCATTGTCCTTCTCATAGGTATGGCGGGCGATGTTGTAGGTGCCGGCCAGGGTCAGGACATCCGTCAGCGCGACGGCGCCGCTCAGTTCCACACCGCGGTGCTCGGTTTCGTTGCCGATCACCTTGGCGCGGGAGCTGTCGGTACCAATCTCGTTTTCCTTGTACATGTAGAAGCCGGTCACCGAGTATTCCCAGCCGTTGCCGAACCCTTCAAAGGCGAGCTCGTAGCTGTCCAGTTCGACGGAATCCAGGTCGGCCACGGTCTGTGATCCCTGCAGGCGATACAGTTCCGTTGCCTGTGGCGCGCGGAATCCGCGTTGCACCCTGGCCTGGACGTTGTGCTGATCGTTGAACCGGTAGCGGACGCCGAATTTCGGTGACAGGTTGTCGAAGTCGTCGTCACGATCAGACGGCCTGCTGTAGCGGCAGCCGCCGAAACCACAGGCTTCGCCATTGTCCTTGGTTCGGCCGTCCAGCATCAGGTTGTCGTACTCGTAGTCCATCTGTTCCCAGCGAAGTCCCAGGGAAACATCCCAGCTTTCGTTGAGGTAGTACTGGTAGTGGACGAACGGCGCAAACTGGAATGCTTCGACCTCGTAATCGTAGTGTGCCCCCTGGGGGATGGTATTGCGCAGGAATGCAGACCCTTCGGTTGCGTTCTCCTGGAACTGGAACAGGTTGCCGTCGGTGGTTTCCATGTCCAGGCCCACCGCCATGTACGCGTTGTCGCTGAAATCCTTGTAGGTGGCGAACTGCATGCCAAGGCTGCGATGTTCGCTGTCCTCGGTTGGCTGCCCGGGCAGGAAATGCTGGATGAAGTTAAGATTCACCTCGCGAAAATAGGGCGTGAAGACCACTTCCCAGTCGTTGTCGAACTCCTTGCTGACCCGGGTCCAGACGCGAAACGACTCGTTGTCCCGATAAGCCTCGGGGTTGGGGTTGGTCTCCCGCAGCGAACTGTTCTTGTAGGCTTCCGGGCCCTCGACGTAACCACCGGTTTCCTGGTTAAGATTGGTCCGGGTGAAGCCGCCGTCCAGCAGGTAGCCGCCGTCGGTCTGGTACTGGTAGCGCCAGCTCAGTTTCTGCTGATCAACGCCGCTTTCATCCTGCCAGCCCTCGGCATTCTGCCCGGTAACCAGGAAGATGTGCTTGAAATTGCCATAGTCGAAGCCTGCCTGGGCACCGCCACGGTAGGAGCCCCAGGGACCGGCCTCAAGGGTAAGCTCCAGCTTCTCTTCCGGTTCCGGGAGGACGATATTGATCATGCCGTGCAGCGCATTGGAACCGTAAAACGCGCTGCCTGGCCCGCGGATGACCTCAATGCGTTCGGCGTTTTCGGTGTTGGCATCGAACATTTCGTTGACGTTGCAGAAACCGGCAGCACGCAGGGGAATTCCCTGTTCGGCGGTCAGAAACGAACCGCAGGCTCCCGGTCCCGTCAGTACCGGTGAACGAATCGCGATCAGGCTTTCCTGGCCGTTGTTGCGGCTTATATTGACGCCCGGCAGGCGATTCAGCGACTCCTGGAAATGGGTATGCGCGATCCGACGCAGTTCTTCTTCACTGAGCACGGCAACACTGGCATTGATGTCCCCCAGGGACTCGGCGCGGCGAGTCGTGGAAGTCACGATAATCTCATCCAGTGTTTCAACGCCCGGCTGCGCGCCGGCGGAATGGGCCATCAACGCGGTTGCTGCCGCGATGCCGCTAACGAGTAATTTACGAACCATTTTTCTCTCCCGATTTACTGTACTGCTGTCAAATTCCGCGGTGTGTCGATTTACCGGGCCGGGCATCAACGGCTGGTTGACCAGGCTCAGGGATGTACACCGGGTATCCGGCTGCTTGCAGCTGTGTTTTGCGTCCTTGTCAGAGGATCTGACCGCGGATAAACCCCTGTATTTTCCGGCTGAATTCAAAAGCGCCCAACTATAACACAGCCCTTGGCAGTTTTCCGTAGCCCGCGGCAAGGGATATCGTGATTACTGCCCGGCCTGCGGCGTACTATGGCATCGCTGTCGTGCCTGCCGGGGGTTTGTGCCTTTGCCGGCGTAGAAGCCCTGGTCGCGGCAGGCTGCAGGCTCGCGCAGGATCCGCAAAGTCGTCACCGGAGGTTTCCCGGCAACTGGTTACAACGTAAACTAGCCCGCGCAGTGACAAGGGAACCGTGTCAGTCCGCCATGGGCAGAATGATGTCAACAGGTGATGGCGCAGTCTCCGACGAACCGACTCAGCGGCCGCTAACAGCAGCGCGCCGCTAGCAGTGAGCTTTCAGGGGGAGAACTTGATCAGGACCCGCGTGACAGAAATGCTCGGGATCACGCATCCCGTGATACAGGGCGGCATGCAATGGGTGGGTCGTGCCGAGATGACCTCGGCGGTGGCCAACGCCGGTGGCCTGGGCATTCTTACGGCGCTGACCCAGCCCACACCGGAAGACCTGCACCGGGAGATAGAGCGCTGCAGGCAGATGACGGACAGACCATTCGGTGTAAATCTGACCATTCTGCCAACCATCAAGCCGGTTCCCTACGACGAATACCTGGCGGCCATCATCGATTCCGGCATTAAAATCGTGGAAACCGCGGGACGAAACCCCCAGCCGTTTCTGCCGGCGATGAAAGAAGCGGGGATAACGGTAATCCACAAATGCACGTCGATACGGCACTCGCTGAAGGCGGAAAGCATCGGCTGTGACCTGGTCAGTGTCGACGGTTTCGAGTGCGCCGGGCATCCCGGCGAAGACGACGTTACCAACTTTATCCTGCTCCCGCTGGCTGCCCGCCGCCTGAAAATTCCGTTTATCGCATCAGGGGGATTCGCCGACGGTCGTGGTCTGGCCGCGGCGCTGGCACTGGGAGCCGACGGCATTAACATGGGCACCCGGTTCATGGTGACCCGGGAAGCGCCAATTCATGAAAAGGTCAAGCAGGCGATGGTGGATGCGTCCGAACTGGACACAGCGCTACTGTATCGATCGTTACGGAATACGGCCAGGGTTTTTAACAACAGCATCGCCAGGAAGGTGCTGGAAATCGAAGCCGGGGAAGGGCCGACGGATTTCGATGCAATAGCACCATTGGTGAAAGGAACGCGGGGCAGGGAGCTGCTGGAACTGGGGGACCTGGAAAACGGTGTCTGGTCAGCCGGTATGGTGATCGGGCTGATTGATGATATCCCGTCCTGCCGGGAGCTGGTGGAGCGCATCGTCAGCGAAGCCGAAGCCATTATTACCGACCGGTTGGACGGGTTGCTGACTGACTGAGATCCCTGGGAGACGACGATGCAGGTGAAAGACAAGGTGGTAGTAGTGACCGGTGGAGCCAGTGGTATCGGCAGGGCTCTTTGCCAGCGCTTTGCCGCGGAAGGTGCGCGGGCGGTGATTGTTGCCGATGTCAATGCCGAGGGCGCCGGCCGCGTGGCCTCCGCTATCGCCCGGCAGACACTAAGCCGTCCGGTGACCACCGATGTGGGCCGGGAAGAACAGGTCAGGGAACTGGTGGCCGGTGTCCTGGATGAATTTGGTGCCGTGGACCTGATGTGTTCCAATGCCGGTATTTTCACTCCCGGCGGGGAGGAGGTGGCCACCGATGCCTGGCAGAAAATCTGGGATATCAACGTCATGGCTCACGTCTTCGCGGCCAGGGCGGTGTTACCGTCGATGCTGCAGCGGGGCGAGGGATATCTGCTGAATACGGCATCCGCCGCCGGGTTGCTGAGCCAGATAGGTTCAGCGCCCTATGCAGTGACCAAGCACGCCGCCGTGGGATTCGCCGAATGGCTGGCCATTACCTATGGCGACCGGGGCATCAAGGTGTCCGTCCTGTGTCCCCAGGCGGTTCGCACCGAAATGACCGCCAATACCCGCAACGGGGGCGTGGCGGGGGTCGACGGTATGCTGGAGCCGGAACAGCTGGTGGATACGGTCATCGAGACCCTGGCCAGGGAACAGTTCCTGGTCCTGCCACACCCTGAAGTGCTTACTTATATGCAGCGCAAGACCTCGAACTATGATCGCTGGCTGTCCGGAATGCGTAAACTGCAGGCCCGATTCGGCTCTCTTTACGAGCAGTGACCGGACCCGCTTCCGGGCCTGGTCGTGCTGCGGGAAAGCCACGATAACTGCGTCAAAAATCGCGAAAAATCTGCTGACGTCCGGGAATCAGCCGACGGAAATACGCAATCACCAACGATCCGTGGTAACCTTCCTCATCGTCCGGGTGGGTTTCGTCAGAAGTGTTTTCCCCGTCAGTAATCGGAACTACTGGATTTCGCCGTCTCCCTATCAGGACCTCAACCAGGAAACCGCAATACCACTACAACAGGATTACAAAGGTAAAGATATGACATTGATGATAGGCAAACACAGCGTAGTGTCGATTCATTACACGCTGAAGGACGATGACGGCGAGGTAATGGACAGTTCCGAGGGCAAAGAACCCCTGGCGTATCTGCATGGCGAAAATAACCTTATCCCGGGACTGGAAAGCGAACTGCACGGCAAGAGCGTTGGCAGCAAGTTTGCCACTACCGTCGAGCCCAAGGATGCCTACGGCGAAACCAGCGATGAACTGGTGCAGACTATCAGCAAGGAAATGTTTCAGGGCGTGGATGACGTGCAGCCCGGCATGACTTTTGTAGCCCAGGGCGAAGGCGGCCAGCAGCGCCAGGTGCGGGTTGTGGATGTAAAAGGCGATGACGTTACCATCGATGCCAACCACCCCATGGCCGGCAAGACGCTGCATTTCGACGTCGAGGTAGTGGATGTCAGGGAAGCCACACCGCAGGAAATCGAGCATGGCCATGTCCATACCGGTGGCCACGACCACTGACCGGCGCAGCGATGCGCCATGAGCTCACAGGATCAGGGCAGCTACCAGGGGAAGCGACGATGAAGCGACAGCTGGCATCAGGCCTCTTTACCTTGCTTGCGGCATTTCTCATGGTGTCGACTCCGGTGACTGTCCTTGGCCAGGACAGGCTGACACTGGACGATGGCAGCACCATTCAATACTTTCTTGCGCTACCCGATGACGCTGACCGCAACGGGGGTTCCGGCGCCAGCCCGCTGGCCGTGTTCATGGGCGGTGGCTCGGGAAATGCGCCTATTTCCTATACCGTGTTCCGCTTCTATGCCCGGGAACTGGCCGCGCTGGGCTGGGCAGTTGCCGTGCCGATCTCACCGGATAACCGCTCGTTTCGCGGAGCAAACGGGGACCGGGTCAGACAGCTGATCGCATTTCTGCAGCAGCGGGATGACATCAGCACCGGGAAAACGCTGCTGGCCGGCATTTCGGCAGGCGGTATGTCCGCACTGGAGCTGGCCGGCAGATTTCCAGGGGAGACCCTGGGCGTTATGGCCGTGCCGGCCCTGGCCCGCGATGGCGCCTACCTGGAAAACCTGTCCGGTCTACCCATCTACCTGCGCATTGGCAGTGCGGACGAGTTGGGGTGGGGCGCCGAATTCGACGCCACGGTAGCGACGCTGGAACAGGCCGGAGCCATCCTGGATGCCGAACTGCTTTACGGTCAACCGCATATGTTCGGCCTGGACTGGGATCGCGTCGCCACCTGGCTGAACTCCCTGGAGCAATAACCGGCAGTTCATGTCCTAGTCGCGATAAGGTAGACATGATCCTCCGGCCACTGATCCAGCTCCAGGTGCTTGCACAGCAGGCCATGGTGCTGCAACACCTCCAGGTTGCCGGCGATGCCGATGGAGCTGTAGTGAAAGACGTCGCCATGCCAGGTGTCGTCATGTTCCCCGACAGCATCGCCAAACGTGTAGATCAGCACGCCCCCCTGCTTGAGCATCTGGCATAACCTGCCTACTACCGGTTCCTGCTGTTCCAGGGGCAGATGAAAAATACTGTCCCAGGCGACAATCAGCTCGAACCGTTCTGCCGTTTCGAAACTGCAGATATCGGCGACGAAAAAGTTTTCCTGGGGGTGATTCTCGATGGCCAGCTTGATCATCTCCACGGAGACATCGATGCCGGTAACGGCCAGTTCGTGCTGCTGCATCAGTCTCACCAGCCTGCCACCGGCACCGCAGCCCACATCGAGGGCCGCCCCACCGCGCTTGCAGAATTGCAGCGCCCGTTTGACCTGGGCCACCCCGTACCGGGAACCGGCATGCTGCTGGTGCCACCAGCTGGCGATTTTATCGTACCGGGTACCCAGGATCTTTGGCTTCATGGTGCGGTTTCCTGTTACAGGTGTTGATTGGCTGCTGCCCTACGGTTGCTCCGGTCGGTCTGCTGCCCTGGCCAGCAACCGGTCCAGGTGGTCGGCAAACAGTTTGCGATCCTTCTGGCCCAGGGCCGCGGGACCGCCGGTGTCGAAACCGCTGGAACGCATGGAATCCAGGAAATCACGCATATTCAGTCGCGCCTTTATGTTGCTGCGGGTCAACAGTTCGCCCCGCGGGCTCAGCACCAGAGCACCCTTGGCGATGACTTCCGCCGCCAGCGGAATATCGCTGGTAATTGCCAGGTCGCCGGCTGCTATCCGCAGTACGATTTCGTCATCGGCCTTGTCGAATCCGGCGCCAACCTGCAGGGCATTGATCAGGGTCGAAGGCGGCGTGCGCAGGGGCTGGTTGGCAACCAGGGTAAGGGGCGTTCCGGTGCGCTGGGCAGCGCGGAACAGAATTTCCCTGATAACCACCGGACAGGCGTCCGCATCAACCCAGATTTTCAAAATCGACCTGCCCCCGGCAATTGCCCGGCAACTGTAATTACGATTACCACGATGCACTCCAGCCAGATGCCGGAAACCAGTGTCCTGGCTGGATAATTCGCTGAAATGAGGTGAATTATCCGGCCAGGACACTAGCACGCACCCTGGTGCCTTGCCTACCCCGGATTGCCGGGTAAGAATTCGGGCCCCGTGAAAATAATTGGTTTGACCATCACAAATTTCTTTACAAGCGGGAAAAAAGCCATAAAATTCGCGCTCGCCAGTAGGGTTGAATCCTGGGTTCAGGTGCCTGCGATTCGCCTGAACATCAGTCCTGATGAGCAATTCAGGGATCTGGCGCCTTGTTCAACTGCCCATGGGAGGTTTTATGAAATGCACGAATTCATTTCTGCCTACGCCATGGTATGTGCAACGCGACCGGAGCAACCTGTCTACTGTCTGCGACCACATGCCGTAACCACTGCTGCCCGCTGGTTCTCGGGGACTTTCCCCGGTCGGGTGCTGTTCGCTGTCAAAACCAACCCCTGTTTCGTGGCCACGGTGGCTGCCGCCGGAATCCGGCATTTCGACGTGGCGTCTCTGGCCGAAATCGAACTGGTCCACGGCCGGGTTCCGGGCGCGCGTATGTCGTTCATGCACCCGGTGAAAAGTCGACTGGCGATACGCAGGGCCTACTTCGATTTCGGTATCCGGGATTTTTCCCTGGATTGTGCCGCTGAACTGCGGAAGATACTGGAAGAAACCGGTAATGCACCAGACCTCAACCTGTTTGTCCGGGTGGCCGTCAGCAATCGCCATTCCTGCCTGCAACTGGCGGGCAAATTCGGCATCACCGGAAAGCCGGCTGCCGACCTGTTGCTGCAAACCAGGCAGGTCGCCAGGAAACTGGGCATCTGCTTCCACGCCGGGTCACAGATCATGCGGACTGACGCCTACGTGGAAGCCATGGACCAGGTGGCCGTGCTGATTCGCCGGTCCGGGGTCATCATCGACTGCCTCGATGTCGGTGGTGGGTTTCCATCCATCTACCCGGATCTTGCTCCACCGCCGCTGATCGACTATGTCAATACGATCAACGAGCGATTCCAGCAGATGCCGGTGAGTGAGACCTGTGAGTTGTGGTGTGAGCCCGGTCGCGCGCTGGTGGCGGAAGGGGCGTCCCTGGTCGTCAGGGTGGAGATGCGCAAGGACCAGACACTGTATCTCAACGACGGAACCTATGGCGGCCTGTTCGATGCCGGACAGCCCGGATTTGTCTATCCGGTACAGAAACTGCAGTCTCCGGTTAACGCCTCACAGGACTCCCGTGAGTTCAGTTTTTACGGGCCGACCTGTGACAGCATGGACTACATGCCCGGGCCATTTCTGCTGCCGGCAGATGTTGACGAAGGAGACTACCTTGAGATCGGCGGCCTGGGAGCTTACAGCATGCAGTTTCGTACCGGTTTCAACGGCTTCGCCAGTTATTCGGTAACGAATGTTCTGGATGAGCCGGCACTGTCCCTTTACCGGTCCAATCAGGCAAGACCTTCGACAGTCAATCCGATGATCAATGGCGGTGCCCTGGAAAGCGGGCCGGCGCCGGGAGACACACAATGACACAAGCTCAACTCAAGCCACAGGCAGACCGCAAGGCAGAGCTGCTGGCAGACGAAGTGCAACATATCGATATAACTTCCTTCGATGCCCGGCCGATCATCGCGGCCATGGACAGGATGTCATTCACCTCCCGTGACCTGGCACGCGCGACGGAAATCTACAATGAGATGCTGGCAGACGAAAATTGCAGCATCATCCTTACCGTGGCCGGTTCCACGTCGGCGGGTGGGTGCATGAAGCTTTACGCGGACCTTATCGAATACAACATGGTGGATGCCATCGTGGCCACCGGTGCCACCGTGGTTGACATGGATTTTTTCGAAGCCCTGGGATTCAAGCATTACCAGGGCAGTCCTTTCGTCGACGATACTGACCTGCGTGACCTGTATATCGATCGTATCTATGACACCCTCATCGACGAAGAACAACTGCAGCGCTGCGATCACACCATTGCCGAGATTGCCGACAGCCTCGAGCCACGACCCTACTCATCCCGGGAGTTCATCAGGGAGATGGGTCGCTGGTGTGAGCAGCACGCAAACAAGCACGCCTCGCTGATCGAGACTGCCTATCGTTACGACGTACCGGTATTCTGCCCGGCATTCACTGATTCCAGCGCCGGATTCGGGCTGGTGCATCATCAGGTTAACTCGCCAGGGCGGCACCTGACCCTTGACTCCATTCGGGATTTTCGTGAACTGACGGATATCAAGATCGAGGCGGGTACGACGGGACTGTTGATGATAGGTGGCGGCGTGCCCAAGAACTTCGTGCAGGATACCGTGGTCTGTGCCGAGATACTGGGCCGGGAAGTGGACATGCACAAGTATGCCGTGCAGATTACTGTCGCCGATTCCCGGGATGGTGCCTGTTCCAGCTCGACGCTGAAAGAGGCCTGTTCCTGGGGCAAGGTGGATATTGCCAGGGAGCAGATGGTCTTTGCCGAAGCCACCAGCGTGCTGCCGTTACTGGCCAGCGACGCCTGGCATCGCGGTCACTGGAAATCCCGTAGTCGTCGGCAGTTCAGCAAGCTGTTCGATAGCTGAGGCCATGGAGTACCTGCACCCTGAACAGGCATTCCTGGGGCTGGATGCCGCGGATGCCGTCGCAGTCGGCCAGGCCCGGGCGGTGATCGTGCCTTTCGGGCTGGAAGCCACGGTTTCCTATGGCAGTGGGACGTCCCGCGGGCCGGCAGCTATCCTTGAAGCATCCCACCAGGTTGAACTGTTTGACGACGAATTCTGGCGCGAGGTGGTCCACGATTACGGCGTGGCGACACTGCAGGCGGAGCCCATTGCCACACCGGTGGCTGCGGCTCTCGATCAATTGGAAGGCACGGTGTCGGCATTGCTTGACGACGGCCGGTTTCCCCTGGTGCTGGGCGGCGAACACTCCCTGAGCGCCGGCGCTATCCGGCCTTTCGTCGACCGCTTCCCGGACCTGGCCGTGCTGCATTTTGACGCCCACGCGGATTTGCGCGATGGCTACGGTGGCGAGCATTTTTCCCATGCAGCGGCCCTGCGGCGCTGTCTCGACCTGCCGATCTCGACGCTGGTGTCGGTTGGCATCAGAAATATTTCAGCCGGTGAAATTCCCTTTCTTGAAGCCAATCGGGACCGCATTACCATTCACTGGGCGCGGGATCGCAAGCACTGGGATCCGCAAGCAATGGTCGCGCCACTGCGAGGTCGTCCCGTGTACCTGACTTTTGATCTTGACGGCTTTGACGCCAGCCTGATGGCGGCAACCGGAACGCCTGAGCCTGGCGGGTTTTTCTGGGATGACGCCATGGATATCATTCGATCGGCGGCCGGCGTGGCTACTTTCGTGGGTGCCGACGTCGTGGAACTGGCTCCCCGGAAGGAATTGCACGCCTGTGATTTCCTGGCAGCGAAACTCTGCTACAGGATTCTCAACTATGCACTGCACCGCCGATAAACCCGGTGATTCAGTATGTCAGGCAGCGTCATAGCCCAGGATGGATTTGATTTCCAGGAATTCCTCGAAACCTTCCAGGCCCCATTCCCGACCATTGCCGGACTTCTTGTAACCGCCGAACGGTGCATTGAAGTCCGGCCCGGCGCCGTTGATGTGGACCATGCCGGTGCGCAGCCGCTTGGCAATCTCCTGGGCGTGGACCGGTTCTCCTGATACATAACCGGACAGTCCATAATCGGTGTCGTTGGCAATGCTGACGGCATCTTCATCGTCGTCGTAGGGGATGATTGCCAGTACCGGACCAAAAATTTCTTCACGGGCAATGGTCATGTCGTTCGAGACATTGGCGAACACCGTCGGTTTGACATAGAACCCCCTGTTCAGGCCGTCGGGGCGGCCGGGACCACCGGCAACCAGTTCCGCGCCTTCATCGATTCCCCGCTGGATCAAACCCTGGATCCTGTTGAACTGGTTTTCATTGACCACCGGACCGATACGGGTAGTTTCGTCGTTGGGGTCACCTGCCGTGGTCTTCGCCGCCACTGACCTGGCCACTTCAATGGCCTCCGCCATGCGTGACCTGGGAACCAGCATGCGGGTAGGCGCATTGCAGGACTGGCCGCTGTTGTTGAAGCAGCTGATACAACCGCCTTTTACTGCCCTGGCAAAGTCCGCCACGTCGTCGAGGATGATGTTGGCCGATTTCCCCCCCAGTTCCTGGGTGACCCGCTTGATGGAATCCGCCGCGGCCCGGGCCACCTCGCGACCGGCTCTGGTGGAGCCGGTAAAGGACACGAGGTCGAATTCCGGGTGAGCGGAGATTGCCGCGCCAACGCCGGGTCCGTCACCGTTTACCAGGTTGTACACGCCGGCCGGGAGGCCGGCCTCGGCGATAATTTCAGTCAGCAGACAGGCGCTGACAGGTGCTTCCTCGCTGGGCTTGAGCACCATGGTGCAGCCGGCGGCTATGGCCGGGGCGACCTTGCAGGCGATCTGGTTAAGCGGCCAGTTCCAGGGCGTGATGAAACCGCATACGCCGGCCGGCTCCTTGACCACGTGAGTGGTGCCCCGTGCCTCTTCAAACCGGTAGTCCTTGAGAATAGCCATGGCGCTGGCGAAATGGGCCATGCCGGAGCCTACATGGGCAGTGCTGGCCAGGCTCATCGGCGCGCCCATTTCCCTGGAGATGGCGCTGGCCAGGTCGGCACTGCGCGCTTTCATGCCCCCGATAATTTTTTCAAGCACCGCCAGCCTTTCCTCCCGGCTTGACCGTGACCAGGCCGGAAAAGCAGCCCGGGCCGCTTTCGCCGCCATGTCGACATCTTCCGCCGTACCCATGGAAACCGTGGCGAACGCCTCTTCGGTAGCGGGATTGACAATCTCGCGGGTGTCCCGGCCTTCCGGAGTAACCCATTTGCCGTCGATATAAAAATTGTTGTATGACTGCATGCCATCGCTCCTCTACCAGATCGTAACAACCCTTGCCTGAATCCCGTCGCTCCGGCGCGGACGTACCCGGCTGCCGTGGGAAATTGCGGAATATTCAAAAAGGAGGCTAGTATAACCAGACGCCGAAGACAACCACGATCCACGGGGAACGGGTTGGGTTTCGATTGAATCAACAAGCTGGCAGAGGAACAGCCAGAGGAGTTACGAATGTTCAACTGGATACGTTCCGCCATCGGGAAACGACTGGCGAACTACCTGACCAAAACCCTGCCCGGTTACCAGAAATTTGATGTTGTACCGGCGGATACCGTGGCTTCCGTGATCCGCCCCGGGGATATTCTGCTGGTTGAGGGCAATACCAGGATCAGCATCGCGATCCAGTATCTGACACAGTCATCCTGGTCCCATGCCTGCCTGCATGTTGGTAGCGGCAATGATCAGCCCGATGATAACGTACTACTGGAAGCAGATCTGAAGAACGGGGTACACCTGGTACCCATTTCAAAGTACACGGAATTCAATATCAGGATCTGTCGCCCGGTCGGAGTGAGTGAAGAGGAAAACCGGCGGGTAATCGAATTCGCCCGCAGCAAGCTGGGTTACCAGTATGACCTGAAGAATATCTTCGACCTGGCGCGCTTTCTCATTCAGAGGCCCGCCGTGCCCAATCGCTATCGCCGCCATATGCTGGCCATTGGCAGTGGTGAGCCAACCCGGGCTATCTGTTCGACCTTGATAGCCCAGTCATTCCAGTTTATCGACTACCCCATTCTCCCGCGCAAGGGTGAGGAATTCGACGACGGTGAAGTACCGACATTTTACCGATCCCATTTTACCCACTACACGCCCAGGGACTTCGACGTGTCTCCGTACTTTCAGATCATCAAGCCCAGTATTGAAAAAGGATTTGACTACCGGACCCTGCAGTGGACTGTCCCGGCAATTGATTCCGGAAAGCCTGCTCAGCAGGAATAGTGCGGCCCGCCGAGAGGTGTTGTCTACCAGGTATTGAACGGCGCCAGCGACAGGCTGTGATTGCTGTACCGGGGATCGAAAGTCACCTCGGCCTCCACCCAGTCGGGCAGATCCAGTTCCCGGTTTTCTGAATCCAGTTCGATCTCGGCAATGATAAGCCCGCTGTTTTCACCGCCGAACACATCGATTTCCCAGGTCAGGTCATCCTGGGTGATGAGGAAGCGCTGTTTCTCTATGCGGGCCAGATGACAGACTTCTTCCAGCATCTCCAGGGCATCATCCATGGGAATGGGGTATTCGTACTCCCGGCGACTGAATCTGATCGCCGGAGTTTTTATCCCCATGTAAGCCTGGTCGCCGGCGACGCGGATTCGCACCGTGGTGCCGTTGGCCGTGGGCACATAGGCCTGCTGGATGGCAAGCCCGTTCGTCAAGGGTGGTAACCGGTCCAGCCGGATAAGAAACTTTCGTTCAATTTCGATCGCCATCGGTAATTCCAGCTACATTATCTGCATCAGCGTCATCATGGCCGCCTCGAACTGGGGATCGTTGGGCGCGGATTCGTTCAGCGGGTAGACTACCGGCTGTTCCGGGGAAAACCCCGTGGCTTCCAGCCTGATGCCGTCCACGGTTAAAGCAGGCGCGGGCAGATACAGCAGCGCGCCATCCTCGTTAACTGTCACCTGTCCCGCTTTACCGGCAGTTGCCTGGCCGACGCTGACAATTCGCTGCAGTTTGGCCAGTTGATAGGCAAACAACTCCATGCCACCCCGGGTACCGGAATTCTGCATCACCACGACGGCACGGTCGTAGTAGTCATCTGCCTGTGGTACCGGCTGCCGTGACTGCCACAGGTCGGCGTGCCCGCCATCGACCTGAAAGTAGCGACTGCGATTGGGAAAGAACACATCCAGGTGCTGCGCGTTGATGAATCCATAGCTGTCACGTACATCGACGATGAGACCGTCACAATGCGCCAGCGATGCCAGCAGCTGCCGGTAAGCCTGCAACCCGCCGGCGGTACGATCCAGTGACCACAGCCTGACATAACCGATCACCTTGTTACCGTTGCTGAACTGTTGGGCACTGTTCAGCGTGGCGGTTCGAAAGGCGTCGTAAAGATTCTCCCGGACAATTTCCAGGGTCGTGGTCTGGCGTTCACCGTTGCGTTGAAACTGAAGCTGTACTGTCCTGACAACGGTTGCAGTCACGGTGTTTCCCGCCGGTACCGTGAAGCTGTCCCGCGGATGAAACGGCTGGCCGTCCACCTCTATCAGCAGGTCACCGCGGCGCAGCCCTGCCTGGTGGGCCGGGTAGCCGTCCAGCACGGCGCTGATGCGAAATCCGTCCGCCACCGCCGTAGTAAGCAGCCCCGGGTGATAAATTGCCTGGCGTCGGCCGCTGGCAGCCTCGTGAAACGGCTGGAGCAGGGAATAAGCCTGGCTGGCAGGAGCGATAATCTGGGCGGCTTCGCTGTTTTCAGCAGCGGAAACCCAGCCCTGCAGCAGCAGGCCTGCCATGATCAACCAGGGTCTACCGGCAAAACGGCCAGACATTTTCAGTTCCTCAGGAAATAATGTCGACGGCTTTCAAGGCGGCCGGTCGCTGATAGTGGCTGTCTCTATAGGCAAGCAGGTCCGCATCGACATCGAACTTGAAGCGGTCCGCCCAGTTGATGGTGTGGGCCAGCAGAATGTCGGCGGCGGTGAAGGACTCGCCGACGATATACGGACGTCCGTCCAGGTAATGATGCAGGGCGCGCTGGGCCTTGGCGAACTCCCAGGTGGCTGTCTCCAGCATTTGGGGAATGCGTTGCTCTTCCGGTAATGCAAAGCGGTGTTTGCCATTGGTCCACAGCGGCTGCTCCAGGTCTGAAAGCACGAAAAAAAGTACCTGGTCGTAACGGGCCAGGAGCTCTTCATTGTGTGCCGGAATCAGCTTGCTGGCCGGTGCCTTACGGGCGATGTGATTCAGCATGGCGCCGCTTTCCGTAAGGGTCAGGCCACCATCGATCAGCGTGGGGACTTTACCCTGGGGGTTGAGAGCCAGGTACTCGGGGCTGCGGTTGCCATGGGGGCCTTCTTCGCTGCCGAAGTTGACCGGAATATATTCGTAGTCAAGGCCGGATTCCTCCAGCGCCCACAGGGCACGGAAAGACCGGGACTGGCTGAATCCATAGAGTTTCATGGTGGTGTTGCCTCCAGCGAATGACGGCGAAAGCATAACCCATTTGCCACCCGGGAATGTAGTGCCGGTTATCCCTGAACGGCAGGATCAGTGGAACGCTGAATGTCAGCCGGGTTGAACAAGTGCAGCGGTTACCGGGAAAGGCCGGACAGAATGGCCAGGCGATAAAAAACCGGTGCCGCGGCCAGGACGGAATTCCTGGCTGCGGCACCGGTTCGGGCCGGTGGTTTACACCGGCCGGGTCAGTTCATGCTGTTCCTGCCAATCAATCGATGGCGAAACAGTAGTAGTAGCCGTTGCCGCCAGTGGCCACCAGGTTGGCCTGGCTGCAGCCACGGGAGCCGTGGGCACTGTTCCAGGAATTGGGGTTGGCCCCGCCGCCCTGGCGATCGTGGTGACCGACCTGGGCGGTGCCCTGGCCGTCGGCATTGCTGGTCCAGTTGTTACAGGTGTGATTCTGGCCATCGTCGATAGTGCGACCATCGAGGGTTGAGCCGGTCAGGATATCGTGGCGATTCGGCGAATCACCGCGGCCATTGACGACGTCGCCGTTTTCGGTAAGCGAGGTCTGCTTGCCGAGATTCATCCGCTCACTGTGCAGCTGGTTGAGGTTCTCGGCCACCATCACGCCGTTGGCGTTATACCAGGGACCGAAGCCGATCCGATCCCGGGCATTGACCGCTGGCTGATTGCCGCTGGCGTGTGCGCTCAGGTAGGCACGCCAGGTCTTGCCCTGGGAACCCGCGGCTTCTGCCAGTCGCTGGCAATGGGCATCAGCCCCTGCCAGGCCGCCCAGGTTGGCACCGTTTCCGGAGCCGACGCTGGTGATGAAAAAACTCATCTCGTTTTCCTGGGAATTAAGGGTGGTGAAAGTCCCGGCAACCGCCAGCGCCGCCGCGGACATCAATAATGCAGACTTCTTCATGTTGTTCTAACTCCTTGGTTTTTATAGTCAGGGACACCGGTCCGGTGTCCCTGTAGGGTTTCACTTGATCAGTGGCGGGATGCCCTGGACCGGCTTGCGGTCAGGGCATCCCGCCTGGCGATGCGGCGCGGTACGCCGGCCCAGGCCTGAAATCCGGCTACTGTGGCAGGGCCATGGCAGTCAGCGAGCTGCCGGTTTGCAGAACCAGGTATTGCCGGCCTTCGTGCACCCATGAGCTCATACCGTAGCGGCTTCGCGCCGGCGCCTCGATGGCGCCTACCTGTTGGCCCGTCGCCTTGTCGATAGCGTACAGCATGTCGGTGCCATCGCTGGCGACATTGCCGTAAATCAGCAGCGTATCGGTGGCCACCATCGGTCCCACGGCACCGGAGCCGGTATTGCCTATGTCCACGCCGGCCAGGGCCGGGTTGTTCCTGACCCGGTCCGGGGTGTAGCCGGCGGGAATCATCCAGGCGTGTTCACCGGTATTGAGATCGATTGCGGTGATGCGGCTGTAGGGTGGTTTCCACAGGGGGATGCCGGCGGGATGCCTGGGGCTGGGGCCGCCACTTGCCGCGGCATAGCGCGACAGCGTGACACCAGTAGGCGCCTCGTAGTAAGTATCTGCTTCCTCGCCGGTAACCAGCTGTCGGGAGCCGCAACTGTAGCGGGAGATGATGTACATCATGCCGCTGGTGGGGTCGGCCACCGGTGGGTGGGTGATGTTGACCGCGCCGGACGGGCACATCAGGGCGGCCAGCTTGCCCGACGGGTGGTTACGCTGCAGCGGCGGATTGAACAGGGATCCCATCTGGAAGTCCGCCACGGCATTGATGGCCTGCTGACGTATTTCCGGGGTGAAATCCGCCAGCAGATCGACGCTGGAACCCTGGTACTCGAAAGGTGCCGGCCTGGTCGGGTAGGGCTGGGTTGTCGCCAGCTGTTCACCGGGAACCGTGGATGCCGGCACCGGTTTTTCCTCGATGGGCCAGATGGGCTCGCCGGTCTCCCGGTTGAAGACGTAGGTAAAGCCCTGCTTGGTGGCCTGGGCGACAATGGGCGTCATGCTGCCATTGATGTTGACATCCAGCAGGATGGGTGCTGTCGGCGTATCGAAATTCCAGATATCGTGGTGCACCATCTGAAAATGCCATTTACGCTCGCCGGTACGCACATCCAGGGCAATCAGGCTGGTGCCGAACAGGTTGTCACCGGGATGGTGGCCGCCATAATAGTCGATGGTTACCCCGTTGGTGGGAATGTAGACCATGCCCAGTTCCGGGTCGGCAGAAATCGGCGCCCAGGAGGAAATGTCTCCGGTATACTGCCAGGAATCGTTTTCCCAGGTTTCATGGCCGTACTCGCCAGGTCTCGGCAGTATGTTGAATTTCCAAAGGAATTCACCCGTGGCGGCGTCGTAACCCAGGATGTCACCGGGCACGTTTTCTATCCGTGACTGGTGGTAGCCCTGTTCCGCGGAATTACCCACCACGACCACGCCATTGACCACGATGGGTGGTGAAGACGAAGTGATGTAGCCGCGTTCCAGGGGAATGCCTTCATAGGGGTCGTAGGGATGGCCGAGGTCCGCCAGCAGGTCCACGACGCCGGTTTCGGGAAACCCGTCAATGGGTACCGGCTGACCGAAACCCTCCAGCGGTGCCCCGGTTTCGGCATCCAGGGCAGTCAGGAAGAAGGCCGGTGAAATGATGTAGATAACGTCACGTCCGTCAACCTGACCGTAGCCCACGCCCTTGCCGTAGTCGGCCCGCATGGAATATTCCCAGCGACCCGTATCGGGTTCCCGGTAGGACCATATCGTCGCACCGGTCTTGGGATCGATGGCGACGACATGGCGTCGGGCGCCGGCCACGGTGTATAAACGACCGTTGATATAGCTCGGTGTCGAGCGTCCGCTTTGCGCCTGGAAACTGGCGCCGTCCCAGACCCACGCCACTTCGAGATCCTCGAAGTTATCGGCGTTGATCTGCCCGGCCGGTGAGTAGCGGGTGTGCGCAAAATCATTGCCCAGGGTTGTCCATTCGACAGTATCCTGGGCCAGTGATGGAACGGCGAAACAGAGCAGGATCGCCAGCAGTCCGGTCAATGTCACCGGGCCGGCGGATGGGGTCCGTTTCAGTGATTGCAGTCTGATCATTCTCGGTACCTCGTTGTTGTCTTGTTATTTTCTCTGCGAGTTGCTTGTTCTGCTGTTCTTGCTGGCCGCCTGGAAGGCAATCCCCCTTTTTTGTCAATATATTGTCAATCCTGACTGGTGCCTGATGCAGCTTTGGAGCGGATCTCCGGAGATCAGTTCAGGACTCTGACCGGGACCGGACAGCACAGCCTCAGCAGGGTAACGCAGCTTTGAATGTTTGTCATGCGTTCCCGTTTTCAGAATGCACCGGCGGGGCCGGGAAACACCACCGGGCTCTGGATACCGTCTGAAGAGACGCTGGAGACGCCGAAAAAGTAATTGTCGATTACCACGTTTTCCAGGGTGAATGTGTCGACATTGCCGACATCCCGGGCATAGGTCCAGGTGGGAGAGGTGGTCAGGCGCCAGTGCACCCGGTAGGACGCAGCCCCGGGCACCTTTGCCCAGCTCAGCGTGGTATCGGGGCTCACCTGGCCGCGGATGGTTACTGCCGCCGGCGGTGCCGGGGCCCGGGCCAGCGAGGCCAGCGTGACGGCATTCAGGCCGGTGAGTTTGGCCGCGTAGTCAAAATTCACGTGTTCCAGCACATCACCGTAGGCGATGCCGTTCTCCACGCGGACATCCTGATGCTGCTGGGTGTAGTTTTCGTTGGTTTCCATGATGCGGACGGCCGGAAAGCCGGCTTCGTTGAACGGGCGATGGTGGCCGCCACGGCCAAAGCGATCCAGCCGGTAGACCATCATCACGTCCAGATTGGGTATATACCGGTCCGCCAGGTCGTCGATGTAGCGGGCGAGGTTTCGGGAGGGGGAATCCACTTCGCCGCCCTGAAAGCGGCGCTGCCGGGCCTCTTCGGCGGTTTCCACGTAACGGGTACCCTCGGAAAACACCCTGGCGGTGGTGTTGTCGGTCACACCGTTGACGCCGGTGATGTTACCTATCATGTCGTTATTGAGGACGGCGTCAAGATTCCAGCCATGGTCGATGGCATGGCGGGCCAGGATGGCGCCACCATAGAGACCCTGTTCTTCGCCGGAAAGACCCACGTAGGCAATGGACCCGGGAAATTCATAGCGGCTCAGCACCCTGGCAGCCTCCAGCACGCCGGCCATGCCGGACGCATTGTCATTGGCACCGGGTGAGTAGGAGGTGGAATTCAGGGCATCGCTGACCCGGGAGTCGATGTCTCCGCTCATCAGCACCACCCGCTGTGGATCCCGGTTGCCGCGCTGCAGGGCCACCACGTTCACGACTTCCGTGGGCTCCGGGATCCGGTTCCCGGAAACTGTGTCGCCAACGTAAAACACGTCGAGACAACCACCGCAGTCGGCGGAAATCCTGTCGAATTCAGCCTTGATCCAGCGTCGGGCCGCCCCGATTCCCCGTACCTGGGAGTCGGTCATGGACAGGGTATGGCGGGTGCCAAAACTGACCAGCTGCACGACATCGCTTTGAATCCGCCGGGCAGACACGTCGGCGGCAATCCGATGCAGCACCGTATCCGTGCCGCTCTGGGCCGATGCCGTGACAGTGACGCTGAACAGGATCAGCACAGGGAAAAATCGATGCATGGGTTCCTCCTGAATGCCACGATGGGCGGACACGCAGGGGCCTAGCCGTGGAGCGGCTTTGGCCGGCAACTGTCGCGTCAGGCTGTAAAAAGTCCCGAGCATGGGTGTAAATGCCTCGATGGTCAAGTCAGCGGGCCCGTGGAGAGCGGCTTACGAGAAGGCCCTGGTTGGGTTCCGGGTCAAGGACCTGAAAATAAATCATCTGTATAAGTCCCTGATGCCGGTGTGGGAATGGCGACATTGTGGTATAACTGAACCGGTCTGTAGGACGTCTAATTAATATAACTGTCCACGGATAATGCAAGAGAGAGGCTGGGACCCGTTAATAACGTGGCCCGGATTTGCATAAACATGTCAATATCAGCATTTGCAGTCGCTGTGGGGCGTCTGGCTGGTTGTGCACGGGTGATTGTGCTGCTGCCTGCCCTGCTCGTATCAATGAATACCGTCCTTGCCGGTCAGGAGTCCTCCTTGCCGTCACTGGCCGATGGTCCTGACCCGGTCACCCCGGCCGAACCGCTGTCGGCGCTGGAATTAAGCCGGGAACTGGAGCGTCGTCACCAGGCCATGGAGCAGTTACAGGGAGAGCTGGGACATTACGATCCTGCTCTGGTCGAAATGCATGACGACCTGGCCGGTTTCTACCAGGAAGTCGGCGACCTGGAACAGGCCATTGCCCAGTATCGCCAGGCGCTGCAGCTGGCCCGCATAAACTTCGGCCTGAACAGTGAGGAACAGCTGGCCTATATCGAAAAGATTATCGACTGCAGCCTGTCGCTGAACGACTGGCAGCAGGCCGACGAAATGTATCATCTGCAGTTTTACCTGAAGGATCGTGTTTACGAGCCGGCTGATCCACGCTATGCCCATGCGGTGGCCGAGTTGGGTGACTGGAAATTACGCGTATTGCGGGAAAACCTGCTGGGTGAGGGCTATCGCCGCATCGGCCGCAAAGCCGAAGAACTCAGCGAGATATACCGCAACGGCATTGCCCGTATCCAGGAAAGTCCGGATTACAGTGAGACAGCCCTGGTGCCGCTGTACCAGGGCAAGTCCCTGGCTGACCTGGAATTTGCCAGGATGCTGGCGGATACGCCTTACCAGTTTTTCGAGGGAACAGTCCCGCAATACATCACCCAGACAATCTGTCGAAACGTCAACAGCGGGCGTGAAGGCGTGGTGCGGCAGTGTACCAATGTCCGTCGGGAAAACCCGCTCTACCGGGATTCCCAGCGCAACAACAAGCGCATGATGGTGTTCCGCAGTGTGCGTGAAGCCGAGCGTTCCATCGACAGCATCAACCAGATCATGGCGCGCAATCCGGGAGAACTGGCAACCCGGTGGGATAGCCTGGCCAGTGATATCCGGGCCCTGGAAACCGAATTTCAGCGCATTCAGATCAATTCCCGTCGCGGTTTGCTGTACTAGCCCGACCCTTGCATAACCCGCGCAACGGGGCAGTCAGCCCGGTGTAAGAGAGCACCAGCGGCCGGTTCTGCTGTCGTCTGGCGGTTAGTCAACAGCCTCGCTGGCTGCCGGTAGATCCCCGGCGGCAACGATCGTCTCGACCTGCATCGCGACAAAAGGGCTGTCACCGGATCCCAAAGACTGCTATAAAGTCCGTTGATTCGCCGCAGGTGCGGTGAGTCCATGAACCAACTCTAACTTAGTGAGAGGAGTGTCCATGCTTCAACTTGTACGCAAAAGCTGCAGGGTGCTTTCCGGCAGCCTGTTAAGTGCGTTACTGCTGGCGAGTCCGCTGGCGGTGGCGCTGGAAGTCGGGGACAAGGCACCGGATTTTGCCCTGCAGGCCTCGGACGGGAATACTTATACCCTGTCCCAGTTCCTGGGCGAAAAGCCGGTAGTGATAGCCTTTTTCCCGAAAGCCTTTACCGGTGGCTGAACCATGCAATGTAAAGCGCTGCGTGACAGTGCTCGAGAAATAAAACGGTTCAATGTCGCCTATTTCATGGCCAGTGTCGATGACCTGGAAACCAATACCGCGTTTGCCGAAGAACACCAGGCTGGTTTTCCGATCATGTCGGATCCAACCAAGGCAATGTCCACCGCCTATGGCGTGCTGGGGGCAAGCGGTTTCAACAATCGCTGGACCTACTACATTGGCAGCGATGGCACTGTGCTGAAAATCGACAAGGCGACAAATCCGGCCACCGCCGGTGTGGATCTAACCCGCACCATGGAAGAGCTGGGATTTCCGCTGGTGGCAGGGAACTGACTGCCGGCGTGGTCGGGCTTCCTTGCCGGAGACCAACCACCTTGTCCATTGAACCGGAAGGGGTCGAGCAATCGGCCCCTTTTTTTACCTGTTGTCGGGCCTGGCGGGCAATTAATCCAGTGCGAGGCCTCACCCGGTACCCACGGGTTCCTTTAAGCTGTGCCGCCATGCCCATTCGGCCTGTTCACCCTGCAGTGAATAGCGGTGCCATGTTGTCATCGGGCGCCGGACCGGCACTCCCCCAGAAACTGCCTGCCTTGCCGCTGGGAAGCCCGCTGTGACAAAATGGCTCCAGGCAGACCACTGGAGTTACCCATGGGTGCTAAGAGTATCGTACTGATTGCCGGCTTTGCGGTGGCTACGCTGTTGTACCTGGTGTATCTCGGGGCAACCTACGAACCGCCGGAAGGCACTACCACCGTTGTGGTGCCGCCGCCTGTCCCGAGGCCAGTGGAACAGGCTGAACCGCAATCTCCTGCACCACCCCCGGCCCAACCGGATCCAGCGCCGGCGCCTGGACTGGACGCGGCCCCCGGGGAACAGGCTGCCCAGGCGCCGCAAGTGGCAGAGGTTGACGAGACGCCTGCGGAACAGGAGCCGGCGCCGCAGACTGAGGCGGTGGAGTCCGAACCCCTGGAGGCCGAACCCGAGGACCTGCCGTCACTCAATAACAGCGATTCCTTCCTGGCGGCGCGTCTGCAGCAGCTGGACAATGGTGTGGCGTTGCTGTCCCACCTGGCGGATGAGCAGCTGGTCCGGCGATTTGTCGTACTGGTGGACAATGTCGCCCAGGGCAATATTCCCCAGGCCAACCTGCCCTACAACCCGGTGCCGGGCGAATTCCCGGTCCGCGTCATCGATGACAACCTGTTCGAGATGGCTGAGGCCGGATTTCGTCGCTTCGATGCCGCCGTGGAGGCCCTGGTGGCAATTGATGCCGGGCAGCTGGTGGCCCTGTACCGCCTGGCGTCTCCCCTGTTTCAGCAGGCCTATGCGGAACTGGGCTACGGCGAAGCCAGTTTCGACCTTGCCCTGCAGCGGGCTATCAGGCGCGTGCTGTCCACCGACGATGTGAGCGGAACCCCCCAGCTGGTCAAGCCGTCGGTCATGTACCTTTATGCTGACAGTCAACTGGAGGCCCGGTCAGACATCCAGAAACAGATGATCAGGATCGGACCGGTAAACAGGGACAGGGTCAAGGCAAAACTGCGTGAATTCCTGCAGGCGCTTTGAGTCCATGGTGTTGCTGGCTTTTCCTCCAATGATGCCGTGCCGGAGCCTCGATGAGCAAGCTTAAGCTGCCCTCGGCGCTGGTCGGCGTAGACTGGCTTGCCGGGCACCTGGATACCGAAAACCTGGTCCTTCTCGATGCCTCGGTACCGCCCATCGCGCCGTTCACCCGCCAGAAATTGCCAGAGTCGCAGCCTGCCCGACACCTCCCGGGCGCGTTGCGATTCGATTACGATAAAGACATCTGCGATCAGCAATCCAGCCTGCCTCACATGATGCCCGACGTCGATTTGTTCAGCGAAAAGGTGCGCGAACTGGGCATCGATGCTGACAGTGCCGTGGTGGTTTACGATGATATCGGCGTTTACGCCAGCCCCAGGGCCTGGTGGATGTTTCGTGCCATGGGTCATGACAACGTCGCAGTGTTGAATGGTGGTGCGGTAGCCTGGCATCAGGCTGGCCTGTCACTGGTTGACAAGCTGGAGGACAAATCGGCTCGACCAGGCAATTTCCAGGGCGGGCTGCGTCCAGGATTGTTCTGCGATGCCCTGGCTGTTTACGAATTATTGAACGACAATTCCTCCCTGATCCTGGACGCCCGTTCCGAAGGTCGTTTCGCAGGACGTGATCCGGAACCCAGGCCCAACCTGCGTGGAGGCCACATGCCGGGGGCCAGGTGTATGCCGTTTCAACAGGTTCTGGATGATATTTACCTGAAGCCGGCAGAAGAGCTCAGGCGGCTGTTTGCCGATGTCGCGCCTGGACAGAAACTGGTCTTTACCTGCGGTTCAGGTTTGTCCGCCTGTATTCTGACACTGGCCGCCTGGCAGGCGGACTTAACAGACCTGTCGGTCTATGATGGCTCCTGGAGCGAGTGGGGGCAGCCGGGTAAGCTGCCGGTAGTCGCCGGCGCCTGATCTTTCAGGCCGTTACTGTCGCAGTTCCGTATTGCAGGGTTTTGACATTGTCATCATGCAGGTCAGGCCATCTATCATTCCAGGGAACCCCTGATTAAGTATTTCCCTACTTAATCAGGGGTTCCCTGGTGATGGCTCAGTTTGAAAGCTGGTTCTGTGGTTGGAGGGTTATGCCGTGTAATCCTGACGACTGACAGGCCGGGAAATAGACATCAGGCTGCCAGTCACTTAAAATCCGCCGCTTCCACAGACTTGATGCACCGGACTTACGCTCCGATCAGCAGCGAGGAAGGCCCATGAAACGCGACGTGGTTGTTGCGGCGTTATACCAGTTCGCCAGTTTTCCCGATTTTCAATCGTTTCGCCAGCCACTGCTGGATGAACTGCTGAAGCATAACGTGCGTGGCACGCTGCTGCTGGCCCGCGAAGGCATCAACGGCACCATTGCCGGGTCACGACAGGGCGTGGATGCAGTGTTGTCGCTGATCCGCCGGGATGAGCGTTTTGCCAGCCTGGATGTCAAGGAATCCCGCACCGACGTCAATCCTTTCTATCGAACCAAGGTCAAACTCAAGAAAGAGATTGTCACCATGGGTGTGGACGACATCGATCCCAACAGGCACGCGGGCACCTACGTGGAACCCGGTGACTGGAATGAACTTATCGCTGACCCGGACGTCACGCTGATCGATACCCGCAATCGCTATGAATACCAGATCGGTACGTTTAAAGGTGCATTGAATCCGGAAACCGACTCGTTTCGCCAATTCCCGGACTTCGTCGCCAATAACCTGGATCCCCGCACCCATCGCAAGGTGGCCATGTTCTGCACCGGGGGTATCCGTTGTGAAAAATCCACGGCGTACCTGCGCAGACTGGGATTCGAAGAGGTCTATCATTTAAAGGGTGGAATTCTGAAATACCTGGAAGAAGTTTCCGAGGAGGAAACCCGGTGGGAAGGTGAATGTTTCGTGTTCGATAATCGGGTAACGGTCAACCACAATCTCGAAAAAGGCGAGTACGATCAGTGCCACGCCTGCCGGATGCCCATCAGTGAACAGGACAGGCAAAGCGAACTTTTTCAACAGGGGGTCAGCTGTCCGTATTGCCATGAACAGCACTCGAGTGAGCAGGTCCAGCGCTTTACCGAACGGGAACGGCAGATGGAGCTGGCCCGACAGCGGGGCGAATCACATATTGGTCAGCCCATGCAGGCCGTTATCCAGCAGCGACGCAAGAAAAAACTTTCATTCAAGAACAGGCAGCGTACGGCAGAGCAGCAGCGATCCAGTGACGCCTGAGGGGATGGTTGTCGGTTGCCGTGCAGGACAGGTGGCCGATTGAGTGCCGTACTTCCGCGATTGATTCAATCAGGACGCAGTGCCGGAAAACCCAGCTGGGCACGCAGTGCACTTCGCGAATTATTCAGATTGAACTGCACCAGGTCGACAATCCGGTCGATACGGTTCTGTTCGGTTTCCACGGTATCGTCAAGCCAGATAACGCCGTGCCAGAACAGCTGCGATGCGTCCCTTTGCAACAGGAATCCGGCGATCTGAACAACGGTACGCACGGCAAAATTATCCCCTCGATAACCACTGATAAACCGGGATACACTGGTGAACTCTCCCGGACTCAACTGCAGTTGCCCGGGCGACAGGGTGGTGCCCTCAGCCAGTTCCAGCGGCCGCAATATCAGCACTGCCTGTACGCCGGATTCCAGCAGCCGGCGTCGGACCTCCCCTGGTGCCATGCCCCGCGGGTCCGGCAGCAGTTCAAAACTGGCAACCGCATCGAAACGGTCTTCCTGCAGGCGAATTACCAGCTGGTTTTCGAATTCGCGACGCGACTGGTCGTCGTCGGTCAGGGCCAGCAGGGTAAAACGCAGAAACTGCTGCTCCTGCTGGGCATGGCCGAAAGACGTGGTCAGCAGGAACAGTAACGGCAGCAGGAAAACCCGGCGGTGACCGAGGCGTGAAACGTGCAGGCTGGTTAATCTCATCGTAATACCTTTTTCCATCGGGTAATCCGAGCATAGCGAGTGCCGTGGACCAGGTCCAGCCAAACGTTCCGGGCTACCGGAGTCTATCCTGGCCTCCACCGCGTTCTGCGTGCACGACGCCTTTCTGCGGCGCCCGGCAGACACCCGCAGAGCACATGCGCAATTAATCAGCGGCTCCTTGATGTAAACTACCGGGAAAAACCGCGACGCGAGGACGGAGTAAAACTGTTGGTTTAATGCCTGTTAGTCCGTAGCTTTGAAACCCGGACTCACTCCGCACCTGCAGCGAAATTTCAACCCGTGCCTGCAATCCGAATGCAGCAATCGGGATTTTTTCCGGGCAACGCCATCAGCCTCCGGCCGGGTTACAACACAATACACAATAAAGGAAAAACAACGAGATCCCGGCCATGGAATTTGTCACTGAATATACCCGTTTCTTTACTGCCCTGCTGGTTATCCTCGACCCGTTCGCGGTCATCCCCATATTGCTGGGACTGACCCGGGATTACACCACGGAACAGCGCAACCGGGCGGTGAATGTCGCGGCACTCACCGTGTTCATAGTGCTCGCCATCGCTGCCGTGTTCGGAGAAAATATCCTGACCGTACTGGGGGCAAGCCTGCCTTCCTTCCGGGTCGGTGGCGGCATCATCCTGCTGTTGATGGGACTGACCATGTTACGGGCTGAACCTGACCAGATGAAATCGACGGCGGTGGAAAGACGGGCTGCGGAAAGCTTTGAAAACATTGCCGTGGTGCCCATAGCCATTCCGTTGCTGGCCGGACCCGGCTCCATCAGCACGGTGATAATCCAGATGCATCGGCCAGGCGCTGAATTCAACCTGGTCTGGGTTGTCCTGGTTATTCTGCTGGTGTGCCTGATTGTCTGGGCCGTATTGCGTCTCTCCAGCCCCATCGGCAGGTTCCTGGGGCCCATCGGTCTCAACGTAATGAATCGCCTGTTCGGTCTGATCCTGACCGCCATTGCCATTGAAATCATGGCCAACGGGTTTCGCGGGCTGTTTCCGGTGCTGGTCGGTGGCAACTGACACCTGATGGCTGCAACCACTCACCGGCAACACCAGTTGTTAAACTCGTCCACCCGGGCTTCAACATGCTGACCGACCAGATAATCATCTACTTCCTGGTTTGCGGATTCGTGGCGCTGGGGTTCGGCCTGCTGATGTCGCTGATGAGGCTGCCGGTGTTTACCGGCTATATCCTCGCCGGTGCTCTGCTGGGGCCTCACGGTATCGGATTCCTCACTGACACGGCGCTGATGAATCAGCTGGGTTCCATCGGCGTCGTGCTGTTGCTGTTTTTCATCGGCATGGAAATCTCACCGAAACAGCTGCTTGCCAGCTGGCGGGTGACATTCGTGGGCACCCTGCTGCAGGTTATCCTGTCGGTGGCAGTGGTCTGTCTGCTGGGGCTGTTTTTCGACTGGCCCCTGGCGCGCATGGTACTCATTGGCTTCGTGATCAGCCTGAGTTGCTCGGCGGTGGTCATTGACGGGCTTAAAAGCCGGGGCGAAATGAATACCCGGATTGGTCAGAACCTGCTGGGGATCTCGATCATGCAGGATCTGCTGGTAGTACCGATGCTGATAGTCCTGGGATTCCTGGGAGGCGATGCGGTGGAGGTATCCACCCTCTGGCGGCAATTGCTGGGCTGCGTGCTGATCGCCGGACTTCTGGTCTGGATCGTGCGTACCGAGCAGATAATCATCCCGCTGCTGCACCGGCTGAACAGTCAGCCGGACCTGCAGGTGTTCTCCGCCCTGCTGTTCTGCGTGGTCCTGGCTTTTGTCACCGGGATGCTGCAGTTGTCCACCGCCCTGGGTTCCTTCCTGGCCGGGATGATAATCGGCAGGATGAAAGAGTCGGAGTGGGTGACCGCAAAGCTGGATGCGGTAAAGATAATCTTCGTGGCACTGTTTTTTGCTTCGGTCGGCGCGTTGATCGACGGCAGGTTCCTGGCCGCCTACTGGGAACAGATCGTGCTGCTGGTAGTATTGACTTTCCTGGCCAATACCCTGATCAACGCGGTGATACTCCGATTTCTTGGCATGGCTGGCCGGGATGCGGTTTATGGCGGCGCCCTGCTGGCCCACGTGGGAGAGTTCAGCTTCGTGCTGGCGGCCATCGGCCTCAATGCCATGATTGTTACCGATGTTTCCTACCAGCTGACCGTGGCGATTATCGCCATTACCCTCTTTTTAGGACCGGTGTGGACCGCCCTGGTGAGGCTGTTGCTGGACTGGCAGAAAAAATAATACCGTTACCTCATCGCTGTTGGATTAACCTCGGTGAAGATTCATGGGCTGGCAAGATGCCGGGGTTCCGGCCGCCCCGGTGGATCACTTTTCGCCCCGGCGCCAGGTGATCGCTGCTGCAGGACGGCAATGCCGGTACTACTGATTGGTGGCCGGCGGTGCTCCCCGGTCAGGCATGTCCGCAGAGGCTGCCGCGCGGCGCAATCGATCGTTGATAGCCCGACCCAGTCCCTCGTCCGGAAGCCATTCGGCAATCACCAGGTCCACGGGCAGCCTGTTGAATGCACGCAGCCTGCGGAAAAAGTTGCGGGCAGCTTCCTGAGGGTCGCCGGCCGGCGACAGGATGCGCTGATGCTGTTTGACGACCCCGGGATAAAAATGGCGAAAGGCCAGTACGCCCAGTTCCAGATCAGGGTGGCTATCGATCAGCGCCGGGATATCGCCCACCAGCAGCCGCCGGCCGGGACTGTAATGACTGGTCAACATGCCCGGAGCACGCGGATTGCTGCTGCTGGTCTGTATTGCCACCCGTTGCTGCAGCAGGGTTTCCAGGTATTCCAGGGACAGGCCCCCCAGTCGCAATATCCTGGGCTCGTGGCCGGAAAAATCGATAATCGTGCTCTCCAGTCCAACCTGGCAGTCGCCGCCATCAAGGATGTAGGGAATACGGTCGCCCAGCTGATCCTGGACATCCATGGCCGAAGTCGGGCTGACGAAACCGAACGGATTGGCGCTGGGAGCCGCCAGCGGGAATTCCAGGGATTTCAGTAACTGCAGTGTGACAGGATGGTCCGGTATCCGCAGCCCCACGGTGGCATGACCACTGGTGACCAGGTCGGGAATGACCCGGCTCTTGCGAAAGATAAACGTTACCGGGCCGGGACAAACCTGCTCCGCCAGCTTTACTGCGGCCGGCGGTATGGGACCGGCATAGTGAGAAAACTCGTCGATATCGGCCACGTGCACTATCAGCGGATCGAATGCCGGACGGTTTTTAACCTCGAATATTCTTACCACGGCGCCCGGGTCGATGGCGTCAGCCGCCAGTCCATAGACTGTCTCCGTGGGGATGGCAACCAGTTCCCCGGAGCGCAGCAGTCCCGCTGCCCGGTCAATATCGTTTCCCAGTTCGGCCATTTTGAATGTATTCCGCGAGTGTCAAGGGACCCTCTTATCGAGCAGGGCAGAACACATCCCTGCTCAATCAGAGGTTTCCTGGAATTAAACAGCATCACACTGTACGTTCGGTCACCGGTTCGCGCCTTCCGGAAGTCCCCGGATTCGCCCCGGTATCCAGCTGCGACAGGAGCCATGAACGTTAGCCCCGGAAAGAGCAAATGTCCACATTGATTGCACAGTCGGGAAAGTATAGCGGTCCCGGTGTCCCGGCCCCGGTCTGTTGTCCCAGACATTGCGCCCCGGGCTGGGCTGGTCTGCATCGTCACTGGCAGTCCCGGCAGCAGACAATTGCGGTGGTACGGAGGTAATCAGTCGGTGGCGCCTTACAGGGACAGGGTCTCCACGGGGGGAGCGGGCAGGACCGGTCGGCGCCGGACAGGCCGTTCTGAATGCTTGCCACCGGCTGTTTAAACGTGTTTTTCTGCGTTATAGTCAGACGGTCATCGGTCCCGTACCGCCGTGCCCAGGGCAGGCGATTTTCGACCCCCGGATCAGGTTGCGGGTACACGTGCAGATCCGTTGCAGCGGGCCGCTTGCCGTACCCTGAGACTGCGAATGCCGGTCGATATACGCGGGATCGGCATGCTGTTGTCGGGACTCAATTTCTGGAGAGGTTCAACCATGTCTGAAGCAGTACCGAGTGAGTCCTTCATCGGGGGAATAGCCAACAGGGGGTCGACACCCCGGCCGGAGTCAGGCAGGCAATCGTGTCGCCAGGGTCTGTTACAACAAAAGTGTTCGGACCGGCGGTTGTTGTCCGGGAGATTTACCTGGTGGCGGACAATGCGGCCTGGCAGCCGACAAGAAAACTGGACGTGTATCCGGGTACGGGTGCTGCTGAGTGCACTGATTTCAATATCAGGTTTCGCGGTTCATGCCCAGGATGAGCCGGCAATCCTGGCATCCTGGCTGGCATTGGATGCGCCCACCGGCCATGAACATCATGCCACCACCCTGCTGGCACGCGATTACCCGGGCTGGCAGGTCGACCGTTACGGCAACCTGGTCAAGCAGGTTGGCAGCGGACAGCCACACCGCGTAGTGGCCTGTGCGCTGGATGCCTATGCCTACGCAGTCAGCCAGATCACCCAGGATGGCTATCTCAGACTGCATCGTATCGGCAGTGGGTCACGTCACCCACTCTGGGATCAGGCTCATGAAGGGCAGCATCTTCGTCTCCTGACACGAAGCGGACCGCTGGTAGGTGTGTCCGCGGTGGCAAACGGCCATTTTGCCGCCCAGCATCGCCACGAAACGACCGTAGTAACTGCCGACGACCTGTGGCTGGACGTGGGTGCGTCGTCGGCAGAAGAAGTGGCTGCCATGGGTATCGACCTGCTTGATCCGGTAATCCGGCAGCTGCCAGCCTGGAGCTATGCCGATGAAATTGCCGGCCCACGGGCCGGTGCCAGGATCGGTTGCGCCGCAGTTTTTGCCGCCGCCGAGGGTGAAATCAGCGGGCAGGGAAGGACAAGTTATGTGCTCAGCAGCCAGCAGGTGTTCGGCTGGACCGGGCTCGGTGCTGCATTGCGTTTTCTGGCGCCGGTGGACGGGCTGATCATGGTCGGACCGGGAAGTGACGAGGCCGGTCTCGACGTGCTGGACGGGGTCAGTCAACGATTCGATGCCGTTGCCGGATACGCCGGCGTGGCAACAATGGTCGGGTTGACTCCCCAGGTAGTCAGCCCCGATGCCCTGATGGAGCGGGTGACCGTTGACAGCGCCAGGGATCTTCTGAACAGCCTGGTTCGTACCATTGATCCCCTGGCCTCCTCACCTGCCTGGCGCATGGCGCCGGCACCACCGACACCGGTGAATGACGAGGCTTCGCGCTGGGGAACCCACCAGGACATCGTCGGCCTGATGGAGACGGCCTCGGTGCTGGATCGGTTCGCGGAACTGTCCGCGGTACCGGGTCATGAAGGTCCGGTACGCAATCTGGTTTATAACGGCCTGCCGGACTGGGCCAGAAACCTCGCCCAGGTGGATGACATGGGCAACCTGTGGGTTGATATGGGGCCCCGCCAGGGGGAGGCAACGGTATTCGTGGCCCATATGGACGAGGTGGGCTGGGAGGTAGCGGACATACGGGCGGACGGAGTGGTTGACCTGACCCGGCTGGGTGGAGTCGTGACCACCGCCTGGGAAGGGCAGCCGGCTTTGTTGCAGCTTGACCCTAACAGCGACGTGGATTCCCTGCCGGACCCGGAACAGCTGCGGGGCGTTTTCCTGACCCGGCACTATCCACGACAGAAGACTCCGGAACGGGTCCAGGCCTGGTTCGGCAGGGATGCGCAGCAGCTGCGCGCTGCAGGCGTCAGGGTCGGTATGGGAGTAACCGGATTCAAACAGGGATTCCG
>Ga0070727_10000299_pt1 | contig 66172 bp, 42 predicted proteins | sample tdAd472_FD_66722 | JGI IMG/M metagenome (GOLD analysis project Ga0070727, IMG submission 66722) | Marine sediment microbial communities from the Atlantic coast under amendment with organic carbon and nitrate - tdAd47.2 | ecosystem: Environmental > Aquatic > Marine > Coastal > Sediment | place... | reverse complement strand
CATCCCTGACCTCTGGCCACGCTGATTCTGAAACACGATCCATCCACGCTCGAATCCTCTCGACTTCACCCCGGAAAAACCAGGTCAAACGAGGTATCCGGACAGACTCCTAGGTCCGGCTCGCGGAAACCGTTACTCGCTGGCGAGCAGGCCGAGCGATCGCAGCTTGCCGGCGCATTCGTCGCGTTCGCGGCTGCGTTTCAGTTCGCGCCACGACTCGTCCTGCACTTCGAGAAACAGCTCTTCACCGTACGGCGGGGCGAGGCCGCGTTCGGCGGCGACCGACGCCAGACGCTGAATGACTCCCCGGTCCAGGCGGCTGAGGTACTGGCCTTCGCGGCGGTAATCGACGAACGCTTCCCAGACCAGCGGGAACAGCGGCTTGACGATCTGCTCGCCAATCGTCGTCGCGTAATCGCGAATCTCAAGCTGGGCGTGCGGGTCCATCCGCAGGGCCAGAAAGTGCAGCAGGTTATGCAGATCGATCTTCCAGTAAGCCTCGGTGTACGTCGCCAGCGGCAGGTCCTTGCGTGCCTGTTCGCGCGCGACGCCCTGCTCGATTCGCTGTTCGTACAACTTGCGTGCGGAATCCTGAAACTCGCGTTCGGACTCGGTCAGTGCTGCGCCGAGTTCTTCATCCAGGAAGCCTTCGCTGCCCTGCCGGTTCGATTCCGACTGCGTTCGCCACTCGCCCGGTGGAGTCGTCTGTGCGGCGTCGATCGCCAGTGAGTAGCGCGTGCTGTACTCGTTGACGTTTGCCGTGCGATGCCGGATCCACTGCCGCCAGCAGTCCATCGGCACGCGAACCAGTAGTTTGATTTCGGCCATCTCGAACGGCGTCGAATGTCGATGCCGCATCAGGTAGCGAATCAGCGTGCGGTCGTCGGAGACTTTTTTCGTGCCGGCCCCGTAGCTGACCCGAGCTGCCTGAACGATCGACCCATCGTCGCCCATGACGTCGACCAGGCAGACGAATCCATCGTCCAGAACGGAGAACTTCTGCCAGCGGAGGTCGCTGAGAACAGCAGACTTATCGTGAGCGTTTTCCACTTCCTCAGGTCGCGACGCGTCAGACATCAGCGGGTTCCGTCCAGTTCTTTCGGCAGTTTCGAGAGTTCTTCCCCGGCGGTCTGGGGCTCGCGTTCGGCATTCTGGGAAGGTCCGCGTCGAACTTCCAGGCAGCGACTTCGATTTCCTGACACGCCTCTTGTTTAACGCCCAGCCGCAGGCGCCGGCCACCAGACAGCTCGCAACGTCGCGGGTGGCCGGCGCCTGCGGCTGGGCGTTAAACGAGAAGAAATCTCAGAATTTCCGCGGCGACCACCCGGGAATCCTGGACAAATCGGGGAGCGATCAGACTCAATGTCAGGTTCCCGACCGTTCGCACGTTCCTTAAGACAGGCAGGCCGATGTCAATCTGGACGCAAATCCGTGAGATCACGACCGATCTGGGAAACGACGACCCGACCGCGATGACGCGGCTGTACGACGCCTCCGCCCCTCGATTGCTCAGGTACGCGGTCACGCTCACGCGGAATCAGGCCGACGCGGAAGACGCCGTTCAGTCGGCGCTCGTTCGCATTGCCCGCCGGCCCAAGCTGCTCGCCGCCGCCGATCGTCCCTGGGCGTACCTCGTTCGCGTCGTCCGGAACGAGGCGCTGAAGATTGTCGAGAAGCGCCGGCCTGTTCTGTCGCTCGCCCGAATTCTGCACGCCTGGCGGCCACTCAATTGCCCGGTCGAGGCTCAGGAAACGCGGGCTCAGGTTCAGCACGCTGTCCGTCGCCTGCCGGGCGAGCAGGCGGAAGTCATCGTGCTGAAAATCTGGGAAGAGTTTACCTTCGCGGAGATCGCTGAACTCGTCGGCGAGTCTCCCAACACCGTCGCCAGCCGTTACCGCTACGCTCTGGAAAAACTGGAACGAGCACTGCACGGCGTCGCGGCGGCCCTGCCTCACGAGCGACATGCTTCTGTCGCCAGTTCTGTTCCAACCCTCCACAGTTCCTCACAGGAGGTGGACCATGCCTGAGTTCACCAGCCCATCGTTCCATAACGACTCTGACTGGAGCGACGATTCCAGTGACCTGAGTTTCCACGACCTCGAAGCGCGGCTGTTCGACTTCGGCGATCCAGAAGCCGGCGCGCCGGTGGTCGGCGGTTGTGCATTCGATGCCGAGCAGCAGGTCATTGAAGCCACCGATCTGCTGCCGACGCCGCGAGCGAGTCTGCGGGACGACTTCATCGCTGAGGTGGCGAAGATCGAACAGCGTCGCGAGCGACTGCGCAAAGTGCCGGTCGCCGTTACGTTTCTGCTGCTGGTGTCCGTTTGCGTTCTCTGGCCGAGAAGCGACGAAACCCAGGCGGCCTCGGTCGCGAACAGCGACAACCCGCTCGACAGGCTGCCGATCACAGCGGGCGGCCCTGCCGTACTCAACTCGGCCAGCCAGGAAACGGATTCATGGGCACTCGTTGAAGCCTACGACGGCCTGCGGGAAAAGAAGATCGCAACGATCCGCAAGAGCTTCGCGGCAGACGAGTCTCTGTAGACCGGGAAAGCGAGTGCAGGGACAGCGTGCGCGGGGACGGCGGCGAGGGAACATTCTCCGCGCGGCACCGCGTTTATGCTCCTGGATCCTGTTGACGCATTCTGGTCAGCAACGCGTCGAGAGCATCGTCCGACCGAACCGACCGGCTCTTGAGGCTGGAAGCCGTGCTGGTGCAGAGGCCTGTCGGCGAAGGCCCGCGAAGCTCAGCCAAAGGTCAGTTGAGTGTGACGGCCCGGTGCAGTGGTTTGGCGCGGCGAGTGTGCAGGACGGGGCTCACGAACGAGTGTGTTTCTCGGTCACCGGGGACGGCAGATCGCCGACGCAGAATTCAGTGGTGAGTCTGAGTTTGACCCTGCCGACAATGCCTCCGTCCCGCAGGGGATCACCATGCTTGTGAAATCGAGTTCTGTCCGCGCGCGGCGTGCGGCATATCGTTTGCTTTGAACTTCGCCAGTGAAAGCAACCACCTGGCCTGGCCAGGACAACTCGATCCGGGAGCGAATCCAATGAACGCCGCATCCCCCGAAAGGCAGACCGTTGACCTGAGTCCGATGGACCTCGTCGAAGTCTACACCGTAACGGACCCCAGTCTGGCCGAGATCGTCAAGGCAGCGCTGCAGAGAGATGGCATTGCCTGCTGGATTGAAGGCGAGAATCAGGCCGGCCTGGCGGGTATCCTCAGTATTAGTCTGTTGACGCGTGCCCGTGATGCTGATCGGGCGCGCCGAATTGTCAAATCGTACGACCATCGCGACTGAGCGTTCCTGTAGTGGGAAGAGTTCTCTCTTGCGGCCACTCGACTCGATCGGCGTCGCGACTGATCGGGAGGAAATGAAATGAAAATCTCCCGCATTCTTGTTCCAACGGATTTCAGCAGCCCGTCGCGCGAAGCAACGGACTATGCGCTGGGGCTCGCCCGTGTGTTCGGAGCTTCCGTTTCGCTGCTGCATGTGATTGAAGATCCCATCATCGCGATTCCGGCTCTTGTCGGTTACGCCCCGGATGCCGCAGCTTTGGAAGGCTTCGCCGAAACGGCACTTGAGAACTGGGTTCTTCCTGAAGATTCGCGCGGGGTGTCGATCGAACGGCACTGGGAGCACGGCTATCCCGTGGCGCGAGTGCTGGACTTCGCAAAGCGGCACGACTGCGATCTGATCGTGATGGGAACGCACGGTCATAGCCCGGTGACCCACGCGTTGATCGGCAACGTTGCCGAAAAGGTTGTCCGCAAAGCGCCGTGCCCGGTGCTCACCGTCCGACCGAATACTGCGGGCGAATACGTTTTCGAGCCATCGGTGGCTGGCGTCGAAGGTTGATGGCTCAACGGTCGAAAAGAGCGGCGAACTGCCAGTTCGTCGCTCTTTCTTTTTTTGAGGTTGGCCTGCAATCACTGTGCTGGCCGCATGCAGTGCGGCATTGCACGAATGAGATTGCACGAACGAGGCCCGGTCAGCTCAGACCTCCCCCCTCGCGGAATGCCTGATCAGAAACCGGGCCTCAAACTCAGACGCACGCGGCATCAACTACCGAGCTTCCTGGCCAGAGCCTTCGCCGCAACTTGGCTTGCGATCTTCTTTGCTGAACGCTCCGAATCGCATCACCCCTGTGCGGCAACTGGCTGCTGTCTTACGGTCGCACGAATTCGTGCTCTTCGTCTCGGACGGTCAGGACGGGGCACGGTGCTTTGCGGACGACTTTCTCAGCGACACTGCCCAGCAGCATGTGTGCGATGGCTCCGCGACCGTGCGTGCCGATGACGATCAGTCCAATGCCGTTTTCCTTCGCGTAGCGGATGATCTCGACGAATGGATGGCCGGGGACGACCTTGCGCTGGATGGTGAGTCCGTCTCCGGGAACGGCCAGTTCTTCAAGCTGCTTGACCGCTGCCGCTTCGATTTCCGCTTCCGTTTCCGGTGGGAAGTAGGCTCCTTCGCCATACATGATCGGAGTGGCTTCGATCGCGTGAACCAGGTGCAGTTCGGCACCGAACTTCGATGCCAGTTCTGCTCCGTACCGGACGGCTTTGTCGCTGTGCTCACTGAAGTCCGTCGGAACAAGAATTTTCTTCAGGGTAATCATGGTAGCGCCTCCTGAACCTGAGGGATGTGAAGCTCGTTGCGAGCGTCCAGTTCGTCAGTGTGAACTCGCAACGTCCGTGCCACAATGATCCGGAAGCCGCAGGGTTTGCATCTTTCGATCACCAGCGGACGGTCGATTCCGCACGCTGGAGCACAGAGGGTCAACGATCTGCCGCCGAGCCGCGGTCGCGTCATGTGCGCTCTCGGCCATTGTTGCTGTCGAGTGTGCTTCGATGCGCGCTTTTCGCGACCTTTGCTCCAGTATCGCACGCCTGCTTCCAGAAGAAGCGTCGGCTGTCGAGCATCGAGATCGGGTGTGCCTCCAATCGCTGGCAACCAGAAGGCGGTTACATTCGCGACCAGAGATCAATTGCGGACGGGCTGGCGGTTGCACGTGCCTGACACGCTGCCGGATCGAGGTTCCGGCACTTCATTTGCTTTTCCAGTTTGCCGGGTCGGATTCAGGTTTCCCTTCGAAAACTTCACTTCAAACAGCAGGAGTCAGTCATGAGTCGAACCAGAATGATCGTCGTCGCCGTCGTGACCGCAGGTCTGGCTGCAGCCGTCTTCTGGATGCCGGCTGCCGTTCAGCATGAGGACGCTCAGGCAAGTGCTCAGGACACCCAGACCGCTCCGGCGGCACCGAAGAAGGCGCCCTCGCCGCATAAGAAATTCATGCGGGACAAGCTGGCTGCCTCGAATCAGGTGCTCGAAGGTCTGCTGATTGAGGATTACAAACTCATCGAGAAGGGTGGTCGAGCTTTTCGCAAGATGAGCGAAGCCGCCAACTGGCGCGTCTCGAACGACATGATGTACCGCAGCCACAGCGAGGATTTTCAGCGCAACGTTGACAAGCTGGTTGAAGCCGCCGCGAAGGCGGAATCGATCGATCGCGTCGCGCTGGCCTGGTTCGACACGACGCTGAGCTGCATCGACTGCCACCGCTGGGTGCGCACCGTTCTGATCGCTGACTCGAAGGCTCCGCTGGGCCTGCCGAACGCCGCTACTTCAGACAGTGGCGAATAGTCGCGAGTTCTTTTCAACAATGATTCAACGACCGGGTTGAATAACGACTGCGTTGAACACTGCATCGATGACCGACATCGAAAGGAAGATGCCATGAAAGTCCTGGTTCATGACAATGTGAAGTCAGATCACCATTCCCGGACTGAGTACGTGACCGAGCAGGTCGAAGAGCAGCTGGGCCGATTCGATTCGACGATTCATCAGGTCGAGCTGTCGCTGAACAGCGAGGGCCACAACAGCGCGGCGGTCACGCATTGCCATGTGTCGGCAAACCTTGGCCCGCTGGGCACTGTCGCGGCGGACGAACGCAACGCCGACGAACACACCGCGATCAATGGAGCCCTCGGGCGTCTGTCCCGCGGCATTGCGAAACGCGTCGAAAAGCGGCAGACACTGGATCATCAGGCAGACACCGTCGAGCATCAGGCAGACACCGTCGTCAGCCCGACGCCGTGACCATCCGTCAGATTTTCTCACCACATTGCCTGGCGGTTCACCGCTTGGCGTGCCGGACGGGCGACCGGCGTGTCGGACGGTCGACACTGAACTCTGCAGCGCTCTCACCGAAACCAGATTTCGGCGAGAGCGTTTTCATGCGCCGGCATCCGTTGCGGTCACTGAGTGAATCGTGTTTGGACAGAAACCCCGTCGTGATGCAGCGCAGGCGTGAGTGACTGGCGATTCTCAAGCTGACGCGTTGCCGGTTGATGGCGGGAGGCCGGTTGATTTGCGATGCTTTTCGGGCTGACCTGCGGGGACCATCTTTTAATTGCCGCACGGCGCCGCACGGCTTTGCGGGCTCTTCGTGCATCCTGTCGCGTGTCAGTGCACTCTTCACATTTCCGTGCCGACAGTTCTCACTTCCGGACAGACCTCTCCATGAACGATCGGGAAAAGGCCGACGCCCCGTCGTCGTCAACAGTTGCCGCGCCGGCAATCGAACTGGGCGGAGTTGCGCATTCTTTCCGCGGTTTCAAGGCGCTTGTCGACGTGACGTTTCAGGTGCCGTTGCAGTCTCTGCACGGTTTCGTCGGGCCGAACGGAGCCGGCAAGACCACCGTTCTGAAGCTCATCTGCACCCTGTTGAAACCGCAGATCGGTACGTTGCGCGTCTTCGGGCTCGATGTGCGCACGGAGTTGACAGAGGTCCGGCGGCGTCTGGGATTCATGCCGGATCACTTCTCGATGTACCGGCAGATGACTGTGTACGAGTACCTCGATTTTTTCGCGGCGGCCTACGGGTTGTCGCTTGAGCAGCGGACGCGCGTGATTGAAGACACGCTTGAGCTGACCGATATGGGGGCTCGCCGCGGCGACCTGATCAACGGCCTGTCTCGCGGCATGCAGCAGCGCGTCGGCCTGGCACGGGTGCTCGTTAACGACCCGGATCTTCTGCTGCTTGACGAGCCCGCTTCGGGACTCGACCCGCGGGCGCGCATCGAGCTGATGGAAATTCTTCGAGCCCTCCGGAGCATGGGCAAAACGATCGTCATCAGTTCGCACATCCTCACCGAGCTGGCCGAGTTGTGTGACAGCGTGACAATCATCGACCGCGGGCACGTCAAATACTGTGGGTCGATGGAGGGCCTGCTCGATCACGAAGCCGACTTTCCGACGTTTCGGATCACCCCCGCCGAACCGCTCAACGGGCAGTTCGACCAGCTCAGTGACTTGCCGGGCGTGGTCGGGCTCGAACCGGTCGAAGGTTCGCAGGATGTGCGGATCGCGGTCGACCCGACCGTGCTCGACAGCAACGGACTGCTGCGCGCCGCGATGGATCTCGGAATTACGATCGCGAAGTTCGGTCCGGCTCAGCGGCACCTCAACCAGGCGTTCATGGATCTGACGGAAAAGGGAGTCCGCTGATGCTCGGCCGTCAGACCTTTGCTCTGGTGGAGCGGTCGCTGCGTGTTGATACGCGGCTCAAACGGACTCATTTTGTCCGGCTCGCTTTCGCCGGGCTGATTCTGCTGCTGCTCGCCCAGGTGCAGATCGGGATCAACAATTACAGCTCACCGGGCCGCAACGTTTTTGAGAACATCTGCTGGCTGAATTTCTTTCTGCTCAATCTGGCCGGCCTGAGTTTCTTCTCAACGGCGATCACGGAAGAGAAAGAGGAGATGACTCTGGGCCTGCTGAGGATGGCGGGAATCGGGCCGCTGGGCGTGCTGCTGGGCAAGGTCAGTCCGCGACTGCTCAGCGCGGTGCTGCTGCTGTCGGTGCAGCTGCCGTTTACATTCCTGGCGATCACGCTGGGCGGTGTGAACACGCACCAGATTCTGGCGGCCTATGTCGCGCTGCTGACATTCGCGGTGATGCTCGCCGGGATGGGAGCCTTCATCTCGACAGTCTGTGAGCGGTCCAACGTTGCCGTGTCGATCATGACCGGCATCCTTGCGGCCTTGTACGTCGGGCCGCTGCTGGCTCAAAAGGCCGCCGATGGCATGCTCCGCAAGAAGTGGATCGATTCTGAAACGATGCAGAGCGTTGAAGCGCAGCTGGCGTACGTGGAAGGCTCGACGCCGTGGATCTCGCTGTTTTCCGAACGAGGAATTCTGTCGACGAACTTCGATGGAGCCTTGCTGGGATATCAGCCGGTTGTCGGGCTGACGGTTGGCGCTCTGTTTTTCGGGCTGGCCTGGGCGGTGTTTGATGCCTGCACGCGGAACGAAATCCGCGTCGCGCCGGCTCGCGGCCTGATGGCCCTGTTCTCAAAGCGGGTGACGGCTGGCGGGAAACGCGTCTGGAGCAACGCGCTCGCCTGGAAGGACTTCAACTTCCTGACGGGAGGCACGATTGCCGCGTCGATCAAGCTGGTGTCGTACATCATTCTGATGGGGTCGATGGCCGTCTTGATCGCGCGCGAACTGCGCAGCGACCTGCTGGACAGCATCGGCGGAACACTGATCCTCTCGATGCTGACCGCCCTGCTGGTTGAAGTGCCGATTTATCTGTCGAGGATTTTCCGCGAGGAGCTGCGCTGGCAAACGTGGGCGGATCTCGTCCTGTTGCCGCATTCGGTCGGGTGGCTGGTCCGCAACAAGCTGCTGGGGATCCTGCCGACGTTCATCCCGGCCGCGATCGTGTTTCTCTTTGGAGCGATCCTCTCGCCGGCGTTTCTGCAGGACACGCTGCGCAAGTCGTTTCTCGAAGCGCAGGGGCTGTACCTGATCTCGCAGTACATTCTCGGGCTGCATCTGATCGTGCTGCTGTCGTTGAGTGTCAAATGGGGAGCCCTTCCGTTCGGAATCGCGCTGGTCGTCGTGCCCAATGTGATCTTCGTCGCCGCCTGCGGCATGCGGCCGAGTCTGCTGCAGTACTCGTTTCCGATCGTGGCGGCCGTCGTGATCTGCGGCGTCAGCCAGAAACTGATCGTCGAGAAACTTCGGAATCTGGCGTCGATTTGAGCCGCTGTCGTGTCGAGCCGGGCTTGTCTGGGAAACTGCGAGCGGTCGTCTATCATCCCGAGTTTTCGCCAGTTACCGCTCAGATTCCGGAACGAGTACCGATGTCAGATTCGCTGTCGATTCAGGTGATAGACTGCCGCCAGGCCGACGCCCGCGTGCCGCTGGACAAGCTCCGGCAGAAGCTCTCTCCCCGCGGGGACATTGTGTCGGAAGCCGGTCGCCAGCGAACGATCGAACTGTTCGGGGAAGCGCTCTCGCCGCAGCAGGTCGTTGAGCGAATCTGCGGCGACGTTCAGGAACGCGGACTGGAAGCCGTCCTCGAATACACGGCGAAGCTCGACCGCAAGGAACTCGACGAAACGTCGATGCGCGTCACCGAAGCTGAGCTGGAAGCCGCGCACGCCGCAGCCGCTCCCGAGTACCTCGCGACGGTCCGCCGCATCCGGGACAACGTTCGCGAGTTTCAGGAAGCCATTCTGAGCGAGGACGTGTCCGTCGTTCGTGAGAACGGCGATTCGCGCGTCGAGCTGCGGCAGCGTTACCTGCCGCTGGAACGGGTCGGCATTTGCGTGCCGGGTGGCGCGGCCGCCTATCCGTCAACTCTGCTGATGACCGCTGTGCCGGCTCAGACGGCGGGCGTCAAGGAGATTGCCGTTGTTGCTCCGCCGTCGCCATTTGGCGGTTACAACAATGACCTGCTGGCAGCCTGTCATGAACTCGGTGTTCGCGAGGTTTACCGACTCGGTGGCGCGCAGGCAGTCGCGGCGCTGGCCTATGGCGTTTCGGGAATTCGTCGAGTCGACAAGATCGTCGGGCCGGGCAACCTGTTTGTCGCTCTGGCCAAGCGGCATGTGTTCGGCGAGGTCGACATTGACAGCATTGCCGGCCCGAGTGAGGTGATCGTGCTTGCCGACGAATCCGCCCGTCCGGAATTCGTTGCTGCCGATCTGATTTCGCAGGCCGAGCACAGTCCCGGTTCCGGCGTGCTGGTCACCTGGCACGAACCGCTCATCGATGCCGTGCGATCCGAACTCGAACGCCAGCTCGCTCAGTTGCCGCGCGGCGATCTGGCGCGGGAAGCGCTGAATGAATACGGGGCGCTGATTCTGGCCCGGTCTGAGGACGAGGCGGTCGAGCTGACCGACCTGATGGCTCCCGAGCATCTCCACATTTCGGCGGATGATCCCGAGCGTCTGCTGGGCATGATCCAGAATGCCGGCGCGATTTTTCTCGGCCACTATACGCCGGTCGCGCTGGGCGACTACCTGGCCGGTCCCTCGCACGTTCTGCCGACCGGCGGGACAGCACGCTTTGCCAACGGACTCTGCTCGAACGATTTTCTGAAGCGTTCTTCGGTGATCTGGTACGACGAGAAGTCTTTGTCTGAAGCCGCGGCGGATGTCCGCCTGATGGCGGGTAAAGAGGGGCTGACCGCTCACAGTTCGAGTGTTGACGTTCGCCTGTCGTAAGTTCGCCAGTCGACGGCTTTTCTCGGGACTTTCCAGCGAATGCCGTCCCTGATCCCGAACTCTGCGACGTTCAAATGGCAACGCAGCAGGAGCGCACTGGCAGACCGAACATGACGCGCGACTTGAGTTCTGTTACAGGCCACTCTCCCAGTGGTATTTGGGGCCTGTCGTCATCTCGCATGAGGCCTGCGGATGGCGGCTCAGTTCATTCTGAGGATTTCTGATACCGCTCCGGCGATCCTTGTCGATTTTAAATTAGGGCTGCCAGTCAGCGATCTGCAGGCATTCCTGTGCGACGCTGACGCTCTTACGGATGGGGTCGATGCGCGAGACCTTCCAGCGACGCGATGTGCGTCACATAACGGGTACGGAACAATCGGTGACGCAGCTTCTGCTGGCCGTGACCGAAATCCAGCGGCAGTTTATTGGCGAGCAGGATCCGCCGAGACAGTTTGGCGAAGCGCTCAATCAACTGCTGACGCTGAGCGGCAGCAAATACGGTTTCATCGGTGAAGTACGCCGCGATGCGGACGGCACTCCGTGGCTGGGCACGCATGCCATTTCGGATGTCGCCTGGGACGCGCCAACGCGGCAGAAGTTCCAGCAGAACGTCCAAAGCGGCCTGCAGCTCCGCGAGCTGGACAATCTTTTTGGCGAGGTGGTCCAGACCGAAGAACCCGTCATCGTCAACTCGCCAGGTGCCACTGGCAGCAGGAACATCCCGTCGGAGGCGCATCCTGAGCTGACTTCATTCCTGGGGATTCCGTTCCACTTCGGCGGAATGCTTGTTGGCATGGTCGGGCTGGCCAATCGCGAGGATGGATACTGTGACGATCTCGTTGCCTGGCTCGAACCGCTAACCACAACCTGTGCGGCGATGATCGCAGCCGTGCGTTCGGACCGGCAGCGTCAGGCGGCCGAGCGGTCTCTGCGTGACAGTGAGGAGCATTTTCGGCTGATCGCAGACCTCACGGCTGAGGTGACTTTTGTCGCCGAGGTTGATGCGTCCGGCCAGCCTCAACTGATCTCAATCGGCGGCAACCTGAGCCAGGTCCTCGGCCAGTCCGCCGAGCAGCTTTTCGGGACGCAATGGCAGCGCCTTGTTCATGCCGACGATGCTCCCTTAATCGAGGCGATGATCGAAACTGCCCGCACCGGCGAGGCAACTCAGCAGGTCATTCGATGGCACCACCCTCAAAGCGGAATTCGCTCGCTGCAGGTTTCGGCCCGGCGCTCGTCGGTTTCTGAAAACGCCGACGATGGCAGCACGTTCCGGATCGATGGCTGCATTGTCGACATCACCGCCGCTCTGAAGTCCGAGCAAACGTTGCGGGAAGCGCTGGACCGGTACCAGGCCATTCTGCACACCGTCCCGGACCTTCTGTTTCTCACCACGCGCGACGGCGTGTTCCTCGATTTCTGGTCCGGCGACGAATCCGCACTGATCGCGGCACCGGATCAGTTCATCGGAAAACGGCATCGCGACATCCTGCCGCCAGCAGTGTGTGAGCAGTGGGACGAAGCCATTCGTCAGGTTGTCGCAACGGGAGAAGTCCAGGCCTTTGAGTATTCGCTGCCGGTTGACGGCGCAACGCTTCACTTTGAAGCGCGAGTCGTCAGCGGCGGAGATCAACGGGAATCCATTCTGACGGTCTCGCGAAATATCACCGAACGCCTGAATGCGGAGGCAGCTGAAACCCGGCACTTCGCGCTGCTCAAAGAGATCTCACGCAACACGCGCGAGCTGATTTTCGTCAAGGACACCCAGCGACGTTTCCTCTTCGTCAACGATGCCACCGCTGGTGTGATCGGGCGGGAAATTGAGGACATCCTCGGCAGAACGAACGATGAGCTGTTGTCGGAAGCGACGGCTCGCATGACAGCCGAAAGCGACCGGCAGGTGCTGGAAACCGGCACGTCACTGATCTGCGAACAAACGATTCCCACGGCTGACGGCCAACGATTCTTTCTGACCTCGAAGGCGCCCTGGCGAAACGAGTCCGGCGAATTGCTGGGCCTGATCGGAATCGCCCAGGACGTGACCGAACTGCGACAGACGAATCGGGAACTGGAACGCAGCCGTCAGTTCGCCGAGCGCATCGCGGAAGCATCGCCGCACATCATGTACGTGTTCGACATCGTCGAGCAGCGGAATCTGTACTCGAACCGGCAGATCGCAGACGACCTTGGGTACTCCCCTGACGAGATTTGCGACATGGGGAGTGACTTCTTCGCGCGAACGCTGCACCCTGACGACCTTGCTCGAGTTCCCGAAATGCTGGCTCGCTGGGAAACAGCACAGGATGGCGACATCCTGGAGCAGGAATACCGGATGAGGACCGCCAGCGGCGAATGGCGCTGGTTTCTCGGAAGAGATACCGTTTTCCGGCGGGACAGCAACGGTCGTGTGCGGCAGATTATCGGTACGGCGCAGGACATCTCAGACCGGTACAAAGCGCAACAGGCACTGCAGGAAAGTGAAGCGCGGCTGCGGGCGATCATCGAATCAGAGCCAGAGTGCGTCAAACTCGTCGCCCGCGACGGGACGCTGCTGGAGATTAACTCTGCCGGCCTCAGATTCGCCGGGGCGGACTCGCTGGACGACGTGATTGGACGGTCGGCGTTCGATCTGATCGCTCCTGAGTACCGGCAGCAGTTTCTTGATTTTCACGAGATGGTGTGTCTCGGGCAGGCCGGCACCCTTGAGATGGAGATCATCGGTCTCAAGGGGCAGCGGCGGCGCATGGAAACTCACGCGGTGCCGCTGAAGTACGGTCCTGATGGCGAAGTCGGCCACCTCGCAGTGACACTCGACGTCACTGATGTTCGGAAGGCCGAAGAGTTGATCGCCCAGCAGCACGCTCAACTGCTGCACGTTTCGCGGCTCTCGTCGCTGGGCCAGATGGCCGGCACGATTTCGCACGAGATTACGCAGCCGCTGTCCGCCATTTCGAATTATGCAGCGACCTGTCGATTGCTGCTGCAGCGGGAACGGCCAGACCTTGCGACGTTTGCGCGGCATGTTGAATCGATTGCGAAGCAGGCTCATCGTGCGGGCGAGACACTTGACCGGATCCGCTCGTTCATCAGCGGAAACGATTCTCGAAAAGAACGCTGCCACATCGAAGATGTCATCAGCGGTGCGATCGCGCTGATGAAGGCGGAGCTGCGAAACCGGCAGACGCACGTCGCGATTCATGCGCCGGTTGGTCTTCCCGCAGTGACTGCTGATTGTGTGCAGATTCAGCAGGTGATTACGAATCTGGTAACGAATTCCTGCGATGCGATGCAGGATCTGGATTCTCAGAGCCGGCAGATCGATATCGACTGCCGTCCGTCTGGCGAGTTTGTCACGGTGACGATTCAGGATTCCGGGCCGGGACTGGACGACGTGTCACAGGACAAACTGTTTGAGCCGTTTTGTACTTCCAAATCTGACGGTATGGGGCTTGGCCTGGCGATCTGCCGGGACATCGTCACCGCTCACGGAGGAATGATCAGCGCTGCCAACTCCCCTGCGGGCGGTGCCGTCTTTCAGTTTACGCTCCCTGTTTCTCAGGAGACCATCAATGACTGATGCCCCTCTGACAGCCTACGTGATCGACGACGACCCAGCGGTGCTGGATTCGGTTTCCGAGTTGCTGGTCGCCGCCGGTATTCGCGCTCTGGCGTTTACGTCGGCTGAACAGTTTCTGCACCAGCTGACACCGGCTGCCGCGGGGTGCATCGTGACGGATCTGAAGATGCAGGGCATGAGCGGTGCTGACCTGCTTCGCGTGCTTCGCGACTCCGGCTGCCGGCTGCCCGTAGTTGTTGTCAGTGGGCATGCTGATGTGCCAGTGACGGTCGAGGTGATGGAACGCGGAGCGATCACACTGCTGCAGAAACCGTACAAGGCCGAAGAGCTTCTTGATGCGGTGCAGCGCGCTCTCGAAACCTTCCTCAGCGAGCAGCGACGCTTCCGTGAACTGCAGGATATTCGTCAGCGACTCGACTCGCTGCAGCCAGACGAGTACGGCGTGATGCGGCTGATGATCCAGGGCCAGCCAAACAAGACGATCGCCGCCGAGCTGGAAATCAGCATGCGAACGGTCGATCGTCGCCGCAGCGCCGTCCTCGAAAAAATGGGCGTTGCTTCTGCGCCTGAAGTCGCACGTCTTGTCGCTCTGCTTGAGGCTGCCGAAGTTTCGCCCTGACCGGTCCGACGGTCGACGCGACGAAACAGCCAGCATTCGGCATAATCCGCAGGCCATTTTCGAAGGTCTCCGGAGAAACCCGATGAAGCTGTTGTTGAGCGTCGCGAGCGTGCTGGTTGCCGCCGTCCATTCCGCCACCCTGTCCGCAGCCGAGCCGGTCGATGGCTCATCCGGGCCGAACATTGCGGCTCGCAGTCCATTCTCAAACTGCCGGATCCGATTCGAGCGCGAGAAACTCGGCCACGTCGCCTTTATTGGTGGCTCCATTACTGAAATGAACGGCTACCGGCCGATGGTCTGCGAGTTTCTGCAGGAGCGGTTTCCGCAGACCGAGTTCAAGTTCACCGACGCCGGCATTTCGTCGACCTGCTCAACGACCGGCGCGTTTCGACTGGCGAGCGATGTGTTGAGCAAGGGGCCGGTCGATCTCTTCTTCGTCGAATTTGCGGTCAACGATGATCAGGACGCGATGCACGCGCGGCGGGAGTGCATCCGCGGCCTGGAAGGCATCATTCGCCACTGCCGACAGCACAATCCCCACTCGGACATTGTCGTCACGTACTTCGTCAATCCATCAATGCTTGAGACGCTGCAGGACGGCAAGCAGCCACTGTCCATTGCAGCGCATGCGGAAGTTGCCGAGCACTACGGCGTTTCGACAATCCACCTCGCCGGGGAAGTCGCTCAGCGAATTTCCGCGGGCACGCTGACGTGGGAAGTTTACGGGGGCACGCATCCGAAGCCGGCCGGCAACCGCATCTGCGCGGACATGATTGGGTCGATGCTCACAACCGCCTGGAGTCAGCCGCTGCCGGCGGATGCACGTCAGCAGTCGCGACCGCTGCCGGAGAAGCCGCTCGAAGAGAACAGTTACTCGTCGGGACGTTTCATCGATCCGTCACAAGCCGAGGTTGTTCGCGGCTGGTCGCTGGGTGTCCCGGACTGGAAGCGGCTTCCCGGCAGCAAACGCGGTCGCTTCACCGAACTGCCGATGCTGGAAGCTGTCGAGCCAGGTTCGGAAGTCACGTTGAAATTCACTGGCCGGGCAATTGGTGCCTACGTTGTCGCCGGTCCCGACGCGGGCATCGTTGAAGCGAGCCTTGATGGCGGGCCGTTTTCAAAGCACGACCTGTTTCACCGCTTCAGCAAGGGCCTGCACTATCCACGAACCGTGATGTTCAACGCTGACCTTTCGCCAGGCGAGCACACGCTGCGGCTGCGCATCAGCGACGATCACAATCCCGAGTCAACCGGCACAGCGGCCAGAATCATGCAGTTCTGCGTGAACTGAGGACCGACCTGAAAATCACGGCCAACATTGAGGCGTGACTGTTTGACCCGAAGCCGAAGGCGATGGCGTTGTCGAGCCAGTTGTTGAGACACGCCGTCGCCTTCGGCTTCGGGTCAAACGCGACAGGGCAGTCGGGTGCGTGCAGTAAGCCTTATCAGGCTGGTCCGTGAATCTTCCGAGGTAGTGGACTTCGCCAGAAGTCCCGGCTCCGCTGTGTTCTGAAATAAGGACGCTGTGTTCAGACTGCAGACCAGCTGGCGAAGCTCGAATCCTGTTCCTTGATCGGTTCAAAGAGACGCGGCGTTTTTTCAACCGACGAGGGCACGACGGTTAATTCCCTGGCCATCGCAGCGGTCATGCTGAGACGGTCGAACAGCTCGGTTGTTTGACTCCCCGCCCGCACTAAACTGCCTGCTTCACTCGCCCTTTTCGTACGAAAGACGCTGCTGAGATGTCCTCTTCCGAGAAACTGCTGATCAACATTGGGCACAGCCCGGACCCTGACGACGCGTTCATGTTTCACGCGCTGGCGAACGACAAGATCGAAACCGGTCGTTACGAATTCACGCACACGCTGCAGGATATCGAGACGCTGAATCATCGAGCCCTGAAAGGGGAACTCGAACTCACCGCCGTCAGCCTGCACGGTTACGCGTACATGACCGACAAGTACGCCATCTGCTCGTGCGGCGCCAGCATGGGCGACAATTACGGGCCGATGGTTGTCGCCCGCAAGCCGTGCTCGATTGAGGACCTGAAGGGCAAAAAGATCGCAGTTCCCGGCGAGCTGACCTCGGCGTTCCTGGCTCTCAAGCTGCTGCTGGGCGACACGTTCACGCACGAAGTTCACGACTTCGATCAGATTCTCAATGTTGTCGCCGCGGGTGATGCCGACGCCGGGCTGATCATCCACGAAGGGCAGCTCACGTACGAGAATCAGGGGCTGAGCCTGATCGTTGATCTGGGCAAGTGGTGGTACGAGGAAACCGACGGCCTGCCGCTGCCGCTGGGGGCCAACGCGATTCGCAAGGACCTGGGCCGCGAGGTCATGGAAGAGGTCACCGCGATTCTCAAGCAGAGTATTCAGTACGGACTCGATCACCGTGAGGACGCTCTGACGCACGCTCTGCAGTACGGTCGCGATCTTGACCGAGCCAAGGCGGACGAGTTCGTCGGCATGTACGTCAACGACTGGACGCTCGATTTCGGCGAGAAGGGCCGCCAGGCTGTCCGTCTGCTGCTGCAACGCGGCTACGTCGCGGGAATCATCCCGAATCCGGTCGACGTCGAGTTTATTGGGTAACAGCGTTGGTCCGAGTCGCCTCGTTTAACGCCCAGCCGAAGGCGCCGGCTACGTGAGGCTTCCGATATGAAGTTTTCCTTCGTTCCAACGCTCCGCGGTGGAACGCAAGCTGCGACGCTCTGCGTCGACGACCGTGAGAGGACGCAGAGCGTCCAATTGATTGTTCCCACGCAGAGCGTGGGAACGAGTTAAACGACGAGTTGGTTAACCTGAAGAAAGCACCTCGACATGGCAACCTCAGCCGATTACCTGCAATCCATGTTCGGACTTGATGGACAGACCGCCGTCGTCATCGGCGGAACCGGTGTTCTGGGCGGTGCGTTCTGTGAGGCGCTCGGCGGCGCGGGAGCGCATGTGCTCGTTGTGGGACGGACGCTGAAGACGGACGAAGCGACCACTGACACCGTCGTTGACCGGATCAATGCCGGGCCGGGATCGGCGGAGTTCTTCAAGGCCGACAGCACCAGTCGCGAGGACCTCGAAGCGATCGTCGCTCACCTGAAAGAGCAGGGCCGCGAGTGCAACGTGCTGATCAACGGCGCCGGAGTGAACTCGGCAACGCCGTTCTTCGACATCGAAGACGAGGAGTGGGAGCGGATCGTCAACATCAACCTGCGCGGCGTCCGGCTGGCCTGTCAGGTCTTCGGTAAGGACATGGTTGATCGTGGGACGAAGGGCTCGATCATCAACATCGCGTCGCTGAGCGGCATGACCGCGCTGTCCCGCGTCTTCACCTATTCGGCGACGAAAGCGGCCGTCATCAATCTCACGCAGAACCTCGCTCGCGAGTTCGCACAGTACGGCATCCGCGTCAACGCGCTGTCGCCGGGCTTCTTTCCGGCTGAGCAGAACCGCAAAGTGCTGACGCCGGACCGTGTTGAAAGTATCCGTCGCCACACGCCCACCAGTCGCGAGCAGGGCGACGATCCCCGCAGCCCGTTCGGTGTCCCGAGCGAACTCGCGGGAGCCGTCCTGCTGATGGCTTCGTCGAGCGCCGGCAGCTTCCTGACCGGCGAAAACATCGTCGTTGATGGCGGCTTCACCGCGATGACGATCTGACCCTCGCAAACTTATGACTGACGAACGTCCTGTCGCCATCGAGGCTCGCGGCCTCTGCAAGCAGTATCGCGTTTATCGGAAACGCGAAGGGCTGATGGCGTCGATCAAAGGTCTCTTCAATCGTCAGTATGAACCTGTCGACGCGGTTCGCTCGGTCAGCTTCCAGATCCGCCAGGGCGAAATGGTCGCCTTTCTGGGGCCGAACGGAGCCGGCAAGACGACGACGCTGAAGCTGCTCTCCGGGCTGATCTACCCGACGTCTGGCGAAGCGACGGTTCTCGGATACGTTCCGTGGCAGCGTGAGAACGCTTACCGACGTCGGTTCTCGCTGGTCATGGGGCAGAAGAATCAGTTGTGGTGGGACCTGCCCGCTCAGGAATCGTTCCGGCTCCACAAAGAGATTTACCGGATCGAGACAGCAGATTTCGACGCGCGGCTCGACGAACTGACGTCGCTGCTGGAAGTCAAGAAGCTTGTCGGTCAGCCGGTTCGCGAGCTGTCGCTTGGCGAGCGGATGCGGATGGAGCTGATCGCTGCTCTGCTGCACCGGCCGGACGTCCTGCTGCTCGACGAACCGACGATCGGACTCGATGTTGTCTCGCAGCGCAAGGTGCAGGAGTTCCTGAAACACTACCAGCGCGAGCAGGGCATCACGGTCATTCTGACCAGCCATTACATGAAAGATGTCGAAGCGCTCTGCAAGCGGGCATTGATCATTAACGAGGGCGAACTGAAGCACGATGGCCCGCTGGAAGAGATCGTCGACCGCTTCAGCCAGCACAAGGTGATCGAACTCCAGTTCGCCGGCAGCGAGATCCCCGGTGGGCTCGACCAGTTCGGTCGCGTGTTTGATATTCACTCGCCGCGCGCGAAACTTGAGGTCGACCGGACGCGGATTCCGGAAATCCTCACAGCCGTTCTGTCGCAGTATCAGATCGACGATGTCAGCGTGCAGGAACGACCGCTCGAAGAGGTCATCGCCGAGCTGTTCGCGAGCCATCGCGACGAGTGAGCCAAAGTCGTTGGTCGCTCCGCGATCGAAACGTTCCGTTTGAGTTCCTGCTCAGTCGATTCCGCATGAGTAAGTCGCCCGAAGGACCGAACGCTTCCGTTGAGGTGTCTTAAGCAGGACGTTTCGATCGCGGAGTGATCAACGACTTTCTGCCGACCGTAAACCCCAGCGAGATTTTCATGAGACGCCTCATCATTGGCTGCGGATACCTGGGACGCCGAGTTGCTCAGCGATGGCTCGACGCTGGTGACGATGTCTGCGCGTTGACCCGATCAGAAGCGAACGCCGCCACTCTTCGTGAACTCGGTATCGAACCGGTGATTGGAGACGTCACACAGTCCGAGTCGCTGGACGCGTTGCCCGAGTGCGACACCGTTCTGCACGCTGTTGGATTCGACCGATCGGCAGCACCGTCAAAACGCGAAGTCTATGTTGGAGGACTGCAGAACGTCCTCGACCGGGCGGCCGGACGCTGCTCGCAGTTTCTGCACATCTCAAGCACCAGCGTTTACGGTCAGGCGGATGGCGAACTGGTCGACGAAGATTCGCCGTGTGGCCCTCAGCACGAGAGCGGACAGATCTGCCTTGATGCCGAGCAGTTTGTGTCGGAGCGACGTTCGCGCGGCGATTTTCCAGTCGCGACGATTCTCCGCCTTTCAGGTATTTACGGCCCCGGACGACTGCTCGCCCGCATTGAAGCAATCCGCGAAAAGCTGCCCTTGCCGGGCGATCCGGATGCCTGGCTGAACCTGATTCACGTTGACGATGCGACCGCAGTCGTCGTCGCGGCGGCGGACTCGGCCACCGAGCAGTCCGGGCTGTTTCTGGTCAGCGACGACCAGCCGATCCAGCGGCGAACCTACTACGAAACTCTGGCCCGACTACTGAATGTCGACGACGTAAGGTTCGATGCAGATGCTCCCGCCCGTCACACACGAGGCCGCGGAAAACGCTGCTGCAATCGACGGCTTCGCGAACAGCTCGGCGTGAAGCTGCAGTTTCCGACCATCGAGACCGGGCTGCCCCAGGCAATCGTTTAACCCGAAGCCGCAGGCGATGGTGCATCGAACAAGACGCCGTCGCCTGCGGCTTCGGGTTAAACGAGATTACGCTGTAACTGCCGTTGCCGGTCAATCCAGCGTGCCGCCGGATCGATGTTTGAGGAAGGAATTCAGGCCGGCTTTCGCGGTCCCCGCGGCATCAATCAGGCCGGCGTTGGGAAATTCGTGAGGCGCGGCATCGGTCAGGTGGCTCCAGTAGATGCCGACGACCGACTGCTTGGCCATGAGCATGGGCACGTATCTGTCGATCCACTCCGCCTGTGCCTCACTGCTCCAGGCGTTCTTTGCATCTTGGCCGTCAACCACAATGCCGGGGCGGCAGTTCGCGTCCGGCTCGTTGCCCGACGGGAACCCAAGCGTCACGTTCAGGGGAACCTCCAGCATGCTCCACTGGTCGATCAGTCGTGAGAAGTCGAGCAGGTCGCGTGGTGCTCCACCTCGTTCCTCGAACCCGATGGCGATTTCCAGATTCACGCCGCTGAGTCCAATGCCGCAACGGAGCAGAGCATCGACAAACTGCATTGGCGAGAGGCGGTGGTCCCCCGCGGTCTGGTAGGTGCCCCAGGGATCCTCGATCCGGATCAGCAGTTGAGCTTCCTCGTCGCGTTGCCGAGCAACTTCCAGCGTCTTGGCAACGAGCGTCAGGCGTTCTTCTTCGTTGAGTTTGAACGCGCCGCCGGTGTTGACTCGCGAGGACACTTCCCAGAATCGAATGCGTCCGGCGTAGCGCGAAATTGCGGTTTCGACAAAGTCGCAAAGAAAGCTCTGCAGGTTGAAGAAGTCGTGGCCCCATTGTTCGAGCCACTTCGGCAGCCCGTTCATCGAGAAGTCGAGCAGCGGGCCGGCCTTCATCAACATGCGGTTTTCCGAGCACCAGTCGACGAGCTGGTCGAACTCGTCCCAGTCGTATTCGCCTTCCTGCTTCTCGACCTGTGTCCACTCGATCGGAATGGCCGCCGCATTGAACGCGTCGCAGAAGCGGTCGCCCAGTTCTCTGACGGTCCGCTCGCAGTTGACGCTGCAGCCGAAGGAAACCGGCAGCTGTGGAGTCCGTTTGAGCCGCACTCGCAACCGCTGCTCAACATAGGAGCGGGCCAGCGCGTCGGCGGCAGCGCACGCTTTGGCGATGGCCTGGTCCGCCAGCTCGGCGGCTCGATTCAGGTCGCCCTTTTCCGAGGTCGCCTGGGCGAAGTTCTGATGCGCTTCCCGGTGCAGCTCTCGAAAGCTGTCCGGAATCGCCATACCGAGCGCTTCCCAGCTCGCCAGCTGATTGCGGACCTGGCAGATTTTGCCTCGCGCCAGTTCCAGCGGGAGCAGGTAAGCGTCTTCGTGCTCTCGCAGCGTTGCGGTGCTGATCAGCAGTCGGCCGAAGCCGGGCACGGGATAGGGGAAGTGGACTTTGCCACTGTCGGCGTTCATGCGGCGCAGCTCGATGATCTCACCGTGCTGCTCAACCCGCGAAGGGAAGACACGACCGTCGTAGCCGCTGACGTAGATGCGGCGCACGTCGGATTCGGTCTCAAACAGCTCCGGGTTCGGAACTGTAAACCGCATAACGCCCATCCAGCCTACCCCGGAGATTTATGAGAGATCACGCTGCCTCGCCGGCAGACGATTGATGGTGCCGCCTTGAGGCAACACGGTGGATTTCGGCGAAGACAGATTGGATCAGAGAAATGAGATGACGGCCCGTAACCAGGCAGCGTTTCGCCATCAGGCTGGCGACGCTCCGAGTTGACTCAGTCTCTCATCCGTGAGGCTGCCAGCAGGCTTCCGTTCGACAGCCAGAGAGCGGCTGGAAGCTGACAGATGTGCGGCGGGGGCAGTCTTCGGACTCCCGGAAAGTCTCACCGGAATCTTCAGAACTCAGTTGCCCACTTCAGGTTTCGACCAGAACGGTCGCAAACGAGCGGACGAGTCTAGTGTCGGTCGGGCAACTGTTCAACAAATGCGGGCAGCAGTAAACTCAGCCCGCGCGGTTTCTCCTGTGGCTGCACGGAACCGGCAATTTTCGTCGACTTTGAGGCAGTTGAGTCCGTTATGGCGAACGAGTTGATCACCAGTTCCATTCCCGGCATGACTCCCCGGCAGGGAAAAGTTCGGGACATCTACGATTTTGGGGATCGGCTGCTGTTCGTCGCGTCGGACCGGATCAGCGCGTTCGACTGGGTTCTGCCTAACGGAATTCCCGACAAAGGCCGCGTGCTGACTCAAGTCAGTCGGTTCTGGTTTGACCGTCTGGACGTTCGGAATCATGTGCTGAGCCTCGACCCTGCGGACCTCGACCTGCCCGCCGGGACCGACGTCGAATCGCTGCGCGGCCGCAGCATGGTCGTGCGTAAGACCGACGTCGTGCCAATCGAGTGCGTCGTGCGCGGGTACCTGGCCGGGTCCGGCTGGAAGGAATACCAGCAGTCGCGGACGGTCTGCGGAATTGGCCTGCCGGACGGCCTGATCCAGGCGGACCGGCTGCCCGAGCCGATCTTCACTCCGGCGACGAAGGCCGAATCCGGGCACGACGAGAACATTTCGTTCGAGGAAACGAGCGCGCGGATCGGCGACGAGCTGGCCGGCAAACTGCGGGATCTGAGCCTCTCGATCTACTCGTCCGCCGCCGATTACGCGCGCGAACGAGGCATCATTCTCGCCGATACGAAGTTCGAATTCGGGCTGCTCGACGGCGAGATCATCCTGATCGACGAAGTCCTGACGCCGGACAGTTCCCGCTACTGGCCCGCTGACCGTTACGAACCCGGTCGCAGCCCGTTTTCCTATGACAAGCAGTTTGTCCGGGACTGGCTGGAGTCGACCGACTGGGACAAGAACAGCCCGCCGCCAACGATGCCCGACGAAATCGTCGAGAAGACCCGCGAGAAATACGTCGAAGCGTACGAAGTCCTGACCGGACAACAGTTTGAGTGGTAAAACCGGCAGGTTGCCGCATCCCGCAGAGTTCCGCTCAGGCGTGAGAGTTCGCCGATCGGGCGATCCGGCAGAACCTGTCTGGCACGACGTTTGACAGGGTGATACCGCAAAAAGATGCCGCGGGCGGCTGCTTCCTGTTGAGGGTGCGTTTCCGACCGCGTTAGATTCTTTTGTCTCTCGGCGAAAAGCGGTTTTCCGATCGAGGCGCCGGGCTCTGCGGCAATCGAGTCCGCAAATGGAAATGTCCTGGAACAGTTCGCCTGTCCCTGTCCTTCGAGGTTGACTCATGATGGTTCGAATCCGACTGCTCAGCGTTGCGGCCCTTGCGGTGGCTCTGCTCGCAACCAGCTCTTCGTTTGCGGCAAAGAAATCGGGAGCCATTACGAAGCCGAAATTCGATCCGGACGCCCCGGTCGTCAAACTGTTCGACGGCATGGAATCCGGTCAGCTCGCGACAAAGTTGATTATGAAGAATGAGTTCTCCGGCAATCTGCTGATCGAGAACAAGACCGATGGACCTCTGACGGTCGCGATGCCCGACGCTTACGTTGGCGTCCACGTATTGAACCAGTTCGGTGGTGGGCTCGGCGGTGGCGGGCTTGGCGGTGGTCAGCAGGGTGGTGGTGGCGGCGCCCAGACTGCCGGTGGTGGTGGTCAGCAGGGTGGTGGCTTTGGTGGTGGCCAGCAGGGGGGTGGCGGTCAGGGATTCTTCTCGATCCCGCCGGAGAAAGTTGTTCGACTGCCGTTCAACTCGGTCTGCCTCGAACACGGCAAGCCGACACCGCGTCCCCGCATGGAGTACGTCATCCGACCTGTCGAAGAGTTCTCGCAGGACCCGCTGCTTCGCGAACTGCTGGTCATGATCTCAACAGGCCGAGTCAGTCAGAAGGCCGGTCAGGCAGCTGCCTGGCATCTGGCGAACGGCAAGAGCTGGCGCGAGCTGGCCTCGATCGCCGACAATCATGTCGGTCGCCCGGACACTCCGCACTTCAGCTACGCCGACCTGCAGATTGCCCAGGCTCTGCTGGCGCATGCGAAGGTTCGAGCTGAACAGCGAAAGGAACGCGAAGCTGCCGAGCCGAAACCCGCCGAGCCAGCTCCGGTTCGAGACCGCACGGGTCGAGTCGTCTCGCAGCGTTAGGCGTCGAACGATCTCAACAACGAAAAAAGCTCCCGTCGTCAGTCGGCGGGAGCTTTTTTCATTGAGCGTCAGCAGCTGTAGCGAACGTCGCGCAGACTTTTGGTCGATTACGGCGTGCCGTGACGAAACTCTGCGCGAGTTTCGCTACCTGCGGCGATCGATGTGCCGGTCGGAGATTCACCGGCGACCGCTCCATTGCTGGCTGTCGATCCAGGTCAGATTGTGGCGGACCAGCGCGTCGAGTTCCGTTTCGGTCCCGGTCGAGATATCGAAGAAGCAGACGGCCATTTCAGCATCCGACTCCTCACCCCAGCGGACGAGGCGCGGCGGCGAGTGGGGGTTCAGCGGGTTGTGTGCTGAGTTGTCGAAGACGACATCGAACTCGATCTTCGTCCCCGCCGGCAACGTCAGTGGCTGCGCATAAAAGTAGTAGCCCTGCCAGTTGAAGTCCCAGTCGGTGATCTCGATCAGCGGCTCAATCGTACCGTCCGGCAGCGTCGCGGTTGCCCGCAGCTCGCGTCCCAGCAGATGAGTGTGCGGCAGCACCGAGTGCAGTGTCGCTGCGATGGGCAGCGTGTACTCAGCATGGTGAACGAAGCGCCGTTCGCCCGGCGGAATGGCCAGCTCCATATTGGCAACAAAGAGTTCTGCGACGCGTCGCTGTGTTGTCTGCGGTGCGAAGTAGATGCCGACGCTTGCCTGATCGACTTCGTCTTTGCCGCTGGGGTGATAGTGCGTCTGAATGACGAAGTCCGATCCTGCTCGGATGGGACGCCCGAAGCCCGTCGGCATTCGTTGCGGAAGAACTCCGACCGCCCAGCCGCCGAGCGTACCGCCGCCCGGAAATCCCCAGCCGCCAAAGCGTTGATACCCAGGCCCTGGAAAGGTGGCGTCGAGTTGCCGCGCGTGGCCAGCGTCGTCGTAGCGAAAACTCGCATGGTGAACGACCCGCGCGTTGCCGGCCCGATACTCGATCGCACTGACGAGCCGGTCCTCAGTCAGCCCGGTCGGCAGCACAAAGTACTGGTAGATGTCCGGCCCGGATGCCGGAATGTGGAACGGCTCGGGAACCGTCAGAACCAGATCCGGCTCGCCAAGCTGCCAGCCGTCGACAAACTGCGGTGGTGCAGGATACTCGGCTGGATCGCCCGGCGGCATTCCGGCATCGATCCAGCGTCCGACGAGTTCAATCTCGCGCTCCGTCAGAAACTGCTCATCGCGAAAGCGGCCAAAGCCACGAGTTGGCTTCCACGGCGGCATGAGCTTCAGCTCGACCATCACGCGAATCTGCTCAGCATGACGTCGCACGTCGGCAAACGATTCGAGCGGGAATGGAGCGACGGCTCCCTCGCGATGGCACGTCGTGCAGTTCGCATAAATGATCGGCGCGATCTCGCGAGCGAACGTGACGTCTGCATTGTCGTCCGGCTCACTGAGCGATTCGAGCCGGCAGCCGACGGGCTCCGTTCGGGCGGGGTTCACGGATCGTCCCGTCAGAACCGCGGCGACGGCATCTCGCAGATAGTACGACCCGGCCTGCAGCTTCTTTCGCCCGACCGACGGGAACTGATCGTCGATCGCCCCGGAATAGACCGTCTCGCCCAGCGGGGTCAGCACAAAAGCGTGCGGCGAGTGCGTCGCGCCGAGCCGCTCGCGCAGTTCGCCGGTTGTGTCGAGCAGAACTGGAAAGCCGACGTCGTACTCGTCCGCGTGCCGCAACGCTTCCGACCGCGATACCGACCTCCAGCTGATGACCCCGAAGAACTCGACGTTTTGCTGCCGGCACTCTGTCGCGAGCTGATTGAGCTGCGGGATCGCGGCATTCGAAATCGGGCACTGTGTTCCGAGAAACACAATGAGCACCGCCCGACAGTTCTCGGACTGCCCAGGCCGGTAAAGCCTTCCGTCGATTCCGATGCCTTTCAGTGGTGGCGGTGCGACCGCGATTGGCTGTGCCGATTCATTCTCTGGCGAAATTTCGTGCGTTGGGGTGGCGACGGCAGGTGGTGCGGAACTCAGGTCTGCTGGCTCGGAAAACGACACAAACTGCCCCGGCGGGCAGACGGCCTCACTCGCCGATTCCATTGCGACAGTCTGCTCCGGACACGTCTGCCTGGAAGGAATCGATGCGGGTACGACTCGAAACGGAGCCGCGTGAAACAGCCACAGGCCAACAGACAGCGCCGCGACGACTGTCACGATTCCGAGAGTTCGGAGGTTACGCGATGCCGCGTGCCCTGCCATGAGAATTCGTCCCTGAAAACCGGCGTCCCTCAAGTCCTCAACCGTTCGGGACACTACCAGCTTGCGAGGCTCTCGCGAATACGAATGGCGTCTGCCTTGAACCAGCGGCAGGAGCGAGCGAAAGTCGACCTCGCGCAACTGTCTGTCGTCGTCGAACTCGCCAGAATTCTCGCAACGGCTGGCCGTCGTAGTGGAATTCGCCAGAATTCCCCAATCGGCGACTGATGCGGGACTTCTGGCCAAGTCCGCTGCGCAATACTCGGCCATGGATTCCAGGACGATCCTGACTCGGCACGCTCGTTTGCGTCTTCTGCGATCGTGACGCTGGCTGAATCTGTCATTCTTGCAGTGACAGATCAGGTTGCGGAGAAACCGGACGAGCCCAGCAACGCGACTTCACAGGCAGCGCTCACTTATGGCATTCGCGAAGCGATCAATCATCAGCAGACTGATGACGGCGGTTCTCTTCTGGGGAACGCTGCCGGTCACCGTGCGTGGTGCCGAATCGGCCAGTCCATCGCTGCCGCCGTCGCTGCACGCGATCATCAAGGCCGCCTGCTTTGACTGTCACGGTGATGCTGCTGCGGAAGGTGATCTGAATCTGCAGACGCTCTCGTTCGATGTGAGCGACCGGGCGATTCGTGACCGGTGGGTCCGAATTCTCGACCGTGTCGAGCAGCGGGAAATGCCGCCGGACTCGAACGACCTTTCGGATGAGCTGCGGTCGCAACTGACTCGTGACCTCGGCGCGAAGCTGCACGCGACCGACCTCGCCGATGTCGAGAAGTTTGGACGCGGGCCGATGCGGCGACTGAACCGCGACGAGTATCAGCAGAATCTGCGCGACATTCTCAAACTGCCGCAGCTCGACATACGCGACCGGCTGCCCGCAGACCGCGTCTCGCATCTGTTCAATAAAACCAGCGAGGTACTCGATATCTCGCGCGTTCAACTGACCGCGTATCTCGATGCGGCTGAAGCGGCCCTGCTGGCTGCGATGGCCAGCGGCGTCGATCCGCCTCCGACCACGAAGTACCGCGCTGTTGGGCGGCGGTTGTTCTCCGCGACGTCAACGTTTGGCAATCGCCAGGCAATGTTCTTCGCCCGCGACTCAAAGGCGATCAGCAACGAGGAACTCGCCAGGTCGCCTGACGATCCGGCCATCGAACTGGCACTGTTCCGGTCTGCTCACTGGCCCTATTACGGATACCCTCAGAGCTTCATCGCGAAGCTGCCGGGCGAGTACCGTGTGCGATTCTCAGCGCGAGCCATCCTGCAAACGCAAGGCTTTCAGCTGCAGCCGGCGACGCGTCCCCTGCCGATGACCTTCCGTGCTCGTAAGCCGTCCGGCCCCGACGTCTCCGGCGATGTGCGCGCGACCGGGGGGCTGATCGACATTCAGCCAGAGCCGGTCGTTTATGAGACGACGATCTCTCTGAAACCGACGGAGACCTTCGAGTACAGCCTGCTCGGTCTGCCCGTTCCGCTGGCGAGGAACGTCAACGGCGGACCTCCAACGTATCGTTACCCGCCCTTTCCGAAAGGTGGCCAGCCGGGCGTTGCGTTTCAGTGGCTTGAGATCGAAGGCCCGCTCTCACCCGGCAAGTGGCCGCCGGAATCGCACCGCGTTCTGTTCGGTGACCTCCCGTTGCGAGCACCGGAAACGAACAGCGGCCTGCCAGTTGATGTCGTTTCTGAAGACGCTCGCGGCGACGCCCGTCGTCTGTTGCGACGCTTCATTGAACGAGCTGCGCGCGAGCCGGTTTCTGATGAGGTCGTCCGGAAATTCGAGACGCTCGTTCTATCGCAACTCGATCAGAACGCTCCGCTCGCTGCCGCATTGGTCACGGGGTACAAGGCGTTTCTGTGCTCGGGCCACGTTCTCTATCTGCGTGAGCCGTCCGGCGAAAACCGCAGCTTCGCCATCGCATCTCGACTATCGCACTTCCTGACGAATTCTCGTCCGGACGCGCAGTTGCTCGCACACGCCCGCGCTGGCCGACTCTGCGATGCGGCGACGCTGCAATCGGAAACCGACCGGCTGATCGCCAGCGAAGGTTTCGATCGCTTTGTCGAGAACTTCACGGATTACTGGCTCAACCTGCGACGCATTCAGCGCGACGAACCCGACGTGCGGCTGTATCCCGAGTACCGTTTCGATGCGTATCTCATCGAGTCGATGACGCGGGAAACGCGAGCGTTCGTTGCCGCGATGATTCGCGAGAACCTTCCGGTGACAACGTTAATCGACAGCGATTTCGTGCTCGTCAACGATCGGCTTGCCGAGCATTACGGCCTGCCGCGTGTTGACGGTTCGGCGCTGCGACGGGTCATGCTGCCGGTCGACAGCCCTTACGGCGGCCTGCTGACGCACGGTGCGATTCTGAAAGTCACGGCGAACGGTACCTCGACATCTCCGGTGGTCCGGGGTGCCTGGGTGATGGAGCGCCTGATTGGCGAACCGCCTCCCCCGCCGCCGAAGGCCGTGCCTGCCGTCGAACCCGACATTCGAGGCGCGAAGACGATTCGCGATCTGCTGGCGCTGCACACGAAAGACGAAGCCTGCGCTGCGTGCCATGCCCGCTTTGATCCCGTCGGCCTGGCCCTGGAGAACTTTGATATTGTCGGAGCCTGGCGGGACCGCTACCGAGGTCTCGCGGACGGCGAGAAAGTCACGGGCATTGACCGAGCGGGGCACGATTTCGCTTACGCTCTGACGTCGCTGGTTGATGCCGGCGGAGAGCTACGCGACGGTCGCAGGTTTCAGAACATCAATGATCTGAAAGCTCTGCTCTGTGCCAACCCGCGTCAGCTTGCCCGCAACCTGCTGCACCAGTTCACGGTCTACTCGACAGGAACTCCTGTGAGACTCTCCGATCGCCGGGCCATTGATGAACTGCTTGACCAGTGTGAGACGAATGGTTATCGGGTTCGGGATCTGCTCCAGGCTTTTGTCCAGAGTCGCATCTTTCTCGGAGCTGTGCGTTCCGACGAATAGCTCCCTGGCAGACGCCCTGCATTCAGGAAGCACGACGGAGGGCATTCTTGAAGCCTGGTGGCGTGCAGCAGCGGTTTTCGGTTGGTCTCCTCGATTGCTGACAACTCCGCCCGCCGTTTTTCATCCGCTGCTTCCAGGCTGACCTGCCGACGCCGTATCGTCTGCCGTAGTCGCCGCAGCTCTCTGTTTCTCCCGACACTTCACACTCTCTGAGGCTGGCACATGAATCGTCGACATTTCCTTTCAGGCGTTACCGGGGCTCTCGCCACCGGCCTCAGCGGCACTTCTCTGCTGGGCGATGAATTAACTGGCACCAGCAGCCCGAAACATTCCGGTGCTCGCACGAGCAACCCGATTGCCCTGTCGACGTACTCGCTGTGGCGGTTTCGTAACGAACCACTGCGGGACATTCATCGCTGCATCGACATCGCCTCGGACATGGGTTTCGACGGGGTTGAACTGCTGCTTTATCAGATTGAGCAGAACACGCTGCTGAGCAACTCGGCGATGCAGCAGATCAAGCGGCACGCGTTTCGACTGGGGCTGCCGCTGTGCGGAATGTCGACTCACCAGGGATTCGTGACTCCGGACCGCGAAAAGCGACAGCGAAACGTCGACCTGACGATCGGGCAGATTGAAACGTGCTATCAGCTCGGTATTCCCACGATGCGGGTCAACACCGGTCGCTGGGGGACGTCGAAGAACTTCGACGAGTTGATGAAGAACCGTGGCATTGAGCCGCCGATCGATGGTTACACCGACGATGACGCATTTCCGTGGGTGATCGAAAGTCTGGAACGCTGCCTGCCGGTCGCCGAGAAGTGCGGTGTCGTTCTGGGGCTGGAGAATCACTGGGGGCTGGGGCTGACGCCGGAAGGCGTGATGCGAATCGTCGAGGCTGTCGATTCGCCGTGGCTGCAGGTGACACTCGACACGGGCAACTTTCTGGACAACCCGTACGAAAAGCTGGAGCAGCTTGCTCCGCAGGCGGTCTTCGTGCAGGCCAAAACGTACTACGGGGGCGGCCAGTGGTACGAAATTGACATCGACTACAACCGCGTCGCCGCGATGCTGCGCCGGCACAACTACCGAGGCTGGGTGTCCCTCGAGTTCGAAGGGATGGAAGACTACCGCACCGCGATCCCGAAGAGCCTGTCGCTTCTCAGGACGGCCTTCGCTGCCGGTTAGGACGGACACGCTCTGCTGTTTCGGTGAGCAGTAGGGGGCGTGCAGCAAGCCTTTTCAGGCCGGTGCGTTACGTCGGCAAACAAGACAATTCACCAGAGACACTCTGGATCGAGAGCAATCTGGCTTGCGCAACGCACCACGCCAGAAACGCCGACTCCACGCACCCTATGTGAATATTCCGGGTTAGGACGGACGCGCTCTGCTGTTTCGGTGAGGGCCCGCGGCGACGATTACAGGTCATCCATGCCGGTAATGTTTGTCACAATTGCCCGCAGCTTGCGACGCAGTACGGAGTAGCTGAAGAACGCTTTGCTCAGTTCGTAATTGGTCTGCACCATGTGTGCTCGATACTGGTCGTCGTCGATGACCTTGCGGACATGGGTGAGTGTGTCGCGAGTCAGGTATCCATTCATGGTGACCACCTGAAAGCCGCGAGGCTCGATGTCAGAAATGAATATGGAATAACGGTTCACAAGAATGGGCTTGCGATAGTAGAAAGCTTCAAGCAGCGCATTACCGAAGCCTTCGTAGGTGCTGGGGTAAGTAATGAAATCCGCGACAGCGTACGCATCCGCCAGAGTATATTGCCGCCGGCCCTGATCGTCGGTGAAACGGGTTTCGTCGATGCGGTCATCGATAAACCGCATGTCAACTCCCTGCTGCTCCGCCATTTCAATGAGTGCCTGGCAGTACTCGTGTCCTTCGTCTCCCGATGCATGGGAGATGATCAGTTTGCAGCGTGGGTCTTTCAGCTGAGAAATCAGGGCGATCGAGTGCTCGATTCCTTTGCGCGGCACGACCCGTGTGGGCTGCAGAAACATGATGTCGTCGTCGGTGAGGCCGATTTCCGAACGCAGTGAGCGTGCGTAGTCGTCGGGTTCCGGTGGTTCGTTTTCAAAGTCGAGTACATTCGGGACCAGAATGGACGACACGCCTCGGCGGTGAGACAGGTCTTCCTGGGCGGCCGAATTGATGGTCACATGCTGGATCGAAGGCAGATCTGGCGGGAACGCCATTGATAAAAAATCGCCGATCGCATTGACAGTGAAGCGGTCCCGCTCCCAGTAGAAATCATGATGATGGGCAATGGTGGGAAATCCGGTCTCGGCCACAAAGTTAGTAATGGCCACTCCCAGAGGAATATTCATAGGAATGGTGATCGCGTTCTGGATTACCAGGATGCCAATGTCGAACTTGTTCACGAAGTCGGAGATCTGGTGCTTCAGATGGTCAGCCAGGGAGTTGATCAGCCTGGTGACGTCCGGTTGTCGCGTACTGCATCCGTAAACATGCCGGTTGATGTAGGCGATGTCGCTGTCGCCGAACCATGCCTGAGGGGCCAGCATGCTGGCACGGGGGTCGCGATCGAGCTGTCCCGCAAACCAGAAGCTGCGATGTTTATGGTCCCACAGGACGTGTGCCCACTTGGCACTTTCGAGCGAAACGCCATCGGTGCCGGCGAAGCGTGTTGAGATAAAACCGATGTTCTGTCCCATGATCGTCGAGCCTGTTGATGCCGGCAGTGAGCGGCGAGTTGTGATGGTCGATGGGGAACTGCGAGGCGAAGAATGCTGGCGGGTGTTGGGATCGTTAAGTGTGTTTGCGGCAGGTGGCTGCCGGTCGCGCTGCGACGTTGCGTCTGGTCAAAGTGTTTGCGGGCCGAGGCACTCGCTCAATTGTGACAGTGCTGTGATCACTGCGTCGGGTGGGCTGGTCTGGCATTCAAGCCGGTCACTTCGTTGTCGCAGGCTGCGCGAGTCGCCGGCGAAGAGCACGGTCCGGAACCCCGATCGAGCGGCTGCCCAGACATCGTTCAGCATGTCGTTGCCGATGAAGAGCGTCTCTGCAGGGAGGATGCCTCGTGTCTTCAGGGCGATGACGGCAGCGTCAAACATTCGACGGCCAGGTTTCGATTCCTTGAACTTGTAAGAGTAGAACTGAAGTTCCGGGGCGAAACCGAGTTCCTCCAGGGAGGAGTTCAGCAGGGCGGGAAACAGCTGCGGTGTCATCTCCTGGGCATTGCTGACGACTCCCAGCAGCAGGCCTCGATTTCTCAGATCGGCGAGGCACGGGCCAATGTCCGGCATCGGCCAGACGGGATTTGTCCGCACTTCGTATGCAGTTGCGAGACGGCTGGCGTTAACGCCGTCGAGTTGCTCCGGCGGCAGATCGGCAGCGTCGCTGATCTGTTGCAGGACGTCTCGCCAGACATTGACGATGTCGACTTCCGGTGATTCGCTGCCGTGCTGCCTGGCGACACGCTTGTGCTGCTCGATGGTTGCGTGCAGAAGTTCAACGCTCACCGACTCTGCCACGTTCGCCGAAACGCCGCACACGATCAGCGCGGTCTGAAACGCATCGTTACTCGACGTGCCAGACTGCAGAGTGATGTCCCCGGCGGCACTGATCAGCAGCGTGCCGTAGATGTCGAAGAGGACGGCTTTGATGCCCGGCAACGGGTTCAGTTCCGGCGCGACGTCCGTGGGCCGAGGGGACAGTTCCACGCAGTGTTGTCGAACAATGTCCACCAGCTCGGAATTCATGGCTCCACACGGACGGGACAGAGATGACTGATATCGAGGAATGCGTCGAGGATCCGTTCAGGATGGGGCAGCGACTGGACGGGACCGGTTGCCGGAGTCTGAAGCAGAGTGCGGAACACCGTCAGCAGGTCGCGTGCCGAGTGTTCCAGAGAAAATCCATTGCGCACGGCGTCCGCGTTCGCTTTCACCAGGTCGGTCCAATCGGTTTGGGGATCGAGTGATCGCTGGATCCATTCATTCCGGGCCAGAAGTGACTGCGCCGCCGCTGGTTCTGTTGAAAGTTGCCGGATGACGGCGATCTGCTGCTGCGTCGGCAATGCGGCAAAGTCGATCGACTCGTTTTTCAGGGGCGAGCGAATGGCCGAGTCGGCGTTGGCGTGAGGCGGTTGCCCGTATCCAGCGCACACTTTTGAGTGCAGATTCAGCAAATCGCGTTGCAGTTGCCCGGCGTCGAGCCAATCCCGAGGAATCTGCACGGAGTCGCTCAAGTGGCCCAGGTTGACTCCGCGTTCGCCAAAGTCTGCCGTAATTTCAGGCAGGTCGCGTCCAATCAACGGGCGATCGAACAGCCAGGCTTCGAGGAACACCAGCCCGAAACCCTCCGCGGCACTGGTTGTGATCACATGGCTGGCTGCAGCGACGTTCTCCTCGAACGTCAGCCCTTCAGTCTGCCCCACATTGAAGAGCACGGGCAGTTTCAATTCGTCGGCAAGAGTCTGCCAGCGGCGGAAGGCTGGCAGTTCGTCGTGACTGGTCGCCGGAAGCGTCAGAGCGAAAACGCGATCCTCACCAGCGACGGCCGCCCACAGCAGCAGTTCGCCGACGTTCTTGCGACGGATGCCGCGCACAGGATACAGCACGACCTGCTGCGAATCGTTGAGGCCATGTGCCTGCTGAAATTTCTGCAGAGAGTCGTCATGGGACGGGGCTGTAGTGGCAACTGCGACGGGATTCGGCAGACAGTGGACGCGCTCCGGTTCGGCTCCGGCATCCAGCAGCAGTGACCGGTCGCGGGCATTCAGAACCGCGTAATGAAGATGCGGAGCTGTCGGGTAAACGTGCTGGCCGACCAGCGCCGCGTCGGTCGTCTGAAAGGCGGTGGCGAAGTTTCTGAAGTTCGCCGGCCGGAGATCCTCGGCGAAGTCGTGAACCTGCAGCAGGATGCGAAATCCACGCTGTGCCAGGATCTGAACGGCTCCCGGCAGTGACGCGTTCTTGCCCAGCGAGTGGTTGTGGATCTGGAGAATTGTTTCATCGGGACGGAAGCCGAACTCGTGCAGCTTCCCGGCGATCGCGTCGGCAAGTTCGGCGTCATGGAGCGGCTCGCCGTCTGCATAGTCAAGGCCGTCGATGGCTGCGGTCGACAGCGAAAACGCCTGAGTCTCAAAGTCGTCCGGCCATGCTTCCGCACGACCGCCGTGCAGAATCAGGACGTCTGACAGACCACATTGATCGGCGACGAGTTCCAGCGCCCGCAGCTGATTCAGGATGACCTGAGTGACTCCGCCTCGATTCAGGTGGTAGTGCAGAACGGCGAGCTTCATCCGGAATTTCTCCGCAGCGCAAAACGTTGTGAGGCCGAGTTCTGACTGCTCGCTGTGCCAGGGTCAAACCGGGCCAGATGTGATTTGCGAAGGGATCGGCGATGTCCAATGCAACGCGCCATCGTGCGAGTCTTCGCTGGCTGTTGTGATCGGCGCGGATTCGCAAGTGGGTTGTCTGCGCTCGCTGGTGGAGTACAGTCGCCGCGTCCTGCGCCGGACAACTGACAATCAACACGACGAGGGCGCAATGGTTGCGGACACACTGGCACAGAGGATCGGACGACAGCTTCAGACAATTTATTCCGAACGGGCCGACGAGGTGCTGCCTCAGGTCCTGCAACTGACGGAACGCTATGTCGATCGGTTTGCCGACCGGTCCGTTGCCGAAGAGTTATGGTCCGAACGCGACGTCGTGCTGATTACTTATGGCGATCAGGTTGCCGAGGGTGAGCAGCCGACACTCGCGACGCTCCAGAGATTTCTGGCCGAATTCGAGTTACGTGATGCGCTGCCGATTGTGCATCTGCTTCCGTTCTGCCCTTACTCGTCGGATGACGGGTTTTCGGTCATCGACTTTCGAGCGATCGACGAGCGGCTTGGAGACTGGTCGCAACTGCGGCAGCTCGGCGAGCATTGCGATCTGATGTACGACCTCGTGCTCAACCATGTCTCGCAGCACAGCGACTGGTTTCAGGGCTATCTGGCTGGCGACTCGAAATACGCCAACTGGTTTCACGAAATCGATCCGGTTGAAGATCTCTCGCAGGTGACTCGACCGCGAAGTCATCCGCTGCTCACGCCATTTCAGGCGGCTGCTGGCGAACGGCATATCTGGACGACTTTCAGTGACGATCAGGTCGACCTGAATTACTCCGAGCCGGCTGTGCTGCTGGAGATGCTCGACATCCTGCTGACCTACGTGGCGAATGGAGCGCGCATTATTCGGCTGGACGCAATCGCCTTTCTGTGGAAGGAAATCGGCACGACGTGTCTGCATCTCGAGCAGACCCACGCTGTCGTCAAGCTGTTTCGCGCGGTGCTCGATGCTGTCGCGCCTGACGTCATTCTGCTGACCGAAACCAACGTTCCGCATGCGGAAAACGTGAGCTACTTCGGTGACGGCGACGAAGCTCGCATGGTCTACCAGTTCGCGCTCCCTCCGCTGTTGTTTGACGCCTGCGTCAACGAAGACGCCACTCCGTTGAAGAACTGGCTGAGCAGTCTGGAGCCGCCCGGCACCGGGACGACCTGGTTCAACTTCACAGCCTCGCACGACGGCATTGGCGTCCGACCGCTCGAAGGCATTGTCGAGGGCGAGCGTTTCGAACGACTGGTGACGGCGACGCGCGAGCGCGGCGGTCGAGTCAGTATGCGACAGATGCCTTCCGGCGATTTGCAACCGTACGAATTGAACATCACCTGGTCGGACGCGATGCGAACGCCGGGCGAGAGCGACCCGCTCCACATGCGGCGAATGCTCGCGTCGCAGGCCTTCATGCTCGGACTGCAGGGAGTTCCGGCGGTCTATTTTCACTCGCTGGTCGGGACGCCGAATGATTCGGAGGGAGCCGACGAAAGCGGACAGGCCCGGCGGATCAATCGCCGCAAATTCACATTGGACGAGTTGCGAAGTCTGCTCGCCGATGATCCCGAACAGTCGGCGATTTTCGCGGGTTATCGGCAGTTGCTGGCGACGCGAAATGTGCAGTCCGCGTTTCACCCGGACGCGTCGCAGAGAGTCCTCGAAACACGCGATCCAGCGTTGCTGGCATTCGAGCGGTTCTGCCCAGCAAGCGGGCAGCGCATCGTCGTGGCGGCCAATTTCGCCAGCACGGCTCGAACGATGCAGATCGCCGAGTGGAGCGAGAATTCAAAATCCCGCGACCTCATTTCAGGCAGTGAATTCACGGGCCAATCTCTGACGCTGGCCGCCTGTCAGATCGTCTGGCTGGTGCTGGATTCGGATTGAGGCACGGGGTTTGCCACGTCTGCAAGGCGGAGAACTGCCTGCAGCTCGGCAACCTGAGGTGTCCGATGCCCGACTTCACGCAAACAGGAACGATCACCACTCTTCACGATCTCGCACAGTCGGGACTCGACGAAACTGAGGAGGCGTTGCGGCAGGCGGCCCGGCAGCGACCGATCGGGCTCGTGCTGCCGGTCACCGCGTCGGACATGCGGGCGGAGCCGTTCGATCAGATCGTCGAGCAACTGGCCGGCGCCGACTATATCCACACGATTGTTGTCACGCTGGGGCTGGCCCCGGATGCCGCCGACTATGTCGAGACCGTTGCGAAGCTTGAGAAACTCGGGCCGCGTGCTCAGGTGATCTGGACGGACGGGCCGCGCGTTTCGACCGTTTATCAGCGGCTGATTGATGGCGGTTTCGGCCTGGCGACGCCCGGCAAAGGACGTTCTGTCTGGACGGCGTTTGGTTATCTGCTGGCCGATTCGTCGCTCAATTCGTTCGTGCTGCACGACTGCGACATTGTCGACTACGACCGCCTGCTGCTGGCGCGGTTGTGCCTCCCGATGGCTCACCCCGGGCTCGACTTCGATTTCTGCAAAGCGTTCTATGCCCGCGTCACGGATCGAATGCACGGTCGTGTTGTGCGACTGCTGGTTGCTCCACTGCTGAAGTCGTTGATCACGGTGCTGGGCGACGATGTGTTCCTCAGTTACCTGGCAAGCTTCCGGTATCCGCTGTCGGGCGAATTTGCCGTGACGTCGTGGCTCGCCCGCTCGAACCGGATTCCCAGTGACTGGGGGCTTGAGGTCGGCACGCTGGCCGAGGTCTTCCGCAATACGTCGCAGAAGCGCATTTGCCAGGTCGACCTGTGCCGCTTTTACGAACACAAGCATCAGAGTCTTTCGCTGGACGATCCCGGCAAGGGGCTGATGAAAATGGCAACGGACATTTGTACGTCGGTCTTCCGCACGCTCGCCAGCCGCGGAACGGTGTTTCAGAGCGAACACTTTGCGACGCTTCGCACCGCGTATTTGAGAACCGCTCAGGACGCCATTCGCCAGTATCATGCTGACGCGGTGGTGAACGGGTTGAGTTTCGATCGCCATGTCGAAGAGCAGACGGTCGACGGTTTCGCTCAGCAGCTTGAGCAGGCGGGTAATTCGTTTCTGGCCGACCCGTCCGGCGGAGCCGCCATCCCGAACTGGAGCCGTGTTCTGTCGGTTGCTCCCGGCTGTCCGGACGAACTGCGGGCGATTGTGCGGCAGGATCGCGAGGAGTTTGCGAAAGTCCCGATGCTCTGAGCGTCGGTTGCAGCTGCCGTCGCCAGACGGCGGGCGTTTCGCGGGACTCTCGCGGCTCGCGACTCAAACCAGTCTCTGGCGAGCGTAGCTGCAGAGGGAAACCGGCCAGTTCTCTTCAGGATGCTTTCGAGTTCGGTCGCGAATCTGCTTCCTTGTCGGGCGCGGTCAGGCGGCATCTGGTAGAAACGCGTCGAGCAGGGTGAGCGAGTCGGGCGTCGTGATCGAGCATTCGTCACACGATGCCGGGACCAGAATGCTCTGGCCCTTCGAGACCGGCCTCGTCTGGTGACCGCAGCTGAGGCAGCCCTCTCCGTCCAGCACCATCAAAGCGTGAAACCGGCCATCGATCTGCGGCTCGTAGGTCGACGTCACTTCATGCCGCTGCAGAGCGAAATGTGGACACGTTACGAGGTTGTCCGTGCGATGAGTCTCCGACCGCTCGATCGGTTGCGGCTCGACCGGTGTGACGGGGCCACGAGAGAAGTCTGTGCAGGCCAGCGACTCGTCGATGTGCAGGTCACGTGGTTTGCCGTCCGTTCCGAGTCGGCCCCAGTCGTACAGTCGGAACGTGAGATCGGACATCTGTTGAACTTCCGCCAGCAGGATGCCGGGGCCGATGGCGTGAACCGTTCCGGCTGGAATGAAGATGCAGTCGCCGGGCTGGACTTCGACCGCGTGCAGGCACTCCTGGACCGACCCGTCGACCAGTGCCCGCTGCAGTTCTCCCCTGGTCACTCCGGATTTCAAACCGGCGAAGACCTGGCTTTCCGGTTCGGCATCAATGACGACCCACGCCTCGGTTTTGCCGTTTGCCCCCGGCTGATACTCGTTGGCCTGAGCATCGTTCGGGTGAACCTGCACGGAAAGAACGTCGCGGCAGTCGAGAAACTTCAACAGCAGTGGGAACTGGGGGATGCCGGCGTGTTTTCCCAAGAGAGCCTGATCGTGTTCCCGGACCAGCTCGTGAAGCGTGCGTCCGGCCAGCGGGCCATCCGCAACGACAGACTGATCGGCGCCGTGATCGGCAAGTTCCCAGCTTTCGGCATAGTCAGGTTCCGGGCCGATTGGTTTTCCCAGAACAGAGCCGAGCCGTCGTCCGCCCCAGCGAATCTGTTTCAGCAATGGCTGAAAGTAAAGCGGCGACATGGGCAGGCAATCTGAGAAGTAGTGAGGCTCGAAGGAAGTCCGGACGCACTCCGATCACGCGACCTGGTCGTTCGGCAGAAGTTCCTGCGGACTCAGCACTCGAGTCATCAGGCTGCCGATGCGGAGTTCAGAAAACTCCAGCAAATCACCCCGTGTAGAGAATCACCCCGTGCAGCAAATCACACACCGCGATCGGGAATCGTTGGCGCGGGAATCGTCAGAGGGTGCGGCGCGGCGCTTGCGCATCGCACGTTTCCGGAGCGGATTTCGATCGGTAAGGAACGTGTTCGAAACAGCTTCCCGTTTATTGTGGCACGCCGCTCCGCGGCGTCAGCCAGGTCATTGGGCTGACCTCGCGGAGCGAGGTGCCACTTTGGGGAAGCTGTTTCAAACACGAACCTAAGTCAGCGCGCGATGGTCGCCGGTTGACTTCTTATTAGGCGTCTCTGCTCGCTGATCCAGCACGGATTGCACTTGAGAAGTGAAGTGTGAACCCGCAGTTGTTGCGCCTGCCCCGCAAAGCAACGCAGGATCCGGTGTCACACACTCTCCGGAAACGATTCTTCACAACGGCACAGCGATTGCGAATCCGGGACGAGGGTCCTGAAGTCGCCACTGAAATTCCCGTTGCCGCCGGTTCAATACCTGCGGTGGGCGAGTGCCCGGTATTGAACTCGGGTCGGCAGTTGGCCGCTCGCGGAACCGACAAATCGGGAACGCCTCGCGCTCGTGGAGTGACCATTCGAAACCTGTCTTTCGGAGAGTTCCGCAATGAGGCTTCGGCTGTTCAATATCAGAGATGAAGGTTGCAAGCTGCCGGTCATTTTCGATCGGTTCCCGGTGTCCGTACCAAACCCGGCGCGGTGGGGATCACGGGAGTCGGGTTCGGGGCTGCACGAAGCCTGCCAGCTGGAAGATCGCGACGGAACGCTCCACGTCGTCGCGACAACTGACAGTTTGCAGCTGCTGTTGAACGGCCAGCCATTCGCGTCAACTCCGGTTCTGCCAGGCGACCGGCTGACGCTCGGTTCGATTACGTTCGTCATCTCGTACGATCGAACGGCGGTTGCCGGCTCTCAGGAATTCCCGCAACACAACACACTTTCCGGGATCGACCGTCTGTTACCGCTTCCCGGGCAGCCACCAGAAACACTCGACGGTGGTGGGCCACGGGAGCACGTTGAGGATCATGATTCATGCTTGACCGAACGCTGTGCATGCTGCTCGCCGGCGGAGTTGGTTCACGTCTCTACCCCCTGACTGCTGAACGAGCCAAACCCGGAGTCCCCTTCGGAGCCAGTTACCGCATCATCGACTTCACGTTGAGTAACTGTCTGCATTCGGGACTGCGGCGAGTGCTCGTGCTGACGCAGTACAAATCTCACTCGCTGCAGAAACACCTGCGCGATGGCTGGTCGATCTTCAATCCCAGCGTTGGAGAATACATCACGCCGGTGCCGCCTCAGATGCGCACCGGCGGTTCGTGGTACGCGGGCACGGCTGACGCGATCTACCAGAATCTGTACCTGATCGACCGCAGCGACGCTGACTATGTCGTCATCCTTTCGGGCGACCATATTTACCGCATGGACTACGCCGCCATGCTGGAAACTCACCGGGCTCAGCAGGCCGATGTGACGATTGCCTGCATGGAAGTGTCCCTGGAGGAAGCTCGCGAGTTTGGTGTTCTGGGTGTTGATGAGGAATCTCGAATCATCGAGTTCCAGGAAAAGCCAGACGCCCCGAATCCCGTGCCGGGGTGCCCCGATCGGGCGCTGGCGTCGATGGGGATTTACATTTTCTCGACGGACCTGCTGACGGCTTCTTTGCAGCAAGACCACAAAGACGACACGTCGAGCCACGACTTCGGAAAGAACATCATTCCGAAGCTGATCAGGACTCACCACGTCCGGGCTTACCGGTTTGCCGGAGACGGCGGGCGTGTGAGTGCGGACGGCTACTGGCGCGATGTCGGAACGGTCGACGCTTACTTCCAGGCGAACATGGATCTGCTGCGCACGCAGCCTCCCCTCAATCTATACCAGAAGGACTGGGCGATTCGGACCTACCTCCCCCCAGCGCCGCCGGCTCGCATTGTGCAGGGAGCGTCCGGTCAGGAAAGCGAAGTCCGGAATGCGATTCTCGGCAACGGCGTGATTGTCTCAGGCGGGACGGTCGAACGGTCGCTGATCTCCGCCGGGGTTACGGTTGAAGAAGGCTCCAGCGTCTGCGACTCGATTCTGTTCGACGAAGTGAGCGTTGGCTCTGACGTGCAACTCAACCGCTGCATTGTTGATAAGTATGTTGAGATTCCCTCCGGCACGCGGATTGGTTTCGACGAAGAGGCTGACCGGAAGCGATTCACCGTGTCGCCGGGTGGAGTCGTTGTGGTCCCTCGTAATTACCAGTTCGTCTGAGGCAGGAACGCAGGTGAGTCAGCCGGTGAACGTCTGCCAGGAATGATCGACGGGCAGCAGCGCATTCCGTTCGATGGCCAGCCGCGCGAGCGCGAAGGCACAGGCGGCAGTGGCAACCTCGGGGCCAAAGAGTTCGGCAAGAGGGTGATGAGACGCGCTCTGGAGCCGGGCATGTTCTGTGGCGAGCTGCTTCGCGAGGAAACTTCCGGAACCGGAGAGAACGATTGCGGCGGGAGGTTCCGAGAGTGTGTCCAGCACCCGCTCGACGGCGGCGGCGATCCGTTGGTACTGAGCGTCCGCCAGAAATGCTGCAACGTTCCGCGCTTCATCCAGCGACAGTTCTGTTCGGTCGCGGCACAGCATGCGAGCGACCCGATCGTGAGCGCATGCGATGGTCGCCGGCTGCCCGTTGGCTGTGTCCCGATCGCTGGCGGCCTCCGGCAGGTCGCCGGTCAGCAGGTAGATATCGAGCGTCGTTGCAAACAGTTCGGCGGCAAGCGCTGATTCCGATTCGGCGAGTGGAACCGTTTGCGACAGCGCGCACAGTGGAGTTCGTCGGACGCCCGTGTAGACCAGCTCGCCTGAGATCAGTCGTTCGCCATCGGTGCGGCCGGTCGGTTGGGGCAGGCCGTCGACGATGGGAATGATGTCGGTCGTCGTCGAGCCGATGTCGATCAGCAGTGAGTTTCCGGTGGGAGCGAGACGGCCGACGAACGTTGCGAGCGCATGCCAGTTCGCGGCGGCGGTCAGCAGAGGAAATTCGCGGGCGACATCAACGTCGACGAACTCACCCGCGGTTTGCCAGACGGCGACAGGCAGACCGTCGGCGACTTCAGTCACGGCAGACAGAATCGCGTCGACACCGTCAGACTTCGTGGCAAAGCAATCGGCCAGTTCGGCGGTCATTGTGACGGCGAGACCCTGACATGGCAGCCAGTCGGTAGTCAGGTTGCGGAGCGCCTCGGCCAGTCGGTCTGGTTCGCGCCAAACGGGAAACGCGACGGAGCGGCAGTGTCCGTCGCTGTGGGCGGCTTTGAGGTTCGCGCCGCCGATGTCGAGGCCGATGACGTGTCGCATGGATTGTCGGGATTTGGTCTGCAGTGAGGGAATGGGATCTGGCGGGCAGGCTACCGTGCCTTGCCCAAAGATTCGCCTGACAATTCCGCGTGATTTGGCGGCTTCTTCAGACAGGAACAGAGGCCGGTGCGCTCATCGACTAACGACTGTCGCGCGCGATCGTTAAACAGAATGTCGGCAGCTGTTGCGACGGCCAGGAACAGCTGGGCATAATGGCCGCTTGCCTGTCGAAAAGCCGCTGCCGGCTGCCGCAGAGCTGATCATCGCTCCCCCAATGCGCTGATTCTCCGCGACATCTGACCAGACTCTCAGCCAGAAGGTACCCACATGCGGGTTCGCAACGCAGCATTTCCGACGGCAGGACTCCTTGCGATCGCAGCTCTCGCGACCGCTCTGGGCAACTTGAGTCCGGTGGCCGCTCAGGAGCCCGCAGCCAGTGAGGCTTTCGGGGGACGGTCGCTCCCGCCGGGCGCCGTTGTGCAGGGACGTCCGAAACCAGCCAGCCAGCCGATGCCTTCTTCCGGCCAGCCGGGCAAGCCGAGTGACAAAAAATCAGACGGCGAGAAGAAACCCGACGACGGCAGGAAAGAGACGCCGAAGAATCCGGAGGTCATTTCGCGGCCTGATTCGCCGAACAGTCCGCCCGATCCGAAAGAGCTGCTGGTGCGTCCCAACCCGGACGGCATGCTGCAGCTGAACTTCACCGGGCAGCCGTGGCCCGACGTGCTGAAATGGCTGGCGGGAATTTCCGGTCTCAGCTTTGACTGGCAGGAGCTGCCCGGCGGGTATCTCAACCTGGTCACGCAGCGCGAATACTCGGTGCCCGAAGCTCGCAACCTGATCAACCGCCATCTGCTGGCGCGCGGCTACACGTTGCTGGTGCGTGGCGAGCTGATGACCGTCGTGAAAGTCGACAAGCTCGACCCGGCGCTCGTGCCGCGAGTTTCGCCGAGCGATCTGGAAGACCGTGACGATTACGAGTTCGTCAAAGTCTCATTTCCCCTGCGCTGGCTGCTGGCCGAGGAAGCTGCCAAAGAACTCGAAGTCATGCGCAGCCCGAACGGCAAGCTGACAGCCCTGGCGACGACCAACCGTCTGGAAGCGATGGACGCGGTCATCAACCTGCGTGAGATTTACACGGTGCTCGAACAGGAGCAGTCGAACGAGGGCGAAGAGCGTCTGGTCCGGCCATTCATTCTGAAGTTCGCCCGGGCGGAAGAAGTCGCCGAGCAGCTCAAGGAACTGCTGGGGCTCAAGAAAGCGTCGGCTCCCATGACGCCGCAGCAGATGCAGCAAATGCAGCAGATGCAACAGCGGGCTCAGCAGAGCGGCAAGGGGGCACCGCCGAAGAAGGAGCCGGAAGTCAGTATCGTGGCTGTGCCGCGCGACAACACGATTCTCGTCAACGCTCCGCCTGACAAGATGGCGGTTGTCGAACAGGCGATCGAGATTCTCGATCAGCGTTCCGACGACGCCTACAGCGGCATTGGGGCACTGGGTGAAACTGAAGTTTACCGCCTCTCGCACATCGATCCCGAGCAGTTCATCGAGATGATGCATGACATGGGAGCGATCTCGCCTCGGACGCGCATCCAGCCGGACAAGCGTCGTCGAGCGGTCATCGTGACGGGCTCACGGTCAGATCACATCATCGTTGAAGTGCTGATCAAGAAGCTCGACAGTCGCACGCGAACGTTTCACGTCATTCCGCTCCGCAAGCACGACGCCGAATACGTGGCCGGTTCAATTCGTTTCATGATGGGCGAGGAGAAGGAAGAGGAGAATCAGTCGTCGTCGCGCCGCAGCTACTTCAGCTTTTATCCGTTTCGGAATCAGTCCGGCGATGATGAGTACGACGACGGTGACAAGTTCCGCGTTGATGCTGACGTCGAATACAACCGTCTGCTGCTGTGGTGCAATGAGATGGAAAAGGCGGCCGTTGACGAACTGCTCGTCAAGCTCGGCGAGATGCCGATGCCCGGCGGAAATCCGGCCCGTCGCCGCGTGCTCAACGTTGAGAATCTCGAAGACGCCGTCAACCTGATCGAGAAACTGCAGCAGGCCTGGCCGAACGAAGGCCGCAATCCGCTGAAGATCGCTCCTCTGCCGGAACTGCCAAAGAAGGACGAGCCCGAAGCGCCGATCACGCCGCCCTCGCCGGACACCGTCGAACCGCTGCGTCAACCAGGGAAGGATGCCCGCAGCGTCAGTCTGCCGGCTCAGAAGCAGTCGAGCGGCACTTCGCAGACGACACTCCGGGCGCACGACATCTTTCGATCAGAGTCCACCAGCGACAGCGACGATCACGGCGTCCCCGGCGAGGCGCGCACTGTCGCCGATGATGCCGTCGCGGAACGGCCCGCCGAGCGGAGCGTCTTTCGGCTGCTGGAAGTCAGCCAGCGCGATGTTCCGGCAGCGGAGGACACGAAAGCCGACGACGCTCCCCGGCGAGGTTCGGAGGGCGTTGTCGATGCAGACGCGGAACCTCAGGTCAGGAATCCGGTCGAGCAGCCGGCTCAACAGCCTCGACCGCTTTCGGAAGACGAACGGCTGCAGCGACTGCTCGAACAACTGCGGAGGCAGAATCAGCGTTCGGCGGCCACGGACTCGAAAGACGAGTCGACTGAGCCGGCACCGATCAATGTCCGCGTGGGAGCGGACGGGCAAATCTATCTGGAGTCTGACGACACACTGGCGCTCGACCGCTTCGAAGAACTGCTGCAGGAGTACGCTCCGCCGCGCCGCGACTGGCACGTCTTTGAATTGAAGTATCCCAACACCTGGCCGTACAGCATCGAGCTGATCCTCACAGACATCTTCAAGGAAGAGATGGAGGCAGAGGAGAGCGGCAACATGCGTTACAGCCCGTTCTTCGGCTTCTATCCCGGCTCCGGATCGGATCGGGGACCGGCATCACTGTCTCGCCGCAAGCCGCTGAAGATCATTTCCGACACTGACTCGCACACGATTCTGGTTCAGGGCGCCTCGAAGGATCAGCTCAAAACGATTGAAGAGCTGATCGCCGTCTATGACCGACCGACGTCGACCGAACCGCATTCGATCCGCCGCACAAAGATCATCCCCATCAAGTACTCGAAGGCGAACGTCATCGCAGAAGCCGTCAAAGACGTGTACCGCGACCTGCTCAGTGAGAACGACAAAGCTCTGCAGAGCGGCCGGAAGGACGAGAAGGATCGGCCCGCCGACCGCAGCTACACGTACATTTATGGTGGCGGAGGCGAAGGTGCCGACCAGGAACAGGAACAGCCGATTCGTTTCAAAGGGCTGTTGTCGATCGGCGTTGACGAGCTGTCGAACAACCTCGTCGTGTCGGCCACGCAGGGGTTGCTCGACAACGTCACATTGATTGTTGAAGCGCTCGACGAGGCAGCCGCGCCGAACTCGTCCGTCCAGATCATCCATCTGGATTCGCGCGTCAACGCCCGCCTGTTGCGCGAGAAACTCAACGGCATCTTTGGACCGAAGGCGCCGCCACAGAAAGGCGACCAGAACAAGAATCAGCCGGGTCAGAATGGCCAGCCCGGTCAGCCACAGCAGCCGAACGTCAACGTTCAGGTGCAGTAGGGGCCGTCGCGGCTCACGCTGCCGCTTGAGCACTTCCGGACAACACGCCATAGTCTGAAACGCTCCGACGATTCTTCGTTCGGGGCGTTTTTTGTTTCCGTGAGACTCGTCTCGGAAGCGTTCGGAGTTGCTCGACAGGCTGCCGAATCGGCATCCGAATTGCTCGATGATCGGACGGCAATGAGGACTGCCATCACGGCAGGATGACAACACATGGCGGACGACTATTACAACGTGCTGGGCGTGCAGAAGGGGGCTTCGGCGGACGAGATCCGCAAGGCTTACCGAAAACTGTCGCGCGAAAATCATCCGGACGTGAAGCCGGATGACAAGGCAGCAGCTCAGAAGTTCAAGCAGGTTCAGGAAGCCTACTCCGTTCTCAGTGATGATGAGAAACGGCAGAAGTACGACCGCTTTGGCCACGCGGCCTTTCAGGGAGCGGGCGGTGGCGGGCAGGCCTGGTCAGGCAGCGGGCCGGTCGACCTGAACGATCTGTTTGGTGGAGGTGCCGGCGTCGATCTCGGCGACCTGTTTGGCGGCGCGTTTGGATCGGGAGCGTTTGGCGGAGCGCGCACGCAGCGGCGCGGGCCGGCGCGACCTCAGAAAGGCCAGGACGCGGAAACATCGATCGACATTCCGTTCACGACAGCGACCGAAGGCGGAACTTACGACCTGACTGTCTCGATCGGCGGTCAGAGCGAACGGCTGACTGTTCGCATTCCCGCAGGCATCGAGTCTGGCAAGTCGATCCGCCTGGGAGGGCAGGGGCACCCCGGCATGCACGGCGGTCCGAACGGCGACCTGCTGATCAAGGTCCGCGTCGCTCCGCACCCCTGGTTTCGCCGCGAAGGCAGCAGCCTGTTCGTCGATGTTCCGGTCACGCTGGCCGAAGCCGCACTCGGAGCCAAAGTCGATGTCCCGACGCTCAGCGAAGGCCGCGTTTCTGTGACGGTCCCGGCCGGGGCATCGAGCGGCACGAAACTGCGACTGCGCGAAAAGGGCGTCGTCGATCCGAAAACGAAACAGCGCGGCGATCTGTTTGCCGTGCTGAAGATCGTCGTCCCGAAAGAACTCGACGACGAGAGCCGTCGGCTGCTTGCAGAGTTCGCCGCCCGCAACTCGACCGACCCGCGCGCCGACCTGTGGTGACGCTGGCCAGTCGTTCTCGCGAGACAAGTTTGGCGAGCCGCTGCCGTAAGGCTGCGGTTTTTCCAACGCTGCCGACACCCGTGGCCTGACGGCACACGGCTCGCCGACACCCGTGGCCTGAATTCGCCAGACTCGCCTGCTGCGCAGCAAAACAGCCCGGTCGAAATCTCGACCGGGCTGTTGAGTTTTTGCGGATTAAACAGCGACTTCGTCAGCCGCTTGTCGCTCGCTATTCCTCGTCGCTGTCTTCCGCCACGTAGACTGACGGGGCGATTGAGAACTGGTCGAGTGTCTGCTGCGAGCTGAACAGGAAGAGTCGATTCTTGTACCAGACGGCGTGGTCCAGCGTGCCTTCGATGTCGGCTTCTTCCAGGGCGGCCACGACGTCGATGCCCGCGTTCGCCGGAGCGTACATTTTGGGATTCGACTCGAACTTCTTCAGAGCTTCCGCTGAGGAGAAGTTGTATGTGCGGCCTTCGAACTCAGCCTTGAATTGAGGCTCGGCGTCGATCAGATCGCGACTGTCCCGCAGAGCGACCGGGCAGAAACCTTTCAGACCCTTCAGCTCCTGACGCTCGGCAATCTTCTGCAGCTTGGTTTTGGCGTCGGGCTGAGGAGCCTTCTTAGCCGGAGCGATTTCCGGCAGTTCCAGAGGCGGAGCCGCTTTGTCCGAGCTGTCGTCGACGACTGGCAGCTCATTCTGAGCCGGCAGTTTGACTTCCGGCAGTTCCGGAACCGACGGCAGCGTCTCGGCGGAAGTTTCGGTCAGGTCCAGAGCCGGCAGTTCGGGCAGGCTTGGGACCGTCGCTTCGATTTCCGCTGGCGTTTCAGGCAAGGCCGGAGCGTCGGTCAGGGCCGGAGCTTTCAGCGGTGCCGGTTCGGATTCCAGAGCCAGGCCGGAGAACGGCGTCGCTGCTTCCGGCAGAGGCTCTGCTTTGGGAGCGGCTTTTTTCACGCCATCGGCTTCCGCTTCGGACACTTCCGGAAACGGGTTGCCGAGCACGTCGTCGATGTCCGGAATGTCGTCAAGCGTTGGAATCTCAGGCTCCGGCGTCTTGCCGATCAGCTCGTCGCTGAGTTCTTCCTTGAGCTGAGGGACAGCCGATTCATCCGGCAGGGCGACGTCCGGCAGTGAGACTTCGGGCAGCTCAACAGCAGGATTGAATGCCGGCAGCTCACTGGCGGGTTTCTCAATCGCCTGAATGGCTTCCTGCTGCGACTCTTCTGAGAGCAGCTGCGGTTCCGTGGCGGGCTGAGCGGCTGCCGGAGCGGGAAGTGGCTGAGCATTGAACTGCTGCTGGACACGCTCCTGCTCGGCGCGGAGCGAACGAGGCATCTTCTCGACATGCTCGGGCCGTTCGTCGTTCTCGCCATTCTTCTTGCGGAACGGCGAGATCTTGCTGAAGAACCGCTTGAACGGGTTGTTGGAAACCTGCTGAATCGGAGCGGGCTCCTTATCCGCGGCTTTGGGCAGTGGCGGAATCTCCTGCTCCAGACCGGCCGAAGGCAGCTCGCCAATATCCATCGGCGGCATTTCCTGTCCGTTCTCATGGTACAGTTCTTCGAGCCGCTGCTGAACGGCACTGCGACCGTCGTCGGCACGCGGCGTCACGATCTGCTGCTGCTGCTCTGGCTGATTCTTCGCCGGACGTTGAAACAGTGACGGGAACAGTGTGTTGCGAGCCGGTCGCGATTTGCTGATGGCATCGCGAGTGGCCGGGCGTTCGATCAGCTTGCGAGGTTCGCCGGTTGCTGAACCGTCCGCCGGCACGACTTCGTTCGAGACCTGTCGAATGCCGGAATCCTCGGCAAGCGACTCGGCCTCAATCTCCGAATCCGTCTGCCGATTCCTCGACAGGTACGACTTCAGCGAGCTGTGCTGAGGTCGCTGCTTCGTTTCGCTCGACTGCGTTTGAGCAGCCAGCTCGCCTGTCAGCGGAGCTTTGCCGGAATAAATCGTGCCTGCAATCACCAGCCCTGCGGCCGCGCTGAGCACCCATGCTCGAACAGAGAATCCAATCTTCACAGCGCTCTCCCCGTCAATCCCTTGTGAAAGGCTGGTGCGACACAGCCCGACAGCCCGGCGACTCTCGTCCATTCCGCCGGTCGTCCGCCGTGAGCTGACTACTTCCGAGTCTGCTGTGACCGGCAGATTCCGTCCGCCCGTCACAATCCAATCAGACACAGGGGTTATCGACTCGTCCTGCACCACGTTTTGACGCAGCCTGATTCCTCAGAGCCGATTCGAGAGGCACGACGCAAATCACCGCTACGACCCATACAACAGGCAAATTTCAAGCAGATTGCCCATCTTGCCGCCGGGGCGTCTTCAACTCGCAGATACAGGCCGGACTGAGTACAGCGAGTTCCGGCGAAACAGAGTCGCGGCTGAGCTGACAAAGCGATCGCCACAAAGAGGCACGAAAAGGCACAAGAACAAGGGCGTTTCTTTTCGTGTCTCTTTGTGCTTTTTCGTGGCAATCCCTGATCAGCCGATCGACTCACATTCTTTGCGAACGCGATGACAGCACCGTTCGCATTTCCGACCAGTGATTCAACGCCAGCCGGCAGGAACCAGCCAGGCGGAAACTTCGTGGCCACGCAGACGGTCAGTCCTGGCCGCTCTCGAATTTCGCGCGAGCATCCTCAAGGCCGCCAGCATTCTCAACGTTGGTGTAGCCCAGACCTTCGAGCTGCGTCAGCGCCTGCCCGGAACGACCGCCGCTGCGGCAGTGCAGGTAGATCTTCTGATCCTTGTCCGGCGCCACGTCGCCAATCCGCTCCGTGATCTGGTCGAGCGGAATGTGTCTGGCGATCTCAAGATGCCCTTCGTCCCACTCCGCCTGCGTCCGCACATCAATCACCAGCGGCGTCGAATCCTCGCTGTCCGCCGTCGTCTCCGCGGACGCGACCGTCTCGTCCTCTGCGCCCGACTCTTCCGGCGCGGCCATTGATGCTTCCGCAGACGCATCAATCGATTCGCCGGCCGAGTCCGCCGCCGAACTCGTACCCGTGTCAGTACCAGCGGTCTCCGTCGCAGGCGGATCGCTGGCGCATCCTGTGATCAGGCAGGTGACGGTCAAAAGTGTGAAGAGCATGCGCATGGAATGTCCTTTTGCGAGTGGGGGATTGATGCCGGAAAGACAGGTCTTGTGCCGACAGGGTAATGATTCCGTTTCGGAGTCGCTTCCCCGTAGGGCCGGTTCCCACCGGCCGACCGCATCTGCATTCCCGAACTCGCTTGCGGAGCAATTCGGACCGAAGGTGATCACGATATTCCGTAAAGCCGGGGAATGATTCAAACGGGTCGTTCAACGCGTTCGGCTGGGAGAATCGGACCACGGAGTCTTGCAAGACATGGATACGGTCAGGACTCAGATACTTGTAGACGGTCATAAACGACTCTGCTCATCATTCGTTACAAATGACCCAAGCGAGTAGGGCCGGTTCCCACCTGCCACCTGTCATTGCCAAAGCAATCGGCCGGTAGGAACCGGCCCTACATCCGCCTCGAATCAGATCTCTGGAATCGGGTCGTCTTTGGCGACGTCTTCGCCTTCCCAGTTCACCTTTCCATTCTCGTACAGCAGGATGCGGTGTTTGCTGCCGGGGACGGGCTTGAGGCTCGCCTTCGGGAGGTACTTGCGGTGCCGGGCGATGACGTCGGCGTATTGCGGGTCGTCGGCGAGGTTCTTCCACTCGTTGGGATCCTGCCGCATGTCGTACAGCTCCTGAGTGCCGTCGGCGTAGGTGATGTAGCGCCAGTTTTCTGAGCGGACTCCGTGGTTGTCGTGGTTGTGCGTCGTGATCGCGGGGACGTCGCGCCTCGTGCTGGCATCGTCGAGCTGCGGGCGCAGGCTGAGGCCTTCGAGGCTCTTGTCTTCTGGCAGGCCAGCCAGATCCAGCAGGGTCGGGTAGATGTCGAGCAGTTCGGCGGGCTGCGTGCAGCGGGCGTCGGCTGAGACGCCAGGGCCGGCGAAGATCAGCGGGACTCGCGTGCCGTCGTCCCACAGCGTGTTCTTGCCGGTGATCTCCTTCTCGCCCAGATGCCAGCCGTGATCGCCCCACAGGACGATGATCGTATTGTCCCGCTTGCCGCTTTCATCGAGAGCTTTCAGCACGCGACCGACCTGGCTGTCGACGAAACTGGTGCAGGCCAGGTACGACCGGCAGAGGTTCTCCCACTGGTTCGCTTCCTCCAGGAATTTCAGCCGCGGCTCGGGCAGCTTCCAGTGCAGGTACCAACTGAAGCGCGGCGTGTCGCTGCGGTCGGTGCGAAGAATCGGTGGCAGCACGGACTTGTCGTTCGGGTACAGGTCGAACCACTTCTGCGTCGCGTAACACGGAACGTGCGGCAGGAAGAAGCCGACCGACAGGAAGAACGGTTCGTCCGGCGAGTTCTTCAGTTCGTCAACCGCCCAGCTCGCGACCTTCCAGTCACCCTTGTCTTCGTCCTTGTGCGGGAAGACGCCCCAGTCGACGAGCGGATGCTTGGCCGGCGTGTCGACGAGCTTCTTTTCGGGCCGCACGCCGACTCCCGCCGGCGGGCCGAGCTTGTCGAACTCGTCATCGGTTTTCCGCCGGCCATAACCGCCGTGATAAATCTTGCCGGTCGAGTACGCCTTGTAACCGTGCTTCCGCAGCGCCTGCGGCAGGGAGACGATGTCTTTGAGAGCTTCGACCTGCCGGAACCACGGAGCCAGCCCGTAAACACCGGTCGTCGACGGCCGCCGCCCGGTCATCAACGAGGTTCGCGACGGATTGCACAGCGGCGACTGGCAGTGAGCACTCAGGAAGACGGTGCCGCGTTTCGCCAGAGCGTCGATGTGCGGCGTCTTCGCCAGCGGATGGCCGCCCAGGCAGCCGATCCAGTCGTTCTGATCATCGATCGCGATCATCAGGATGTTCGGTTTGTCGGCCGCTCGCGCGAGCGTTGAGCCGAGCAGAGTCACAGTCAGGGCCAGAGCGAGCAGTCTCGACAGCGAAGTCATGGCAGTTCCCAGGCAGAATGGAAGATCGAATCGATCGGGACAGGCGAATAGAAGAGCGGCGATTCTGAAACCCGCCGGTTCGCGCCGTCAAGCAGGTCGAAGTGCGGTAGCGAAACTCGCGCAGAGTTTCGGCACTGGTGATTCGGTGCGCTTTGCCAGAGGACCGAAACTCTGCGCGAGTTTCGCTACGGAATGTCCTGTGACGGAAAACAAAAACGCTCCCGCCGATCACTCAGCGGGAGCGTTTCTGATTCTGACTTCGTCGCCGCACTCGCCCGAGTGCGGGAAACCCGCGTTCTCCGCGAACGCGGCGACGTCTTCTATTTCTTTTTCTTTGCAGCCTTCTTTTTGCCGGCTTTCTTCTTCGCCGCTTTTTTCTTAGCGGTCGCCTTCTTCGTCGCTGCTTTCTTCACCGCCTTCTTCTTGTCGGCGGCCTTCTTCTTGCTGCCGAACACCTGGTCATAGTTCTTCCAGAACTCCGGCGTTGTCCCGGTACGGACAATCGGACCACTCATCAGTCACTCCTCACATTGATTCAATCAGAGAAACACGAAGCCGGCAGATCGACGCGGTGCGGATGCAGGCCGGCGGAAACATCAGAATGACAATCGCAGAACGTGATCCGTGAAATGGATGTCCTGCGCGGCGAGCGTTGTACGTGACCACGATTCTTTGTCAAGCAGCGCAGCAGCACGCTACAGTCCGACGCGTTCCGACCTGAGAATTCGTCGCATCAACCGACGGACAGCGAATTCTGATCGGGTCAGAGCAATCGACCCCAACGGGGTCAGACAGCAAAGCCTGGGGCAAGCGATGCGGCGCAGCCGCGAGTGCCGCCCCCGGAAACCAACCACCGGAAGTCTGAACCCTGAAGGGGTTCCACATTGCCGACATTTGATTGTGCAACCCGTTCAGGGTTGGGCCGTTGATGTCTCTGAGACCTGGGGTAGCGCGGCTGCGCCGCTGACCCCAGGTTGAGTTGTGGAACCGCGTTGCGGTTCATCCGGCAGTCGGCCAGCCATGTATTCGAAGCCGACGTTCTGGTGGTTTCGCTGTCAGTAAGAATTGATCGAATCCCCTGACGGAGAAACTCGAATGCGTCTGTTGATTGCCAGTCTGTCACTGCTGTGTCTGATGGGTGTTTCCGGGTGCGGGGACAACGCGAGCGACTCCGGCCCGGCATCCACAGAGAGTCAGGACGCGACGCCAGCCTCTCCCGACGACGGCGCAGACTCTGTGGCGACTGAACTGACGGACTCGATTGCTCCATCGGGCGGCGATTCCGCGAAGGCTCGAAAACCAAAGAGGCCGGCGCTGCCAACGCTGCCGCTTGCCGGCGAACCAAAGCTGCTGCTCTCAGAAGAAGAAATCCGCGACGGCTGGATTCAGCTCTTTGATGGCCAGACGCTGGCAGGCTGGACGCCGAGTAGTAATGCGAACTGGCACGTCAACGACGACGGTGAGATTGAAGCCACCGAAGGCGACATCGGACTGCTCCTGACGACCGTGCCGTTTGCCGACTACGAATTGAAGTTCGACTACTGGATGGGCAAGGACGGCAACAGCGGCGTCTTTCTGCGAACGCTGGCCGACCCCAAAGTCGTCACCGCCGACTGCTACGAACTCAACATCTGCGATTCGCACCCCGAGTTCAAAACGGCGAGCCTCGTCGGTCGGGCTCAGCCCACTAAGGAAGTCACCGGCGAGGAAGTCTGGAAGTCGATGAGCGTCCGGGTTGACCGCAACCATTTCACGGTCGCCGTCGACGGCGAAGCGGTGCTCGATCACACCGACGAGACCGAAGGCTTCCGACGCGGTGGGTTGATCGGCCTGCAGAAGAACGCTGGCCGCATTCGATTCCGCAACGTGTTCCTCAAACCGCTGGGCACGATCGAGCAGTTCAACGGCGCGGACCTCGGCGGCTGGCGAGTTGTGCCGGGATCGAAGAGTGAATTCAGCGTGGCCGACGGTGCGATCGTCGCGAAGAACGGGCCGGGCTTTCTGGAAACCGAATCATCATGGGCGGACTTCACGCTGCAGTTCGAGGCGCAGGTCAACGGCGACGGGCTCAACAGCGGCGTCTTCTTCCGCCTGATTCCAGGAACCGAAGAGGCTCCGTCACACGGCTATGAACTGCAGATTGAAAACGTCTTCGCCGATGGTGACCGCCGCCGGCCGAAAGACAACGCCGGGACCGGAGCGATCTTCCGCCGCACACAGGCGCGCTGGGTCGTGCCGAACGATCACGAATGGTTCACGACGACGCTGATCGCTCACGGGCCGCGCATCGCGGCCTGGGTTAACGGCTTTCAGGTGACCGACTGGGAGGACACTCGTGCCGCGGACGACAACCCGCGTCGAGGCAGCAAGACCGCCGCCGGCCCAATCAGCCTGCAGGGCCACGACCCGACGACGGACCTGGCGTTTCGAAACATCCGCGTGGCGGCTTTTCCGAGCGAGTAGCCGCTCCGTTTGACCCGCAGCCGAAGGCGCAGGCGTTTGTACTCAAACGTGAGGGCAACAAAACGCCGTCGCCTCCGGCTGCGGGTCAAACGAAAACACAGACCGCACATTTCCACCAGGAGGCGCCGCGTGGCTCGACGAATCTCACGCAAGCAGCGGCTGGACTCCATGCTGAATCTGGTCGCGTCGCCGTGCTTCGTCGTCGATGCGGACCGGCGGCTTGTGTTTGCGAACGCCGGTTGCGAGCAGATCACGGGCTGGCCGGTCGCCGAACTGCTGGGACGCCGCTGCGAGCTGACGTCGGGCTCGGCCGCGAAAGAGCCCGAGTCTGTCACCGAGTGTCTCGCCCCGCCGCAGGAAGTGTTCGGCGGCGAGCGACTGCAGGTGCCGCGTTACTTCGTCCATCGCCAGACCGGCCGATCTGTGGCGAGGCTCGTTCACTTTTTCCCGCTGGCGGACACCGACGGCGTCCTGCTTGTCCTGGGAGTGGTGACGGAAGTTCCGCCGACGCGCGCGTCGGGGAGTGCGTCGATCATCACTGAAGTTCATGCCGAGCTGGCGGCGCTGCGGCACGAGTTGCGACAGCGTTACGGACGCGATTCGATTGTCAGCCAGACTCCGCCGATGCGTTGCGTGTTCGATCAGATCGAGCTTGCGACGCATTCACGGTCGATCGTGCATCTGACAGGTGAGAGCGGCACCGGTCGCGAGCACGTCGCGCGCGTCATTCATTACGGCAGCGATTTCGGCCAGCGCCCGTTCGTGCCGTTGAACTGTCGCGAGCTTTCCGTCGACGAGTTATGCGGTGCGCTGCGGCGGCTTGTGGAGACCGGTTGGGGCGAAGCGTCGGGCAGCGCCACTCTGCAGCCGGGCGCCGTGTTTCTTGCCGACGTCGATCATCTGCCGCGCGACCTGCAGGCTCGACTGGCGTCGTTTGCCACTTCTTCTCACGGATCAGCGTTCCGCGACCGCTGTCGATTGATGACGTCGTCGGTCGAGGCCCTTCATTTGCTGCGGGAGAACGAACGGCTGGCGGACGATCTTTTTTATCTGATTGCGTCTCTACAGATCGAAATGCCACCGCTGCGTTCGCGGCTCGCCGATCTGCGACTGCTTGGCCAGAGCTTTGTCGAGGCGTGCAATCGAGGCAGCGACCGACAGGTGACGGGAGTTTCCGAAGACGTCTGGCGTCAGTTCGAAATCTACAACTGGCCTGGCAATCTGGACGAGTTGCGTGAGGTCGTGCGGCAGGCTCACGCCGCGTGCGACGGCAGTGTCATCTCGACGGCGCACCTGCCCTTTCAGTTCCGGACTGGGATGGACGCCCAGCAGCTCGGGCCTTCGCCAGACGCAGCGCTCGAACCGCTCGACACCTTGCTGGCCCGTGTCGAGCGTGATCACGTTCTCGCCGCGCTGGAACGAACCGGTGGCAGCCGAGCCAAAGCCGCCAGACTCCTCGGCATTTCCCGCCCGGCGCTGTATCGCAAACTGGAGAACTACGGTCTGGCGGACGACGCTTCGTAGGGCCGGTTCCCACCGGCCAGCTTTGCAGAGCCGGTTCCCACCGGCCAGTCCGCAGCGGACTTCCCGTTTCCTGGGGCAGGCACTCACTTCCTGGTCCAGACACTGACTCTCCCGCTTGCGGGAGAGTCGCGGTCTCAGCCGCGGAGAGGGCCACACGCTGGCGAGCCACAACGTATCCGGCAATCGCTTACCTACTTCCCGGCCTTCTGTCCGAACAGCATGACATTGTCGAACCGGCCCGTGTCGTCAAACGAGCCGATGCCGACGCGGCCCCACTGAAACGTCTTGTCGGTCGCCGTCATGACGGGCGTCTGCATGTCGTCGAAGAAGACTTCAATCGAGCCGCTCTGCACATTGCGCTTGATCCGCGCATGATGCCACTCGTCATCCCAGTCTGTGCCTGGCGTTGTCTTCGTCGAGATCTTCGTGCGCGGCTGCTCATTGACGATGAAGATCTGGTTGGCATGATCGTCGGTGCGTTTTCCAAAGTGGACGTAATACAGGTGCGAGGGATCCTGGAAGCCGAAGAACAGGCACAGATCGCGATGCGGGTAGTCCTTCTTTGTCGACTGAAACTTCACGTCGAGCACAAAGCTGCCGACTGAGTCGCCCTTCCGGATGCAGCGGTTGAACGGCGACCGTACCGGATTCTTAACTTTGCTCTGAGCAAACTGCGCGAACACTGTGTTGCCGTCGAGCGTTTCCAGCTTCCAGGCCTGCGGATCAGCCGGCTCCCAGGCTTCCGCCCCCGATTCGAAGTCCTCGCAGAACACCAGAGGCAGGTCCGTGACCGGCTTGTCCTTTGTGCTCGAACAGCCATCGTCCGCCGCCAGCGCCGAGCGACCGACGACAGCAACAACGAATACGCTCCACAGAATTCTCACACAGTAACGCGACGACATTGAACGTCTCCTCGACCGCAACGAGCGGTTCTTCACGGTAACGGACTGATTTTCGGATTCAGGCCGCGAAGTATACGCCGACCGCCCGACCCGTCGAATGACCACGTCGTTCCACTGCCGGCAGGACAGCTTCCTCGCAGGTGCGCAACCGACAGGCGACCGGCGGAATCGTGCCGCACAGTGTCCGCTACACCGTCGTCAGATTCTCATTCTGGCCAGACCGTTGGGGCAGGGCGTCCGCCGCGCTGCTGCCCAGAGCGGCGCGATGGACCAGCACGGCTTCTGGTTCGCGACGCGAACAGCAACAACGCACAGGCCCGGTTCATTTGCCTGAAGACTCGTCTGCTATCGCTGGCGTGGGCCCGGTTTTCGACAGCTTTGCATGGCCCACATTTTGCGTATTTTCACAATCAGCTGTCAGGGCCGCCATTTTGTGTTCAGGTGCGCTGCGATTGGCACATGGGTTTTCCCGGTTCTGGAGTGATGGGCTGTTTCCTCAGGAACCCAGTGTGTCAGCCGCTGCGCAAACCTGAGGTTACACGCCGCGCCTGCGCCGTCACTCGTTGAGCGGTCACCCATCATTTTTTTCTGGACTGCTTGAGGCAGCTTCGACCACCGACAACGACGGCTGATTCGACGTTGTCTGTCTGGTTGCCGCTGTCGTCCAGGAAGCCTGTTGAGATTTCAGATATCAAAGAAGGACTCAGATCATGCAGCTTCGCAACTGGCTTGGGCTTTATGAGACATTCGCAGCACGCATCAACTGGGTCCGACGGTCCCGTCGCTTCCTGAACCGCAAGGCCCGTCTGGGCCAGTCTGGCTACGTGACTCCCGCTGCCTCCGCTCACTTCGGCCCCAGCCGCTGGTACTCGTCGCTGCGGATGCGTCGCGCCCTGCAGCGGCAGGACTTCGTCGCGGCCATCAGTCAGTCCGAGCGTCTCGAAGACCGCACGCTGCTGACGACGGTCATGAACGACTTCTACGACTCGATCGGCAACGTGGGCATCGAGGTCGACGCCGACAACGGTCTGCTGAGCAATGACCCCGACGCAACGACGGTCATTTCCGTTGACGACGCTGCAACGGACGGCGTCGTTTCGTCCTTTAATGCAGACGGAAGTTTCATTTTCCTCCCCGATCCCGGCTTCACCGGGACCACAACCTTCACGTACACCGCCGGGAATGGCATCGACACGGCGGTTGGGACGGTCGAGATCTCGGTCAACAATCTGATCTGGTTTGTCGACAACACTGCTCCGGGAGGTGGGACGGGCACGCTGGCTAATCCGTTTGATGATCTCACACCACTGAACGGTGGCTCTGATCCGGATACCGACGGCGATGCAATCTTCATCTATCAGGGCGCAGTCAACTACGACCTCGCCAACTCCTCCGGCTTCGTCCTTGAGAACAACCAGATTGTCGTCGGAGAAGGAACCACCGGCCCGGGCGGGCTGAATGTTGCTGAGTTTCTGGCCATCGACACTCCATTTGATCTGCCTGGTCTCCCACCCATTAACGGTGGCAGTCCCGTGCTGCAGAATTTCAGTGGCATGACCGTGATCAACCGGGCTCAGGGTAACCAGTTGACTGGCATCACACTGTCTCCAGACAACACGGCCCCGACCGTTGCCATCACGCGCCAGTCTCCGACTGCGGAATTTACGGGTGCACCGAGTGTGACGTTTCTCGTGGACTTCAGTGAAGACATTCATCCCCTCGCAGCATTCGGTGTGAACGCATCGGACTTCACGGTATCCGGAACGGTAACGACCGGCATGATCACCGTTGGCGACAATGGTGATACAGACGGTTCAACATTCACGGTCACCATTGCCGGAGTCGGTGGAAACGGGTTACTCGACCTGGACTTTACTCCTGGCGAGAACATTCAGGACATTGCCGGCAACGCCTTTGACCCTTCCACAGGCATCACCTCGGAAGAAACCTACACAATCCGGCCCCGTGTTGACTTGTCGGTCAACCAAAGCACCGGTACCGAGGCTGGCATGACAGCAATTACCGTTACGGCCACAGCAGAAGGGCCGGTTGACGGCAACCAGACGGTCGATCTGGGCGTCACCGGAGCCGGCATCACGGCGGGCGACTACATGCTCACCGACGACGTGCCTGGTGGCAGTGTTCAGATTGAAATTCCCAGTGGCATGACGACCGGCAGCGTCACGTTCACGGTCCTTGACGATCTGCTGAACGAGGGAACCGAAACCGCGACGCTGACGATCAGCAACCCCTCCGCCGGCATTGCGCTGGGCGCCACGACGTCGCAGAACATCACGATCACCGACAATGATACGGCAACCACCGCGACGTTCTCGCCGAGCGAGGATGGCAGTGCGGATTCCGTCCGACTGGTGGTCAACGGGGGGAATCTGGAGGTGCGGGCTGTGCCCGGTGGCGCGTTGATCGAGTCGCGTCCGCTCGCATCTCTGACTGGCGGCATCACAATCCAGGGCACCGATGGCGACGATGACACGCTGACGCTGGACTTCAGTAGCGGAAGCCCCGTGCCGGCTGGCGGACTGACCTACAACGGGGGCGACGGCGGCAACGACGATCTAGTTCTGACCGGGGGGACGTTCGACGATGCCATGTTCGACTTTACGAACAACACCGACGGCACCATCGACCTGACCGGCGTCCCACAGATCACCTACACCGGTCTGGAGCCGATCACGTCATCAATCACAGCCGCGAACGTCACGCTGAATTACAGCACTGCTGCTGAGACAATCACGGTCACTGATGCAGGGGCAGGGCAGACGACCGTTGACTCTGACGTCGCTGGCGAGTCCGTTACGTTCAACAATCCTTCGGTCATGCTGACGATCAACGCTGGCGACACCGGCGTAAACATCATTGACGTCGACAGTCTGTCGGCGAGCTACCCGGCGACGATCGACATCAATGGCGGAAACGGGGGCGATACCGTCAATGTGAATGCAGCAGTCAGCCTGGCCGCTGACGAATCGCTCACGATCGACGCTGCCACGATTAACCTGCCGAATGGGGCCTCTGATATCAGCACGAGTGCTTTCGGCTCGGTTGACCTGACTGCGAGCCGCGACATCGTGCTCAGCAGCGGGTCGAGTATTTCGACAGTCGATGGCGCGATCTCGCTGAATGCGAATGCGGGGGGCGGAGGCGGGATCTTTACTGGCGTCACGATTGATGGTGCGGTTGTGGAAGCGACCGGAACGGGAACCGTCACGATCGAAGGGACCGGTGGGGCAACGGCGGGAGGCGGCGTCTTTATTCGCAGTTCCAGCGACGTCTCCACGCAAAGTGGCCAGTTGACAGTAAACGGTGTGTCGGTCACGGGACTGACCGGCGTCTTCATTGATGATTCAATGCTGACATCGACGACCGGGACGATCGATATTGACGGGACTGTCGGAGGGACGGGCTCTCAGCGCGGTGTGCTGATCGAGGGGACATCGACAATTGGTTCCACCTCGGGCGACATCGACATCAATGGTTCCGTCAGTTCGACCGGATCGGGTGGTGCAGGTGTTTACGCCGAAGCGAGCAGCCCGAATGTCATCAGCATTCAGACGGGCGGTACAGGTTCCGTCACCCTCACGGGAACGGCCACCGCTGGTGACCACAATGGGATCCGGATTGGGAATAACACGGCGACGATGTCCGTGGCCGCGACCGGCTCCGGTGCTCTGACCTTTAACGCCACCGGGACTGGAGCGAGTGATGGCTTTCAGGTTCGGACGCACAATACGGGCACGACCAACATTGGTGATCCGGCAGCGACCGGCCCACTGACGATCAATGCCGATAATGTGAAGCTTGTCCGCATTACCGGGACGGGAGCACTGAATGTTCGAGGCACTGGTCCGCTGACGTTCGCCCCGCTGACAGCCGGTACGTCGATTGGCCTGGCGGGTGCCGCGGGAGACTTGAACCTTGACAGTGACGAACTCGCGCTGCTGCAGGACGGTTTCAGTTCGGTCACCTTTGGTGACGCGGCGACTGGACGCGGGACGGTCACGACAAATACCGCGACTTTCAACGACCCGGTGACGCTGACATCACCGTTCGGTGACGTAGTGGTCGATGGTCAGATTACGGGGGCGGGCGATGCGTCCGTGACGCTGACCTCAGGGACATCGACGACGCTGGCGTCGGGCATCGTCACGAACGGTGGGGCAGTAACCCTCAACGGCCGGACGGACTACACAACGTCGATGTCGATTGACACGACCGACGGAGGCAACGCGCCAGCTGGTGGGAACATCAGCTTTAACGGCGTTCTTGTGGGCTCGTCACCTGGCGACGACAACCTGACGCTCGATGCCGGAACCGCAGGGGACATCCTGTTCGACGGTTCTGTCGGGGGCAACGCTGGCTTTCTGGAATCTGCCGGCACGGTCGTCGTCGAAGCGGAGAATTTCACCGGGCGGACGGACCGCAGCAACGGGGCCGCGTGGGTCATCGTTCCCGATGAATCCGCGGCGTTTCCCGGACCCGGCCTGTTCGCCAATGCGCGAGACGGAAAGTACATTCAGCATCTTCCGAATGGGAGTGGAACGGATGGTGCGACCAACGCACCCTTTGTGACCTTCGATGTGGTGATTTCCACGCCTGGAACGTACCGACTGTTTCCTCGCTGGAGCGGATACGACGGCGGGAGCGATGCCGTCTTCTTTGACATCATCGAGCTGACCGATGGTCCCGGAGGAACGGTCGCGGACTGGTATGAGTTTGCTGGCAACGGTGCGAGCGATTTCGGCAGTCCGGGTTGGTCTTTGGATGGTGGGTTTGAAACCAACAACGCGGGAGCGACACCGCGTGTCGACGCGACGTGGGACATCGCGACACCGGGGACATACACCGTCCGTATCTCGTCCCGTGAGGACGGTGCGGCCGTGGATGCCTTCGTTTTGCAGCTCGATTCGCTCAGCCCTCCGACTGGCGATGGGCCGGCGGAATCGACCTTCGGCGCCAGTGGCCCGACCGGCAATCTTCTGATTCAAAACGCTGCGAATGTGGACTTCACCGAGGATGTCCTCGCGGCCAGCATCACTCAGACGACTGGACAGGGGATGACAACGTTCGGCGGACTCGTGGAAGCGACCGCCGGTGACGTTAGTATTTCCGCTGCAGCGATCGCCATTGATGGCGGTGGGGTCACAAGTAGCGGTGATCAGATCTATGATGGAGATGTGAGCTTCTCGGCCAATGCGGCACTCACTGCAGCCAATATTGAGTTCCAAGGCGGAACGACGACGTTCGACGGGACCAATACGACAATTAATGTGACCGGGCAGGCGACCAGTCAGGCCACGAATCTGCTCGATTTCCAGGACGGCGACCTCGTGCTGGCGGGTTCCAGCAGCTTTGTCAGCAACGGGGCAGCCCAGTACCGGTTCGGCGACGGCAACTTCGAGTTCCGCGGATCAGGGACCTTTACAAATAATGGTACGTTTAGTCACATGGCGGGTGGCGGCAGCGACAACCTTGAGCTGTACGATGCGTTCCACTTTGTGAATAACAGCACCTTCGACTTTCAAAATAGTGGTGATGTCCGACTGCGTAACAATTCGGTGTTTGACAATGCCGGGCTGGTCGTGAAGTCGCTCGCTGGTGCTGATCTGTCGGCCTTTTTTAATGATTCCGGCAGTAATGGTGTGTTCAATAATCTGACCGGTGGTGAAGTGCGGTCAAACGCCGGCACTCTGAATGTCGCATCAGGTGGAACGAGTGACGCGAGTGCTGTCTGGACCGCTAACGGTGGCGACCTGCAGCTGAGTTCGTCCAGTGGCTGGACGGGAACTTTCAACGGCACCGCGGCAGGATCGAATTTCGTCACGATCGAGGACAATGGAAACGGAATAATCGCAGATGATTTTGCGGTAGGGCCAGGCGGCGTCATCTTTAATATCACAGGAAATGGCCTGCAGTGGAGCGACGATTCTATTGTCACAAACGGCGAGTCATTTACCAATGAAGGTGTCATGACGATTGTCGCTGGCCAGTCGAAATCTGTTGTCGGGGATGGAGAACTTGTCAATGCCGCGTCTGGCGATCTGGATGTTGGCAGCGGTGCGGTCGTCACGATTCCCGGCACGGGCCTGCTGCGTAATCAGGGCGGACTGACCGGTGGAGGAGATGTCGATGGAGACTTTCTGGGGGAGGTCGGATCGACGATCACGGCGACCGGTTCCCTGATGTTGGGAAGACTTTCAAGCAGTTCCGGTTTCAGTACAGTCGGAACGCTCGCGGTCGGGGCCGACAACGTCACGCTGCGGGATAGCGGACTGGCGGTTCTGGGCACGAGTACGTCGCTTGACGGCGGAACTCTGGCGGCGTCAAACGGGGTGTCGCTGAGCAGCGGTGACGTGCTCTCCGGTGCCGGCGAGGTACAGGCTGACGTCAACGTGAACTCCGGTGAAGTGTCTCCAGGAGGCGCCGGCACGGGAATTCTGCAAACGGGCGATATTTCGTTTGGGAGCAGCGGCCAGTTCTCGGTTGACATCAACGGTGCCGCCACTGCTGGCGCGGACTACGACCAGCTCGACGTCACGGGCTCCGTAAACCTCGCTGGCGACCTGAATCTCAGCGGTTCGCACATTCCCGTTCCGGGCGACTCGTTCGTGATCATCAGCAAGGGCGGAACCGACCCGGTGACCGGAACATTCAGCGGTCTCTCTGAGGGCGACACGGTCGTCTTCAATAATCGCCCATTGGAAGTGACCTACGCTGGTGGGACAGATGCCAATGACGTGGTGCTGAGTTACGACGTCACACCGATCCTGACCGGCACCGCAGGCAACGACCAGTTTCATGTGGCGCTCAACGGCGGTGATATTGAGGTCCGGCTCGGGGGGCCAGCTGGGACGCTGATTCTGGACACCCCGCTGGCGAGTCTCACGGAACTGACAATTGAGGGCTCCGACGGTGACGATCAGCTGGAGATCGACTTCGACGGCGGGGATGTCACGATTCCGGTGACGTTCAACGGAGGGGCTCAGACAACCTCGCCGAATGGTGATACGTTGACTCTATCCGGCGGCGGTACCTTTGCAGACGCGGCCTTTGGGTTCGATAACGAGAACGACGGAACAATTCAGCTCACAGGCCAGGGGCTCATTACCTACACCGGCCTGGAACCGGTTTCGTCGACAATCACAGCCACTAACGTCACTCTGAACTACAGCACAACGGCTGAGACCATTACGGTCACAAACCCCGGAAGCAGTCAGACAACCGTCGACTCTGATGTCGGCGGTGAAACAGTCACATTTAACAACCCGTCCGGCACGCTGACGATCAATGCCGGCAATACGGGCGACGACGTGATTGACTTCACCAGTCTGGCGGCCGGCTACCCGGCCAGCATAGCAGTGGACGGGGGTACGGGTAGCGACACGATCAACATTAACGGAGCACTCACGCTGGGGGCCGGTGAGAATCTGTCGCTGACGGCTGAGTCGATCACTCAGACTGCAGCCATCGTCGTGCCTGGTACGACGACGCTGGATGCCGGAAGTAGCGGAACGATCACGCTGGCGGACACGGGCAACGACTTCGGTGGGTCGGTAACGATCAGCAATGCTCTTAATGCTTCTCTTGACGACAGCAACAGCATCGGCTTCGCGGCAGTGACCGTGCAGAACAATCTGGATATCGACGCCGTCGCTGGCATTACAGACAGCGGAGACATCACGGTCGTCGGCAATGCGAACTTCGCCGGCAGCAGCATCACACTGGGCGGCGCAGGCGAGAACACCAACTTCGGCAGCCTGACCTTCACGTCGGTCGGAGCGGTGACGATTTCCGAGGATTCCGACACGGATATCGTCGGCACAAACACCGCTCTGAGCCTCGATCTGGATTCGACAGGCGCGATCAGCGACGGCAACGTCGGCACGGACATCAATGTGACGAACGTCGCCGACTTCGCCGGTGCGTCTCTGTCAGTCGGTGGTGGCGCGGGTGAAGTCACGAACTTCGGCAGCCTGACTACTGACACCAGCGGCGCTGACGGCTTCCAGTTCATTGCGGAAGACAGTGGTCTGACCGCGCTGAATCTGAACGCTGGAGCGGGCAACATCAGCCTGTTCGTGTCCGGAACCGTCGCGGACAGTGATGGAGCTGCCGACGTTCAGGCAATGGCACTGTCAGCTTTCATCCTTGGCGATTTCGGGGCTGCTGGAGCGGGCAACAGCATCGACACGGCTGTGACGAACCTGGATGTTGACACGAGCGTGATCGGTGGCGATCAGTTTATTAATGAGGCAGATGCGCTGAGTGCTCTCGATCTCGATGCGGGGGCGGGGAGTGTTCACCTTGTGGCGGGCGGAGCGGTTGAGGATGCGGACGTGGCGACTGACCTCGCGGCCTCTGCGGCATCGATCTCGGCGGCTGGTGGTGTCGGTAATGTCTTCGCGCTCGATGCGATGGTCAGTGATCTGGCCTTCAGCAACACGGTCGGCGGCGACGTTCGGATTGACAATACCGGTGCCCTCACCATTGACAGCGTCGGGCTGCTGGCGACGTCCAGTAACGCGGCGGGCGAGGTCTTTCTGACGGCGTCCAGTCCGATCACGTTTGCCGTGGACACGACGGCTGCTGGCGACTTCACGG
>Ga0070727_10000297_pt1 | contig 66567 bp, 70 predicted proteins | sample tdAd472_FD_66722 | JGI IMG/M metagenome (GOLD analysis project Ga0070727, IMG submission 66722) | Marine sediment microbial communities from the Atlantic coast under amendment with organic carbon and nitrate - tdAd47.2 | ecosystem: Environmental > Aquatic > Marine > Coastal > Sediment | place... | reverse complement strand
AATAAAAGCGCGATAACTGCCTTCAAGCATGGGTATCTGGTCAGTATAGGCATGAGTGGTGATGGTCAGGTCACGATTGTCGGCCAGCCGGATATAATAAGGCAGGGAGACTTCGAGCCCGTTCAGCCCGTTCACCTTAATATCCGGGATCAGCAGGCCCGAGCCACCACGATCCCCGACCGGATGCGAGAAATGCGGGATAACGCCCAGGGGGATGCCGAACAGTTCAATGCGTGCGCCCTTATATGTCACCCGCTCCTGTGCAGGGTCGTACCGCACTTCGACCGCTTTGATCTGCCAGCTCGGATTTTTGGGGCAGCCATCACTGTCTTCTACCAGACACGGAGAATAGGCCGCCTGATGCAGCTTATAAATGCCGTTTTCACGCTCGCTATGGCGTGCGACAAGTCGTCCGCCTTCGGCCATGATCAGCAATAAATTCTCAACCACACCATCTTTCAGGCTGTCCAGCACCTCAATGCTGTCACCATAAGCGATATTGCCATTGGCATCGGTAACCGAGACATTGCCCTGCGCCTGGACTTCGCCGGTTTTCCGGTTCCAGCTTACAATGTCTGCCCGCAGGCGATTGCCCTCCCGTAACATCTGGACATTGCCTCGAGCCGTGACGACATCGGTCTCATTGTTATAATCCAGCGCATCAGCAGAAAAGCCGACCTCGTTGTTGCTTTCCGGAACAGGGGCATCGGGCGGTGTCGTGGCGGCGGCGCCCTGACGGACGCTGGGGTTGTGTACATCTTCGATCAGGCGGGTGCTGGGCCGTTTTTGTTTCTGCTTCGCCGGGACACTGGACCGGTCCTGCGGGTCGGCTGTTTCCGCCAGCTGCATAGCCGCGGCATCGTTCGCTCCGCTCAGGGCAAGCGCAACCAGGCTCGCCACAAGCGATGCATGGGCTACCGGCCTGAATACAGAGCGATGAACAGGAGGTTTCAAGAATGTCAGCAGGGAGGACTCCATAGGAATATATAACTGGCCCCGTTCAGCCTGGCGAATATACCGGATGCCTATTGCACTGCGCAGCGCATCCCGCAATCCCCATAAGCCAAACTGCCTACTGAAATGAGCTGTGCAGGCTATAAACTGCCATGATGTGCAAGCATTTCTTTCAAATATGATACGCAGACATGAAGAAGAAAATTGCTGCCTTTACCATTCTCGCTTTGCTGGTGTATCGCGGGCCCAACCCAATTCTGAAAAGTGAGATCATATGGAAACCCGTTTTGCTCCCTCTGCCTCAACTGACAATGACACTTTGGTTTTTGCTATACGGACAGATGGCGTGGCGCAGCTGCCGTCTCATATCGACATGGCTGATGCAGCCAGAATAGCACGGTTTAATGGCGAATGCGGTTCGCTTGTCGAGAGCTTTGCGACTGTGGAGGGGGAGGTTCGGCGCGTCATATTGTTAGGCGTTGGTGGCGCAGGCGAGAGCGATATGGAGAAAGCAGGCGGAGCATTGGTCGCCAGGCTACTCACCTCTGGCGCAAAGCAGGCGGGCATTTTCTTCGAAGCTGCTGGCCCGGTTGCTGCTGCGGCCATCACACGCCTGGCCTTCGGGGCGACCCTCCGGGCCTGGCGTATCGATAAATATCGTACTCGTCTGCCTGAAAAGCAGAAACCGACGCTCGAAACGCTGGAGCTGGTGAGTGCCGTGGAATGCGCTGCGGAGTGGGCGCGGCTTTCCGAGGTGGCTGAAGGGGTTAAATTCACGCGGGAACTGGTCGCCGAACCTGCGAACATCATTTACCCCGAGAGTTTTGTCGAGCGCTGCCGCGCGCTTGAGCCGCTTGGTGTCAAGCTGACCGTTCTGGATGAAAAGGAAATGGCAGAGCTGGGTATGGGGGCGCTTTTGGGCGTTGCGCAAGGCTCAGTGCGCAAGCCCCGGATGCTCGCCATGGAATGGAACGGGACAGATGATGCTGACGCTACTCCGCTTGTGCTTGTCGGCAAGGGGGTGACCTTCGATACTGGCGGGATTTCGATCAAGCCTGCAGCGGGCATGGAAGATATGAAATGGGACATGGGCGGGGCTGGCGCTGTTGCCGGCACACTGCGTGCACTGGCCGGACGCAAGGCGAAGGCGCGTGTGGTTGGCATTTGCGGCCTTGTGGAGAATATGCCCGATGGCAATGCCCAGCGCCCCGGCGATATTGTTACCTCCATGTCTGGCCAGACGATTGAAGTCATCAATACCGATGCCGAAGGTCGCCTCGTGTTATGTGATGCCATGACATGGGCGCAGCATATCTATAAACCCGAGACTCTCATTGACCTTGCAACACTCACGGGTGCAATATTAGTGGCATTGGCAGATCAGCATGCGGGACTTTTCACTAATGATGACGCCCTTGCCGATAGTTTGACAGCAGCAGGCGCCAGTGCTGGCGACCCGGTATGGCGTTTCCCGCTGGGCGAGGCCTATGACAAAATGATCAACAGCCCGATCGCGGATATGAAGAATGTCGGTGGGCGCTTTGCCGGTTCGATTACGGCAGCACAGTTTCTCAAGCGGTTTGTCGATGATGGTGTCAAATGGGCGCATATCGACATCGCGGGCATGGTGTGGGCGGACAAGCCCGGTTCCGTATGGGAGAAGGGCGCGACGGGCTATGGTGTGCGCCTGCTTGATCGTCTGGTTGCGGACCAGTTTGAACAATGAATGAAGTGGCGAATGAAGTGATAGCCTGATGCAGGTTGATTTTTACCAGCTTAGCCGGGACCCGGTCGAACAGATCGTGCCGGTCATTGCGCAGCGATTGCTCGATGACGGTGAGCGATTGCTGGTGGTCGACAGCAGGGAAGGGGCGCTGGAGCGTCTTTCCCGTGCGCTTTGGGGCTGGAAACCGGACAGTTTTCTGGGCCATGGCACGGCCGATGACACCGCCGCTGCCATGCAGCCTGTGTTGCTCTCATCAGAGGGCCATGCGGCCAACAGTGCCAGACATATTGCCCTGACGGATGGGCTATGGCGCGACTCTGCATTGGAGTTTGAGCGCGCCTTTTATTTTTTCGATGATGAAACAATTGATGGCGCGCGCAGCTGTTGGAAAATGCTGAAGAGCAAGGAGGACGTAACATCGCATTTCTGGCGGCAAGAAGGCCGAAAATGGGTGCAGGGTCCATAGTGTCAGGGTGATTTGCTGACATATTACCCCCGAAAAGCCTTGCCGCAGCGCATCATGATCGCTACAGCGCCCGCCAATCACGCAGGATCAACCATTGGAGTGAGCCAAAATGGCCGTTACCCGTACTTTTTCAATCATTAAACCTGATGCCACACGCCGCAACCTGACAGGTGCGATCACCGCAAAGCTGGAAGAGGCGGGGCTGCGCGTTGTGGCTTCCAAGCGCATCCGCATGACTCGTGAGCAGGCCGAGGGTTTTTATGCCGTACATAAGGAACGCCCCTTTTTCGCTGACCTGGTTGCCTTCATGATCTCTGGCCCTGTTGTTGTGCAGGTGCTGGAAGGAGATAATGCCGTGAAGCGTAACCGCGACGTCATGGGCGCAACCAACCCGGAAAATGCGGACGCCGGCACGATCCGCAAGGAGTTCGCAGAATCGATTGAAGCCAATTCGGCTCATGGTTCAGACAGTGACGAAAACGCAGCGATTGAAATCGCGCATTTCTTCAAGCCTGAAGAAATCGTCGGCTGATATCGGCTGATAAGGGCTGTTCAGACTATTAGAAAAGGCCGTCCATATTGGGCGGCCTTTTTATTTGTCATCCGGTTTATTGGCTATCAGGCGGGCGCGAATTCTTCGCTGCCTTCGTCCAGCACATGCAATATGCCATCGGATATAGCGAAATAAGCCCCTATAAGCCGCAGCTCTCCCCCGCGCTCTTTGTCGCGAATGCATGGGAATGTGCGCAGATTGGCAAGGCTGACCTTCACGCCTTCTTTCTCCATGGCACGCAGGGCTTCACGGCTCTGGTCATCCCCATAAAGGGAGCGCACCTTGTCACGTGCGTCGTCCAGCAAGTCGATCCAGTGCGCGATGAAGCCACCTTCTCCGGGAGGCGCATCTTTCAACTCTTCTGACAGTGCCGCCTGACACCCGCCACAGCGGCCATGGCCCATCACCACGATCTCGCTGACCTTGAGGACCTGAACGGCAAATTCGAGCGCCGCCGAAACGCCGTGACGTCCCGGACTCGTCTCGAATGGGGGAACCAGAGCAGCAACATTGCGCACCACAAAAATTTCCCCCGGATTGGTGTCGAAAATCTGCGCGGGGTCCACACGACTATCAGAACAGGCGATAATCATGACCTTGGGGCTTTGCCCATCACGCAGTTCATCCCACCGTTCGCGTTGAAGCGCCCAGCCGCTTTCACGAAAATGTCGATACCCTGTAAGCATATCGGAAAAGCTGGTCATGTTTCTTTCTTCCCCTTATCGGCACTGGCATATGTGGTTCAAGATCGCTATCTGACCAGTATGAAGAAGAATGCAAGCCTTATGAACGACGAAACACCACAACGCCTGCGTAAACCGGACTGGATTCGCGTTAAAGCGCCGACCAGCGCTGGCTATGCCGCGACCAAGAAGCTGATGCGCGAGAAAGGGCTGGCGACCGTCTGTGAAGAAGCGGCTTGCCCGAACATTGGCGAATGCTGGACCAAGAAGCACGCCACGGTGATGATTTTGGGTGACGTCTGCACACGGGCCTGTGCGTTTTGCAATGTCAAGACGGGCATGCCGCGCATGGTAGACCCAAAGGAGCCGCAAAATCTGGCGGATGCCTGTGCGGAAATGGGCCTTGAACATATCGTTATCACGTCAGTGGACCGGGACGACCTGCCTGATGGCGGCGCGTCGCAATTCGTCAAGGTGATCGAGGCTCTACGCAAAACAACGCCGAACACGAGCATCGAAATTTTGACACCAGACTTCCGCAACAAGCATGAGGCCGCAGTTGAAGCGATCGTTACTGCGCGCCCGGACGTCTATAATCACAATCTGGAAACAGTGCCGCGCCTCTATCCTACGATTCGCCCCGGCGCGCGCTATTATGCTTCGTTGCGTCTGTTGGAGATGGTGAAAAAGCTCGACCCTTCGATCTTCACCAAGTCCGGTATCATGCTGGGGCTGGGCGAAGAACGCCTTGAAGTCCATCAGGTGATGGACGACATGCGCTCGGCGGATATCGACTTCCTGACCATGGGCCAATATCTCCAGCCCACGCCCAAACATGCCAAGGTTATGGAATTTGTGACACCGCAGGCTTTTTCGGCTTATGCGGCCATCGCGCGCGCCAAGGGCTTTTTGCAGGTTGCGGCCAGCCCGCTGACACGCTCCAGCTATCATGCCGACGCGGATTTTGCAGAAATGAAAGCGACGCGCGAGGCGCAGCTGGCACGCGCCAAGAGTTAAGCCTGTGCCGTATCACAAAGAAACGCGGCACTTGCCCTATAGCCCGGAGCAGATGTTCGATCTTGTGGCCGATGTCGCCCGCTATGGCGATTTTCTGCCATGGGTGAGCGCTATTCGTGTGCGCTCAAACAGTGAAACCGAGATGGTTGCGGACATGGTCGTCGGCTTCAAAGGGCTACGCGAAACATTCACGTCGCGCGTAAACAAGCAACGCCCGCTGAGCGTGCGTGTCGATTATGTCGATGGACCGTTAAAGCACCTCAGCAACGACTGGCATTTCCAGCCCGATGGAAAAGGGGGGGTGCTGATCGAGTTTGAGGTGGATTTTGCTTTCAAGAACAAGCTGTTCGAGATGCTGGCCGGGCAAATGTTCGACAAGGCGCTCAGGAAGATGATCGGCGCCTTTGAAACGCGCGCAGCAGAACTTTATGGTCCTTCGGAATCGGGAAGCAGCAGCTCCAGCGCACATAGTGCCGCCTGAAGCCGGATAGCCGAGCGGCCTTCATCTTCAAATGATTTAAGATCAGCGGCAATATTATCGGGACTGCCGCCCCGCTCGGCACGTGCGAAAACAACGGTGCCGACCGGCTTTTGCTCCGTGCCGCCCGCAGGACCGGCGATACCGGTAATAGCAACAGCCACATGGGCATGGGTCAGCTTGAGCGCGCCTTGCGCCATGCCCCATGCAGTAGCAATGGAAACCGCACCGAATGTTTCAAGAACATCCTGAGATACTTTAAGAAGTTCCTGCTTTATCTCGTTGGAATATGTAACGAAACTGGCTTCAAACACTTCAGAGCATCCGGGTATTTCAGTGATTGCAGCGGAAACGAGACCGCCTGTGCAGCTTTCTGCCAACGCAAAGGTCCGGCCAATACGGCGGTTTTCGTCGACCACGCGGCGGGCAAGAGCAATAAGCTCAGGGTTCAGGACTGAGTCGGGCATAATGAAATTATAGGCTCTGCATAAGCAGAGTAGCAACCGCCTGTGCGGCAATACCCTCTTTGCGGCCTGTAAAACCCAGCCGCTCGGTCGTGGTTGCCTTGATCGATATTCTATCAACCGGAATGCAGAGCAACGCTGCAAGGCGGATGCGCATGGCTTCTTTATGAGGGCCTATTTTAGGCTCTTCGCATATAATGCTAAGGTCTATATTGGCGATCTCCCCACCACGGGCAGCCACTCGATCCCGGGCAAATTCAAGAAACCGGGACGATGCCGTACCTTTCCATTGAGGGTCGCCAGGCGGGAAATGCGTTCCGATATCACCATCAGCCAGCGCGCCCAGCAGCGCATCAACGAGCGCATGAATGGCGACATCTGCATCGCTGTGCCCCGACAGACCATGGCTATGCGCAATTTCAACACCGCAAAGCCACAACGCCTTGCCTTCAACCAGCCTATGGACATCATAGCCGGTGCCGACGCGCGGAATGCGTGCCTCGCTGAGCATAGCCTCGGCGCGGGCGAAATCGGCGGGATAGGTCAGTTTTTCGAGCATGCTGTCCCCTTGAACCAGCGCCACGGAAATGTCGAGCGCCCGCATCAGGCCAGCATCATCCGTAATTATCGCATCTGAGCTGACCTGAGTATGCGCAGTATATATCGTCTCAAAATGAAAGGCCTGCGGGGTTTGCACCTGAAACAACCCGTCACGTTTGACCATATCAGCCACTATACCCTGTTCGCCGCGTACCAGAGTATCGGTCACGGGCAGAGTAGGGATTGCGCCTTGATGCGTGTCCAGCGCGTCTATCAGTGTATCGATGACATCATGCGGCAGGAAAGGGCGGGCGGCGTCATGTATAAGAACATAGTCTGCGCCGCCTGATTGTTGCAGCCAGTCCAGTGCTGCCTTGACGGATGCGCGCCGGGTCGCGCCACCTGTAATAAGCTGAGGGGCGCCAGTCACTGGAGCGAGCGCAGCGCGCGCCATATCTTCCTGATCTTCCCCGATAGCGACAATCACCGTGTCTATTTCAGCATGGGAGGCGAGTGATTCGTAGCTATAGGCAATAACAGCACGGCCACCCAAAGGCACATATTGCTTCGGATATTCCAGCCCCGACCGGCTTCCCGTGCCGGCCGCGACAATGATCGCGGCGATGCGTTTTTCGGTCATGACGTCGCGCTTATCCGACCTTATGCATAAGTGCCAGAGTGATTTCGTGTGAAATGCAATAAGGCCCAGACTTCTTGCAGGAAATGCTGTTTGCGGTTATGGCCTGCCTGTTTTTTAGGCAAATATGGTTTTATGACGCTCAAACCCATTAACATCGGCCCGGTGACCATCAATAATCCGGTCATTCTTGCGCCCATGACAGGTGTAACGGACATGCCGTTCCGTACACTGGTGCGCCGCTATGGATCTGGCCTCAATGTTACCGAGATGATCGCATCCCCTGCGATGATCCGCCAGACACGACAATCCTTGCAAAAAGCTGCCTGGCACCCGGTTGAAGAGCCTGTTTCCCTTCAGCTTGCCGGTTGTTCTCCGCGCGAAATGGCAGAAGCGGCCAGGCTCAATGAAGACAAGGGCGCGGCAATCATTGACATCAATATGGGCTGCCCGGTCAAAAAGGTTGTCAATGGCGACGCCGGAAGCGCGCTGATGCGCGATTTGCCGCTGGCCGCCAGCCTGATCGAGGCGACCGTAAAGGCGGTTAAAGTGCCGGTTACGGTCAAGATGCGTATGGGCTGGGACCATGCGAGCCTCAATGCGCCGGAACTCGCCCATATTGCCGAAGATCTGGGCGCGAAGCTCATCACTGTGCATGGTCGCACCCGTTGCCAGATGTACAAGGGCAGCGCGGATTGGTCATTTGTGCGTCAGGTGAAAGAAGCGGTGAACCTGCCGGTCATCGTCAACGGCGATATTTGCACCGTACAAGATGCGCAGACCGCGCTCGACCAGAGCGGGGCCGATGGCGTGATGATCGGTCGCGGCGCCTATGGCAAGCCATGGCTGCTGGGGCAGGTCATGCATTTTCTGGCCACTGGCCAGCACCGCGCCGACCCCTCGATTGATGAACAATATGCGCTGATTGTCGAGCATTATAAAGCCATGCTCGACCATTATGGGGAGCAGGTCGGCGTCAATATCGCACGCAAGCATCTGGGTTGGTATACCAAAGGCCTGACTGGGTCTGCAGAGTTTCGTAATGCAGTCAATCAAGTGCCGGACAGCGACACAGTTCTGGAGATGCTGGCGCGCTTTTATGATCCGTTGCTCAGCAAAGCGGCGGCATGAGAAGCGGTAGAACGCTGTTCTCATCTTCATCGCTTCCTCATTCCTATGGAGGCACGTCTCCCGGTGTGGCGGATATGTTTGCAGCGATGCCTGTGGCGTTGCTTGTTGTGCGTCCTGACAATTTGATCGCTGAGGCGAATGGGCGCTCTGAAGCGCTGTTGAATATGGCGCGTTCTGCCATAGTCGGCAGCGATATATCGCATACTATCCGGGTGGATAACCCCACAGCCCGTATTGACCTGTGGCAGGCAGAGCAGCCGATTGCGGCATATGATATCACGCTGCATGCAGGGCGTAATGCCGCGGTACAGGCGGATGTGATGATCTCGCCATTGGCGGATTATGAAGGCTGGCGCATTGTAACTATCCATACGCAGAGTCTTGCCCAGGCGATCGGCGGGCGGCGCACGGGCGGAGGAACACGCTCAGCCATGGGCGCAGCGGCGATATTGGCGCATGAAATCAAGAATCCGCTCTCAGGAATAAGAGGCGCTGCCCAGCTTCTCGATACGAATGCCGGGGAAGGCAATAGCGGTAATCCGCTTACACGGCTCATCATTGATGAAGTAGACAGAATTGCTGCGCTGATTGACCGGATGCAGGATTTTACCACCGAGCGGGCTCTGGAGTGCAGCTCACAAAACATATATCCGTTGCTGGACCAGGCTGTGCATCTGGCAGAAGCAGGCTTTGCCCAGAATGTGAAGATTATTGGCCAATATGACCCCTCCTTGCCGTTCACATTGTGCAATGGTGATGCGCTGGTGCAGGTCATGATCAATCTGCTCAAAAACGCCAGTGAAGCGGTTCAAGAATGCGCACGCCCGACAATCCGTATCGAAACGGCCTTTCGTCATGGTATTTCGGTGGTGTTGGGCGAAGGGAAGGGCAATGCGATCTTACCGATCGAGATCCTTGTGATTGACAATGGCCCGGGCGTACCGACTCATATTCAGGAACATCTCTTCAATCCGTTCATCTCCAGCAAGCGCGACGGGCAGGGGCTAGGTCTTGCACTGGTTGATAAGCTGATCCGCGATATGAACGGCTTTGTGCAATATGTCCGTGACGAAAAAGCCGGAGAAAGCGCCTTTCGCCTGCTCTTGCCAATGGGAGCTACAGCATGAACATGGCGACAAATCCCGGGCGTGTGCTTGTGGTTGATGACGATCAGGCAATTTGCGTTGTGGTCAGTGAATCGCTGCGTCGTGCCGGACATAGCGTCAAAATAGCCGGAACGATTGCCGATCGCGCCAAGCTGCTGGAGAGCTTTCGGCCTGATATATTGGTGACGGATGTAAAATTGCCGGACGGTGACGGGCTGGATGATCTCAACGAAATATTGGCGGACTGGCCGGATATGCGGGTTATCATCCTGTCTGCCCAAAACACGCTCAATACCGCTGTTCGTGCAACTGAACAGGGCGCATTTGAATATTTGCCCAAGCCATTCGACCTGAATGAGCTGGCACGCGCTGTGAGTGATGGCATGGCCTCGCGCAGCCAGTCTGTAGGCGCGGATGACAGTCTTGCGGTGCCGGATGATAATCAGATTAGTGATGACATGCCGCTCGTTGGCCGTTCGCCTGCGATGCAGGAAGTATATCGCACTATCGCACGTGTTATCCAAAATGATCTGACGATCCTCATATTAGGCGAGTCTGGCACAGGAAAAGAGCTGGTTGCCCAGGCTATTCACCGTTTGGGTCACCGGCGCGCACATCCTTTTATTGCGGTCAATATGGCAGCGATCCCGCGTGAGCTGATTGAGGCAGAGCTGTTCGGCTATGAGAAGGGCGCTTTTACAGGCGCGCTTAACAGGACGGCAGGCAAATTTGAGCAAGCCGATGGCGGTACGCTGTTTCTCGATGAAATTGGCGATATGCCTATGGAAGCACAGACCCGGTTGCTGCGTGTGCTTCAGTCGGCAGAAGTAACCACGGTTGGCGGATCAACCCCGGTGAAGGTCAATGTGCGCATTATCGCAGCGACCAACAAGGATTTATCAGAGCTGATTGAGGCTAACCGGTTCCGGCAGGATCTCTATTATCGCCTTAATGTCGTGCCAGTGGACCTGCCCCCGCTACGATCACGCCGTGATGACATCCCGCTTCTGGCCCGCCATTTTCTTGATATGGCCGCGAACGAAGGTCTGCCCCGCAAGGCATTGACCTATGAAGCCGCACAGCTGCTTTCGCTGCATAGTTGGCCGGGTAATGTGCGCGAGCTGCAAAATGTGATGCAGCGGATGGCGGTACTCATCCGCGAGGACATGATTTCGGCTGATATCGTTCGGCAGAATATCGACCTGGGTGGCGCTCCGGATCAGGAAACGCAGGACGATACGATTGAAAACCTGCTTGGAGAGTGGGTGCGTCGCAAGCTGGCTGTCGGGTCACATGATACGGATGGCTCCGGTACGCTGCATGAAGACGTGCTGGGCCTGGTTGAACCGATTGTTTTGCGTGAAGCCCTGTCTGCTGCCGATGGCAATCAGATCAAGGCGGCGAGCATGTTGGGTATCAATCGTAATACATTACGCAAAAAACTGACCGATTATGAGATTGATCCGTTAGATTCGCGACAAAAAGGCTATGATAGCTCCGAGTGATGTGTTTTATTCAGCACATGTTTGTTGTAGAATCGCAACATGGTTCTGCAATATTTCTGCATCGACCTTGATGCTGACTTGTCTTGAACCGGATTAAGCCTTGAACCGGATTATACGCACACTAAGAGCCTGGACACGTAGCAGCCGTTTTTACACGGGGGCTGAGATCACGGCTGTCATATTGATGCTGGCCACCGCTATTATCACCTATGTTGGCATTAGCGGGCAAGACGATGACACAGCATTATTGGCCCCGCCTCTGGTTGCGCTGTTGCTGGTGGCCAATCTGGTGCCGGCCATTGCGCTGCTTGTGTTGCTCGGGCGACGCGTGGCGATGCGTCGGGCGGCACGTTCGGCTATTGGCAGCGACGGACAGCTTCATGTGCGTCTGGTGGCGATCTTCTCACTCATTGCGTCTATACCCATGCTGCTGGTGGTGATTTTTGCTTCACTGCTGTTTCAATATGGAGTGCAATTCTGGTTTTCGGATAGTGCGCGGGCAATGTTGCAGAATGCAGGAACGTTCGCGCGCGGCTATTATGAACAGAATTTGCGTGAGGTGGGCGATGAAACGCTCACCATGGCGAGCGATTTGCGCGATTATTTAACGCAGTCGAAGGTATCCAGTCCTGAATTTGCCGAGGGCTATATTTATCAGGTGGTGACCCGCAAGCTGAACCGCTCCGCGATCATTGAAATAGGCAAGGATGGGATAGCCCGTACCGCGGCGACTGTAGACCCGGATCAGCGCGCCGCCGCACAATTGCTCACAAAAGATATTATTGCGCGGCTGGGAAAGGGCGAAGCGGTTGCCGTGCGCGCGGAGCCGGACCAGATTGAGGCCTTCACTCTGCTGTATCCGGATCGCCGTGTTTATCTTTATGCCACGCGCGATTCCGATGCCCCTGCTTTTAGCCAGGTCAAGCGCGCTCAGGCGGTGCTGGCCGATTATGACAGCTTTGCGCGGCAATCTCGCGAATTGCAGATACGCTTTAACTCGGCCCTGTTTATCGGCTCGCTTGCGCTGGTTGGTATTGCCGTATGGATTGCGCTCAAGGTGGCGGACAGGCTGGTAAAGCCGGTTAATGAGCTGGTCGATGCGGCGCGGCGCATTACCGCAGGCGATTTAACCACCCGTGTTTCCGGACCACATGCGCGCGATGAAATCGGCGTGTTGTCAAGCGCGTTCAATCGTATGACGCAGAGACTTGAAGGGCAGACCAGTGCGCTCATGACGGCCAACAGTCAGCTGGAGAACCGCAGCGCTTTCATCGAAGCCATTTTGTCTGGGGTTTCTGCCGGTGTTCTGGCCGTTGATACGGAGCAGAATATCCGCATGAACAATCAGTCGGCACAGAATATTCTCACCAATAGCGTACAGGAATTGACCGAGCTGCCGTTGAGTGATGTGTCAAACGAGCTGGCCGAACTGATCAGCGATGGGATCACGGCCGATATTGTACAAATTCGTGTTGGCACGGAATTGAGAACGCTGGCGGTAAAAATCGCACAGGATCATAGCGGGCATGTTCTGACCTTTGATGATATTACGCAGCAACTCTCGGACCAGCGACGTGCGGCATGGTCGGATGTGGCGCGGCGCATCGCTCATGAAATCAAAAACCCGCTAACCCCTATTCAGCTTGCGGCAGAACGCCTGCAACGCCGCTATGGCAACGAGATACAGAGCGACAGGCCTACGTTCACCCGTTTGACGGAGACTATTGTACGCCAGGTGGGTGATTTGCGGCGTATCGTTGATGAGTTTTCTTCTTTTGCGCGTATGCCTAAACCGATTTTCCGGTCTGAGGCACTGGAGGATATTGCCCGGCACTCCCTGTTTCTGCATGAGGTCGCGCATCCGGATATTGGTTTCTCCTTCGTGTCAGAAATCGGTGATCATCCTATTGTGTGTGACCGTCGGCAAATAGGGCAGGCGCTCACCAATATCGTCAAAAACGCCGCTGAGGCGGTTGAGGTACGTAAAGAGAAGGAGCCGTCCCACAAGGGGCAGATTATTATGCGCCTGATCCATAGAGGCGACAGGATTGCTATCGAACTGACGGACAATGGCGTTGGCCTGCCTGAGGAGCGTGAGCGCATTGTAGAGCCTTATATGACGACGCGCACAAAGGGCACTGGCCTGGGCCTCGCTATCGTACAGAAAATCATCGAAGAACATGGTGGCACAATGACGTTTGAAGATGCCGAAGAAGGCGGGGGTACGAAAGTGTGCATCCTGCTGGACCCAGACCATCTTGGTCGACTGGAGGATCTGCCATCGCTCGATGGAGAAAAAACTGAAACCACCCCGGGAAAGCCCCCAAAAGGAGAAGCAGTGTCTCATGGCGCTTGATATTTTGATCGTCGACGATGAAGAGGATATCCGCGAACTTGTGTCGGGTGTCCTTGAGGATGAAGGCTATGAGACGCGCACGGCAGCTGATGCTGACACAGCGCTTGATGCTCTGGCCGCGCGCAGGCCGTCGCTGGTGTTGCTCGATGTCTGGCTGCAAGGCTCCCGTCTCGATGGGTTGGAGATTCTGCAAGAGATCAAGAAGCGGGATTCGAGCATTCCTGTGCTGATGATCTCCGGGCATGGCAATATTGATACTGCCGTTGCTGCTATTCGCATGGGCGCAACCGATTTTATTGAAAAGCCCTTTGAAGCGGATCGTCTGTTGCATCTGGTTGCACGGGCTACGGAAACAGAGCGTCTGCGCCGTGAAAATGAGGTGCTACGCGCCAAATTTGGACAGGATGAGGAGCTGACAGGGACTAGCAGCTCGGTCAATAGCGTGCGCGCCACGATCAAGCGTGTATCGGGCACAGGCAGCCGCGTACTCATCACGGGGCCAGCAGGTGTCGGCAAGGAAGTGGCGGCGCGTATGCTCCATAATTGGAGTGGGCGGGCCAATGCGCCATTTATCATCGTAACCGCCGCGCGAATGGACCCGGAGCGTGTCGAGGAAGAATTGTTCGGTGTAGAAGGGGCTGAAGGCTTGATCCGTCCCGGTTATCTGGAACAGGCGCATGGCGGTACACTATATTTTGATGAAGTTGCAGATATGCCGCTGACGACGCAGGGAAAGATATTGCGCGTTTTGACAGATCAGAGCTTTACGCGTGTAGCCGGGCAAAGGGAGGTCAAAGTAGATGTTCGTTTCATTTGCTCGACAGCGACCGACCTCACGCAGGAAATAGAAGAAAAACGCTTTCGTGAAGATCTTTATTACCGTCTCAATGTCGTACCGCTCAGCATTCCACCCTTGAGCGATCGGCGAGAAGATATTCCAGCACTGGTAGAGCATTATGTTGCGCGCTTCGCTGCAGAGCGGGGCGTGCCATCTCCCGATGTGGCCAGCGATGCGATGGCGGCGTTACAGGCGATGGAGTGGCCGGGCAATGTTCGCCAGTTACGTAACATCATTGAGCGCACGATCATTCTGGCGCCTAATGACAAGGTTACACGAATCGAGCTGGATATGTTGCCTTCAGAAAATAATGCCAGCGAGGAGAGTGATCAGGTCATTTCTCATGCGATCATGGCATCTCCGTTGCGTGAGGCACGTGAGAATTTTGAACGGGAATATCTCCGTGTCCAGATCAAACGGTTTTCCGGCAATATCTCGCGCACGGCCAGTTTCATTGGCATGGAGCGCTCCGCACTGCATCGCAAATTGAAGATTTTGGGGCTGAGTGAGGAAAAGGACCAGACGTGATTTGTCATGCGAATGTCATAATGCGCACTATAGGATAGAAATGTCTTCGCAAGTGCGGTATACAAAGACAACTCTGCGGTGAGCGCAGGGGGTACGACGTCTGACAGGGCGCGAATGCGGATAACATCCCGCCAATAAGGAAGGCTAAATGATATGGCCGATAAATCTAATAATCTTCAGGATATTTTCCTGAACCATCTGCGTAAGTCCAAGACTCCGGTGACCATGTTTCTGGTTAAAGGCGTCAAACTGCAAGGGATTATCACCTGGTTTGATAATTTTTCAGTTTTGCTGCGCCGTGATGGGCAATCCCAGCTCGTTTATAAACATGCCATCTCTACCATTATGCCGTCACAGCCGCTTAATGTGGCTGATGTTCGCACGGCTTTTTCTGAACAGGAACGCAAATCCAGGCTGTTACAGGAGATTTTCCTGACTGCAGTGCAAAAAGAGCAGGATCCGGTGACGATGTTTCTCGTCAACGGAGTGATGCTTCAGGGTGAGATTGCGGCTTTCGATCTGTTCTGCATGTTGCTGGAACGTGATGGCATGGTCCAGCTTGTCTATAAACACGCTATTTCAACGGTTCAGCCTTCCAAACCGCTCGACCTTAGCGGCGAAAATGACGACGAAGACAAGGATTGACGTCATTCTGCCTGCAGTTTTATCAGGCTGCGCATACTGAAAACCGGGCCAGGGCTTCTTATATCATTGTGATGAGGCCTTTCTTGTGAGTGTGTTTGAGCGTGGCAGCGCTGATGATCTTGCGCGTGGTGCGCGGGCACTAGTTGTGCGCGCTGATGTCCCCGGAGCTGACAGGCGTGACAGCGATGCGCGGCTTGAAGAAGCGCAAGGCCTGTCTCTGGCCATTGGTATTACCGTGTGCGCAAAAGCCGCCTACCGTGTGCGTGCTGTCAAGCCTGCGACGCTTTTTGGCAGTGGCCAGATTGCGCAAATCGCTGCGCTGGTCGAGGAGCATAAAGCTGAGCTGGTGATTGTCGATAATGCGCTTTTGCCTGTACAACAGAGTAATCTTGAAACCGCTTTTGGCGCCAAGGTGATTGACCGGACGGGCCTGATCCTCGAAATTTTTGGTGAGCGGGCTGCCACGAACGAAGGGCGTTTGCAGGTTGAGCTGGCGCATCTCGACTATCAGGCTGGCCGACTGGTGCGTAGCTGGACACATCTCGAACGCCAGCGTGGCGGTTTCGGCTTCTTGGGTGGCCCAGGGGAAACCCAGATTGAGGCCGACAGGCGGATGATCCGCGACCGTATGGCGAAGATTCGCCGGGAGTTGGATCAGGTCACGCGTACTCGTGGGCTGCATCGTGCCCGGCGCCACCGCGCTCCATGGCCGGTTATTGCGCTGGTGGGTTATACAAATGCTGGAAAATCAACATTGTTTAACCGGATGACCGGCGCTGACGTGATGGCCAAGGACATGCTTTTTGCTACGCTTGATCCGACCATGCGGCAGATCAGCCTGCCGGGGCTGGATAAGGTGATTTTGTCGGACACTGTAGGTTTCGTGTCCGATCTTCCAACTCAGCTGATCGCAGCCTTTCGCGCTACTTTGGAAGAGGTCGTTTATGCAGACCTGATCATCCATGTACGCGATATTGCCCATGTTGATAGCGATGCACAGCGCGATGATGTGATGGAAGTGCTCCAGGAATTGGGGGTTTCGACGCAGGGTCAGGATACGCCGGATGAAGGAGAGGGGGGAGATGGCACATCTTCCTGTTTTGAGGTCTGGAACAAAGTGGACCTGCTCGACGAAGAGGGCCGTGTATATGCCGAAGCATTGGCTGCACGCGATGAGCAGGTTGTTCTTGTCTCCGCGATGACCGGCGAGGGTGTTGATGTGTTGCGCCGCACAATCAGCAACAGGATGACGGCCGGGAACAGGCTGTATAGGCTCAGGCTACCGGCGAGTGATGGTGCGAGATTGGCCTGGCTGCATGAATATGGTGAGGTTCTCGATGTTGCGCAGGAGGATGATGCTATCGATCAGCTCATTGTCTCGGCACGGCTTTCTGACGCTGCTTATGCGCGCTATCTGGCACGGACATAAGTCATTCCTGCGCTTTGGCCTGCTGCCATAAAGTCTCTTTTTCTTCCAAAGAAATTAATTTAAAATCAATATGTTGTTGGTATGACAGAGCTTCCATCACCCTGAACCTGCGCTCGAATTTGGCATTGCCGGCGCGCAGGGCTGCTTCTGGATCGACCTTGTGATGGCGCGCGAGATTGACGACAGCGAAGAACAGGTCACCAATTTCCTCTGCCCGATGCTCAGACGTTGTCGCCGCGTTGACCTCTTCAAGCTCTTCTTCAATTTTCTCGACCACGCCTTTTGTATCAGGCCAGTCGAAACCTGTACGCGCTGCGCGTTTCTGAAGTTTTTCGGCACGAAGCAATGCGGGCAGGGCGCTTGCTACACCAGCGAGCGCACTGGTGTCCGTCTCTTTTTCTGCACGTTCGGCGGCCTTGATTTCTTCCCATCCCGGTGATGTGCTGCCTTCATCGCCAAAAACATGCGGATGACGGCGGATCATCTTGTCACAAACAGCTGCGATCACATCATCGAGTGCAAAGCTACCAACTTCCTGGGCCATACGGCTATGATAGACGATCTGCAGCAGCAGATCGCCAAGCTCATCCTTGAGCGCTGCCATGTCCTTGCGCTCGATTGCGTCGGCGACCTCATAGGCTTCTTCAATCGTATATGGAGCGATTGTCTCAAAACTTTGTTTTATGTCCCAGGGACATCCATTATCGGGGTCACGCAGCCGCGCCATAATTTCAACGAGAGGGGCAATATCGGCTTGCTGGCTTTTGGACATATATAAATCCGATAATATATATTATGTTAAATAAAAGTCGGCAGTATAAGGAGGGGGGCTGCATTTTGCCGCAATAAAGCGACATTCATGGCTCCAGCACCATCTCCCCATTCTCGACGCGCCAGCTTTTCAACCGCGAAAGAAAGTTCATGCCAAGGACATTAATATCACCGAAGCTGTCTGATACGACAATGGAAAGATCATATGTTGTGATCGGGCCGACGGCCAGTTCGGATATTGCAGATCGTTTGGCCGTCACGGTTCCATTGGCTGTATGCATGATCATGCCCGGGCCGATGCTGTCGATATTCAGTCCGGCATTAACGGCTGTTTTCTGGGATATGGCCGTGATCGTCGCGCCGCTGTCTACAAGAAACTTGACCGACATACCGTCTATTTCGCCATTAACCCAAAAATGCCCGTCCATGGCCATTCTGATATGAAGGCTATCACCTTGCGCGCGTTGCGCAGCCTGCCCGCTAACCTCCGTCTTTACACGATGGCCAATGTTGGCAAGCTCATGTCTGTAGCTGAACAACACCAGCGCAACCGCGAAGATAAGCACCCATCCCAGCGCCATGCCCAATGCACTGCGCAACGAAAAACGCCTTGAAATCAAGGCTGAAATCACCAGTGTCGATGCCAGCAGCAGCCATAATGTATCCGCGCTTTGTGCTATATTCATAATGCCTCACTCAGGCCATCATATGCCGGGCGGACATGCGGCGGCAAGCCGTTGCAGAGTTGATCATAGTCCATGCTCTGGTCCATATGCGTGAGATAGGCCCTGCCCGGCTGTACGGCACTTATGGCTGAGAGTGTCAGGCCGAGGTGCGGATGTGTTGGATGCGGGCGTTCGCGCAAGGCATCGACAATCCATCTGTCCACACCTGAGAATAATGCAATCATTTGCGGTGTTACTGCATGAAAGTCGGTAGCATAGCCAATGGACTTTCCTCCATGCTCAAAGCGAAAACCTGTCGAGAATATCGTGCCATGGGGCATATCTGTGCAGCGGATGGAGATGTCCCCGATCATCAACTGATCTGGGAGCGTGCGGCCCTGAACAATAGCTTTATATCCCTCACGCCCTTCAAACGCATAAGCGAACCGCTGGCTGAGCAGAGTGATGACTGGCGCGCGCGCATAGCCATCTATGGGTTCCGGCCTGCTCTGTTCGCGGACACGATGATGAAAAACCTGTCGTAGATCATCAATCCCGTGGCTATGGTCGGCATGATCATGGGTCCAGAGCACCGCATCCAATGCTATGACGTTGGCTGCCAAAAGCTGCGCGCGCATGTCGGGTGATGTATCGACAAGAATTGTGGTCGTGTCGCTCTGTACCAGCAATGATACACGCGACCGCCGGTTCTTTGGATTATTCGGATCGCAATTGCCCCAGTCATTGCCAATACGTGGAACGCCGGACGATGTGCCACACCCCAATATGGTGAAGCGCAAACCCATTATAGGGCGTTTGCTTTATTAAATAATGTGAAGAAATTATCAGTTGTTGTTGAGACCAGTTCTTCAAGTGATTCATTACGCAATTCTGCCAGAAATTGCGCCGTATTGCTGACGAAGGCCGGCTCGCATGTCTTGCCCCTGTGTGGCACGGGCGCGAGGAATGGTGAGTCCGTTTCAATCAGCAGGCGCTCACTGGGCAAGCGGGCGGCCGTTTCCTGTAGATCCCTGGCGTTCTTGAAGGTCACAATGCCTGATATGCTGATGTATAATCCCAGTTCGAGCATGGCGTCGGCAAAGCTTCCGCTGGCGGTGAAGCAATGGATCAGCGCAGGATAGGCTCCCTGCTCCATCTCTTCGCGCAGAATAGAGAGCGTGTCCTCTTCGGCATCGCGTGTATGCACGATCAGCGGCAGGCCGGTCTCGCGGCTCGCGGCGATATGCGCACGGAAGCTCGCTTGCTGGCGCTTCCGGTCACTATGCTCATAATAATAATCGAGCCCGGTTTCTCCAATGGCGACAACTTTCGGGTGCCGCGCCATTGCAACAAGCCGCTTTGTGTCAATATCAGGATGCTCGTCTGCTTCATGCGGATGAATGCCGACGCTGGCCCAAATGTCTGGATGTGCGTCGGCCGTAGCGATTATGGCATCCCACTCCCTCTCCCGTGTCGAGATGTTGAGCATGCCCTTCACACCAGCAGCGTGGGCGCGTGCGATCACAGCCCCCTGCTCTTCTATCAGGCCCTTGTAATTGAGGTGGCAATGGCTGTCTATCATGGCTGAACAGCGCCCTCCTCTACCGGCAATTCAAGGCGCGGGAAGAGCGGGGAAGGCTTGCCGAGCAAAAAGCCGTCGGCGCACAGGCTCGCATACCAGTCGCTTTTTATCCCCGCATAGGTACGAATATCTTCGCTCAGGCCCATTTGTTCCAGCAGCTTGTTTGCGCTTGCCGGGATGATTGGCAATATCGCTATGGCGAGTGTGCCGATGGCCTCATAAAGCGTCGCGAGCACTGCTTCCATACGCTCCGGGTCAGTTTTACGCAGCGCCCATGGTGCCTGTACGTCAATATAGGCGTTGCAGGCGAAGACGGCGCGCATCCATGCCTCAATGGCCTGCGATGGCGCCAGCTTGTTAAAAGCGGCTTCAAGGGTTCCGATTTCGCTTTTGATCAGCGCCAGCAATTCTGTGTCCGCTATATCCGTTGTCGCCTGAGTTGCTGCTGGCAATCGCCCTTCCAGGTTTTTGGCGATGAAGCTTAATGTGCGCTGGGCGAGGTTACCAAAACTATTCGCAAGATCACTATTGCTTTTTTGAACAATGGCTTCTGTGCTATAGCTACCATCATTTCCGAAAGAAACTTCGGCCATTAGAAAATAGCGCAACTGGTCTACGCCAAAAGTCTCTGCCAGCTCCAGCGGATCAGCCACATTGCCGAGTGATTTCGACATTTTCTCACCGCGATTGAGCAGAAACCCATGGCCAAATACCTGGCTGGGCAGCGGCACATGCGCGCTCATCAGAAAGGCAGGCCAATAGACCGCGTGAAAGCGGACAATATCCTTGCCGATGATATGGATGATATCACCGCCCTCCTGCCAATAACGCGCAAGGCGTTCAGTATTGTCGGGATAGCCCGCACCGGTCAGGTAATTGGTGAGCGCATCAACCCACACGTACATGACATGATCTTCGCTGCCCGGTACCTTCACGCCCCAATCGAAGCTGGTGCGTGAGATACTCAGGTCAGACAGCCCGCCTTCGACAAAGCGCATCACTTCATTACGGCGGCTTTCAGGCTGAATGAATTCGGGATGTTCCGTGTAGAGCCGGAGCAATGCCTCCTGATATTTGGACAGACGGAAAAACCAGCTTTCCTCAACCGTCCATTCCACCGGTGTTCCCTGCGGTGAGAGCTTGATGTCCCCCTCCCCGTCAACCAGCTCTTTCTCATCATAAAAAGCTTCATCGCGCACCGAATACCAGCCTTCATAACGTCCTAAATACAGATCGCCATTGGCCTCCATTGCCTTCCATATGGCCTGGCTGGCGGTGTGATGGTCAGGCTCGGTTGTACGGATGAATCTATCATAAGATATGTTAAGTTTGTTGCACATATCATTGAAATAAGATGACATTTCATCAGCAAGATGTTGTGCTGTCATGCTCTTGTCACGGGCCGTCTGCGCCATCTTCAGGCCATGTTCGTCCGTGCCGGTCTGGAAAAACACATCACGGCCCATCATCCGCTGAAAACGGGCAAAAGCATCTGTCGCAATCGCCTCATAGGCATGGCCGATATGCGGGCGACCATTGGGATAGGAGATGGCCGTAGTGATCGTAAAGGGCGTGGGCATGAATTCTCGCATAGCTATAATATGCGAGTATCTCTAACCGCAGTGCAGCATGAGGCCAAGGCGTTTGTTTCGTTGGCCAAGTATTCTAGTGAGCAGGTTTCTGTATCGATAGATTAAAGGGGGCTTCAACAAGCCCGGCCGCTCCTGGCTTGGCGCGACCGGACTCAAGCCTCAACCAAATGAAACTTGCGTAGATGGATGACCTCTTCTTCTCATACAACCGATTATCCCGAAGCCAATAAGCATCATAGCCCAAGTAGCAGGTTCGGGCACAGCGGACGTAGGTGATGACAAAGTCCCGGGGAACAGACCAGAGTTCGAGTAAACCACGGAATCAGATGGGCCAGTAAAACCGGTTGTGACTGTGTTGGAGAAGTCCATCATTGCAGTTACATTTTGTAATGAGGCATCTAATCGTACAATAGAATCTAACCGAAGAAGCCATTCAAAATCACCACCGGGATTGAAATTGAAATTCAAGTTTGCACCATTTGGGCCGCTTACATCAATTACATCATCTGGATCTTCATCGAAATATGAAATATAATCTCCCAAAACCCAATACTCACGATCAATTCTATGCGTATCAAGTTGATCACTTATGGAAATAAGTGCCTCAAATCCTTCATTAAAATCGCTGTAATTATTAAAATCAAAATGTTGCAACTGGTAGTATAAATCTAAACCGCCTGGCGTGAACACGTCAAAAGTAAGGGAGGTGTGAATGAAATTATTGGGCTGGCCCGGGCTGTCATCGATAGGATCAATGATTCCAGAAGGAATGTCTATATTACCATCAATTGAAAAATTGAACTGGGCTTGAGAATTTGCCGTCCATATATAAGGCGTGTCAGATGCTAGGTCTGTGAATGTGAAACTGTCGCCAAAAAGAGCCGTCGCTGATGCCTGCCCATGATTGGCGCCAACGGGCATAAGGGCTCCCCCGGATAGATCAGTACCAAAGCCGAATGTTGCACGTGTCTTCAAATCACCATTAGCAAGAGAACTTAATGCATACGTATCACTAATAATATTTTTATATGTGTAACCACCAGAACCATTATTGACAGAGTAATTACTATTACCTTGTGAAAAAACTTCTAGGGTGCTTCCAGAAACATTATAAAATGGTAGATCATTATAATCAGGGTGATTAGTTACAACTTCAGCAGAGTTTATATCGACTGCAGTAAGCGATTGAATTGGAGATTCAGCAAAAACTGGTTGAGAAATCAGAATCGCGGCTGTTGAAAATAACAGGGTATATCTTAACATCACTCAATATGCTCCATTCCTGAGTATGAATAGAAGAGGTAAATCTAAAATTCTGTATTTAATTCAGCTAAAAGCTTTTTTTTCAATTATGGAAATTAGTTGCAATAATCAACTTATTTATCAGACATTGGATCGCACTCGGTTTCAAATTGATACAAGTATGATATAAAACCGGGTTCAATTTCACACCTCCTATAGAAGCAGCCCTCCTTCCTCTTCTGCTGCCAAATCCGCCACATGGCTGCATATCTCGAACACAGTCGCCGCCGGGTCCAGAGACAAGGGTAATGCGCCAGCTGCGAGCGCACGTGCGGCCTCCCATGCTTCTATGGCGTCCGCGAGTGCCGGGCCATGTTTGCCCTTCGCCTGCGCCGCGATAAAGCTGGGGGCCTGCTCCAGAAAAGCCTCAAAGCGCGGTCGTGCAGCTTTAAGCGCCAGTGCTTTGGCCAAGGCGATACGTTCAGCATTGGCGGGATCACCGCTCCTGGCAATCTGCCCGAGTGTATTGAGCATATCTGCTACGCCAAGCCCGGAGAGTGCCAACGCCCTGCCCGGTGAACCATTGCCGATACGTACCAATGCCGTGCGCTCATCGAGGTCCATATCTGGTGCAGCACGGCGCAGGGCTACATCCATGTCCATATCATTCAGTGGTGACATGCGCAGCATGTGGCAGCGCGATCTTATGGTGGGGAGCAGGCGCGAGGGGGCATGGCTGACGAGCAGAAAAACCGTATCGCGTGGTGGCTCTTCAAGACTTTTGAGCAAAGCATTGGCTGCGCCGCGTTCCATATCGTCTGCCGCATCGATCAATATGATGCGCCGGTTGGAAATGGAAGGCGCAGTCGAAAGCAGGCGCCCTAATTTGCGGACCTGATCAACAGCGATATTGCGCGCCAGATCGCCATTGTCCTTCTCCAGCCGCCGCAGTTCGGCATAATCAGGATGCGTTCCCGCCGCAAACAGGCTGGATGCACTCTGTGTCCCATCAACCGTCCCGGTCTTTTCTGCACCAGCGAGCAATATAAGCGCTATTTCCCGTGCAAGACTGGCCTTGCCAATGCCGGGCGGCCCGGAGAATATCCAGCCATGATGCAGGCGTCTTGCGCAAGCGGCGTTTAATATCTCGCCTTTTGCACCATCATGGCCAGTGATAGGCGTCATGGTATCAGGTCCGACAAGGCGGCAATGATCCTGAGGTTGACCTCTTCTGCTGTGGTCGAGGCATCAATGGGCCGAAAGCGCTCTGGCTCGGCCTGTGCATAGCGACGAAAGGCGCTGGAAACGCGCTGATGAAACGCGCGTTCGCGTGCGCCGAAACGGTCAGTCGCGCCGGCATCGCGCTGCGCTGCGCGCGCTTCGGCAATATCCAGCGGCAGCTCCAGCAGGAAGGTCCGGTCCGGCATTAACCCCTGTGACCCGATGTAATGTACTGTCATTATATCTTCGTCGGTCAGTCCGCTCGCGCCTGCCTGATAGGCACGTGTGCTATCAATATAGCGATCGCACAACACCCACGCATCGCGCGCCAGTGCCGGACGGATGACGCGCTCGACATGGTCAGAACGGGCAGCGGCGAAGAGCAAGGCTTCAGCGCGCGGGTTCCAGCGGTCTGCTTCTCCACCCAGCAGTAATCCGCGTATGGCCTCAGCGCCTTGTGTGCCGCCGGGTTCGCGTGTTTCGACAACGTCCAGATCGCGTCCACGCAGATAGTCTGCCAACAGTTTGACTTGTGTTGATTTGCCAACGCCCTCCCCGCCTTCAAGGGTTATGAACCGCCCACCGCCGGTGGTGCCATCATGGGCTCTCGCCGCGCCTGTCGGTTTCTGGTTCACCCGAAAAAGGACTTCAGGCCATTCCAGAGCCGCCAGAAAAAGCCTGCTTCTGCAACGGCCTCTCCAGCCACCAGCGGCAGGATTTGTGGCTCTGTGTCATTGGTAGAAATAATGAGCTGGGCGATAGTCTGTCCCTTGGCGATAGGCGCTTTGATGGGGCCATTATATGTAACCTTGACTGTAATACTGCCGGAAGCCGTGCGTGGCAAAGTGACGGCCAAATCGCGCGGTGCGACGAGCGATACTGATGTTGCGCTGCCCATTTGCACTTCGGCTTTTTCAACCTCCTTTCCCTGTTTGAAAAGGCGTTTGGCGCGCCATGCCTTGAAACCCCAGTCCATAAATTTGACGGACTCGCTGATCCGACCATTGAATGAATCCAGCCCGGCAACGACCATCACCAAACGCCTGCCGTCCTGCTCGGCTGATCCGGTAAAGCCATAGCCTGCTTCTTCCGTATGCCCGGTTTTGAGGCCATCGGCGCCCGAAACCTTGCCGAGAATAGGATTGCGATTGGCCTGGGTTATCGGTTCGCCAGAAAGCGTCTTGCCCCATGTGAAAGAAGGCGCGGCATAGAATTTCTTATAGAGGCCGGGTGTTTCCTCAATCGTCGCCTTGGCCAGAGTGACCAGATCATGCGCGGTCACATAGGTTCGGCCTTCGTCGGGCCAACCATTGCTGGTGCCGAACTGGCTGTTGGTCATGCCCAATCTTTTGGCTTCCGCGTTCATAAGGTCGGTAAAAGCCTCTTCCGACCCGGCGATGCCTTCAGCAAGAACAACACAGGCGTCATTGCCCGAGAGAGTGACAATGCCATGCAGCAGATTCTCGACCGAGACTTGCTCATTGACGGACAGAAACATGGTGGAACCCGCCTTGGGACCATGCCAGCGTCGCCATGTTTCCGGGCGCACGGGGAATTTCTGGTCCAGCGAAAGCTGCCCTTGCTGTATCAGGCGAAAAGCAACGTGGGTTGTCATCATCTTTGCCATGGATGCTGGCGGAATGCGGCGGTCGCCATCCTTGTTATAGAGCACTGCGCCGGAAGACAGGTCTTGCATATAGGCAATAGGCGCGCTGGTGTCATAGCTGGGCGCGGCGGCAGTGAGCGGTGTTATGGCAAATGAAATTATGGCAGTCGCGGCGAGAAATTGTTTCATTAGACTCTCAATGGCAAACGAATCCGGTGTGTCGGTCTAGTCGTTTACCATGATCCGCGCGCCTTGAAAGCCCGATGCGGCGGCATGATCAATCGCATCGCGCGCAGAAGCCAAATCCTGATAGGGGCCAAGACGTACACGCCAGACAGTGCCAGATGCGCTGGGGGCGAGAAAACCACCTGCCCGTTTTGCTGCGCTTTTCGCCCGGAAGCGCGACGAAAATGCCGCGAGCTGCACGACATAGGAATTGGCATCCCCCAGCAAAGCGGTCTCATCGCTTGCTGTCACGCTATCGTCGCCTTGTGGTATCTCTCCATAATCGAGCTGGAGCGCGTCACTTTTCTGTTCTGCTGGCGTATATCCCAATTTGCTGCGGAGTGCATTGAGAAGAATGTCAGGAGCCTCCATGCGTTGCGCTGCATGTCGGCCTGCACGCAAAAGGGCCTTGTCTTGCTGCGGCGGATTAACCCGGCGCACACGCACTGCGGCGTGACCATGGCCCGTAATACCCAGCTGTTCGGCTGCGCCGCGAGACAGGTCAATCAGCCGGTCTGCCGCAAACGGCCCGCGGTCATTGATACGGACCAATATGGTCCGTCCGTTATCAAGCGAAGTGACTTCCACATAGCTGGGTAAAGGCAAAGTGCGGTGTGCAGCAGATATCGCTGCAGGGGCAAAGGCCTCACCATTGGCTGTTGCTTGCCCTTCCAGCTCTTCGCCATACCAGCTCGCATAGCCAACTTCGTCATAATCCGGCGCATCGGCAGGCGTGTAGGTCACGCCCTTTATGCTGTAGGGCTTGCCAATGCTAACGGGCGCATCGCTGAGCATCGTGCCGCCCGGAACCAGTGCTTTGGCGCGGGATTCTGGCGGAATATTTTGCGTTGTTTGCGCCGCCATGTCTGGCGCAGAATCAGCTGTATTTGCAGCGGGTTCAATATCCGGCAGATCAAATTCCAGCCTGGGAGGCGGGTCGGTTCTGCTTTCTGCCACGCCACAGGCAGACAGCGCCAATGTGGCGCTGCATACCAACCAGTTTCGCTTAGTCATCCACTGCATTTGCCAACAATCCCACCGAGAGCGCGTAAAAGTTGGAACAGTTATAATCCAATATTACTTGATAATTGCTTGTCAGCAGATAAGCGGTCTTTCCTGGCCCGTCCGGTTCCAGCAATGTAGCGAACATATCATCAGCCAATCTGTCGCTGCCTGCGGGGGTTACACCGAGTCTGCGCCATTCGGTCATGGTCATCCATTTGCTATGCCGTTCGAACACGCGCTTGCAGCGGGGCGGCGTGGTTTTATTGGCTATGGCAGCCCGGTTGAGCGAGGATGGCACGCGCACCGCAATGCCCCAGGGCAGCCCCTTGCGCCATCCGGCATCGACAAAATAATTGGCGATGGAAGCGAGCGCATCAGCCTCATTGCCCCATATATCCGCTACACCGTCGCCATCGCCATCGCGCGCCACGCGCAGATATACGCTGGGCAAAAATTGCGGATAGCCCATGGCCCCGGCCCAGCTGCCCAATAATTTGGTACGCGGAATGCCATTATCGTGGATTTTGAGCGCGGCGAGAAATTCCGGCTCGAACAAGGCGCGACGGCGGCCTTCATAGGCCAATGTCGCGAGCGAACGCAGCAGATCAAAATCGCCGGTATAAGTGCCGTAATTGGTCTCATGACCATAGATGGCGACCATGATCGACTCCGGTACGCCCGTCTCGGCCTCTATCTGTGCCAGCTTGCTGCGATTATTGCGATAGGCCGCCTGCCCGCCCTTGATGCGTGCATTATCGACATGGCGGCGGCGATAGGGCTCGAAAGGCGGGATAGGAGAATCGAACGATCCACCGGGCTGCGACTGGTCGAGCCGAATGACGCGTGGATTGAAACTCAGGGTCGGGAAGACGGCATCCATAGTCGGCGCGCTAATACCCATAGCTGCGCCTTTGGCGCGTAAACTGTTGAGATAGGCGTGAAAGCCCATATCGGCGCTTTCGTTCCGGGACGGAAGTGGCTGGACGATTTCCTGGGCAACCACAGAAGGGCCAATTCCGCAGCACAGGGCAGCGGCGAAGGACAGCGAAGACATCAGGCGTGTGAACATGAGGGCATAGTGGCAGATTCCCTCCGGTACGGGAATCCCCCTTGGCCTAATTTTCCTTCGGTATATCGAGAAAATAGAGGGGCGCTCAGCTCAGGCGCGCGATAAGCGCTTTAGCGGAGGCGGCGACATCAGCCCATGTCGCATCAAAATCATCATCATCGCCGTAATAAGGGTCCGCCACAGACTGCCCCTCGCGGCCCTTGACCGCATCGAGCAGCAGCATGACCTGCGCTCGCCCATCATCCGGAGCCATATTCTGAAGATTGGCAAAATTATCCTGATCGAGCGCAAAAATATGACTGAAATGATAAAAGTCATCTCGCACTATCTGCCGTGCACGATAGCAACATATGTCGATTCCGTTGCGCAAAGCGGCTTCCTGTGCGCGCGGGTCAGGCGGATTGCCGACATGCCATGCGCCTGTACCCGCCGAATCAACCTCACACTCAAGCCCCGCCTGCATTGCTTCATGCCGAAAGGCGGCTTCCGCCAGAGGTGAGCGGCATATATTGCCCAGGCAGACGAACAAAATGGCTGTGTTGGGCATTGGCATATATATTGAACCCGGATCCTCTCAGATGACCGGTCTGTCCGATAACATATAAATGCCGCAAAAGGCTATGCAATGTTGCTGAAGGCTTCTGTGCGAAGCCGCAGCCATATGCGATCCGTCAATGGGCAACCTCGCACAAGCATATAATGGCGGAAGAGGTGGGATTCGAACCCACGGTGAGCTTGCACCCACGCCGGTTTTCAAGACCGGTGCATTCAACCACTCTGCCACTCTTCCGGCATATAGTAACGCGCATGGCCTGGTGGTGCAGCCCTGCGCGGCGGCCTACATATCGAGGGTCGGGTAAAAACCCAAGCATTTCTTTGATGCAGCATAAAATATGCCTCAACCGGCCTGCTCAAACGCAATCCGCCGCTTTGGTACATCGACTTTGGTGAGCCGCACGCTCAGGGCGTCTCCCGGCTCCAGCCCATCGACCTTCACCCGCTCCACAACGGGATGATTACATAGCTGTATGCGTGCGCCACGGTCATCCTTGTCTGTCACAATGGCATCAAAGCACTCCCCTGCCCGGTCTTGCAGCATTATCGCTTCAGCCAGCCCAATCACCGCGCGCTCAATCCGGCCGCCAAGACTGTTGGCGCGGTCCATGACAGGTTGCAGACGTGCAAATGCCTCACTGACGTCTGCCGGAACGTTTTGTCCATTGGCAACAGCAACTGTCGCTTGCACAACATAACGGTCTGCCAGCCGCCGCAAGGGCGCAGTCGCATGCACATATGGCGCAGCAATGGCTGCGTGCCAGGGCAAGAGCCCCTCTTCATAGGGCGCATAAGAAGCGCGAGCGCCCGCGCGGCGGATCGCCATCATGAAGGCCGCTTGCTTGGGGTCGGTCGGGTCGAGCGTACGCTCATACTGGCTTAAGCTCGCCATACAGGGCCATTGCAGGCCAAAGGCACGCGCGGTCTGGCGCAGCCGCCCTATGGCGCGCGCATCCGGTTCCGGCATCACGCGGAACAATCCGGTTTTATGCGCCTGCAATGTCTTGGCTATCGCAAGGTTGGTTGCGAGCGAGAGTGCGGCATTCTGATCTTCAGTGGGGTATCGTTGACGAAAACGCAGCGAATAGCGCCCGTTACCCAAGGGTTCGACCTCTTGTTCGGGTGGGTCAACACGTGTGGCACCACGCCGGTCTTCTGCGGCGCGAATACGATGCGCTATCTCATCAAGCCCGTCTGGCAAATTTTCCTGACGAACATTGGCATAAGCCAATTTGGCGCGACTTTGGATGAGCGCGCGTTCAGCGCCTTCAAGCTGAACATCGCCGTCAGGCGCGATGCGGCTTGTAAAAACAACAGCAGGGCGCGGGCCATCGGGAAGCAGGCTTGCGGCTCCCTCTCCTATCGCTGCGGGGTAGAGCGAAACCTTACCATCGGGCAGATATTGGCTGGTGCCACGTGTCCACGCCTCTTCGTCCAGCACATCGCCATCGGATATAAACCATGCGACATCGGCAATCGCATAATGGAGCAGCAGGTCATTGCCACTGCTCTCAATAGAGAATGCCTGATCCAGATCGGTCGAAGATGCCGGGTCAAGCGTTACAAAGGGCATGGCGGTGCGGTCAGCATGCTCATTTGGCATGCGTTTGGCGGCACGCTCGGCTGTCTCTGCCACATGCCGCGGAAATGCAGTGGGAAGCTGGAATTGTTCCCTGATGTCGGCAAGGCCAGCATCAAGGGCATGGCCGGGGTCGCGAATTGTTTTCATAGGGGCAGGCTATAGCAGCCCAGCGCTATGACGAAAGCCTTGCAATGAAAATGGTGCGCCTGAGCGAAGGTTGTTCGAACCCGGAAGGGTTCGCAAGGCCGAATGGCCGCCCGAGCTTATGCGAGGAAAGCCAAGGCGACGGATGTCGCCGCCCGGCGTTTGAGGGCCAACAAATAGTGGTGCGCCCGACTGGATTCGAACCAGTGGCCCCCAGATTAGGAATCTGATGCTCTATCCTGCTGAGCTACGGGCGCGCTGCCCGCTGTGCTATATGCTGTGCGGACGGTCTTTGCTCTAATGTGCATTGACGGTGGGTTCAACCGCTTGCTTGCGTTGCCGGGTCAATTCTGTGCTTTGGGTGGAACGACGGGGAAAAGCAGCGGCGCTACTTCTACGCCTTCATCGATGAGCGCCCGCGCTTCTTCTGGCGCCACTTCACCATGAATGGCTTTTTGGTCTTCTTCGCCATAATGCATAGAGCGTGCCTGATCGGCGAACTTACGACCGACCCATTCGCTTTTGGTGAGCGCCTCGGCCTGTGCCTTGGCGAGCACCTGCATCAGCTTCTCTGTCTGCTCAGTGGGCAGGCCCGTACTCATCGGTACGGTGTCTTTGCCCCCGCCTTCGTCGGAAGCCGCGTCTGCACTATCGTTGCCCTTGCCATCGGACTCCTCTGCCGCTGCCATGGCGCGCTGGTTGCTTTTGGCAGGAACAGCGGGTGCCATTACGGCTTTTTCAACACTGTCGTCGCCACATACAGGGCAACAGAGCAGCCCATTTCCCCGTTGGGTTTCAAAATCATCGCTTGAAGCAAACCACCCCTCGAAGACATGATTCAACCTGCTGCATTTGAGATCGAATACGATCATGAGTGGGTCTCATCCTTCTTCATGTCATTTGGCCTTTTAAATCACGCCGGTGGTCCAGCACCGGAACACGCGCTCTTACAGCCTCGACACAATCTAAATCAATATCCACAAAGCCAAGGCCCTGTTCGGTGCCCATGTCGAGCAATATTTTCCCCCATGGATCTATAACGAGGCTGTGCCCATATGTGTCCCGGCCATCCTCATGAGCGCCGACCTGTGCGGGGGCAATGACAAATGCAGCGGACTCGATCGCTCGGGCGCGCAATAATATTTCCCAGTGGTCACGTCCGGTCGGCACCGTGAAGGCAGCAGGCACCAGCAAGACTTTAGCACCGGCATCGCTCAGACAGCGATACAATTCCGCAAAGCGCAGATCATAGCATATAGACAGGCCAAGACGCGCCCACGCTGTGTCCGCTGTGACGACTGCCTCGCCCGGCGCATAAACGGAGGATTCTCGCCAGGATTCACCCGTCGGCAGATTAACATCAAACAGGTGGATCTTGTCATAACGGGCTTTGACTGCGCCTGTGTCATCAATGATGAAACTGCGATTGACCCAGCGACCGTCTTCGCGTTCGCCCTTTAGGCCCAGCGAACCGATATGCACCCACAGACCAAGCCTTGCAGCAGCCTCGCGCACGGCCTGTAACACGGGATCATGCGCCTCACTGGTCAGGCTGTCAGCAGCGCGCTTACGATTACGATCCAGACAGCCTACCATCTCAGGAGAAAACAGCATGTCTGCGCCTCTGGCCTTTGCATCCTCCATCGCCCCAACAAGCATGGCGGCATTATCCGCGGGAGAAATCCCGCTTGTGGATTGCAAAATGGCGAGATGTGTCATCGGTGTGTCAGGGGCATATCATGGATTGCCAGTGCCCTGCCTGTATTCAGTCAAGGCCAAGCATGGCATCAAGCTTGCCGTCTCGTTCCAGCGTGGCCAGTTCGTCAGAGCCGCCGACAAGCTGGTTGTCGATAAAGATTTGCGGGACAGTCTGCGCGTCAGGCGCCCTTTTCATCATCTCCTCGCGTTTTGTTCCCCCCATGGTAATGTCATATTCCTCAAACGCTACGCCCTTTTGCTCGAGAAGATATTTTGCGCGCGTGCAATATCCACAAAAGGCTTTTGTATAGATTTCGACATGGCTCACAATTACGGGTCTCCTGTTCCTGACACTGTATTTGGGGTGCTGTGCAGCAAAGTCAATCATTGCGGGCTGTATTGCCGATGTGATCCTCCGCCATCCACTACACGTGCCCAGCAAAGCAGATGGACAGATGATGCGCCGCCTTTCAGTAAAACATGCGTGCAGGCTCGCGCGGTTGCGCCGCTGGTATGAACATCATCGATGAGCAATATGGTTTTGCCTTTCACTTTGTGGCCAAGTCCGGGAGCCAACGCAAAAGCACCACGTACCGTTTCCTCGCGTTCTTTATGATTGAGCTCGTAAAGCGGGGGTGTTGCCCTGATGCGCTTCAGGATGAAAGGATCAACCGGCAAAAGCAGCATCCGTGCCAAATGGCGTGCAACCAACAATGATTGATTGAAACCACGCCCCCAAAGCCGCCAGCGGTGTAACGGCACGGGCAGGATCAGCCATTCCTCCGTGTCCTTAGCACATTCCAATTGGCTGGATATGCGCGAGACCATGAGCCGCGCCATAAGCCGGGCCAGCCCGGTTCTGCGGCTATATTTGAGGCGATGCGCTATGGTGCGCGCCACATCATCATAGCACATCGCCGCGCGGGCGCTTTTCCATGGTGGCGGATCGGCAAGGCAGGAAGGGCAGCACGCATCTTCGCCCGGATCACTATCAAAAGGCATGCCACATGAAGCGCAGCATGGTTCGCCAAGAAAATTCAGCCCCTCCCAGCAGCTCTGGCAGAAGCGGTCATCTCCTTCGACGATAGTTCCACATCCGGCACAGCGTGGTGGCAGCGCATAGTCCAGAATCCAGCGCCCCTTTCGAGCCAAAGACGATATATGTGCCATATTATGCTTGTCGATCGGGCGCCGTCTCGGCACAAGCCAAAAAATGACTGATCGTTCCGCCCCACCAGAAATATTTGATGCCGGGCGCCGGGCAATGGCCCGTGACCGGGCGCATATGCATTTTGCGAACTATGATTTTTTGTATCGCGCAATGTTCGATGGCTTGTTGGAACGCATGGAAGATGTGAAGCGACCGCTGGAAGAAGTCTTGCTCATAGGCTGCCCGGATACAAGCGCGCGTGCGCGGCTTGAATCCATGGGAAAGCGCGTGACCTGCTGCGATCCCGGTGGACGCAATGCACAGGCCAATGGGGGCGTGCAGGCCCAGGAAGATGCCCTCCCCTTTGCCAGGAACAGCTTTGATCTGGTGCTGGCATGCGGCACGCTCGACAGTGTCAATGATCTGCCCGGCGCCCTGATTGTCGCGAAGCGCGTGTTACGACCCGATGGGCTGTTGCTGGCAAGCTGTATTGGTGCAGGAAGCTTTGGGCAGCTCAAACGGGCGCTGGTGGCTGCGGAACAGGAAAGCCCTGCGCCGCATATCCATCCGCAAATTGATATACGCGCCGCAGGAGATCTGTTGGCGCGGGCGGGCTTTGCCATGCCCGTGGCCGATAGCGAGACGCTCAAGGTGCGCTATGGGTCTATCATGGGGCTGATGCATGATCTGCGCTATATGGGCCATGGCAATATTATGAGCGCGAAATATCGTGGAGTATTATCGCGTGCGACACTGATGCGTGCTGCCGGGGTGTTTGCGCAGGCAGCGGACCCGGACGGCAAGACGGCAGAGAATTTTGTAATATTGACGATGAGCGGATGGAAACCCGATCCGAGCCAGCCGCAGCCCGCGCGCCGCGGTTCGGGCACAATGTCACTGGCAGATGCACTCAGGGCAGAGACTTAGAGCAGCGCGTCCAATATCCCGATCATGGGCAGGTCTGCGGGGGGCATGGGCAGGCTGAACATCTCTGCGAGGCGCACCCATTTCAGTGCGCTGGCATGATGTAGTTGCGGAATGCCCTGCCATTTGCGGCAAACATAGAGCAACAGGATAAGGTCGCGTTCGCCCAATGGCTCGCTGGCAAATGTCACAGGGGCAAGACAGCTTTCCCACGTCGATATGCCCAGCTCTTCCTGCAGTTCGCGTATCAGGGCTGCCTCTGGTGTTTCGCCCGGCTCAACCTTGCCCCCCGGAAATTCCCACAGGCCAGACATGGATTTGCCTGCTGGGCGTTGCTGCAGCAAAACTCGCCCATCTGCATCGACAAGAGCCGCCGCGGTTACCAATAATGGAATGCGGGACTTTTGTGTCGGGGTGCTACCTTGGTCTGGCATAAGATTATGTTAACTCGAGATGATTAGTTTCCCCGGCGGTTATATCATTATTGAGGTGCAGAAACATGCCGGGCCATGTGAAAATGGAGAAGATGCGTCCTCGCGTGTCATTGGCAAAATGTCAACGTGGCGCGACAGCAATCGAATATGGGCTGATACTCGCCATGATAGCATTGGCCATTATTGGTGCCCTCACAATTACCGCAGGTAAAACAGGAAATATGTGGAGCAATGTCGCAGATGAAGTAAATGCGCATTAACCATTAATTATGAAATTTATGCCCTGCTGTTAGGAATTTCTAAACCAGTATTCTCTAAATCTCGTTGAGCTGAATTGGGAAACCAAGAAGCCGGGTAGTATAGTTCAAGATTTCAAGGAGACATTAAATGCAGTTTTTTCGTAAAATGCTGAAGGACAGCAAGGGCGCGACAGCTATTGAATATGGTCTGATCGCAGCACTTATCGCAGTTGCAGCCATCACCGCAATGGGCACTGTTGGTGACAAGCTGACCAACACCTTCAATAACGTTTCTAACGACCTCTAATCGTTTAAAACGACTTTATACGGAAGGGCGGCAAGGGCATATCCCCTGCCGCCCTTTTCTATTGGCATCATGCCGCCCTGTGCGCATATCAAGCGCATCAATAGCTGATAATCTTGACTTTTTGTCCCGCGCTCAGCGTAGAGTTGGCCGACAAGGCATTGAGAGTCAGAAAGCGTTCCTGCTTATAGCTGTCATAGGCCATGCGGGACGAAAGCGATGATATCGTATCACCGCGTTTCACCGTAACAACGTCCAGCTTGCGCGGCTTTATCGCGCCTGCTTCCTTGGCGGTGATCCGTTTGAAAGACTGGGCCATGGCGTTAAAGGGACCAAAGCCTTTTCCGGCAGGCGTAATCATCAGGAAGTGAAAAGCCGACTTATCGCTCAGTTCATAGGCGATAACTGTAACATCCACCTGCCCCGAGCTGCTATTGGCACGGGCGCTGGAATAGGCAGCGGGCATAGCATTGATGGTGGTACGTTGCGTTTCGCCTTGCGAGATATTCCCGTCCTTCGCCAATGCCTGAAAAACAGATGCCACATAATCGGTAAGATTGCCGGAATAAGGCGCACCGGAAAATTGCGCCTGCCCGCCCTGCCCTGTAATTGTCACGGCGCGTGTACCATTGACCATCGCATAGCCGCTCGGTGCGGTAAAAGCGAAGCGCAGGTCGGGATGCACGAAACGGCTGCCATCGACAATGCCCTGCTTGGGGTCATCACCATAGATGACACCATCGATAGATTTGAGAAATATATCACGGTTCTGGACTGTACCGGTAGCGCCGCTTTGCGCTGCTTTGGTCGCCGCCCGTTTTACCCGTTCCACAGGATTGGGATGTGTGCTGGCCCATTCCGGTACGCTGTTTGATTTGCCCGCTACCCTTGCGTCCAGTGCGCTTTGCGCCGCCAGAGATGCGAGCATGGAAGAGAGCGCCTTGCTGTCATAGCCTGCGGTGCCAAGATAGCGTATGCCCAGATCATCGGCCTCATACTCCTGACTGCGTGAAAATTTGAGCGTCAAGAGCTGTGTGCCTGTACCAATTCCACGTTGAAGCAGGCCGCCCAGAGCAGAATTGCCCAACACAGCGCCGGTCAATATCTGCAAAAGCGCTCCGCCCAACGCATTGCGCGTTGCTGCTTTCTGGCGGCGCTGGCCGTGCATAGCCGCGACATGCCCAACCTCATGGCCGAGCACCCCTGCCATTTCGGCTTCGCTGTTGCATAGCGCCATAAGCTGACGTGTGATGTAAACATAGCCGCCCGGAATAGCGAAAGCATTGTTCACCGGAGAGTTCAGCAAAGTGATCGTAAAATCGCTCTTGGCGTTGGAAAGGCTCGATTGTGTGGCAATTTTCTGGCCAACCGAGGTAACATAGGCGCTCTGGGGGCCAGCATAAGAACCACCAAATTCGGCCAGCAATTCGGGGTGCGCCTTGGAGCCTTGCTCTTTATCGGCCTGGCTGATCGATGTGGCAAGTGGGATGCTTTTAGCTTCACCTTCCGATGACGGGCCACATCCACCGACCATGGAAACCAGCGCTGTAGCGGTGATCAGCCGTATCCTGTACATATAATCTCTCCGAGTTGCTCTCCTATAGCGCCTCTGTGAAAGCAAAGTTCCCAAGCGGGCTATGGGGTATCAGAGAAAACTAACGTTCTAGCCGCCCATCGCAAGATATTTGTCGGCACGCTGACTGCGCAGTTCCGAGGAATCCTGCTTAACCAGTGCGTTAAGTTCTTCAACAAGGGCCTTATTGAGCGCGGCAATAGCCGTCGCAGGGTCCCGATGCGCCCCACCAACCGGTTCGGAAACGATTCGATCAATCACATTCAGCTCTTTGAGGTCTTGCGCAGTCACGCGCATGGCCGTGGCGGCATCGCTCGCTTTTTCAGCGGTACGCCACAGGATCGAGGCGCAGCCTTCTGGCGATATCACACTGTATACGGCATGCTCGAACATCAGCACACGATTGGCGGCTGCAAGCGCAATGGCGCCCCCTGAGCCGCCCTCGCCGACAACTGCGGCAATCATGGGCACGCCAAGCGCGAGGCATTGCTCGGTTGAGCGGGCGATGGCTTCTGCCTGCCCGCGCTCTTCGGCTTGCACGCCGGGAAAGGCCCCGGATGTATCGACCAATGTAATGACCGGGAGGCCAAAGCGGTCGGCCATTTGCATCAGACGGATGGCTTTGCGATAGCCTTCGGGCTTACCCATGCCGAAATTGTGCCGAAGGCGACTTTGCGTGTCATCGCCCTTTTCATGGCCGATCACCATCACCCGGCGCTTGCCGAGTTTGGCAAAGCCGCCAAGAATGGCCTGATCATCTCCAAAGGCACGATCCCCTGCCAGTGGAATAAATTCATCGAACAGACCAGCGACATAATGTTTGAAATGCGGGCGGTCCGGGTGTCGTGCCACCTGTGTTTTTTGCCAGGGGGTCAATCTGGCATAATTGTCCTTGAGCATTTTTTGCGAACGCTGCTGGAGCTTCGCAATTTCTGTGTCAATATCGAGCTCGTCAGATTGTGCGGTTTCGCGCAATTCGGTGATACGCGCTTCGAGCGCTGCAATCGGTTTTTCGAAATCAAGAAATGTAACCATATATCCGCCGTTAAGCCGCCCCGCGCTTCAGGTCAACGAGCGGATGGCGCTGATTGACCAATTCCACCAGATGAGCATTGTCTACATGGGTATATATTTGGGTCGTGCTGATGTCGGCATGGCCCAGCATCGTCTGGAGCGCACGCAGATCTGCGCCTCCCGACAGGAGGTGCGTTGCAAAGGCATGGCGCAGGACATGTGGGCTGAGGCGTTCCGGCGCTATGCCTGCAGCAGCGCCCAGTTCACGCACCATCTGAAACAGGCGTACACGGCTGAGGTGAGATTTGCCCGAGGGGAAAAGCCATGACGAATCGGCCGGAACATGATGATTGGCCCAATGCGCCACGGCCTGGCGTGCGCGGTCTGACACCGGGACGAGCCGCTCACGGCCGCCTTTGCCTTTGAGAATCAGGAAGGGACGATCCGGGTGAATGCTGTTGCGTGGCAAGGATACCAGCTCGGTCGCGCGCAGGCCCGATCCATAGAGCAGTTCGAGCAAGGCGAGCATACGGACATGACGCTGAGAGGTGCCCTGGGCAGACGCCTTGCTTTCGGCGGCCTGAAAGAGGCGTTCGACTTCTTCACGGGTTAATATTTTTGGCAATGGCCGCTGCAGCCCGGGGCGCGCGAGCTGCATCGCAGGATTGTCATCACGCAGGCCTTCCTCTTCGAGAAAAGCATAGAAGCGCCGGAGTGCGGAGAGTTTGCGTGCGACCGTCGATGCCGCCAAACTGCTCCATGCTGCGGTTAACCCACGCAAGCAGTCACTATCGGCATCTGTCAGCCCGCCCGTCACTATGCTGGAGGTTTCCAGATCGCTACGATAGGCCAGCAAGGTATTGCGCGATGCCCCGCGCTCAACACCAAGCATCTCGATGAAACGGTTGATCATATCCCTGTCTGCTGCAACCGGACCCCGGGCTTCGGATGCCTCAGCCATATTCAGCTCCGGATGATCGCTTCCGCAGCGATCATCCGTGCCTCCGGTTCCAGACCGACACGGCGCAGGGAAAGTACGATATGATAGAGATGTTCCGGCGGCATATGTGACCAGTCCGACACTTGCATGCCGATGGCGACCAGCAGCGCAACCGTTCCTCGCTCTTCGCGCTGTGCGGCGTTGGTAATGGCCTTCTCCCAGCGGGTGGTCGGCGCAAGGGACAGGCTGGCCTCTGCCAGTATATCTTCTATATCGGCTGCGTTCACCCGGCCCATGGCGGCCAGACCAGCCAGCGCCATTTTGCCGCGCAGAGCATTGTCAGAAACATAGGCTTGCACCTGCTCACGCCCTATCTCGATAACCGGCCGCGGCGCAGCAACCGCGAGCAAGGCCCAGCCTTGCCGACCATCGCTTTCATCCAGCGCGCCAGATGCCCGTGCCCACCGCACGGCGCTATTATCATAGCCTGCGCTCATCATTGCGGCGATGAGCTGACTGACTGTTTCGCCGTCGGTGTCTGCAACGGGGAGCGCCGCTGCCGCGCGGGAAATAGCCAGCAGGGCTACCAGATCTCGCGCCTTGCCCGCAGTCCATATGTCGCGCATCGCTTCTATACGGCCACCAATTGTTGGCGCAGCATAAGCAAGGCGCAGAGCCTCTGCCCGATCATGAAAATCGTCTGGCGTATCTTCGCTGCGATAGAGCTGCGCGTAGAAATCGACCAGTGCGGCACTGGAATATACTCCAAGCCGCGCCGCAGTCTCCACCGCCATGATGCGTTTTTCAGGCGCCACCATCGGCGCGCGTGCCTGCCATGCCCAGACATGGCGACCTGCTGCGTTCATGAGTGCCGGCGGGATATCGACATTGGCGGCTGTTGCAAGGCCAAAGCGCCATGCGGTAAGCGTATCGACACCATCCCATTCGATTGTGACAGAGCGACGAGACTCCGCGCCGGCACCGACAATTTTTTCGGTGAGGCGATAGTCTATCCCTCTCATCTTTCTGCTGCGTTCGGCGCGGTTCAATATTGCGCTCGCACGGCCTTGCTCTGCCGCAAAAGACGCGCAGATCGCGTCGGCCATTTGCCAGCTCGGCGATTCGCTCTTGCGTTTCGCGCCCTGATATATCGGACACAGGCCAACAGGATCAGCGCTGGCGAGGTAGGATTGCATACCAACGGCATAGAGGCGTTTGCTATATTTGTTGGAATCGACACTCTGAACCATCATGCGCGCCGCATCTGCCTCGCCCATGCGCAGCAATAGCCAGGCTCGCTCGGCAGCCCAGTCGGCTCCCTCAATGTCTTTTGGTGTATCCGTGGCTGACAATAGGGTACGGCGCAGCAAGATTGAGGCCCAGCGTGAAGCGAATGGCGCTTTGGCTTCGCGCATTAATGTAGCGAGAAACTTGCCTTTGCTCGTACCAAATGCGTCTGCGCTGAGGCCGCCGGTCGCAGGTGTCAGCGGTCCAATGCGGTCGAGTGAACGCGCTGAACGTGCCGGCAGGTCATATTTGATCCGCTGTTCTTCGAGCTCTTCATCGGTCAGCTCAGGGTCCAGCTCTGCATCTGTCAGCGCTGTTGCGCCACTTGCCGTTGCCGGTCCGCCAATATCAGAAAGGTCGAGGTCGAGGCCGGGTCTGGTTTGCTGGCCTGATGGTGCAGAAGAGCCTGACGCTGCCTGTTGTGGTTCCTCAACAGGTTCCTCACTGGGTGCATTGTCGCCAAAGCCAGGCGGAAGCAGCGATGTTGGTCCGCGCTCAGCGATGAGCGGAGCAGCCAAAAATAACGAGGTGCCTGCCAACACACCCGCAGCGCTCCAGCGCAGACGAGCAGATGTGTCGTTCATCAAGCGGCTTTTCATATCAATGCCCCAGTTTCTCGGCGGGTATCGGCTTTTCAATGCGTGTCTGGGCCTGCTCGCCCCCGCGCTGCCACGCCATGATCAACAAGGCAACCAGCGCCGCAACCAGAGCCATACGGAAGATTGGCAGGCGTCTGCGTGGACGGGAATTTTCGAAAACATTGCTGCTGCGTTTGATTTTCATATTGTTGTCGGCATGTCCTGTTGTGTCTGACAATTGATATAACGAAGCAAATTCACTTTTGCCTGTTGCGTGCATCTCTGTATAGCCGCCTGCAGCATGCAACGAAACATCAAATCGATATCTTATGATGAAGACCGCCCGATAGTTTTGATCGGCATGATGGGCGTCGGTAAATCAACCATAGGGCGCAGGCTCGCGACGCGGCTCGCCATGCGTTTTGTCGATGCCGACGATGAGATTGCGCTGGCAGCGGATATGACCATCCCCGAAATATTCGAATATTATGGCGAGGACGGGTTTCGTGATGGCGAACGGCGCGTCATTGCGCGGCTGATCGAAGAAGGCCCTGCGGTTATCGCGACGGGCGGCGGTGCATTTATGAACGAGGAAACCCGCAAGCTTATTCTTGAAAAAGCGACTGCTATATGGCTCGATGCGGATATTAATATATTGGTTGAGCGGGTGTCGCGTCGTGAGGGGCGCCCTTTGCTTAAAGGCAAAGACCCGCGCACGGTATTGACCGAGCTGGCAGCGGTGCGAACGCCGGTATATGCGCTTGCTCCCTATCATGTCAAAAGCGGCTCTGGCTTACACGAACAGACTGTTGAGCGCATATTGGAGGCGCTGCAAAAATGACGAATGTGACCGTCGCGCTGGGTGCGCGCAGCTATGATATTATCATTGAGGATGGCCTGCTGGATCGCGCTGGCCAGCATCTTGGTAAATGTGCCCGTGCTGGACGGCTGATCGTGATAACCGATGAGAATGTTGCCGGGGCACAGCTTGAACGGCTCAGGACCGCATTGGCCACAGCACATATTGCGCTGGAACCGATCATCCTGCCCGCAGGAGAATCTACCAAAAGCTGGGCGATTCTTGAGGGGCTGATGGATCGGTTGCTCGCACTGGAAGTGGAACGCAGCGATTATATCATTGCGCTGGGTGGCGGCGTCATTGGCGATCTGGTGGGTTTTGCCGCCGCCATATTGAAGCGTGGCTGCAAATTTATACAGATACCCACCACCCTGCTCTCGCAGGTCGATAGCTCGGTCGGCGGCAAAACCGCGATCAACAGCGCGGCGGGCAAAAACCTCATCGGTGCTTTTCATCAACCCTCGCTGGTGTTGATTGATCCGACCAGCCTTGACACCTTGCCCGTCCGGGAAGTGCGTGCCGGCTATGCCGAGGTTGTGAAATATGGGCTGATCGATGATGCTGAATTTTTTGGCTGGTGCGAAAGTGACGGCCTTCGTCTGCTCGCAGGAACAAGCGATGCGCGCGCTTATGCTATCGAAAAAAGCGTGCGCGCCAAGGCTGCGATCGTCGCAGATGATGAAACCGAACGCAGCGGTCGCCGCGCATTGCTTAATCTGGGGCATACTTTTGGCCATGCTCTTGAGGCGGAAACGGGCTATTCCGATACGTTGCTTCATGGTGAAGCCGTGGCCGCAGGCATGGCGCTGGCCTATCATTTCTCGGCAGAGCAAGGCCTGTGTGCACAAGCCGATGCAGATCGTGTTACCGCGCACCTGCGCGCTGCGGGGCTGCCCGTAACGCTCAAGGAAGCCGGGGTGAACGCCAGTGGTCAGGCGCTGGTGGGGCATATGATGCATGACAAGAAGATGGAGGCTGGCACCCTGCCCTTCCTTCTCGCGCGCGGCATCGGCCAGACCTATCTCGACAAGCAGGTCAGCCTGTCCGATGTTGCTGCATTTCTCGATAAACTATAACGCCGTGTATAACTGGGCTCAGGCGTTGCTGGTGCGCCACACGCTATAGGCGACCCAGAGCCACGCGACGATCAGCAGGCTGCCGCCAATAGGAGTTATTGCGCCCAGCCAGCGGGGCGCGCCAAAGGCCATCGCATATAAGGTGCATGCAAAAATCGCCGCGCCGATGAGCATCAACATGGCCGGGCCACGGGCAATCCCGACAAGGGCTATGGCTGCAACAGCATGAATGAGCTGATATAACCCGCCCGTACGCAGCCAATCCGCCGCCTGAGGCGAGGACATGCCGTGCGCCCCAAAGGCACCTGCCGCTATGGCGAGAGCGGCGCTCAAGGCAGCCATAAATATAATATTCATGCTTTTTCTTCGTCCAGTAATTGCACCGCTTGCGCCTGATTGTGTCCGGGTCTGTTCATCAGATGCATTGCGGCCATAATGTCCCCCTCTTCAATCTGTCGTAACAATCGCTCATCGTCATTTTTGCGATAATGAAGTTCAAGCGCCTCTGCCTCGTCCTGGCCAGTGCCAAGCAGATGCAGCGCATTACGGCCCATGATAACAGCGGATTCAAACACTTCGCGCACCACCACCGGCAGGCCCAGTTCATGAAGGCGGATAGCATGATGCCGGTCAAACGCACGGACCAATATGGCGGCCTGCGGGAAGGCGCTTAATATCGGCTTGAGAACATGCTCATCAAGCGTCGGATCATCAATGCAGAATATGATGAGGCGTGCGTCTTGCGCTCCGGCACTGCGCAACAGGTCAATACGGGTGCCATCCCCATAATATACTTTCACATTAAAGCGGCTGCTGGTCTCGATCTGTGCGGGTTTACGGTCGATCAGGGTCAAGGCATAATCGGCCCCGGCGAGCATTTGTGCGACAGTCTGGCCGAAGCGGCCATAGCCGATGATAATCGCGCTGCCTTGTGCGGCTTCTTGCGGACCTTCCAGGCCCTGATCCACCGGACGGGAAAATTCCAGTCTGCGGGCAATGAGCATGAGGAACGGCGTGCTGGCCATAGACAATGTGACTATGGCACCAAAAAGGCTTGCCGCCTCCGGCGCGATGAGCATCGCTTCTTGCGCATGATTGAACAGCACAAAGCCAAATTCACCACCCTGGCTGAGCAAAAGGCCAAGGCCCAGTGCCGCTTTGCTCGTCATCCCGAAGAACCGCGCCAGTCCGAATATTATCGCTGTTTTGGCAGTGACCAGCAAAGCTGCCATGGCAAACACGAACACCGGCCGCTCGATGATGCTGCCAATGTCGAGAACCATACCGACCGCGAGAAAGAACAGGCCAAGCAATATCGACCGAAAGGGTTCGACATCATTTTCGATTTCATGCCGATAGGGCGAGTCTGCCAGCATGACGCCCGCTATAAAAGCACCCAGCGCCGTGGACAGGCCAAGAGCATGCATGAGTGCTGCGCTGGCGACCACGGTAAAAAGGCCAACGACTACAAACAGTTCGCGCTCCCCTAGTTTGCCGACCATATGGAGCAAGGGCCGCAACAGGAAACGTCCGGCGAGCACCAGCCCAACGATGGCTCCGGCCGTGTAGAGGGCCACTGTCCATCCGGGCGGGCCGCCGACATCGGCAGGGTTGCGGGATAATGCGGCAATGATGGTTATCAACGGAACGATGGAAAGATCCTGAAACAGCAGGATCGAAAAGGCCTTTTCTCCAAAGGGCGAGTTGATACGGCCACTGTTTTTCAGGCCCGGCAACACCTGCGCTGTTGATGACAGCGCGAGTGGCAACCCCAGTGCAATCGCGGCTCCTATAGTGAAGGCCGTGCCGAAATAGATAATTCCTGCCAGCACCAGCCCGGACAGAATCACCTGCGCTGCCCCCAGGGCAAAAATATCATGCTTGAGCCGCCAAAGGCGTGTCGGGTGCAGCTCCAGCCCCACCAGAAACATCAGCAGAACGATACCTATTTCGGCAATGTCGAGTTTGGATTCGCCGCCCCCCACAAGGCCAAGGCCTTGCGGGCCCACCAGGGCTCCCGCGATCAGATAGCCCAGAACTGCGCCCAGGCCGAAACGACGAAAAAGCAGCACGAAGAAGGTTGCAAAGCCGAGCAATATCAAGCCTTCGCCCAGCAAGACATCTGTAGGGTTGGAGTCGCTTGGTGCCACCTCTGGGATGGCAGTGGCCAGCAATGGCAGCATGGTGGAGCCGAAACTCATACGCCCGCTCTTTTCTGGTTATGCTGTTGCGCCAGCACGGCAGCCTGCGCAGCGGCATCAAAAGCCAATAGTATCGAAGGATGGCGCGCAGGATAGGCGCGGGCTGCCGCAAAGACCTCTATGCCCGGCCAGAAAGGAGCGCCTTCTGTTAGTTCATCTTCACCAGCAAGAAAGGCCCGTAACTGCCCGGCAATCTCATGAAGCGAGGCTGCGGTTTGTCCTGTGGCATGTTGGACCATGAGCGCCGCTGAGGCCTGCCCAAGGGCGCAAGCCCGTGCGTCCAGACCCAATGCCTCAATCTGCCCTGCCAGATTTAGTCGCACATCGACAATCACCCGGCTGCCGCATGTGGGCGAACGCAGGTCCGCGCTGCCATGCGCCGCAGCAAGCCGCGTCTGCCCGGCCAGCGACGCTGCGAGGCGTAATATATCCTGATTATAGAGAGGTGATGACATGATACTGATGTAGGCATTTCAGAGGCGTAGCGAAAGAGCGCTATTCCTCTATTGCGTCAAAAGCATTGTCGGCGTCTTTGCTCGTACGGTTGCGATGCTTGATGAAGCGGCTCATGGCATCGCCACTGGCCTTGAGCAGCGGATAGCTGCGGGACTGGGTGATCCAGTCTGGCCGCTCGGTGGTAATGCCGAACATCATGTTATAGCCCAGCGTGAAGGCGAGAAAGGCAAGCGTTGCTATAATAATCGCCTTAAGCGCACCGAACCCAAAACCCAACACCCTGTCAATCGGCCCCAGCATGGATGTGAGCACAGTTTCACCAATGCGCTTGGCAAGCATTTTTCCGGCGATGAAGGTCACAATGAACAGCCCGGCAAAGGCAAGGACACTTGCTGCCCCACCCGGACCGATCCAGACCCCGACCAGATCCGTGATTGGCGCGAGGAAGAGACGCACAGCAACAACGGCAGCAACCCACGCCAGCAGCGAGAGTGTTTCCTGTACAAAACCACGCATGAAACCGAAAACGGCCATAACGCCAGTCATCAATAGCATGGCCATATCAAGTGCTGTCATAAGCTTGGGCTAGCCGCGCCCCAGTATATGGTCAACATATTGCGTGAGGCTACGGTAATTTTTGAGCGTCATGCCGCCCGTATCACCCGCAAGGCTGGGCGGTACGCCCGCTTCTGAAAAACCCAGCTTGCCCGCCTCGCGCAGCCGCAAGGGTGCATGCGCTACCGGGCGAATTTCTCCTGAGAGCGCGACTTCGCCAAAAAAAACCGCGTCGCTGGGGGCAGGCTTTTCTGCCAAGGCCGAGACCAGCGCTGCTGCCACCGCAAGGTCTGCGCCGGGGTCGGAGATGCGATAACCGCCCGATATGTTGAGGTAGACCTCGCAATTGGCGAAGCTGAGGTTGCAGCGGGATTCGAGCACGGCAAGGATCATCGCCAGCCTGCCACTGTCCCACCCTACGACTGCGCGCCGCGGCGTCGCCCCACTCGCCAGCCGGACAGTGAGCGCCTGTATCTCGACCAATACCGGCCTTGTCCCTTCCAGCGCGGGGAACACGGTTGCCCCCGTCACGCTTTCGTCGCGGTCGGTCAGGAACAGCGCGGAAGGATTGGCCACCTCTTCTAACCCATGCTCCACCATAGCAAACACGCCAATTTCGTCCGTGCCGCCAAAACGGTTCTTGATCGCGCGCAATATGCGATATTGATGGCTGCGTTCGCCCTCGAAGCTGAGTACCGTATCGACCATATGTTCGAGCACACGCGGCCCCGCGATGCTGCCATCCTTGGTGACATGGCCGACCAGCACCAGAGCCGTGCCCGATACTTTGGCGAAGCGGATAAGCTCCTGCGCGCTGGCCCGCACCTGACTGACCGTGCCCGGCGCGCTCTCGATCAGATCGCTATGCATGGTCTGGATCGAATCGATAATCAGAAAATCAGGCGCGTCTCCTTCGCCCAATGTCGTCAATATATCGCGCACCGATGTCGCGCTGGCGAGCTGCACCGGCGCATCGCCCAGCCCCAGTCGCCGCGCGCGCAGCCGCACCTGATCGGACGCTTCCTCCCCGCTGATATAGGCAACGGACAGACCCCGGCGCGCAATTTCGGCCGCAGCCTGAAGCAGCAGGGTCGATTTGCCGATGCCGGGATCACCGCCGATCAACGTCGCGCTGCCCGCCACCAGCCCACCACCGAGCGCGCGATCAAACTCCTTGATCCCTGTGGTTTCGCGTTCCGGCAGGGCAACATCGCTGTCGAGACTGCTCAGCTTAAGCGCGCGCCCGCCCTTTTGCAGATCATGCCTGGCCGCAAAGACCGTCTCGCCCGCCTCTTCCGCCAGCGTGTTCCAGCCACCACAATCATCGCACTGCCCCTGCCACCGTGGCGATATCGCGCCGCATTGCTGACAGGTAAATTTCTTCTTCGCCTTGGCCATAGCCCTGTTATGCAGAACATAGTAAGAACATCAAGCAGAAAACGCAATTATCCCCTTGCGACAAGTAGGAGAGCGTGCTACATAATGGGCATGAGCAAAGCCCCTACCCTTCGTCAATTTCAGGACCGCTTCCCCACTGAGGAAAGCTGCCTCGATCACCTTATGCGCGTTCGCTATGGCGACCGTCACGATTGCCAGAAATGCGGCAGAAACGCCCATTTTTACCGCGTGAAGGCCCGTCGCAGCTATGCCTGTGAGTATTGCGGCGCGCAGGTCTATCCGACCGCTGGAACACCCTTCGACCGGACCCGCACAAGCCTGCGCGACTGGTTCTATGTTATGTTCCTTTTTTGTGCTTCGCGTAATGGCGTTGCGGCAAAGGAAGTCGAGCGCCAGCTTGGCGTGACCTACAAAACGGCGTGGCGCATGTGTCATGAGATTCGCAAATACATGGCGCAGGTCGATGGTGATTCGCCGGTTGGCGGTTTCACCAAGCAGGTTGAAGTGGACGAAACCTTCATTGGCGGTATTCAGGACGGCCATGTCGGCAAGATGGTGTCGAAGACGGTCGTTTTCGGCATGATGGAGCGCGACGGGGATATCATTACCCGCGTTGTGCCCAATCGCCGTCGCAACACCCTGCTTCCGCTCATCAAGGAGAATGTGAAGCCGCACTCGATTGTACACACTGACGAGCATACGCCCTATCTGACACTTGGCCGCGAGGGTTACTTCCATGAGATGACCAATCACAGCCTTGGCGAATATGTCTCGCCCAAAGGTTCGAGCGTGAACAGCATCGAAGGCTTCTGGTCGCAGTTGAAGCGGTCGATTAACGGCACACATGTTCATGTCAGCGGGAAGCACCTCTCGAAGTATCTTGGCGAGTTCGAGTTTCGCCACAATCGCCGGAACCGTCCTGAGACGATGATTGGCGATCTGATGCTTTCTTTCCGGCGCTAGGCGCTTCGCCTTCTGACATCTTTTTCAGAAGGCGGTCGAAGCGGTCGTTCTGGCCTAGGGGATCGACCATAAAATCTCTCGCTCTTCATTCAAAAACATGAACTGGGGAGGCCATACATAGCCTTTGCAAATAGTGTAGATCGTTTGAGTTTGCTTCAACACCCCCTTAGGCGACGAGGCGTGGATCGATAATTCCATTATGGCATCTGGATGATAACGTCCGTCATTGTGAACCTCGGCGTCATTCGGCACGTCCTCCGCATAACCCCAATAGCTGAATGCCGAAACGTGCTTACCAGGCCGCTGGCTTGATACCGACATGAGGGGGAGTTCAAAATAATCGCCAACCTTAACGTTTTCCCATGTAAGCACCAACTTACGCGACGGATGAATGCCAATGGGCGATATATTTGTGAACCGCGCCTCCACGCGAATTAACGCGGCGCTACGGAGTGCGTGCAACTTCAACACTCGTGATGTTGCGCCACTATCGTAATTTCTTCCTGTGGTTCCATCCAATTCGAAGATTCGGCGCTGATCCCTTATTAATGACCTAATCCACGATTTTGGGTTGTATGTGTCTTGGATTAGCAGCCCCAACGTAAACGCTCCGGTAAGCGCCCACATCCAAGCAATTGGTAAATCTGAGAGGAACTGCGACACGTCCTGATCAGCCGTCACACGATGTTCCGACAACCAAATCATTCCTTGCAGCAAAAGAAGTGCTGCTGGAGCAGGATAATAAGTTGGCCTTGGAAATCGACTCACCATGCGGGAGGAGATAACACAGCCCCATTATACTTGTCCAACGGGGATAATCGCCGCAGAAAAGGGGACTGTCGCTACATAAAGTGACGCCAAACACGCTACCACTGGAAACTTGCCTCAAGCTGCGCCATTTATGCAGTGATGACCGCCACCACGATCCGCATAGCCAGCTATAATATCCGCAAAGCCATGGGCACGGATCGCCGCCGCAACCCTGAGCGCATCTTGGCGGTATTGGCCGAAGTGGATGCTGACATCATTGCCCTGCAAGAGGCGGACCGGCGCTTTGGAGTGCGTTCTACTGCCATTCCGCGCACATTGCTCGAACATCATAGCGATTATCAGGCGGTGCCGCTCAATGTGCAGACAGACAGTATTGGCTGGCATGGCAACGCGATATTGGTGCGCGATTCGGCGACTGTTATGATGGGCGACATCATCCACCTGCCCTATCTGGAACCGCGCGGCGCCGTAGTCGCGGAGGTTGAGGTTAAAGGCACAGCATTGCGCCTCTTCGGCATGCATCTCGACCTGTCCGGCCTGTGGCGGCGCAAACAGGCCAATGCTGTGATCCATGCCTATGTTGCTGGCAGCGATCTTCCGACATTGCTGGCGGGTGATCTCAATGAATGGAGCGCAGCGCGCGGCTGCCTTGCCGATTTTGCGCGGCATTTTTCATTCGCACACTGTGGCCGCAGCTTTCATGCGCAGCGCCCCATCGCCCAGCTGGACCGCATCATGCACTGCCCGCAGTTCGAACTGGTCGATTGCGGCGTGCATGACAGCGCCATAGCGCGGCGGGCGTCAGACCATCTGCCGATATGGGCCGATGTACGCCTGAAACAGAGCTTAATCGCCCGCTAAAATGCGATCGACGAGCTGCTTTACCGTCGGCACAAACCCGTTGGAGTAAAACGGATCCAGCTTGAACTTATACGCGCCATGGCCCGCAAACATCAGATTGTCATCCGGGTCACCGCCATGAACAATGTCCTGCAATGTCTTCTGAATGCAGAAACTGCGCGGATCGACCAGCCGCCCGGTGGTGAAGTCATCATGATCTTTCCATGATGAGAATGCGCAATGCGACAGGCAGCCCATGCAATCCTTCTGATCCTTGCGGATCATATCGCGCTCTTCATTACCGACGAAGATAATCGTGGCGTCCGGCGTTTTCAGACCGGAGGTAAAGCCCTGCCCCACCCATTCACGCGCGCGCAACAGGTCGTCCTTGCTCACCCAGATTTTCTTGCCTTTCACGCCAACATCAAGCTGGTGCGTATGCGCGTCTGTTTGCTCGGTGGAAAAAGCGATCTGGCGCTCTGACCGCGCCTCAAGGCTACGTAAAAACGGGGTACGCACGGCAGAGGAATAAAAGCCTGTGGGCGAGAAGCGGTGCAACAATATGTCGCCCTCGTCCAATGTGGTCAGCCTGTCTTTCCAGATTTGCGGGATCGGGCTTTCCTGCGTCAGCAAGGGGCGCGTGCCGAACTGAAAGGCGATACTGCCCAGCTCAGGATTGTCGATCCAGTCGTTCCAGTCTTTGAGGTTCCAGACTCCGCCGGCCATAACAATCGGCGTTTCATCAGGAATGCCGCAATCGCGCATGATGTCGCGCAGCGCCTTGACGCGGGGGTACGGGTCTTCGGGCTTGAGCGGGTCTTCCGCGTTGGAAAGGCCATTATGCCCGCCAGCCAGCCAGGGGTCTTCATAGACCACGGCGCCCAGCCAGTCCGGCTCCTTGCTATAGGAGCGCTTCCAGAGCGCGCGAAACGCACGGCCAGAGCTGATGATGGGGAGATAATAGACTTCATACCTCGCGGCGATTTCGCTGAGCTTATAGGGCATGCCCGCGCCGCAGGTTACGCCTGCGATCATGCCCTTGGTTTGTTCGAGCACGCCTTCGAGCACGCGCTGAGCGCCGCCCATTTCCCAGAGCACATTGATGTTGATCGCGCCCTTGCCACCAGCGATTTCATGCGCGCGCCTGACCTGCTCAACCGCGCCGTCAATCGCATAGGCAACCAGTTCATCATGACGTTCGGGGCGAGTGCGGCCCGAATATATCTGCGGGATCGGCTTGCCATCGGCATCATAGCTGTCAGCGTTGACGGCTGAAATCGTACCAATACCGCCAGCAGCAGCCCATGCACCGGAACTCATGTGATTGGACGCCGCGACGCCTTTGCCACCTTCGACCAGTGGCCAGACTTCACGTCCACCATAAGTGATGGGCTTGACCCCCTTGAACGTCATTGCAACTCCTAAAAAATATCGCGACCATGAGATTTGCGCCCGCCTATAGCAAGTTTTGCCCGCTACGCATGGAAAATCTGACCTCTAATTGTAAAGACCGGTTCGCACCTGTCATGCAAATGCTTGAGGACGCCCCATTGCCGCACCATAGAGAGCGGCATAGCGCCTGACCATATCAGCCTCCTGATACGACCGCGCCGCCCGTTCGCGATTGGCCGCGCCGATGGACTTGCGTAAGTCCGGATTGTCGATCAGATGCGCAAAGGCGGCACGCATTGCGACTTCATCTTCCCTGGCTATGATGAAAGGTCTGTTCTCCTCTGACACCATGGATCGAACATCACCCACATCGGTAGACACGGCCGGCAAGCCCGCCGCCATGGCTTCGACGAGCGAGATCGGGAATTGCTCGCTGTCTGAAGACAAGGCGAATATATCGAACAGGCCGACATATTGTCTCGGATTGGGTAAAAACCCTGGCATGATCAATGTGTCAAATTCCAGCTCACGCGCTTGTGCTTCTATAATTTCACGCTCCGGCCCCTCACCGACAATGATAAGCTGCACAATGTCCCTATATGGGGACAAAACACGCACCAGTCGTTGGAGGTTCTTGACTGTGCGCAGCCCTGCCAGTGTCCCAATGGTTATCCTGCCCGGCTGTTTCACAAAGCCTGTGATAGCATCTGGTGCGGGTGGCGGCGCATAAGAGGCTACATCAATGCCATTAAAGATCAGCTCGACCCGGCTCTCAGGCTGATGCCAGATATTCTGCGCTATGCCTTGTAATATATGAGATGGAACCACCAATGCATGGGCGCGTGCCAGCGCCAGCCATCTGAAATAATTACGTCTGGCCTTGAGTCCATCGGCTTCGTCACTGTTAAAACCATCCTCATGATGGACCAGCGCTGGCAATACCAGAAAGGGCGAAAATATACGATGTGCCATGACAGCATCCATCGCCCCCCAGTTATAGGTCAATATCAGATCAAAACCCTGCATGGCGCGCGCCCACTGCCAATAGCGACGCGGCGCAGGCAGTCCATGGAGCGAAGGCATTGTCTCCTGCGGAAAGTCACATGACAATTGCGGCGCAATGGCTTTGGCGGCACCCATGGCATCGGGTTCAGCGCTTACGACGCTGTGATGCGCTTTTCCGCCCCACAGGTTCATCAGCCGAACGGCACGGGCTTCCTTGCCACCCAGATTGAAACCACTGTGCAAATGAAGGATGCGCGGTGGCGCCACATCATCCATTGGCGAGCACCCGCTCCAACAACCGCTCCATGCCAGCCGCCGCCTCAGCCTCATCCAGCGTTGGCGCATATCCAACGCGGGGTACGGTCACAATCTCGGCCATGTCACCAATGTCTTTTTGCATGCGCTTTGCGGTTTTATCACTGAACAGGTCAGAAAGTTCGCCGCGCACGATCAATGTAGGTTTATTCCTGAAAGCGGCCATGAGAGGCCACATGTCAAACCCGGCTTCATTGCCGGGCACTTTGAGTGGCTCGGATATACGAAGATCATAATCGAGCACGATACGCCCGCTGCTGTTGAGCCGATACAGGCGCTTGGCCATCGCCAGCCAGTCTTCCATCTTATAGTCCGGGTATATATCCGCTGATCCTTCGGCCACTGCGCGTGCGGCATGCACCCATGTAGGATAGGCATTGCCGGTGCCAACATAGGTGCGAATGCGCTCCAGACCCTCTTCTTCAATATCCGGCCCAATATCGTTGAGCAAAGCCCCCGCCAGCCGGTCAGCGCGCGTCGCCGCCATCAGCATGGTGAGGATACCGCCCAGCGAAGTGCCTATCGCAACAAAACGCTGCAGGTTCAGGTCTGTCAGCAGGCGCTCAATATCCTGCACATAAGTGAGCGGCACATAGGTCATCGGGTCTTTGGAGTAAGCGCTTTCGGCGCGCCCGCGCATTTCCGGGCAGATCACCCGCCATTGCCCTGCATAGCGCTCTGCGAGATTGGCAAAATCGCGGGCATTGCGGGTCAGTCCGGGCAGACAGAGCAAAGGCGGGCGGTCCGCATGTTCTGCATCGGCGACATAGTCCCGATAATGCAGGCGCAAACCGTCATTCGACCACCAATATTTGTCTTCATACTGCGCCATGCTTGATCCTTTCGCCCCTAATACCCCATATTGCCTTATGATCATCACCCCGCAACCCGCCAAATTCGTCCCGGCAACAGATATTCTCGATATTGAGGGAATAAGCGATGCTGTAGCGCCCGCCTCCTTCCCCGAACATAAGCTCCGGTTTCGCAATGACCGCTGGGCGAAGACTGTCGGCCTGGATACGCTTTCCGATGAAGAGTGGATCGACCATTTCGGGCGGTTTGCGCCGCTTGAGGGCAGCCTGAAAAAACCATTGGCGCTGCGCTATCATGGCCATCAGTTCCGCAATTATAACCCGGACATAGGCGATGGGCGCGGCTTTCTCTTCGCACAAATGCACGATTTCACCGGCCGCCTCATGGATCTTGGCACCAAAGGGTCTGGCCAGACACCCTATAGCCGCTTTGGTGACGGGCGGCTGACTCTTAAAGGTGGCATGCGCGAAATTCTCGCTACTGAAATGCTCGAAGCGCTCGGCGTGAATACATCGAAAACATTCTCGCTCATCGAAACCGGCGAGCCGCTGGAGCGCAATGACGAACCCTCGCCTACCCGCTCAGCCGTCATGGTGCGTCTGTCGCATTCGCATATCCGCATCGGCAGCTTTCAGCGTGCAGCAGCACATCAGGACGAAGCATTGCTGCGGGCGCTGGTCGATTATGCACTGACCCGGCTCTATGACACCACGCCTGGCGACACCCCGGCAAGCCAGTTGCTCAACCTTGTTGTAGAGCGCACCGCTGACCTGGCCGCCTCCTATATGATGGCCGGGTTCGTTCATGGCGTCCTCAACAGCGATAATATCAATGTCACTGGTGAGAGTTTCGATTATGGCCCATGGCGCTTCACGCCCTATTGGGACGCTGCCTTTACAGCCGCCTATTTCGATCATCAGGGGCTTTATGCTTTCGGGCGTCAGGCCGAGGCGATCCACTGGGATGTTGCACAGCTCGCTATTTCGCTGCGCATGCTCTGCGACAGTCAGCCATTGATCGATGCGCTTGATCGCTTCCCGGCCCTTTATGCCGATGCCATGCGGCGACGCTTCTGCTGGCGGCTGGGCATAGAACAGCCCGGAGATCACGAGGCTAGCGCCAGGCTGGTGGAAACGGCAGTGCGCGCGATGGTCGAAAGCGAAACACAGATTGATCGTTTCTTTTTTGACTGGCGAGGCGGTGCGCTACGTAGTGATACAGCCCATACGCGTTATGCTGGCGAACATTGGCAAGAGTTTCAGGCGCTGATCGGTTCGGCAAAAAGCATGGGGCCGATCGATCATGATTATTGGGCTGACGACACACCCTGTTCGATGCATATTGGTGAAGTAGAATCCATTTGGTCAGCCATTGATGAGCGCGATGACTGGAGCATATTAGAGCAAAAGATCGTACAGATTCGTCATATGGGGCAAGCGATGATGAAGACATACAGCTCCCCTTCCAAAGCCCTGTAAAATGGGGCATAGAGTGCAGTAATGACAGAAAAACTGCTTTCTTACGAACCTGCTACGGGGGCACTTCTCTGGCAGGGGGAATATGGGGATGTCGATGCCGAGGTAGAGCGCGCTGCGTCTGCATGGATGCTCTGGGCTGCCCGGCCTGTGGCCTATCGTATTGAGACGATGCGGCGCTTCGCCAATGTTGTGCGCGCCAATGAAGAAAAACTTGCGGACCTGATTGCGCGGGAGACCGGAAAGCCCCTGTGGGAGGCGCGCGCCGAAGTTGCAGCAGTTATCGGCAAGGTCGATATATCCATAGCGGCTTATTCTGAACGGACCAGCCAGCGCCGACTTGAAGGCTCTATGGGCGCGCGGCGTAATTTGCGCCACAAACCTCATGGTATCATGGCCGTTATCGGCCCCTATAATTTTCCGGCGCACATGCCCAATGCGCATATCGTACCGGCGCTGATTGCGGGGAATGCCATTATACTCAAGCCTTCAGAAAAAACGCCTGCCACGGCCGCTTTGCTGGCGGAGCTTTATTATGAAGCCGGTGTCCCGAAAGATTTGCTTCGTCTGGTTATAGGCGGACCGGACCATGGCAAAAAGCTGATAAGCCACCCGCTTGTCAACGGCATACTCTTCACTGGTTCTGCGCGCACCGGTATCATGATCAATCGCAGCCTGTCAGAGCAGCCAGAAAAGATCGTTGCGCTGGAAATGGGCGGCAACAATCCGATTGTGCTATGGGACACGCCTGATATCGCAACGGCTGCGACACTCATTGCCCAGTCGGCCTTCGCATCGGCTGGCCAGCGCTGCACGGCTGCGCGTCGGCTGATTATCCGGGACAGCATGATGAAAGCTGCGATGGAAGAGCTCAAAACGCTGGTTGACCGCCTGATTATCGACCACCCCCATGCCGACCCTGCGCCCTATATGGGGCCAGTGATTGACAATAAGGCGGCCGATGGTCTGACTGAAAGCTTTCTGACTCTCATGGGCATGGGCGGGCGCCCAGTCCGCCATATGAAGCGCCCGCATGGCGAGTTGCCTTTTGTGTCGCCAGCTATTGTTGATGTGACTACCGTCAGCGAACGCCCGGATGTTGAGCTGTTTGGTCCATTGTTACAGGTCGTTCAGGTGAGTGACTTTGACAGCGCCATTCGTGAGGCCAATGCGACACGCTATGGCCTGTGTGCAGCACTTGTTGGAGGCAATCCGGAGCAATATGACCAGTTCTGGGCCAGTATAAGAGCTGGCGTTATCAACTGGAACAGACCAACCAATGGCTCTTCTGCCGCTGCGCCTTTTGGCGGTGTCGGTGTGTCCGGCAACCATCGACCCAGCGCTTATTATGCAGCGGATTATTGCGCATATCCTGTTGCATCGACGGAGACAGAACAGCTGCGTGCCTCAATCGGCATCGGTCTCGCGCCCATCGATACCAGTATTATGGGCGACTGAAACAGGCGATGCCTGACAGCCACAATAGTTTTGCTTGTAGAGGCTCAAATCATTTTGCGTTGCGACATGATCTTGCGCAGGCCATTTTCGCTTGATGGCAGAAGCAACACCTCTTTTTTTCAACGGCACGCCCGTAGGCACCGTCTGGCTCGTTGGTGCGGGGCCGGGTGACCCGGAGCTGTTGACCCTGCGTGCGGCGCGCCTCATCGGCTCGGCCTCACTGATCGTGCATGACGGCTTGGTCGATGACGCCATACTCGCATTGGCCAGCCCGGATGCCCGAATGATTTCCGTCGCCAAAAGCCGTGCGCGCCACACTTTGCCTCAGGACGAGATCAACGCCTTGCTGGTGCGGGAAGCGCTGGCCGGACGCGATGTTGTGCGCCTGAAGGGTGGCGATCCGTTCGTTTTCGGTCGCGGTGGTGAAGAGATGATCGCCTGTCATGAGGCTGGCGTGCCAGTGGAAATCGTACCGGGTATCAGCGCCGCTATAGGCTGTGCCGCCGAGGCGGGCCTCCCCCTCACCCATCGCGGGCTTTCCAGTGCTGTCACTTTTGTTGCGGGCCAGTGCAAGGGTCTGAGCGACCAGAATTGGGCGGGCCTTGCCGGGCCTGATCGCACGCTCGTCATATATATGGGCGTAGCGACCGCCGCCGACATATCGGAAAAGCTCATTGCCGATGGCGTTTCACCGCAGATGCCAGTCGCCGTGCTGGAGAAGGGAACGCGCTCTGACAGCCGCACATTGCGCAGTGACCTTGCGGAGTTGGGTGATATGGTGAAGCGGGAAGCGGTGCAAAGCCCTGCCCTGATTGTGATTGGCGAAGTGACGCGCCTTGTAGATGGTAACGCGCTCTGGTCTATAGCGACCGGCGCTATGGAGAAAGCAGCGTGAGAATATTGACGGGGAATGATCTGGCGACAGGCGATGTCACATGGTGGACCGGTACAGGCTGGTCGCGCCATATCGAGGAAGCCGTTGATGTCGGGGACAAGGGCGAGGAAATTGCGCAGGCGGAAAATGCTGCCCGCCGCGTCAATGTGCCTTATGTGATCGACGCGGAGCAGGATGCAAACGGGGTTCGCCCGGCCCATATCAAGGACCGCATTCGCGCGCTCGGCCCGACCGTCCGCCTCGACCTCAGCCTGAAACCGGCAGATCCTGCCATTGGAAACTGGGTGATATGACCATGTACGCATATGACAAATATGACCAGCAAATGGTCGATGCCCGCGTTGCGGAATTCCGCGACCAGACAAAACGCCGTTTGGCGGGTCAGTTGACCGAGGACCAGTTCAAGCCACTGCGCCTGATGAACGGCCTCTATCTCCAGCTGCACGCCTATATGCTGCGCGTTGCCATTCCTTATGGGACATTGTCTGGCAAACAAATGCGTATGCTGGGACATATCGCGCGCAAATATGACCGCGATTATGGACATTTCACCACCCGCCAGAATATCCAGTATAACTGGATCAAACTGGAAGATGCGCCGGATATTCTTGCCGATCTTGCCAGCGTCGAAATGCACGCGATCCAGACTTCGGGCAATTGCATCCGCAATATCAGCTCCGATCAATATGCAGGCGTTGCTGCCGATGAAGTGATCGACCCGCGTCCCTGGGCCGAGATTTTGCGCCAATGGTCGAGCTTCCATCCGGAGTTCAGCTATCTGCCACGCAAGTTCAAAATCGCCGTGATCGCCAGCCAAGAAGACCGCGCGGCCATGCGCCTGCACGACATCGGCATTGAGCTGGTGGAGCGTGATGGCGTTATTGGTGGCAAGGTGTTTGTTGGTGGCGGCATGGGCCGCACGCCGATGATCGCACCCGAAATCAGGGATTTCATCGCTGCCGAAGAGCTGATCTCCTATATGGAGGCCTGCCTGCGCGTCTATAACCGCCATGGCCGTCGCGACAATAAATATAAGGCGCGGATCAAAATCCTTGTCCATGAAATGGGCGCTGATGAATATCGCCGTCAGGTCGAAGAAGAATTCGCCCATATGAAGACGCTGGGCATCGACCCGCCGATCGCCGAGCTGGAGCGCATTGCCGCGCATTTCGCGCCGCCTGCCTATGAAACCGGGCTGTCAGACGAAATCGACCGCAGTGACCCTGACTTCGCGCTTTGGGTTGATAGCCAGGTTACGGCGCATAAGCAGCCGGGCTATGCGATTGTGAACATCAGCCTGAAGCCGGTAGAAGGCATTCCCGGTGATGCGTCTTCCGCGCAGATTGAGCTGATGGCGGACCTTGCCGAGCATTATAGCCTTGATGAACTGCGCGTTACGCATGCCCAGAATATTGTGCTGCCTTATGTCAAAAAGGCTGACCTTTACACGCTGTGGCAGAAGCTTGATGAAGCGGGCCTTGGCAGTGCCAATCTTGACCTGATCGGCGACATTATCGCCTGCCCCGGCCTTGATTATTGCAGCCTTGCCAATGCGCGCTCGATACCAGTGGCACAGAAGATTGCACGGCGCTTTAGCGATGCCGGGCGGCAGCGCGAGCTGGGCGAGCTGAAGCTCAAGATTTCCGGCTGCATCAATGCCTGTGGCCATCACCATGCCGGGCATATCGGCATTTTGGGCGTGGACCGCAAAGGCGTGGAAAATTACCAGCTGCTCTTTGGCGGGTCAGGCGCAGAAGATGTCAGCCTCGCCAAGATTGTCGGCCCCGGCTTCGATGAAGATGGCGTGGTCGATGCCATAGAGAAAGCCACAGACGTCTACCTCGCCAACCGCAGCGAAGGCGAGCGCTTCGTCGATACCTATCGCCGTATTGGCATGGACCCGTTCAAGGAGGCTATTTATGCTTGAGTTTTACAGCCTGCGCGAAAATGGCGAGACCAATGAGCAGCCAGCCGTAACGCTGGAGGCTTTTGCCGGACAGAGCAATGCCACCGCTGTGCGCATAGAGCCGGGCGAAGACGCGCGCGAACTGCTGCCTCATCTCGGCCAGATTGCGCTGGTGGAAGTGAACTTCCCGGCTTTTGGCGATGGCCGTGGCTATTCGGCGGCCGCCATATTGCGCGAAGCAGGCTATAAAGGCGAGCTGCGCGCTGTTGGTGACGTGTTGGTCGATCAGATCGCTTATATGGTCCGTGTCGGTTTTGACAGCTTTGCGCCAGACCAGCCGCTTGACCCGGCTGTCGTGGAAGCAAGTCTTGCGCGCTATGCGGACGTCTATCAGAAAACCATCGACGCGCGCCTGCCGATATGGGCGAAGCGGCATGAGGTGGCTTCAGCATGACAGACGCCGCCCGCAAGATTGACATGATCGATGCGCGCCCTGCTTTTACACAGGCCGATGCAGATGCGCTCAATGCGCGTTTCGAGGGCGTTGGCGCGGGTGATATGTTGCGGGCGCTGTTTGCTGAAGATGTGTTGGGCCATGTGGCTGTGGTCTCTTCCTTCGGCACGGAAAGCGCTGTGTTGCTCCATCTGGTGGCGCAGGCGGACCCCAAAGTGCCGGTCATTTTCGTCGATACGCTCAAGATGTTCCCTGAAACGCTGGATTATCGCGAGACCCTCGTGAAGAGTCTGGGCATTCAGGACAGCCGCGTTGTCGAGCCGTTGGCCGATGTGCTCGCCGCCAAGGACGACAAAGGCCTGCGCTGGTCTTTTGACCCCGATGGTTGCTGCGATATTCGCAAGGTCGAGCCGCTGGCCCGCGCCAAGCAAGGGCTGGATACATGGATTTCCGGGCGCAAGGCGTTCCAGTCTGTCACCCGGCAAAACCTGCCCCGCTTCGAGATTGAAGATGGCAGGCTCAAGCTGAACCCGCTGGGGGACTGGGACAAGGCTGCGCTCGAAGCCTATTTCGAGGAACATGACCTGCCCCGCCATCCGCTCGAAGCGCAGGGCTATCTCTCTATCGGTTGCGAACCTTGCACATCCAAGGTCAAGCCGGGCGAAGACCCGCGCGCCGGGCGCTGGCGCGGTTGGGACAAGGTAGAGTGCGGCATTCATACGGCCTCAACGCCCATAGCCGACCCGGATGACCCGGCTAATCAGCCTGTATTTTGAGGCGCAAATGCTCGATCTGTATAAAGCAGGTCGAGCATTTTTACATTGGGCTTTTAACTGCGCAATTTCTCCGGCATGATTCTCACAGGGGCATTGGTCCCACAAAGAACGGAGAGGACATATGCTTTCATTACCAGTCACATCCATCATCGCGGCCATCGCCGGGCTAATGCTCGTCATTCTTGGAATGAACGCTGGCCTGAGACGGTCAAAAACCAACATTAACCTTGGTACGGACGGTGACGAGGTTTTGCTTCGGCGCGTTCGCGCTCATGGTAATTTTATTGAATATACCCCTATCGCGCTCATATTGCTGGCGCTGGTCGAGATTGACGGGACGGCCTCAACGCAATTGTGGATTATTGGCGGGCTATTATTGGTTGGCCGGGCCCTGCATGCTATTGGCCTGCTTTTCTCTATTCTGCCGGCCCGTGCGCTGGGCATGCTGATGACATTCGGCTCTATTTTATATTCGGTCTGGCTGCTGCTTTTCTAAACGATCGCAATGGCAGGCTGGCAACGGGCTCGCCTGCCATTTTTGCCCCTGATCCATCATTCATAATCATCATTATAATTGGCGTACTCGCCTTCTGCGAGATCACTGAATTTCGTAATCTTCGCGTCAAATTTCATACGGACCTTGCCGGTAGCGCCATGGCGTTGCTTGGCAACAATCAGCTCGGCGAGACCATAAACCCGTTCCATCTCCATCGCCCATTGTGCATGATCTTCGTGGATTTTTGGGTCATCGCCATCAATCGGACGCTTGGGCTCTTTCGCCTGAATATAATAATCCTCGCGAAACACGAACCACACCATATCGGCATCCTGTTCGATAGAACCGGACTCGCGCAGATCTGACAGTTGCGGGCGTTTGTCTTCGCGCTGCTCGACGGCACGACTGAGCTGCGATAGTGCCAGCACAGGCACGTGCAATTCTTTGGCGAGGGTCTTGAGACCACGGCTGATTTCGGAAATTTCCTGTACCCGGTTTTCGCCTGACTTGCCGGAACCTTGTAATAGCTGAAGATAATCGATGACGATAAAGCCGATATCATGGCGCCGCTTGAGGCGGCGTGCGCGGGTGCGCAGTGCAGCAATCGTGAGGCCCGGCGTATCGTCAATGAAGAGTGGCAATTCCTGCAATTCACGGGCCGCGCGCGATAGGTCCTGAAACTCGGCGCGGCTGATCTTGCCCATGCGCAAGGATTCGCCGGAGATGCCGGATTGCTCGGCCAGAACGCGCGTGGCAAGCTGGTCAGCGGACATTTCAAGGCTGAAAAACGCCGTCTTTGCGCCCATGTTTTTCGCCGGATCTATCCCATCTGCATCATCGCGCACCCAGCGTGCCGCCGCATTATAGGCGATGTTGGTGGCCAGCGAGGTCTTGCCCATGCCCGGACGACCGGCAAGGATCATAAGGTCGCTGTTATGCAGGCCACCTATCTTCTCATTGAGACTGGTAATGCCGGTGGTGATGCCAGAGAGGTGCCCGCCACTGTTGAGCGCGCGTTCTGCCACCTGAACGGCAACGGTACTGGCCTGCAGGAAGTTTTTGACAGAACCAACTTCCCCCTCGCCTTCCGAAACCCTGTATAGCGCTACCTCCGCCGCCTCAATCTGGCTTTTGGGGTCAACATCCTCGCTGGTATCGAGTGCATTATCGACCAGTTCGCGACCAACGCCCACCAGCTCCCGCAACAAGGCCAGATCATATATTTGCTGGGCAAAGTCACGTGCACCGATGAGCGATGCACCACTGGCAGTGAGCTGCATGAGGTAGGCCGTGCCACCATGTTCCTTGAGCGCTGCATCCTGATCGAGCATCGGCTTCAAGGTCACAGGGCTTGCAACCATATTGCGGTCGAGCAGCTTTAGTATCGCTTCATAGATGCGGCCATGCACAGGCTCGAAAAAATGTTCAGGCCGCAGCTTCATCTGAACATCTTCCGCGACTCGGTTGTCGATCAAAAGCGCGCCGAGCATAGCGGCTTCCGCCTCGATATTACGGGGCAGTTCCCGGGGTGCGCCCTCGGGCTCATCGACAAGTTTGAGTGCTTCAGCCATGGCGGCATTCTCTACTGGTCCAGAGCAACACGCAAGGGGCTATGCCTGATTCTGTGGTATGGAGCTGGTGATTAGTCTGTGCATAAGTTTGAACCGGCCCCTGCTCTCCTTAGCTGCCGCGCTGCAATATCCCCCTTGATCTTTCCGGCAAGGAGCCGCACTGCTTGGAACGAGATATGGCCGATCCACGCATCATAGACATTTCCCTCGACCAAGAGAGCATCATCTGGCGCAATGCCGATGTCGAGCAGGAACGCCGGATTGCCATTTTCGATCTGCTTGAAGAAAACCACTTCAAGCCCATACGCGAGCATGAAGATGGCTATGCCGGGCCTTATAAGGTGCGGCTAAGCACGCAAGAAGGCCGCCTTGTTATCGAAATCGACCGTGAGGACAGTACACCGCTTGAGGCAATCATTCTGGCGCTGGGCCGTTTTCGTCGTCCTATCCGCGACTATTTTGCTATCTGCGATTCTTATTTTCAGGCGATTCGTCAGGCGACAGCCCAACAGATTGAAACTGTCGATATGGCACGACGCGGCATTCATAATCATGCCGCTGAATTGTTGATGGAGCGGCTTGACGGCAAGGTTGAGGTGGATTTCGATACGGCCCGCCGTCTTTTCACCCTCATCTGCGTCTTGCATATCAAGCAATGAGTGTCGGTTTCAGGAAGGCGGGCTTGTCGCTGCGTGCGAAGCTCATCATTATGGCCGTCATCGCATGCATATTGGCTATCATGGCTGTCATATTCTGGCGGTTTCAGGAAGGCTGGGCGCCCGCGCGCGATGCCTATCCTGTTCAGGGGATTTCGGTTTCCCGCTTCCATAGTGAGATATTCTGGCCAGGCCTGATGAAACAGGGCGTCGATTTTGTGTATATCCGCGCGACATCAGGCAAGGCTATACGTGATTCCGGTTTCGCACAAAATTGGGCCGGTGCGCGCGATGCAGGCCTGCGCTATGGCGCGGAGCTGGCCTATGATCCTTGCGCTTTGGCCAGCGACCAAGCGACCATGTTCGTTACGACTGTACCGCGGGATGAAGCAGCGCTACCGCCGGTTGTCCGTCTTGAGATTAAACCACAATGTGCTGATGGCACCCGGCCGGGCCGGGACCGTATTCTCTCGGAGCTGAATACGCTCATCAACCTCATTGAATCACATAGCGGCAAGGCAGCTCTGATCCGTGTATCGAAAGACTTTGATGCTGCCTATGGCGTGAGCAGCGGTATAAACCGCACCTTGTGGCTGGAGCGTAATTTTTTCGTGCCTGAATATGCGGCCCACCCATGGGTCATGTGGACCGCAAATGATGCGCGCCGTATCAAGGGTATTAAGGGCGCTGTAGAATGGAATGTAGTGGCACCATGACGGATCAGCCTGACCATTATGATGAAGCGCTTATGGCCGCGGCGCAGGCAGCCATGACCCATGCTCATGCGCCGTACAGTGGCTTTGCTGTGGGCGCGGCCATACGTCTGGCGAATGGCGAGATTATCACCGGGTGCAATTTTGAAAATGCAAGCTATGGACTTTCCCTGTGCGCAGAAACCGTGGCAATTGCTACGGCCAACAGTGCCGGAAAACTGCTACAGATTACTGCATTGGCCGTCACAGGTGAGTCAAAAGATGGGCAGGTTATAGGCCCAAAAAGCGCTTCCCTCACCCCTTGCGGGCGCTGTCGCCAGATATTAGCCGAAGTTGCACAACTTGCGGGGCGGGATATTCCCGTTTACTGCGCAGATACATCGGGCGAAAACCGGACATATCATACCGTGTCCGAGCTTTTGCCCCACGCTTTTTCCGCTGCCGCATTCGTCGGTCGCCCAGAGAATTGAGAGAATTTTGTCTAATGTCGATCCTTTCTGACCGCTGGATACGTGAGCAAGCGCTGAACTCCCATATGATCGAGCCATTTGTTGACGGACAGCGTCGCGAAGGCTGTATCAGCTATGGTCTGTCGTCCTATGGCTATGATGCGCGCGTGGCCGACGAATTCAAGATTTTCACGAATGTCGACAGCGTAATCGTAGACCCCAAGAATTTCGACGGGAAGAGCCTCGTTGACCGGAAAACCGATGTTTGTGTCATCCCGCCAAACAGCTTTGCACTGGCCCGCACGGTCGAATATTTCCGTGTGCCTGATGATGTCCTTGTCATCTGCCTCGGTAAATCCACCTATGCGCGCTGCGGTATCATCGTGAATGTCACTCCGCTGGAGCCGGGCTGGGAGGGGCATGTGACGCTGGAATTTTCCAATACCACGCCCCTGCCTGCGAAAATATATGCAAATGAAGGGGCTTGCCAGTTTCTCTTCCTGAAGGGCAATGAACCCTGCGAGACCAGCTATGCTGCCCGTGCGGGCAAATATATGGGGCAACGCGGGGTTACTTTACCGCGTCTTTGAAACAGTCCACCGAAAAATTTCCTTTTAATCAACAGTCAACCTTATCGCCTTAATAAAGGTTAACGTGATAATCGGGTCAATATCTGGAGAAATTGATGAAAATTATGAATATATTACTGGTTGCGACAGCCGCCGCCGTACTTTCGGGCTGTGCTACGCGTGGGTATGTTGATGATAGCGTTGCCGGCCTTGAAGCCAAGCATGGCGCTCGGATCACTGAGCTGGATGACCGCAGCCGTGAAGCGCTGGAACGCGCCAAGGCAGCTGGCAAACTGGCTGAAGGCAAATTCATGTACAGCGTCGTTTTGACGGAAGATGCCGTAAAGTTCGCGCCGGGCCGCTCAACGCTAACGATGGAAGCAGAAACCAATCTGACGGCAATGGTCGATCAGCTCAAGGCCGAGAACAAGAACGTATATCTTGAAATTCAGGGGCACACCGATTCAATCGGAACGGCAGCATCCAACAAAAAGCTGGGTCTCGCCCGTGCTGAAGCCGTACGTTTCTTCCTGCACAAGCAAGGGATTGCGCTCAATCGCATGGCTACCATTTCTTATGGTGAAGAGGTTCCGATTGCTGACAATATGCTTGCGCCGGGCCGTGCTACCAATCGCCGTGTTATGGTGGTTGTCCTCAAATAAGCCGGGGTCCAGAGCCAGATACCTTTCGTATCCGCCACACCGAAAAACAGAAAGGGCGCCCATATGGACGCCCTTTTTTGTGTGTGATGGGACAGGATTTTGCCTGTCTCAAGCCTATTTCTTGAGTGTGAGGCCACCGAAACGCTTGTTGAAGCGAGCCACCTGACCGCCCTGATCGATATTGCGCTGGCCACCCGTCCATGCCGGGTGCGATGTGGGGTCAATGTCGAGGGTAAGCGTGTCGCCCTCAGCGCCCCATGTCGAACGGGTTTTGAACGTGGTGCCGTCCGTCATCTGGACAGTGATGAAATGGTAATCAGGATGTGTATCTTGCTTCATGTCATGCTCCATAAGTGGCCGGTTCCGACCGGCCTCAAGCTATAAATTCGCGAAGCGCCGCCCTTAACGGGCAATGCTTCAAAAGGCAAGGGAATTGCGCTCTGTCGCGTTGTCACAGTCTTTACACGGAAATGCCGACTGTCTCAGTCCTTGGGCGGATCAGCGATCATTGCGACGCAATGCGCCTCTGCTGCAAGCTTGCCCTCTACCATCGCCTTGCCCGAGAATTTACAGATAGCGCCGCGCACTTGCGTGAATTCAATATGAAAATCAACAAGACATCCCGGTTCAATAGGGTTACGAAACTTAGCGCCATCAATCCCCATGAAATAGACCAGCTTGCCTGTTCCCGCCAGCCCAAGCGATTCAACCGCCAATATGCCAGCAGCCTGTGCAATGGCTTCGACGATCAACACCCCGGGCATGATCGGCCGACCGGGAAAATGCCCCTGGAAAAAAGCCTCGTTAGCCGAAACCGCCTTGACCGCATGAATGGATTTGCTTGGCACCATTGATACCACGCGGTCAATCAGCAGCATCGGATATCGATGTGGCAATGCATTCATGACGGCGCGAATATCCATGGGACCCCGCGCCGTCTCGTCTTGTGTATCAGTCTCCTCGCTCATGCCTGATCCTCAGCGACCGGAAGGCTGCTGACCGGAAGGCTGCTGTTGAGCCGCACGGGCGGCCTGCATCTGGGCCGCGGTATTGATGAGCTTTTGCACCTGCTGATAGATGTTGTAGCTTTGTTGTGTCGGTTTCCAGTCAGAAGGTGGCACAGCATTGGCTACCGGCAAGCGCTTATCCAGCTCTGCTGTAATAGCATCTGTCACATCAATAGTATCTGGCGCCCAGAGAAATGCATCGGGTGAGAGGATATAGTTCAGTTTCTTGGCCGTCACGACGGCTTCCTGAGCAGTGTTATACTGCTTGGCAATTTGCTCGACGACAAAAACCTGCGCTTTCACGATGGGCTCCTGAAGCTGACTAACCTCTTGCTGCTTCTGGTCGATCTGGGCGAGAACAGGATTTTTCGCTTTTTCGG